>Ga0307298_10000193_pt1 | contig 13520 bp, 11 predicted proteins | sample ER_DNA_158_FD_194470 | JGI IMG/M metagenome (GOLD analysis project Ga0307298, IMG submission 194470) | Bulk soil microbial communities from the East River watershed near Crested Butte, Colorado, United States - ER_DNA_158 | ecosystem: Environmental > Terrestrial > Soil > Floodplain | place... | reverse complement strand
GGGCTATGAGGACGATGATCTGGAGGACGACGAGGACGACACTCTCGGGTGAGTCCGGGTCGGACACTGCTGCTTTCCTGCCGCCACGCTTCCAACCTTCACAGCGGTTGAAGACAGCCTGCTTCTGACGCTGTACTGCAGGGCGCTCGACAACCGCTTGCCGAAGCCGGTCCTCTCCGACACAACGGCTGATGAGATTGTCCGCAAGCTCGATTACGACTTCGAGCAGTTGAAGGTAAACAAGAATTTTCATCCTCAACGTCGCACTCCGGGCCAAAAAGCTTGATGAGGTGGCGTCGGGGTTCATTCGCCACCATCCAGACGCGGTGGGGCTTGACCTGGGCGCCGGGTTGGACACCCGGATAGTCCGCATTGCGGCACCGGCCACCGTCGACTGGTACGACGTCGACTACCAGCTTTGCCGTCTGGGCCAGCAGGCACGTCCCCGGCACCTCGTCCGTCGCCGGCCTCCTGAAGTTTCCCGGCGTCGACGACCCGAGAGAACTCGAGCACTGGAACCCGAAACTGAAACTGATCAGGGAAATCCTTCTCACCAGGGAACCGGAGGTCGCCGAGTATCCGACCGCCGTCCGCCTCTACAACCGGCTCATGGCGACGAGCACCACCCTGTCCCGAAAGGGGACCATCGTCCTGCACTACCCCTTCTAGAACAGGCGCAGTCTCCACTGCGCTGTGAGACATCGGCACTTTGTGCCTAGTCGGCCAGCGCGGCGTTGCGGAAGAATGTTGGCTCACTCGGGGTCGGTGCCATTCCACTTCCAGGAGAAATCATGACGACTGCTGCCGCGCCATCTCGAGGCACTACCGCTGAGCATGCCCGACTCGCCCAGGCCACCGGACGGTTGGAAGACAGTCTCGCCGAAGCGAACCCGTGGTACGAGTGGGGCCCCTATTTGTCTGAGCGGGCTTGGGGCACCGTTCGCGAGGACTACAGCGACAACGGTGACGCCTGGAGTTCCTTTCCACATGATCATGCGCGGTCCCGCTCGTATCGGTGGAACGAAGACGGCATGGCGGGTTTGTCGGACATCCACCAGGAGCTGTGTCTGGCCTTGGCGCTGTGGAACGGCGTTGATCCGATCTTGAAGGAGCGGATGTTCGGCCTCACCGGTCCGCAAGGAAATCATGGTGAAGATGTCAAAGAGTATTGGTGGTACCTCGACGGGCTGCCTAGTCATGCTTGGCTGCGCTGGCGGTATCACTACCCGCAGGAGCCCTTTCCCTATCAGTGGTTGATCGATGAGAACGGCCGGCGTTCTCGCGACGAACCCGAGTTCGAGCTCATGGATACGGGTGTTTTTGATCATGGACGGTACTGGGCCGTCGACGTCGCCTACGCCAAGGCATCGCCAACCGAGATCCTAGCCAAGATCACGATCAAGAATCATGCCTCCGAGGAGGCGAGTCTCTCGGTGCTGCCCACCTTGTGGTTCCGCAACACCTGGCGGTTCAGCGACGGCGAGCCCCCGAGATTGTCCCTGGAGGGCGACGCCATTATCGTCGATCATCCAATGCTCTCGGGGTATCGGTTGGAGGCCCCGCCATCCCCGGACGGCAGTCGTCCCCAAGCCTTGTTCTGCGACAACGAAACCAACAACCCACGGCTGTTCGGCGCTGCCCCTATCAGCGACTACCCAAAGGATGGAATCAACGACCACGTGATCGGTGGCGCGAACACGGTGAACCCGGACCAACGTGGCACCAAGGCTTCGTGGTGGTACAAGATCACTGTTCCTGCCGGGGGCGAGGCGGAGGTACGTCTCAGGCTGTACCGGCCTGATCAGATCGTCAGCCAGACGGACGGCGCTTGGTCTGATCAACACTTCGACGAGATCATGGCCAGCCGTGAGTGGGAAGCCGATGAGTTCTACGCAGCACTGGCACCCGACGACATCGGCGAAGAAGAGATGCGCGTACTACGGCAGTCGTGTGCGGGTCTGATCTGGAGCAAACAGATCTACCCCTACCGGGTGGCCCGATGGCTGGACGGGGATCCGGGTCAACCGCCGCCGCCGCCCGGACACCGAACCGGCCGCAATTCCGGTTGGCGGCACCTTGACTCCTTCGATGTTCTCGCCATGCCGGATCCTTGGGAGTATCCGTGGTTTGCCGCCTGGGATCTCGCATTTCACACCATCACGTGGGCCCATCTCGATCCCGCGTTCGCGAAATATCAGCTGCTCGTGCTATTGCGGGAATGGTTCCAGCATCCGAATGGAGCGCTTCCGGCGTACGAATGGAGTTTCGACGACGTCAATCCTCCGGTCCATGCCCTGGCCGCGCTCCGGGTGTTCGTCATTGACGGTGCCACCGATCTCGACTTTCTCGAGCGCATCTTCCAGAAACTGCTGCTCAACTTCACCTGGTGGCTCAACCGTGAGGATCCCGAGGGCAACAATATCTTCGGCGGCGGCTTCCTAGGCCTCGACAACATCAGTCCCATCGACCGCTCCCACCTACCCCCGGGTGTCAAGCTGGACCAGGCCGACGGAACGGCATGGATGGCCTATTACTCAGTCGCAATGCTCGCCCTGGCTGTACTCCTCGCCGAGCGCGACAGCGTCTATGAGGACATGGTTGTGAAGTTCCTCGAGCAACTCGTCCTCGTCATGGATGCGCTTGAAGACTCGGGTTGCTATGACCCTAGCGACGGATTCTTCTATGACCTGCTCACCGATGCCTTCGGGAACCGGGAGCCGATCAAGGTGCAGACACTCGTGGGGGTGATTCCTGCCCTGCCTGCAATGACGCTGCCAACTCGAAATACCGATCGAATCCAACGCTTGCAGAAGCGGTTTGCTCGCAGGATGGAAGCGCAGAATCGGCAGATTTTGGATTGGCGGATCCGTGGAACCGGGGATAGCCGCCGAGGCCTGGTGTCTATCGTGCCACCGGACCAACTGGCACGGATCTTTGCGACTTTGTTCGACGAGAGCGCATTCTTGTCTCCGCATGGGTTGCGCGCTATATCAAAGCGTCACTCCACGCCCTATCAGGTCCCCGGTATGCCCGGTGCAACCATCGAATATGAGCCCGCCGAATCTCACACGGCAATGTATGGTGGCAATTCTAACTGGCGTGGACCGGTATGGTTCCCGATCAATTACCTGGTCATCCGCTCACTGCTGCAGTACGACCAGTTCTTTGGGCCTGAATTCACTATCGAATATCCGACCGGATCAGGACGGAAGTTGGCTTTACGTGACGTCGCCGACGATCTCGCCAATCGGCTGATTAGCATTTGGCTTCCGGACCCGGACGGCCGCCGGCCCGTCTACGGGGGCGTCGAACTTCTGCAGACTGACCCCGCCTGGAAAGACAACCTGTTCTTCAATGAGTACTTTCACGGCGACAACGGAGCTGGACTTGGCGCCACGCATCAGACCGGCTGGACCGCCCTGGTCGCAGACCTGTTACTCGATCCACCCGGTCGGACGCAGCGGTTGATCTTCTACGACGACGACCGTGCGACCTCAGACGTGACGCCGCTCGCCGCAGGCCCAGCCGGTTAGCACGACGGACCTTGGAGCGGCGCCATGCCATCAGCTTTGAATAAGATCACTCAACCTTTTATCTACGAGATCAACACCTGGCCGTGGCTTGAGGCACTCGGCCACGACGAAGGAAGAGCTATTGATCTTGGATCTGTTCCCGATCGCTACTGGGACGAAGTAGCCGATCTTGGTTTCGATGGCGTGTGGTTGATGGGTGTCTGGCAGCGCAGTCCCGCCGGCGTCGCGATCGCGTTGTCGAATGATGATCTGCGGGCCAGTTTCGCAGCGGCTCTTCCCGATTGGCAGGCAAGCGATGTGGTGGGATCGCCCTACTGCCTACGCGACTACGTCGTCGATGATCATTTGGGTGGCCGGGACGGCCTTGCCAGCGCCCGCGAAGCGCTCGCCGCGCGCGGCATGGGCCTCATCTTGGACTTCGTGCCCAATCACGTGGCGCCCGATCACCCATGGACGGCACTCAAGCCGGAGCTCTTCGTGTCTGGCACCCGCGAGGACCTGCAGAACGATCCGGCATCGTTCGTCGAGATTGCCGGTCGAATTCTTGCCAATGGGCGGGATCCCTATTTCCCCGCGTGGCCAGATGTCGTTCAGCTCAATGCTTTTGCTCCCGCGCTGCGCGCCGCGGTCATCGAGACGTTGATCGAGATCGGTCAGCAGTGCGACGGAGTTCGCTGCGACATGGCCATGCTCGTCATGAACGACGTCTTCGCGAGTACCTGGGGCGATCGCGTCGGGCCTGCGCCGGACTCGGATTACTGGCCGACGGTGATTCCTGCGGTCCGCGCGGCGCATCCCGGGTTCTTGTTCATGGCCGAGGCTTATTGGAATCTGGAGTGGGCCTTGCAGCAGCAGGGCTTCAACTACTGCTACGACAAGCGACTCTACGACCGGATTCTGCAGGGTCCTGCCGAGCAGGTGCGGCTGCACTTGCTGGCCGACGACCAATATCAGCGCGGCCTCGTACGGTTCGTGGAGAACCATGACGAGCCGCGCGCTGCCTTGGCATTCGGATCGAGGAAATTGCGGGTCGCTGCCGTCACCGCGCTGACCCAGACGGGCGCACGGCTCGTCCACAACGGCCAACTCGAGGGAGCGACGGTACACCTGCCGGTGTTCCTCGGCCGATACCCGATCGAGCCAACCGATCCCGCTCTCGTCGCGTTCTATCGCTCATTTCTGACGGCTCTCGCCGACCCAACGTTCCGGCACGGCGGCTGGCAGCTCTGTGATCGGTCGGGATGGCCGGGAGACAATCGCTATCACAACCTTGTCGCCTGGTGTTGGGACGGCGACGCGCGGTGGCTCATCGTGGTCAATCTCAGTGATGGCGTGGCAGCAGGTCTGGTACGCACGCCATGGGCTGATCTGCGCGGACGCCAGTGGCATCTCACGGAGCCGACGCAGAATATCGACCTTGTGCGTTCGGGTGATGATCTTGTGGATGGACTGTTCGTGGAGCTTGGCGCCTGGAACTGGCACGTGTTCCGCATCGATCCGCCTACCGAGTAACGTGCCGGGGTGAGGTATTGCCGGTGATGTGGGGGAGGGCGGCGCTGGTTGTGGCCGTGGTGCTGAGCTCAGCGTCAGCGGTCCAGCAGGCACTCACCGTTCGTGATCGTCGGCGTTATCCGCCACCAGGGTTGTTGATCAACGTCGACGGTCATCCCATGCATCTACAGGTCCGCGGACCTGACACAGATGGACCGACAGTCGTGCTCGAGGCCGGAATGGGCTCCTTCTCGCCCAACTGGTACTGGGTCCAGCAGGAGCTTGCCTCCAAGATCCGGACCGTTGCCTACGACCGCGCCGGACTTGGCTGGAGTCGGCGCAGCCGGCAGCCGCGGGATGCCCAGGCGATCGCTGTCGAGCTGCGCGATGCGCTGAGCAAGGCCGGGATTGAGCCACCGTACGTACTCGCCGGGCACTCCTTCGGTGGCCTGCCGATCCGCGCTTTCGCAGATCTCTATCCCGATCTGACCGCTGGGTTAATCTTGGTGGACGCCTCCCATCCCGACCAGTGGGCGCGCTGGCCGACGCCGCATGCGGACCGGATTCTCGAGGTTTCGCAGAAGATTCTCGGTTGGCTTGGCTGGTTCGGCCTGCTGCGGGCGCTCCACCTTGCGCGCGGCATTTCTGCCGGGTTGCCGGCACGCCGGGCAGCCGAGCTGCGGGCCGGTGCGGCGCTGCCAGGTTTCGCCGCCACCGAGGCCGCGCAGATCCGCTCATGGTCGGTCAGCCGGGAGCAGCTGAACGCTGCCGCCCCGCTGGGCGACCTGCCATTGGCCGTAATCGCGGTCAGCGAGCAACCCGTCGGCGATGAGCTGCTGACGGCATTGCAGCACGAGCTCGCCGAGTTGACTGAGAACGCCGGTTTCGAGGTCGTGCAAGGCGCCAGCCACGAGTCATTGATCTCCAATCGCGAGCACGCCCGGGTCGTCGCGGACATCATTCAGGCGGTGGTCCAGGCGGCCAGAGATCGTGAGGACGCCCGACTCAAGAGACCGTGATCATCGCCTTGGTTACAGATGTAACTTGGCCGTTGTGACAGATATTGCTGAGGCGAAGGCTCGCCGGTGGATCGTGGTGATCGCGCGTCTGCCGGGTGAACCGGCGCGTCACCGGATGGCGGTGTGGCGAGAACTGCGCCGTTCGGGCGCCATTTCCTTAGGGCAGGCAGTGTGGGCCATCCCAGAGCTGCCCGCAGTACGGCCCTTGCTGGAACGTCTCGCCGACCTGGTCGAAGCCGCTAGCGGGACGTTGCTGTTGCTGGCCGCCAACGGCTTCGGGGACGGTGACGTCGCACGACTTGAGCAGTTGTACTCTGCCGCGCGCGAAGAGGAATGGGCAGAGTTCAATGCCGACTGCGGCAAGTACCTCGTTGAGCTTGAGAAGGAGGAGCGGATCGGCAAGTACACACTCGCCGAACTTGAGGAGGAGGAGCAGAGCCTCGACCGGCTGCGCCGCTGGTATCGAGAGCTGCGGAGCCGGGATCTGCTCGGCACTCCCTCAACCACACAGTCAGCCACGGCCCTCAAGTTGTGCGAGGAACGGTTCGAGAGGTACGCGGACCACGTGTACGCGGCCCTCAGCAGCCCCACAGGCTGATCATCCGAAAATCGCACAGAGCTCGATCGCTTTGCGGAAGGTAGCGATGTTCAAACCCAAGGACTGGCTGGATCGGGTCTTTGAGATCGGCATCATCGTCAAAGGCCTCAATGGCCTGGCTGAGCTGGTGGGCGGCCTCCTTCTGCTATTCGCGACCCCGGGAAGCATCCGTCGTCTGGCTGTGGTGCTGACCCAGGGTGAGCTTTCGGAGGATCCGCATGACATCATCGCCCGCTACTTGCTGCATACCGCGAACGGACTCACCGGTAGCGCCGTGCTCTTCGGCGCCGTCTACTTATTGCTGCACGGCGCGGTCAAGGTCGTCCTGGTCATCGCGTTGTTACTGAACAAGCTGTGGGCCTACCCCTGCATGATCGTTGTCCTGCTGATCTTCATTGGCTATCAGCTGTATCGGATTGCGTTACAACCCAGCGCGGGCCTAGTGCTCCTCACCGCGTTCGATGTGGTGATCGTCGCATTGACGTGGCGGGAATACCGCCGGCAGCGGCGGAGCCCGAACGACCGCTCATCCGGAACCGCTGCAGTCTCCTCGGCAGCGCAGGTGGTGGAGCGGTGAAGAAGCCTGCGACCGGGCGGCCGGTGGCCTCTGGTGAGGTCGTCTCATCGAGCGCCTCTAGTACTGCTGGTTGGTCTTGGTCGCCGTGGCGTACGGTCGTCGGATTTGGTGTGGTGAGCCTCGCCGCCGACATGGTGTACGAGGGGGCCCGATCGGTCACCGGGCCCTTGCTCGCGTCGCTCGGCGCATCGGCAGTCCTGGTGGGTCTGGTCAGCGGTGCGGGCGAGGCAACGGCCCTGCTGATGCGTCTGGTCTTCGGATCATGGGCCGATCGGAGCGGGCGCTACTGGACGCTCACCTTCGCCGGCTACGCCCTGACTGCAGTCTGCGTACCGGCTCTGGCCATTACACCGTTCCTCGCCAGCGCCGGGCTGGCGGTGGCTTGCGTCCTCATTCTGGGGGAGCGGCTCGGCAAGGCGGTCCGGAGCCCTGCTAAGACCGCGCTGCTGGCTCACGCCGCCGCTGCCGTGGGACTCGGACGCGGCTTCGGCGTACACCAAGCGCTGGACCAGATTGGCGCCGTTGCGGGGCCGCTCTTGGTGGCGGCAGTTGCCGCTGCGGCAGGAACCATCTGGCCGGCTATGGCGGTGTTGATCATTCCCGGAGCGGTCGCGATGCTCCTGCTGGTTCGGATTTGGCGGAGCATGGGCAATCCCGTCGTGAGCGGCGAAGACACAGGCCCAACGGAAGCGACCACGGATCCGGAACGTCGAGAGTCACTCTTACCGAGGTTGCACGGTCGACTGCCTGACGTGTTCTGGCTGTTTGCTGCTGCTTCCGCGGCAATCAGCGCAGGGCTCGTCACCTTCGCCGTCATCGCCTACCACCTGACGCAAGATCATGTCGTGTCCCTCGCAGCGGTTCCGTTGATCTACGCCGCAGCGATGGGTGCGGAGGCGCTTGCCGCGCTGGGATCTGGCTGGCTCTTCGATCGCACCAAGGGCGGCGCCCTGCTGGGCCTACCACTCCTGGTCTCCGCCGTGCCAGTTCTGGCGTTTGCCGGCTCTCCCCTGATCGCGATTATCGGCGTGCTGATCTGGGGCGCGGCCGGCGGAGTGCTTGACTCCACCGTCAAAGCGTTGGTGGCCGACCTGGTCCCAGCCTCGAGACGCGCTACGGCGTACGGCGTGTTCGCCGCTGTTCAGGGCGCAGCTGCCATCGCCGGTGGAGTCATGGCCGGTGCACTGTACGAGCGATCACTCCCGATACTCATTGCGGCCGTGGTAGCTACCCAGATCATCGCCCTGGTCTTGCTGATCGCAACGTTGCATCGGCATCAAAAGCCGAGCGGAGGCAGCCTTTAACCTTCCCTAACGCTGATCGCTTGTCAGTCCTCAGTGCGATCGACATCGTCGAGGTGACCTTGCTCGTCGTTCTGCTTGGCGAACGCACCACGCCACGTTGTGCCTGGTGGAAGTCCACGGAACGACGGCCGGTCGGGGTGCGGAAGCGCCGCCTGAACGATCGGCGGCAGCTGGGAGAGTGGCTTGGTCCGCTGCTCATCCTTCCACTGTTGGCGGGCGCGGCCGCGATCCTCGAGATTCAGCTCGTCGAGCACATGCTGGACGGCCGCCAGGATTGACCCTCGCAGCAGCCACGAGGACTTGTTCTCTTGGGGATTGACCATGAGCAGCTGAGTCAGCACCGCCTGGGTTTCGCGCAGAATGTCGAGGCTCTCGTCAAGGTGCCGCTCAGCCTCCTCCTCTCGTTCCTCCACCTCGGCAAGGACGAGGCTGCCGAACGCGCGGATGCAATCGGCAGCATCGTGCAGAACGACGGCGAATGCGGCCCGGACTTCCTCACCGTAAGGGTCGTCAGGCCTATCCTCGGTGGGAACTTCGGCGACCATCACCGCGAAGAGGGCGCGGATCGCCAGCAGGCAGCCCTCCAACGTACGCAGCCCGCTGGCCAATACCGGCTCGATATCGGTGGTGCCCAGTGCGCGCGGATTGAAGCGCCGGCTGTCCTTCAACGATGCGACGGTTTCGACGGCCAACGTCAGGCGCCGGTTGCTGGCATGTACGCGGTCAAGCCAGTCCTGTACCTGTTCGCGGTTGATCGGCCCGATCGCCAGGGCCACGCTTGCCGCATCGAGCGGAGTGGCCGTCGCCTCAGCGACGTCAATGATGGCTCGACCTGCCCGTCTGGTGGGGAGCGCGGGCGGGTAGATGAGATTGAACGCGACGCCGACCCCAGCACCGACCAAGGTGTTCAACACTCTGATCTCTGCTGCCACATTGGGACTGGTGACGCCGAGGATCAACATGGCACTGATGGGCGCCTCCATGGCCTGATCGCCCAGCCGGAGGACCTTGGCGATCACCAAGGAGGCAGCGACGACAGCGCCGAGACTCCACCAGGTGAGGCCGATCCAGATCGATACCAGCGTCGCGACCAAAACACCCGCCAAGACGGCGCCCACGCGGACGGCGCCCATCTTGAGCGTTGAGAACGCCGAGGCCTGCATAACGAGCAATGCGGTGAGAGGCCCCGTGAGATCGATCGCACCGCTTGTCAGGGCCAGGGTGATCAGATAGGAGACCACGGCCGCCGCAGTTAACCGGACCACGTTCACGACTGTGGGTCGTAACCTGCGTGGAACGTCTCGCCATCGCGTTGGCCGTCCGGGCCACGCGAGGCTGGCCAGGCGCTGCCACCGGACGTAGCGGAGTGCCGACTTGATCATGCTTACTCGGGCCGCCTCCCGTTCATCGGCCGTCAGTTACGAGCTCAGGGTGGATCGACTCGCGTGAGAAAGGTCAGCTGCGACGCACCTTCTTCAATGAGGCTGCTGAGCTGCTGGTTGAAGGTGACTCCATATGGGTCAGCGATGTGCGCTTCGAAACTTGCTTCATCGAGGTACTGCTCGAAGACAAAGAACTTACGCGGGTTGTCGCGTTCACGATAGACGGTGAACTCAGTGTTACCAGGCTCTTGCCGCACTCTTTCGGCTAGACCGGAGATGAGCATCTGAACCTCAGATTCAGAACCCGGCTTGGCAGTGAATTCGGCGTACAGAATCACGGGCATGTCCGACTTCCTATCATGCTCTACCGTTCGTCGCCCGACGCCACTCATTCCCGATCAAGAGAGGGGTCCACGCCGATGGCTTGTTCCTGCAGCAGGAACGACACAGCCAAGTGACAAAAGGGCAGCCAGGCAGCCATCAGCCGTTAGGCTGACCAGCGGCTGTGTCCGCCGACGAAGTCGGACCAGCCGCCTGCGGCCTTCCGCCCCGCAATCTCCCTTTGCCCGAATCTCCCTCTGCCCCAATCTCCCTTTGCACTGTGCCGAAGGACAATCATGCCCCGCCCCGCCGGTTCTGACACCCGGTATCTCCCGGGTCTTGACGGCATTCGAGCGGTCGCGGTGGCCGCCGTCGTTGGTTATCACCTCGGAACGCCGTGGCTACCCGGCGGCCTGCTCGGCGTTGCTGTGTTCTTCACGCTGAGCGGCTATCTCATCACTTCAATCTTGATCTCGACGTGGGATCGCAGAGGCGATCTGGACCTGAGGCATTTCTGGCTCAGGCGTGCGAGACGGCTGCTGCCGGCGCTCATCATGGTGCTGATTGTGGTGCTCGTCGCCACGCCTGTCTTGGACAATGACGTGTTGCCTGAGCGCGGTATCCAAGCCTTCGCAGCGCTGTTCTTTGTCAGCAACTGGACCACCATCGCATCGGATGTCTCCTACTTCCAACGGTTCAGTGGCCCTGGCCCGCTCGACCATTTGTGGTCGCTGGCGGTCGAAGAGCAGTTCTACCTGCTGTGGCCGCTGGTGCTGCTCCTGCTCTTCAAGACCCTGCGCCTCAGGCTCGAGCGGATGGCACTGGTGACTCTTGGGCTGGCCGCCGTGTCATTCATGCTGATGTTGTTGATGGCAGCTCCCGGCTTCGACAACTCGCGTGTGTACGAGGGCACTGACGCGCGCGCCGGCGGTCTGCTGATCGGTGCTGCCCTGGCCATGGTGTGGCCGCCTACACAGCTGGCCAGCAAGATCTCCGCGAACCGACGGCTGATCGTCGACCTCTTGGGCGGGGGCGCCCTGGTGATCATCGTCACCATGTTCGTCGTGACGAACGAGTACTCCATCTGGCACTACCGCGGCGGGATTTTGCTGCTGTCACTCGCGACCGCAGTCTTGGTAGGCGCGGCGGTGCACCCCGCATCAGTGGTTGGACCCGTCTTGGGAGTGCTTCCGCTGCGCTGGATCGGTGAGCGCTCGTACGGCATCTATTTGTGGCACCTGCCTGTCGTGGCATTCATGCCGCAAGCCGTCTTGGCTACGCGTCCACTGGTCCGCGCGGGTGTTCAGCTCGCTTTGATCATTTTGCTGTCGACTCTGAGCTGGGCGCTGCTCGAGAATCCAATCCGACGCCAGGGACTGATCGGTGCGCTTGGTCAACCTCGATACCAGGTGCTTGCCGCTCCGGCTGACGCGGGCAGCCCCGAGACACCTCGGGTGCGTAGGCGCACGCCGGCCGTAATTTCAGGATCGGTGGCGTTGCTCTTGATCGCCACCGCCAGCCTGACCGCGACCGCAGCGCTGCGGCCGCCAGAGGCGCCCCAAACTGAGGAGCCGCCGGCCGAGATCAACCTGGAGGCGCCTCCGGTTCCAACTGACACTGCGGACGACGAGCAGGACGTGCCTGATCAATCGGTCCTAGCTAAAACCCGGGTAGGTGGCTCTGCCGCGAGCTTGGTGAATGACCAGCCCAAGGCTCGAGAGTTCCAGACGTCTTGCGGTCAGGTGGTGCACATCGGTGACTCGACCTCGATCGGCCTGATGTCGTCGGCATACCAGCCGAATAAGGAGAATTGGGTCGACACGCAGTACCGCAAGGTGGGCGTTCGCGAGGTCGGGACCGACATCTCCGGTGCGCGGTCGATCGTCGAACGGTGGCGCCATCAGCCGAACGCTCAAGATGCCGTACAGGCAGAACTGGACCGCGGCTATCGAGGCTGCTGGGTTATGGCGATGGGTACCAACGAGGCAGCCAACCGAGCGGTCGGCGGACCGGTCAGCTCCAACGAACGCATAGACCTGATCATGAAGCTGATTGGCGATCGCCCGGTGCTCTGGTTGACCGTCAAGACTCAGAAGGCTCATGGTCCGTACGCCAATGGGGAAATGCGGAAGTGGAACGCTGCGCTGCTTGACGGCTGTATGCGGTATCCCAATATGCGGGTGTACGACTGGGCCGGGCAGGTCGAGGACAGCTGGTTCATCAACGACGGCATCCATTTCACGACCCGCGGTTACATGGAACGAGGCAAGCGGATAGCTCAAGCGCTGGCCAGGGCGTTCCCGAAGCAGGGGAGCAGTCCCGGCGAGTGCCAGGTGAGGCCATGATCAGCCTCATAATCTGCTACTAGTCCGCTACTGTGCTTGAGCGCGCGACACACCCGACGCGAGCATGACAAGCCTCAAACTGAACGCTCCCAAGGAGCAGCAGTGAAAGTGACCAGGGCGAGTGCCAAGGCAGAGCCGAGCGGCAAGGCTAGGCCGAGTCGCAAGACCAGAGCGAGCGGCGAGACCAAGGTGCCGCGTTCGTGCTCGGATGTGTTCCGGTTCTGGATGTCGATCGGGCTTGGCCTTCTGGTCGCAATCGGGTTCGAGATTGTGGTGATCGTGCTGCAGGTCACGGGGACCCGGCCAGTGCCCACCGATGAGCAGTTCAATCTAGTGTTCGGATTCGGTGCGAGGCTGACTATCTGGATTGGTTTTGCTCTTTCCTATCTGGCTCTCGGACTCCATGCCTTCGCCCGTTGCGATCGAGCGGAGCTTGTACGACGCATACTGGCGAAACCGCTCCCCACATCTCGTGTCAAAAGGTGGCTACTCACTGGGGGAGGCGGTCCTGGCTGGCCGGTCGTCATCGCGTTGGTGGCATTCGTGACGATCATTACCGCGGTACTCAGTCGCAGCCACGCCGGCAACCTCGTCCTGGCGCTTGCCGCAGGCACTGTGGTGACCTGCTGGATGGTCATCACCTTCAGCTTCGCTTTGCAGTACGCCCGACGCGACATTGAGCAGGGTGGGCTAAAATTCCCGGGCTCACAGGAGCCGGTGTTCGCTGACTACAACTATCTGGCGATCGGATGCTCCGCGACATTCGGTACCACTGATACGACCATTGTCAGCACCCCCATGCGACGGCTCGTCAGTGTGCACAGTGTGCTCGGCCTGTTGCTGAACACGGTTGTCGTCGCGGTGTTGTTGTCGATCATTGTCAGTTAGTGATCATGATCGCTGATCCGACTCGCGTTGATCACGACCTGCTTGGGGTTGATCTTGAACCC
>Ga0307298_10000172_pt1 | contig 14281 bp, 14 predicted proteins | sample ER_DNA_158_FD_194470 | JGI IMG/M metagenome (GOLD analysis project Ga0307298, IMG submission 194470) | Bulk soil microbial communities from the East River watershed near Crested Butte, Colorado, United States - ER_DNA_158 | ecosystem: Environmental > Terrestrial > Soil > Floodplain | place... | reverse complement strand
CGGAGAGGATGCCGCACGACGATGTACTGCCACACCGCCTGGACCGCTGTGGAGGACAACGAGGCCGCCACTAAGCTCCACACGCCTGCGCCGAGCAGGGCCAGGCCAACGCCCACGACGAGGTAGGCGAAGACGTAGGCACCCATCGAGATGACCGACAGAATGCGGAAGCGGAGCTGGCGGCGCAGCAGGCCCAAGCTGGTCATGGACCAGCCCATGAACACGAATGACACGCCCATCGCGCGAAGGACAGGCGGGAGTGTGGGCGTCCGGAACAGGACGGCGATGGCGGGCGCCAGGAGCCAGACCACCGCCAGGCAGGCCAGGCCCATAACGATGCCGGCCGTGGAGGAGGCCCGGATCTCCTCCTCGGACAGTTCCGGCTTCTGAACCAGCGCCGACCCCAGCCCCATACGTGCGAAGAACTGGGCAAACAGCACGACCAGGTTGGCCATCGCCATGAGCCCGAAGGTGGCCGGCTCCAGCAGCCGCGAGATGGTCGCGGTATAGACCAGGTTCGCTACCATGATTGTGACGGTGGATAGGTAGAACCACCGCAGGCCGGACACGGTCTGCGCGGTCAGGTTCGGGTGCTGCCCGTCCGCTCCTGCGGACGCGGTGTCCTCAGGCTCGCTCACGTCCGCTGCTCCGACTCGGCGGTGGCCCGCTCGATGCCGCCCCCGCTCCTTGTACCTCGCGCAATCCGTCCCCATAGCCGCGCTCCGTCGGCGCGCACTGGGAGCTTGCACTGCTGGAAATCGTCGCGCGACGCCGGGATGGGCATCATGGTCGCATCGTAAGCTTGCGCGAGGATCATCGAAATAGAGGGTGAGTGGCGGTGCTGTCCAATGCGAGGGAGCACGCCAGCGACCTCTCGGCCCGCATCGGATACATCATCCCGCCAACGCCGGACCTGATCCGCAGCACCGGCTTCTAGCCGATTCGTGAAACCGCGCCTGGAGTCCAGGTGCACAGGGGCCCTACGGGTGGCGCCGCGTGTCATCACCCGGGGCCGTCCGCTCGCCGGCCACGTTGATCAAGGCGCGACGACCGCTGCCGGCCGAGGTGCTCGGGCACGTGAACAACACCGTCGCCGGCCTCGGTGACCTGAGCGCCGTAGCCCCGCTCGCCTCCGCCCCCACCCGACCGGCAGCGTCCTTGCCATGCGCGATCAGGCCGAAAAAGGTGCCGAACCCCAACTGCCGGGTGACACTGGGCACGAGGCTGGTGCGCTTACGTCGAGAACTGGTCACCGGCACTCGACGCGCTGATAATTGGGGAAGACGCTGTTGTAATTGTGAAGCGGAGTGGCGCTTATTTGAACGCGAGTACCTATGAGGTCGTGTTCCGCACGCTGTGGTCCAGCGTGTCGGCACCATGGATCCGGCTCGACGCGCAGCAGCGCAAGTCCGGAGCCGATCTTCTCTTGCATGCGTTCCCGGCCATTCGCCGCGAGCTTTGGATGCGTCGCACGGTGGCCCGTGTGGTAGGCGACGCGAATGGGCTGCAATTCGGGCTGCCGCTCGTCCTCGGACCGCCAGGCCATGCAATAACAGCGAAGGTCCGACCATGACCAGTCAGTTTCTGCTGGGACTGATACTTCTAATGGCCGGCGGGTTGGGCGTCCTCCTGGTCGATTGGCTGATCAAACGGCCGGACGTGGTCGCTGGGCTTGTGCTCGGGTCGGTCGTAGTAAATGCCGTCTATGAGGACGCCGTGCCGTCGCTGGTGCTTCCGGGGCAAACCCGGGTCGGCGTCCCTGACGTAGTGTCCGCACTCGTTCTTGCTGCTGCTGTGGCCCGGCTCCTGCGGCTGCGGCGCCTTGACCGGTTCCACCGCTGGCTGGTGCTCCTCTTAATCATCTTGTCCATATCGCTGATCCGAGGTGTAGCAGCCTTTGGTCCACAGTCAAGCATTGCCGATTTTCGCCAGTACTTGTTCTTCGCCGGCGTGGCACTATATTTCGCAACCTTCCCGCCCTCGGACGAGCTCTACGACCGGATCGGCCGAATTTGGCTGGCGATGGCTGTCCCCATGATGCTGCTCGTCTGCGCACGCTGGCTGGCGATCTTCGCTGGGATCGATCTGGGAGTACCCGCCGAAAAATACGGTGCGGACGCCGCCATCCGCGTAATCGATGGGGCCTATACCTTCTTCCTCGCATGCGCCTTCATACTGACAATCCCCGTGTGGCTGCGTGACGAGCGTGCGCGCTGGATTCGGTGGACGAGCGTCGCAGTCCTCCTCTTCGTGCTGGTACTCAACCGCCGGACCGTCTGGCTGGCGATCGTGGTTGGGGTCGCCGTCCTCGGTCTCCGCGACCGGCGCCTTGGGCGTCGTGCAATCATCCTGGTTGCGCTCGGCGCGGTGGTGACAGCCATTGCCTTCGTCTATCTGGGCGGACTCCAAGAGGGAGCCCAGCCCCTGATCAAGTCGGGCACAGGAAATCTCGACTGGCGTATCCAGGGCTGGTCGGAGCTGGTCGGGGCCTGGTCACACGACGTCACGAACTGGGTCGTGGGCCAGCCATTTGGCAGCGGCTTCACCCGCGAAATCAAGGGAATCGCCGAAACCTCGCACCCACACAACTTTTACATCGAAACGATGATCCGGACTGGAGTGGCCGGCCTGGTTGCCGTCCTCGCACTCACTGTCGGGCTGTTGCGGGCCCTGTGGCACACGCCGACGCATGACACCGGTCTGTTGGACCCAAGCGTCATAACTGCGTTGCTAGCCATGCAGATCGTGTGGTTTTTGACCTGGGTGCCTGGCAGCGAGCAGGGCATCGTGACTGGCATAGCGTGCGCTTTGGCGGCTGCACAGAGCTGGAGTCGGAGTGAATTCGGCCAGCCGACGCGACCAAACAGGCGGCGCGAGCTGAGTCCCACGGACCGACCAGCTTGACGCATCAGATGACCCGTCCGGTCCGCCCGCATATGTTCGGGCCTAGCATAACCGAAAGGCGCTACCTGAACGCACTGCCGGCGCCGCGTTCGCATCGACCCGCAGCGCAGATTGTCGGGTTCCCGCATCCGCCTGCGTCGGCTGGGGAGCACTCTGGGGGCAACGCCTCGTATCGATGATCCAACCACAACGATCGGAGATGGGTCGAGAGGGGAAGGCGGTGGCAACTGAGGCAGTACCGAACCACCGGCCTGAGGGCCAAGTTGGGCTGCGCGGCGTCCTCCTCTGCTGCCTCGGCCTGGTGTGGATGGTGACGGGATCTGGGCTCACAATTTCTCCTCCGGCTGCCGCGTCCGCGACACATCCACTGACAGTCAGCCTTACGTTCGATGACGGCACCGCGGATCAGATGACTGCCCAGCGGTTGCTCAAAAAGCATGGGATGGTGGGGACTTTCTACATCAACTCGTCATTCATCGGCCTGCCCGGACACCTGACTCGAGCGGACCTCGAGACGCTCAAGGCGAACGGCCACGAAATCGGCGGACACACGGTCAGCCACCTGAGTCTGATCTCGCTCTCGGCCGGTGAGGTCAACCGGCAGATCTGTACGGACCGCAACACCCTGTTGTCCTGGGGATACGCGGTGACCTCCTTCGCATATCCGTTTTCAGACATCAACGCGTCGGTCAAGTCGACGGTCCAAACATGCGGTTATAACACGGCGCGCTTGGTTGGGGGCTTACGATCACCGCACAGCTGCACTGAGTGTCCCGCCGCTGAGCCGATGCCACCGGCAGACCTGTACGCGACCCACACCCCCGACGACATCGACACAACCTGGACGCTTCAGGATCTGGAGAACACAGTTGCCCAGGCCGAGAGGAAGGGTGGCTGGCTGACGTTCAACTTCCACCACGTCTGTGACGCGTGTGATCCGCGATCGATCCGGGCCAGCGTCCTAGATCAGTTTCTCGCGTGGCTGCAGCCGCGCTCCGGCCACACCATCCGAACCACTGTCAAGACCGTGCAGCACGTCGTAACCGGCAGTGTGAAGTCGCCTATGGCCCCCACACCACCTCCACCACCCGGCGACCCTAGCGTCAACACCGTACGCAATGCATCGCTGGAAACCGTGTCGTCGGTGAACGCGAACCTACCCGAATGCTTCGATTCGGACGGGTACGGAAACAACAAAGTGACGTATTCCCGAGTCAGTGACGCGCATTCCGGCAACTTCGGCGAGCAGGTGACGGTGACTAGCCGAACGGACGGCGACGCAAAATTGGTGCCGCTCATGGACTTGGGCGAGTGCTCATCGCAGGTATCGGCGGGACGGACGTACGAGGCGAGCGCGTGGTACAAATCCGACGTCGAGGTCTTCTTCGTGTTGTTCAAACGCAACGCAATCGGCCAATGGAGCTATTGGACGCACAGTCCACGGATTGCGCCCGCTTCCCTGTGGACCCGGGCCACCTGGATCTCGCCCCCGTCACCGGCCGACGTCGTCGCAGTAAGCTTCGGCCTGACCATCGACAGTGTGGGCACAGTGACCACTGACGACTACGGCTTTGCGGACATGCAGGTCTCCAGTCCAGCGAGCCGCTCGAACTCAACGCCGTCACTAACCCCTCGTTAGACACTGACTGTTCCGCGGCTCTCACAGTGCTGGACAGCGCCCGACACGGGACAGCGCCAACTGACGACCCGAAACCGACCTTTTCGTTGTCGCGGCCTCAGGACGCTCCGCAGATGGACCAATGCCCGAGCAGAGCCCTGATGCCACTCGCATACACAAAGGCGGTGGCACATCCAGCGCCTCGAGCAGTGTCGGCGCCGGGATCAGCGGCATCCCACCTCATAAGCTTGCGCCAGGATCGTCGAACAGGGGTGAGAGCGGGTGCTGTCGGATGCGAGAGAGCTCGCCAGCGATCAGCAGATCGATGCCGACGTCTGCATGGTGGGCGCAGGGCCGGCGGGGATCAGCATCGCCCGCGAGCTGATCGGCAACGGGGCCAGCGTCTGGCTGTTGGAGAGCGGCGGCAGGGATGTGGAACGCCGTGTCCAGCGACTGAATGTGGGCAAGAGCGTGGGCTACCCGATCCATCTGCCTCACCAGTCGCGGATACGGGCGTTCGCTGGGACAAGCAGACATTGGTTCCGTCCAGGTGACGAGACTTGGGCCGCCCGTCCTCTGGACCCGGTCGATTTCGAGGTCCGTCCCGGAATCCGCTACTCCGGATGGCCATTCGACCGAGCCCACTTGAATCCGTACTACGCCCACGCCCAGGTGCTGTGCGGGCTCGGGCCGTTCGACTATGATCCGGGCCGCTGGTCCGACCCGGCCCGGACGCCTCCCTTCGCGCTGCCACCCGGCCCGGTTGAGACCACCCTGTTCCAGCACGGCACCGCCGACTTTGACGGCTACTTTGAGGAGCTCGTACGCGCGCCCAACGTGACCCTGCTACTGCACGCCTCGGTCGTCGAGCTGGCGACTAGAGAGGATCCAGGCCGGGTGCATCGGGTCGAGGTGCGCCGCGATGACGGCTCACGGTGCTTTGTGCGGGCAAGGCTTGTGGTGCTGGCCGCCGGTGGAATCGAGAACCCACGCCTGCTACTGCTCAGTCGCCGAGTCCACCGTCGGGGACTCGGGAACGACCGGGACCTGGTCGGTCGGTTCTTCGCCGAGCGGCTGTCGGCCCGCACGGGGTACATCGTCCCGGCGACCCCCGACCTAATAGATGGCGCCGGCTTCTACCCCACCCACGTGGCCGCGCCGGGGGTTCACGTGCAGGGGGCGCTGCGGTTGACGGATGCTGCCCAGCGGGAGGGCGAGTTCCTCAACTGCGCGTTCTTCCTCCTCATCCGCGACCTTTCCTTCACCGTCGAGGCGGTCCGCTCACTGGCCACCCTGGTCAAAGCCCGCCGGCGTCGGCCGCTACCGCCCGAGTTGCTCGGGCACCTGCGCAACATCGTGACCGGCCTCGGCGACCTCGGCGCCACAGCTCGCGCCCGCGTGCGCCGGTCCGACCCGGCCGGTAGCGTTCTGGCCCTGCGCGCCCAGGCCGAACAGATGCCCAACCCGGACTCCCGGGTGACACTGGGTACGCGGCGGGACCGGTTCGGCCTACCCGTCGCCAAGCTGGATTGGCGCCCCACCGCCGCCGATCGTGCCTCGATCCGGGCGTCCCAGGAGGCCGTCGACACGGCGCTGCGGGCCGCCGGGCTCGGCCGTGTCGAATTCATGCTGGGTGACGAGCAGCCTCCAGCGCTATTTGAGGGCAACTTCCACCATCTCGGCGCGACCCGGATGCACCCCGACCCCGCGATGGGAGTGGTTGATGCGGATTGCCGAGTGCACGGTGTCAGCAACCTCTACATTGCGGGCAGCTCGGTGTTTCCGACGTATGGATGCTCCAACCCGACGCTGACGGTGGTGGCGCTGGCGCTGCGGTTGGCCGACCACCTCAAGAAGCAGCTGGCCGCTTGATCGGTGGAAAGCTGACGCGGCGCTCGGCGCTCATCGCCGGCGGCCTGGTGCTTGCAATAGTCGGCGCGCTCACCTTCTGGGCCTGGGCGTCCGACCCGCCATCCCTCGCGCCGGAACCGCCGGTGGCGCCCTCCACCAGCGAACCGGCGTCTCCTGCCGCGTCGTGCCTGGGTGGAGGCGGTGTGGCGATTGGTGTCGGCGACGATGCGCAGAGCGTGGTGAATGCACATGCCGCCGGTACGACCTATATCGTCAAGGCCGGTACCCATCTGCGGAACTTCAGTGTTCAGCCCAGGTCCGGCGACAGGTTCTGCGGGGAGCCGGGTGCGGTGTTGGACGGCGGACGCAGCCTGGCATCGGCGTTTTCGGGCGGGGCGACGAATGTGACCCTCGATTCGATAACGGTGCGGGAATATGACCCTGGCCGGCAGGGCGCGGCGATCCAGCCGCAGCCACGTGCCAGCGGTTGGCTGGTGCGCAATGTTTCGGCTTTGCACAACGGTTGGGCGGGTCTGTTGGTCGCCGATGGGATGAAGATCCTGGGTGGCCATTACAACGACAATGACCAGCTGGGGATCGGCGGTAATGCCGCCACTGGGATCCTGCTCGACGGTTTGGATGGGGATCCGGAGACGATGGACGGGCCGGAGCTGGCCCGCAACCACACCCTGCACGCCGCCTGCGACTTTGAGGGCGGAGGCATGAAGTGGGATGTCGGCCAGGTCACCGTCCGCAACGCCCACGTCCATGACAACGACTGCCGTGGACTCTGGGCCGACATCAACGCCCACGACGCCCTCATCGAGCACAACCTAGTGGAGGACAACCAGGCCGAAGGCATCTACTACGAGATCAGCCAGGACGCGGTGATCCGCAACAACCGCGTTTACCGCAACGGCGTCCGTGCCTCCGGCTGGTACTGGGACGGAGGCATCACAGTAGCCTCCAGCTTCAACGTTGAGGTTTACGGCAACCGGCTGTCCGGCAACTACAACGGGATCACCGGCACCCAGCAGGACCGGCCCGACTCCACCCCACCGGCCCATCTGCTCGACAATTACCAGGTCCATGACAACTTGATCTGCGCTACCGGCGGAGGCGGCCATCCCACCGGCGTGGTCGCCGACAACGGCGCCAACCTGGCGGCGCGCGACATCAGCTTCACCCGCAACACCATCCAGTCATCCCCCTGCGAGTAGCGGACCGCCGACATCCGCGGCGGTCAACGGCCTCGCGTCGGACGGCTGGCCGCGGTGAGGCCGACAGCAGCTGCGCGCAACTATAAGCGGCCATCTTGCAACTCGACGGCCGACCAGGATCCGGTCGGGGAGCGGCACTCTTAGCAGCTCGGCCTGCGCGCCGCCGATGAGCTCCCGTGCAAACACGACGACGGGTAACCGGCCCGGCAGACCGGGCACGTGGTGAGTGTGACAGTCTGATTTGGCCCCGCTTGGAGGGCTGGTGCTAGCTCGGTGTGGCTCCACCCTCGACCAATCGTTTCCCTCTACCTTCGGCTCGGCTGCCAGGGCGATTACGAAGGGCAGGGGTGTGACGAGAGATCGTGAGTGGAGCAGTTCGAAGGTATCCGACCTGATTCCGGCGATCGGGGGATGCCTCTCTGGCGAAGCGTCATGGGGTGCACCGGCGGGACGGTGCGTCAGGCGTTGGCGGATGCAACGCCGCCGGCGAGGAAGGCGCCGGAGCGGTTGGCTCCCGTTACCAGCCAATATGTGGATCTTGTTCGGCGGTGAGTGTCCGGCCTCCACGATTGGGCGTCAAGGCCGCTGCGCGTCGCTTCGCGATCAACTTCGCGATCGGGCAGGCGCCGAGCCTTGACGCCGATCGTTCCGACCAGGATTGGCGGCCGTGGGGGCCCGGGGGAGTGGGGTACGCACTACGGACCAAGTCGGACGGAGCCCAACCAAATTTCAGTGCATGTCCACGGTCGACAATTGACACCAGCGAGAGGTCGTTCAGCTCGGCGGCCGACACGGCCCGATCTGGGGGTCAAGGGGTCGCGAGTTCAAATCTCGCCAGCCCGACAGTCAAAGTCCTTGTCAGAGCCGTTTCCCACTAGCTCAGAGTCTCGGCGAGTCCGGTTTGATGACAACCGGGACGACAACGCGCGCAGGTGACGATGCGCAGGTGACGACAACTAGCACGGTCACTTCCGGCGGCGCCGGGCCTCGATCTCGCGACGAGCCTTCTGGACCAGGCAACGTTAGATCTCAGCTTCATCTGTCGGCGGACGACTCGCGTCTCCAAATGGCGCCGGACGAGGGCCGCGTCCCGAGCCGGAATCCAAGGCTTCCGAGCGACGGTGCTCGGTCAGCCCCGGGAGCGCTGAGCTTCCTGAATCGGGCGCTCATGTCGGGGACTTATCGCTTCGCAAGTTCGCGCACCTTAATACGCGACTGGGGCGCCCAAAGAATGTCTCGCACTTGATCAATGCCGCCGGTCGGCCAGCGCTCGACCAGGTCGCGCACCTGTGGATCACTGATCGACGCGCTGAGCGCTCCTGGAAAGTCCGCCCACATGACGGTGAATGGACGCCCCCACAGTCGGACCGGCTCGAGGGTCAGCCGAGGTGCGATCTCGAGGTCGTTAAACGCGCCTGCGATCATCTCGTAGCCGCTGCCCAGTGCTTCCTCGCGCTCCCTCCAACTGCGTGCGTGTAGCGCGCTGTCGAGCGGTGCTGACAAGTGATCAGCAATCTGGAGTTTCGAGAAGGCGGTGCCAAACCACTTCACGTACGGCGCATATCGACGTTCGACCAGAAACGACAGGTGCATGAGCCCCGACACGATCTCGCTCGCAATCAAGGCCGACCCGAGTTCATCCCCTGCATAACCGGCGCGACCCACAAGATTCATCTCCGGGTGCACCCGCCACCAACCCGCAAGCATCAAGTACAGCCAGACGTCTCTCGGATAGTAAGCGAGCCGGAGACGGACCTTCTCCAGGTCGAGGTCATCGTGGAACACGGCTCCCGCCGTCATGGCACACAGACGTTGCTCCGGCAGACTGACCCAGTCGTAGGCGTCCCAGTCGACCGACACGTCCAGACCGAGCTGGTCCAGGAAGTACTGCTGCACCGTAGTCACTTTGACCTCGGTCGGAAGGCCGTCGAACTGATCCGGGATCCGCGCGGTCAACTGGGCTTGCACCGACTCGCCATGGTCTACGAGGACCTCACCCGGCACGAAGACGATCACACGAGCGGACCAGGTGTGATCGGTGGACATGCGGTCGTCGTATCCAAGGACCTCCGACCCTCTGCCCATGAGCCCAGCTGCATGGGGCAACCTCGGGAACTCCGCGGCGAGCGCCGGCGCCACGCAATTCCTGTAAAACTCCTCGCTCAAGCGAAGACCACTGGATCGCTGATTCAACGTCCCTCCCTTCGCTGCACGGCAACAACGAGTGGCGAGCCTGCCAGGACAAACGTGGCGAAATCAACAGACCTGCAGCACCAAACTGCATGGCCTCGACCACGGGTCGGCATTCGTAATGAAAGATGGACAACTTGGCCCAGACTGGGACCAACGAGTTCGGCGCCCAAAACCCCACCGCGCCCTCGGGCGATGGCGGAATCAACCCCGACGGGTTCGATACCGAAGAATGGCTACCATCCAAATCCTTGTACGTGTCAAGGAGAGCTTTGGCACGGACGTGCCGGACCCTCCTGGACAGGGCCACCGTTTCATCTTCAGCGACGATCTTGTGCTTGAGCGTTACGACGACAGCACACCGGGAATCGGCCTGCCGCTGGACCCGGATGAGCGGCGTGCAGGTACGCAATCGGGATTCCAGACCTCGTCCGCGTAGCCGCGACCGGCGATCTCTTTTTCCGGCTGGCAGCGAACTCTGGCACTACGAGGGCACGTACAGTTTCAACGCCCTGGACGACACTCCTTTGCAGAAGGGCCAGGTCACCGCACGAGGCGTGGCCCTCTTTGATGGCGAGAACGTCGTGGACCCACCCGTTCGGTTTGCGATCACTGGTGGGACGGGCCCCTGTTCCACCGCGCATGGAACAGTCACCGAGGGGGTTCCAGAGGGTGACCACAGGCTGCTTGTTATCGAGCTCTGATTTACCCGCGTTTGTTGCGGAATCGTCCTGCGCGGGAGGGGTGACTCCCTACCTAAGTGTGAGCATCAGCCCCAGTGACGCACTGCTACGAGCCGCAAGCCCCTCGGGGGCGCCGCGGAATCGGGGAGACCCGATAGGGAAGAATGGTCGGGCACGGTCGAACAGTTGCTGCGGTCTTACCTGGTTCACGGATCGGCCAACGCGGGCATGCAAGCAGGGTGTGCCGTAGGGCCGGCTCCGCAGGTGCCGAATTCGACCTGCTCTTGTCGTAGAGAGCTTGGAACTCCGCCCCAGTCCTCCTCCGCGGTCGGCCGGTACTCTTCAGCCACCGCACACGGCGGCGGCTGTCCAGGAACTGCTGGTGGTGCAGCCGGCCGACCTCGCCGTCGAAGACCGCGACGTAGCCGCTGGTGATCTACAGGTTGGCGTGTACGAGCAGCCCGCGCCGATGTGGATGGGAGTGGGGCGAACTACGGACCAGCTACGGACCACGACGGCCCAACTCAGCGCATCTCAATGGTCAACCGTGGACGCCAGCGATAAGTGGTTCACGCTCGACACGCGTGGAGGCCCGATCTGGGGGTCAAGGGGTCGCGAGTTCAAATCTCGCCAGCCCGACCAGACGATGGCGGATTGTCATGCCTGATCAGAGCTGTGTTCATCCGGCGACCGGGCCATCCTCGACAAGCCTGAGTGCCGAGGAGTTGGGCCCAGATTGGGCCCACCAGCGCGAGTACGCCACTCCGACGTCAAGGACGGCCTGGTGATCCGGGTGGAGATAACGGCTCGTCACCGCCGGGTCTTGATGGCCAGCCACACGCTGGAGAAGGTGCAGCTCGACGCCGGCGTCGGCCATCCAGGTCAGCGCCGTGTGTCGCAGCCCGTGCCGCACGAGGCCCGCCAGCCCAAGATCATTAACCAACTCGTCCCATCCCGTCGCATCGCGCAGGCTCGCGGTCGTGATCACCCCTCCACGAGGACCAACCAGCAGACGAGCATCCCTGGCCTTGGCCACCGTCAGTCGCTCCAGCGTTGCGCGCAGCGGCTCGATGATTGGCAACGGACGACGCCGCCGGCCCTTGGTCTCCTTGGTGGCCAGGCCGCCGCGGCCGGGGTACGTCTGCCTCCGCACGGTCACCAGCCCACGAAGGAGGTCGACGTCACCCACCTGCAGGCCGGCCACCTCACTGATCCGCAACGCCGTCGTCGCCAAGATCATCACGCAGTCACCCCAGGTCTGATGACCACCCCTCTGCACTGCCTCCTCGACCAGCCGGCTCAACGTGCGCACGTCCGGCAAGGCGAAATCGCGGGGACTCTCGGGAGCCGCCATTGGCAGGACAGACCGGCCGACGATACGCCGCCGAGCCCGATCCTTCGCCGGGTTGCGCACCAGCAGCCCGTCGCGCACCGCCTCGTCCAGCACCAGCACCAGGGCCGCGATTGTGTTCTTGACCGTCGACCGACCGTAGGCCGCCTCCCACTGGTCGATCGCCCGATCGATCAGCCCGGCCGTCATCATCGACACCGGTAGATGCCCAAGCGCCGGAAGCACGCGTTTGCGCAGCCCCGCCGAGTACGGATCCAGCGTCGACGCAGGATCGATCCCGCGAGCCCACCGATCTCCCAGTCGGGCCACATAATCGGCGAGCGGCTCACCGGCGTCGACACCCGTTCGCGCGGCACCCTCCAGGCGCTCGACCCAGGCTCGCGCCTCTTCGAGAGATCCGTGCGTACGCTTCACGCCCTCACGGTGATGCGTCACTGGATGGGTCCATCGAACCCGCGCGTAGTAGGTCGTTCCTCGCGCGCCCTCACGAGCCTGCACGTCGACGGTCAGGCGCACCCCAAGCGGCGGCATCGACTCTCCAGTCATGACGCGATGCTGCCGCGAACGCTCTCCGCGATCCATGCCTCCACGGCGCTTGTCGGGTAGCGGTAGACCGTGCCTACACGTAGATAAGGAGGGCCGACGTCGTCCAGCCGTCACCGCCGAACCGTCGACGGATTGACGCGCATCCGCTTCGCAAGCTCCTCGGTGGTCAGCAGTTGTTCCATGATCATCTTGCTTTCCTTCTGTGTCGGGAGCCTCTTCGCGCATCGAACGGTGGTCGGGGTTCTCGGCCTCCCCGAGTGGGCAGCACTCGCGCTCGACCGCCCACCCTCCGACCAAATGGATGACCTGGTTATTAGGGGAGGCCGAGGGGTGGTCGCCTCGTCGCCGGCCAGCTCGTCTGTAGTTCCCTTCGTCTCCCTTGCGCGTCGTGAGCCCGTTTCGAGACACCGAGCTCACCACTGCTCTCATCAACGGCTCCTCTCTCTCTCTCCTATCCATCTCACATCCAGACCCTGGAGCGCCGGCAGCCAGCTCATCTGTGGATAACGGCTCTCCAAGTCCTTAAGGAAGGTTTTTGGTTGTCCGGCGATCACGCTCGCGCGACTATTTCGCCCTGCAACCTGCGAAGCGCGGCAAACGTCTGAGTCTGAACGGGTTTGAGTCCCGTGGGGTGGTGGAGCGATCTCGGTGATCGCCGCGTCCAACCGGTAACGGCGGCCCGGGTCAGATGCGTCGGCGCAAGTTCATTTCCCAAATTTCATGACTGCGGTGGTGCTAGCGGCCGGGTGCGGACGGCACCCTTGGACGCCGTCCGGGTGCTTCGGAGGGGCGTTGCCTATCGTCGTAGTTGCGATCACGGTGGTGCGAGCTGTCTGTCCGCCTTGGAGCTCCGGATTCCCCGGCAGGTCATTAAGACGGGCGACAGCTCGGTCGAGGCGCTGTTGCCACAGGGTAGGGGCTGTCTCGAGCTGGAAGCCTCCGGTTGGTCGTGGGTCCCGTTGATCGATGCCGTTGGCGGCCCGCCATATCGCAACTTCGCCAATCAGGGCGGTGCTTGGGTGACTTCCCGCCGGGGCCGAGGCCGGCTGGAAGTCGTCCTGGCAGGCGTGATCTCGAATTTGTTGGACGAGGTCGGCCACTAGTCCGGACCGCTTTGCCAGATAGTCACCCCAGGCGGGATGCTCTTAGAGCTTCTCTGGGATGCCGGGCAGCCAAGGCACCGGCCCTGGGCCGGCGGGCGCGAGCTCGGGGAGACGCCAGTAGAGGACGGCGGCCATGTCTCCTGCGGTGCGGAGGTCTCGTCCACTGGCGGCAATCTGCAGGTGGAGGAGCGGGTGCTCGCCGGTCTCAGCCGCCAGGCTGAGCAGGCGTGCACGCAGCGACGGCCAGGCCGGCTCGTTGGTGAGCCCGGGCACAAGCTGGTCGGCTCGGTCGAGCGCCGCCACGGTCTGGGGGCCGACGAGCTGTTCGGCTGCGACAAGGAGCCCGTCAGTGTAGCGCTGGACCGCCTCGTGGAGGCGCACCGCCGGGTCATGAAGCTCACGCAGCAGGGTGGTGGCGGAGATGGGCGCGTCGTCGCGGGCGAGGATCTGCTGCAGGGTCTCGGTCGGAGTTAGGGGTGCGACGGTTTCGGGCCGGATCACAGTGTGCGCGTCACCATCGCCGACGACCTGGAGGTAGAGGTGGTTGGCGTGCCGGCCGCGGGTGAGCATGTGTAGAGCTGTTGGCGGGACTCCTGCCCTGTGAGCAGTCCGTGCATGGTGTCGGCAGAAACCCCCTGAGCGCCGTGGATCGTGGTGGCGTAGCCGAGACCGGTCGATTCGCGGACGTAGTCGGCGGGAAGCTTGACGGTGCGGTGGCTGCGGTTGTGCCGGACGGTCAGAGCACCTTCTCGGCTGACGTGGGTGACGGTCCAGCGATCGCCGTTCTTCACCCAGTCGGCTGCGGACATCCGCAG
>Ga0307298_10000170_pt1 | contig 14369 bp, 14 predicted proteins | sample ER_DNA_158_FD_194470 | JGI IMG/M metagenome (GOLD analysis project Ga0307298, IMG submission 194470) | Bulk soil microbial communities from the East River watershed near Crested Butte, Colorado, United States - ER_DNA_158 | ecosystem: Environmental > Terrestrial > Soil > Floodplain | place... | reverse complement strand
CCCCGGATCGCTGCCAAGCGCGATCCGCGCGGAGCGAAGCGGAGCAATCAAACAGGGATCGCGCGCCGCCGTGCTGAGCCAGGCTGGCGCGCCGCCGTCCTGGACGAGAGAGCGAAGCGAGTGAGGAAGGCAGCCGCTAACGAGCGCCAGCCTCAGCGAGCGGAGCGAGCAATGTAAATGGAGGCAGGGGACACGCTTCTCCGTCCCCGAGTGACGACGAAGTAGGCGGCTGCCAAGCGCGATCCGCGCGGAGCGAAGCGGATCAATTCTCACCAACGAGGATCGTGACGGATGTTGAAACGTATCCGCCAGCTGGCTGCTGGTCAGCCGAAACGACGGCAGAATGTGGGCCATGGCTCACCCGCGCGCCGGCCAGCCGGCCCTTCCTGAAGACCTCATTGACGTCGACGCAGTCATCAGCGCCTATTACGACCTCGTTCCCGACCCCAGCGATCCCGACCAACAGGTGGCGTTCGGGACCTCTGGACATCGAGGTTCGAGTCTCGACACCGCATTCAACGACGCGCATATCGCCGCCACGACCCAAGCGATCGTCGAGTATCGCGCGTCTCAGGGGATCACGGGGCCGCTCTACATAGGTAAGGACACCCACGCACTTTCCACGCCCGCCTGGACGACCGCAATCGAGGTGTTGGTGGCCAATGGCGTCATGGTGCGCGCCGAGGACGACGAGGACTACACCCCGACTCCGGCGGTCTCCCGTGCGATTGTCGTACACAATGCGACGGCAACCGCCGGTGATGCCGCCGACGGCATCGTGGTGACCCCGTCACACAACCCGCCCCGCGACGGGGGCTTCAAGTACAACCCGCCGCACGGCGGCCCCGCCGATACCGACGCTACGAGCGTGATCGCTGCTCGTGCCAACGCCTTGCTGGCCGACGGGTCGGCAATACGCAGACGACCTTATGCCGACGTCGTCTCTGAGGTCGAGCGGTTCGACTACCTGGGCGCCTACTGCGAGGACCTGGTCAACGCAGTGGATCTCAGGGCTGTGCGGGAGGCGAGCGTGCACATCGGTGCCGATCCGATGGGCGGCGCGAGCGTGCAGTACTGGGGCTACATCGCCGAGAACCTCGGTATCGACCTCACCGTCGTCAATCCGAAGGTGGACCCACGATGGTCATTCATGACCCTCGACACCGACGGCAAAATCAGGATGGATTGCTCCTCGCCGAACGCTATGGCAAGCCTGATCCGTAACAAGGATGAGTACGACATCGCGACGGGTAACGATGCAGATGCCGACCGGCACGGCATCGTCACCCCCGACGCGGGCCTGATGAACCCCAACGCCTACTTGGCCGTCGCGATCCAGTACCTCTACGCGAACCGTCCCGGCTGGCGACCCGATGCGGGGATCGGCAAGACACTGGTGTCCTCGTCCATGATCGACCGTGTCGCGGCGGGCCTGGGTCGCAGCCTCGTTGAGGTGCCGGTGGGTTTCAAGTGGTTCGTACCTGGACTACGAACCGGCGAAATCGGCTTCGGCGGTGAGGAGTCCGCAGGTGCCTCGTTCCTCGCCCTCGACGGGAGCACCTGGACGACCGACAAGGACGGCATCTTGCTTGCCCTGTTGGCCAGCGAGATCAAGGCCGTCACCGGCAAGTCCCCCAGCGAGCTCTACGCTGAGCTCACCGCCGAGCACGGTGCGCCGGCGTACGCCCGCATCGATGCGCCCGCCAACCGTGAGCAGAAAGCCAAGCTGTCCAAGCTCGATGCCTCTTCGGTTACCGCCACCGAGCTGGCCGGGGAGCCGATCACCGCGATCTTGACGAGAGCGCCGGGCAACGACGCTCCCATCGGCGGCCTGAAAGTTGTGACCGAATCGGCCTGGTTCGCGGCTCGGCCCTCGGGCACCGAAGACGTCTACAAGATCTACGCCGAATCGTTCAAAGGTGCCGAGCACCTGGCTGAGGTGCAGGAAGCGGCCCGCGCCGTCGTCTCCGCGGCATTAGACAGTTGAGAGTTCCTCCCCAGCGGGCCCGGATCGCGCGCCGCCGGGTTGAGGAGGAGCGAGCAGACACGCTTTCATCGTCTGCGAGTGACGACGAAGTAGGCGGCTGCCCAGCGCGATCCGCAGCGAGCGGAGCGAGCAATCAACACTGCGCGAGCAGCAAGGCCACAATGGAAAGGTGCACGCCGACGAGCTGGCGGATCTGCTTCGCTGGTGCGCGGCGCTGAGCCCTGATCCAGCGGATCTGGCTGGTGCCGTGGTGCTTGCTGCGGGCCCGCGTTGGTCCCAGCTGGTCGACTCACCACCAGACCTTCGGGAGCTCACCGTGCGTACGTTCCTGCGCGCAGCCGAGCCAGCTGAGTCAATCTCCAGACAAGAGATGGAACACATCCCTGAGGAGCTCCGCGTCGTCGTCGTCGCCTACGACGGACTGCCAAAGCTGCAACGCGCCGTGGTGATGCTCAGCTGCCTCGAGATGGTCACTTACGCCGAGATTGCCGGAATCGTCGATCGCTCGGTGGCACGTGTCGGCATCGAACTCGATCGAGCGCTCGACATGATCAACGCCGATCCGTACGCGGTACGGGCCGCACTCGACATCACCACCTGGCGTCCGCCAAGTCCAGCGGAGGTTTCCCGGGCACTGCGCCGTTACGCCAAGAGCCGGACGCGCCGCCGACGTCGGATCGGGCTCGTTGGGATAGCGGCGGGCACCATGCTGGGCGTGCTGGTGACGATCGGCGCGGTGTATCGGCCGAATGTGGAGCCGCGGCGATCTGGAGCATGGACGTTCTCCCACACCGTTCGACCCACGCCCGGTTGGTCCATCCAGAGCCAAACCGTCGAACGGGACTGGGAGACGACCATTTTGCGCGCCAAGCAGCCCAGCGACGGCCGATGCTCCGTGGCGGTCGGTGCTGCGGGTGCTACCTGGGTGCGCCAGCTGCCGCGAAAACCGGCACGGGTCCGAGTCGGCACTCGCTCGGCGTACTACGCGGAACGGGTCTGGCCCAATGGTGGTGGAACACTGCTGTGGTGGGAATACGCCGCCGAGGCTTGGGTGATCATCGAGTGTGGAAGCGTCAGCGATCCCCGCAAGACGCTCCCTGAGCTGGCCGGCCACGTGACCCTGGCAGCCGAATCGCTCCGGCTGCCATACCGGGTCCGCTCACTCCCCCGGCACTATGAGGTCACCTCGGTCACCAGAGGTCTGGTGAGCAATTCGACTGTGGCTTTTCTCACTCGCAATGACTACCCCGAGGGGATCACTCAGATCAGCATTCGCTATCCAGCGGGCTTGCCAATGTCCAGCGTCAACAATTCCGCTTTCGTCTTGCGCTACGCCAGCGGCAGACATGCAGCCGTCTGCCGGCCTTTCGGGGACAGCCACGTCTGTGTACGAGGCGACCTCAGCACCCCTGGTTCGATTGACGTCGCGTCGCAACGAGGCGCGCTGGCCGTCATTGATCAGATTGCTTCCAACCTGGAGCTGGCCGCGAGCCCGAGAGATCTTGCGAGCTGGTTCGATGCCCGAGACGCCTTGCCGTCCTGAGTCCAACCGAGATCAGCGCCGCCGACCGGCGGCAATCACAGCGACCAGGCCGATGATGAAGATCACGCCGAGAACAGTGCCCTCTACTCCATGCCCGTTTGCGATCAGATAGACGCATGCGGCCAGGAATGCCAGTGTGATGACGACGCCATAGTTGAGACCCCGCCCATTGAGCCGCACCTCGCGCTGGTCCAGAGCGGCGATGCGATCGAGCTCCTTCTCGATCACCGCTCGCGTCTGGGCATCGGCGTCTGCGTATACCTGCAGCGGGTCCTGATAACGCTCGAATCGAGCTGGCAGCTCAGTCATATCTGCTCCTCACGTCGCGGCTGATCGAAAATGTTGGCGGCCGGCTCGCCGCCTGGTGCTGGGGCCAGCTCGTCCGGACCGACGAGTTCCACCATCTGCTGCAGCGCCTGGCCGACTCGTTCCGGTGCAGCTGACGGATCGACTGCATCAATGCGAGAGACGGCATCCCCCAGCCGGCCCGCCACGTTGTGGCGAACGTGCGGATAGTTGAGCGGCGCGTACAGATAGCTGAATCCCTTCAGCAGCGCGCCCACCGGTGAGCCGGAAGCAATCCTGAAACTCGGCATCGTCAGGCGTGGTGGGGTGAAAAGAGGGGGACGGCGACGCCGCTCGGACGGAATGACAGCTACCACCAGCAGCGTGCCGATCAGCAGCGCACACCCAATTCCGATCAGCACCCAAGCCCCGGTCGGCACGTGGACCTCCTAAGCACTTCGTCTCGTGCGATCTCTTCATACCCGACTTGTCGGTGTTTCAGCGCGTTCTGGCCAGCTGAAACACCGACATGTCGTGATTAGGCCGGGTCGAAGTGCTCAGAAGCGCGCGGGCTCGACGTACTCCCCCCACTCGGCACGCAGTGCATTGCAGACTTCGCCGAGCGTGGCTTCAGCTCGCGCAGCCGCCAGCATCGGTTCCATCATGTTGCCGTCCGACCGGGCTATCTTGATCATCTCGCCGATGGCGGCCTCGACCGCCGCATTGTCTCGGGCGGCCCGACGGGCGTTCAGGGTCGCACTCTGCTCGATCTCGATCTCGTGGCTGACCCGCAAAATCTCCAGTGGCTTCGTCCCGGTTCCGGTGTGTACGTTCACGCCGACGATCTTCTTGTCGCCCTTTTCCAGTTGAGTCTGATAGCGAAACGCCGAGTCCGCGATCTGTCCGGTGAACCAACCCTCCTCAATGCCGAGCAGCAGCCCCGAGGTGATCGGGCCGATCGCATGTCGCCGGGTCGAGCCGCCCCCCAGCTCTTCGATCCGGTCGAGCATGGCCACGACCTCCGCCTCGATCTTGTCGGTCAGGGCCTCGATGTACCACGACCCGCCGAGTGGATCGGCGACGTTGATCACGCCGGTCTCCTCAGCGAGTACCTGCTGGGTCCGCAACGCGATCTCCGCAGATTCCTGAGTCGGGAGTGCGAGCGTCTCGTCCATCGCGTTGGTATGCAGGGAATTGGTTCCGCCGAGCACAGCAGCGAGCGCCTCGATGGCGGTTCTTACCACGTTGTTGTACGGCTGCTGCGCGGTGAGGGAAACGCCGGCGGTCTGAGTGTGGAAGCGGAGCGATTGCGCACGGGCGGTCTTGGCTCCGTACCGGTCGCGTATCCAGCGGGCCCAGATCCGCCGCGCGGCGCGGAACTTGGCGATCTCCTCGAAGAAGTCGATGTGCGCGTCAAAGAAGAAGCTCAGGCCGGGAGCGAAACGATCAATCTCGAGCCCTCGGGACAGCCCGAGTTCGACGTAACCGAAGCCGTCAGCGAGAGTAAACGCAAGCTCCTGAGCAGCCGTGGACCCGGCTTCTCGGATGTGATAGCCGGAAACGCTCAGCGGCTTGTAGGCCGGGATCTTGCCACTGCAGTACTCCATCATGTCGCCGATCAAGCGAAGGTGAGGGCCGGGCGGAAACAGCCATTCCTTCTGAGCGATGTACTCCTTGAAGATGTCGGTTTGCAGCGTTCCATTGAGCGTCGTGATGTCAACGCCCTGTCGCTCAGCAGCCACGAGATACATGCAGAAGATCGGCACGGCCGGGCCGGAGATCGTCATCGACGTCGTGACAGCGCCGAGATCAATGCCAGAGAACAGCAGATCCATATCTGCTGCGGAGTCGATTGCCACGCCGCAGTGACCGACTTCCCCCAGGCTGCGGCTGTCGTCGGAGTCACGGCCCATCAAGGTCGGCATGTCGAACGCGACGCTGAGCCCGCCGCCGCCCGCCGCCAAGATCATCTTGTAACGCTCGTTGGTCTGCTGGGCATTGCCGAAGCCGGCGAACTGACGGATGGTCCAGGGACGCCCGCGATAGCCACTCGGATAGAGGCCTCGGGTGAAGGGATACTGCCCCGGCCAGCCGATCCGCTCCATTCGCGGATCGGCACTCTCATCATCCGGCCCATACACCGGATCGAGGTCGAGGCCAGAGAGGGTGGTGTAGTCGGCGTCGCGGACTTGACCTTTCGCCTGAGCCTCAGCAAATGCGGCGACCCACCGCTCCTTACCGCCCGCCCCTTCTGCGGTCATCACAACCTCCACCTTTGATACTAGGGTGCCCTACTAACGCGGCCAAGCCACCGTGCTGTGAAGGCGCGCGAGCGGAGCGAGCCATAGCAAGGTATCAGCAGCTCTCACATCAAAAGTCGCCTGCGGCTTCTCGCGGCATCGTGAGCAACCAGGTCAGCTGATCGCATTCCTCCGCGCTCAGCGCGCTCAGTCCGAAGCGAGCATTCACGATGGCCTCGGTCGCCCTCTCCATGATGTCCCGTCCCTTAGGGGTAATCGAGGCAAGCACCGCGCGCCCGTCCTCGGGATGGGGCGTACGACTGATCAACTCTGCCGCATCCAGGCGCTTCACCAGTGGTGTCACCGACGTGGCATGCACCTGAAGCCGCTCGCCGATCTTGCCCAAAGGCAACGAGCCGCGACGCGAGAAGGAAAGCAAGACCAAGACCTCGTAGCGGGCGAAGGTCAGACCCAATGGCCGAAGCAATTCATCCAACTCGGTCAGCAGCAATTGGTGCACCCGCATCAGCGAGGTGACAGCACGCATCCGAGGCATCTCGCCCCACTGGGTGGCCCATTGCTTGGCCGCCTCCTCGATCGGGTCGAATGGCAACCGGTGTCGCTCCACGGTGGTCATGTTCCGTCATCGTCCTCGGGCCCGGCAACCTGTTGACGCAAGTCGGCGGGCTGCATCGTCATGCGCAGCACATCCTCACGTTGGTCGATGTCGCTCACGTATGTGATCCTGTTCAAGCCCTGCACTTGAGCTGCGGATTCGAAGATGAAGTGCCCGTAATTCAGCCAGCGGCCGATAACGGGCTTGTTGACGGTGATGTCCAAGATCCTCGCCAGTGGCACGCTAGCGCGCGCCGTGGAAAAGACGCCGTTGACTCGAAACACTCGCTGGTTCGTGATCACGAAACGATCGCGGTACTCCTCGATGATTCGATAGATCGCCTGTACGCCAACCACCAGGCCGAGTATGAAGAAAATCCAATAGACGGCGCCGGTGAAGGCGAAGGCGCTGACCAGGATCACGAGGCCGATACCGAGACGCAGTCCCGGCCAGGCACTCGCCACCCAGTGCTTCTTGACCTCGAGAACCTTATGCTCGTCAGCCGTCGTCAAGATGTATTTATCGACGTGCGGATCGAGCCAGTTCACAACGCCCATGGGGAGCTAGCCAGCCAGCGACTGGAAGAACATGATGAGCGAGCGAAACACCCGGGCAAGAGCTCCAAATATGGCACGAACCGCATTCGCAGCCGCCTCGGGCTGCGCGACCAAATAGAAGAGCGCGAAGGCCACGACCAAGAAGACGATGATCCGCTTTACCCACACCATCTCGGACTATTCATCCTTCCGGTCTCCATAGAAGACTATTCAAACAGTCTGCGCCATGTACAGGCGCGCCATGTACAGGCAGACGCCTGGATAGTCTCTTTCTACCCGATGTGTGGCGAGATAGGCAGCAGGCACGCCGTCCAGAGACCTTGCCCTAAGCCCTGCTGCCGCAAACCTGCGGCTCAGAGTCCGGCGACTACTTTCTCCGCCGCAGCATACGGGTCAATTTCACCTCGACTCACCGCCTGTGCAAGATCGTTGAGCCAGGCTTCACCATTCAGACGGAATTCGGCGCGCAGTTTCGCGAGTGCGATGCTCTCCACCTCTCTCCGGGCCCGCGCGATGCGGCGGGCTTGGGCGCGCCCGGTAGCTACTTGGGATGTTCTGAACCGGTCGATAGCTGCCAGGAGATCCTCGATCCCGCGATTGTCGTACGCAACTGTCGAGACGATCGGAGGCTTCCAGTCGTCTGCGCCCCGATCCGTAAGAGCGATCATCGTCCGCAGCTCTCGCACGAGGGCCTGGGCGCCATCGCGATCACTTTTGTTGACTACGAAGATGTCGCCGATCTCCAAGATGCCGGCCTTGGCCACTTGGATTCCGTCCCCCATCCCAGGCGCGAGCAAGAGGAGCACTGTATCCGCCGTTTCGGCCACCTCGAGCTCCGATTGGCCGACTCCCACCGTCTCGACGACCACTGTGCCGAAACCGGCGGCATCGAATACTCGGAGCGCTTGCGGTGTAGCGACGGCAAGGCCACCGAGGTGACCCCTGGTCGCCATCGACCTGATGTAAACGTCGCGGTCGAGAGCGTGTTCCTGCATTCGAACGCGATCTCCCAGCAGCGCTCCCCCCGAAAACGGCGAGCTCGGGTCCACGGCCAATACACCGACCCGCTCGCCACGAGCTCGCAGTGCCCGGACCAGAGAGGTTGCCGTGGTCGACTTGCCGACTCCGGGCGGACCCGTCAAACCGATCACGTGCGCTCGTCCCGTGTCCGGCGCAAGCTCTTTCATGATCATCGGTAACGCCGGCGATGCGTTCTCGATCCAGCTGATCAAACGACCCAGTGCCCGCGGATTGCCGGACCGGACCGCTGCGACGACATCACCCACTTCGTCACCGTCAAGGGACACTGTCTTGTTTTGTGGAACGATGCGCGCGGCTTTAGCTGGATCCGTCGTTGGCCGGAACGGTGAGGATCAGGGCGTCGCCCTGCCCACCGCCGCCGCACAGCGCCGCGATGCCGGAACCGCCGCCACGGCGCCGCAGCTCCATAGCGAGCGTCAGCAGCAGCCGAGCGCCCGATGCACCAATCGGATGGCCCAGAGCGATCGCACCACCGTTGACGTTGACCTTCTCGTCGGTCTCCTCATCGCTGAAACCCAGGGCGCGGGCGCTCGCGACTCCGACCGCCGCAAAGGCTTCGTTGATCTCGATCAGTTTGAGGTCGGAGACATTGATCTGTTGCTTCTTCACCGCGACATCGATCGCATTGGCCGGCTGTAGCTGCAACGACGAATCCGGTCCGGCGACGCTGGCGTACGCGCCGATCTCGGCGATTACATCAAGCCCGAGTCGCGCAGCGGTCTCCTTGCTCATCACCACCATTGCTGCCGCACCGTCCGAAATCGGGCTGGACGAGCCCGCGGTGATCGAGCCGTCACGGCCGAACGCAGGCCTCAGCTTGCCAAGCGATTCAGCTGTCACGCCCTCGCGGATGCCTTCATCCTTGCTGACCACCAGATCGTCGCCGCGCCGCTGCGGGACGCGAACCTCCACGATCTCCTCCGCCATCGCGCCATTGGCCGTGGCGGCCGCCGCTCGCTGATGGGAACGCGCAGAGAATGCATCTTGATCTTCGCGACTGACCAGTTGCTCGCCCCGGTTGCAGCTGTCGGTCAGGGCGCCCATCGCCTGGTCGGTGAACGCATCCCACAGGCCGTCGTAGGCCATGTGGTCGATGATCGTGACGTTGCCGTACTTATAACCGGATCGGGAGCCAGGCAGGAGGTGAGGGGCTTGGGTCATGGACTCCATGCCGCCGGCAATGACCACCTCGCACTCACCTGCTCGGATCAGCTGATCAGCGAGCGCTACCGCGTTCAGCCCGGAAAGACACACTTTGTTGATAGTCACGGCAGGCACCGACATTGCGATGCCACCCTTCAGCGCAGCCTGCCGCGCCGGGATCTGACCAGTGCCCGCCTGCAGCACCTGGCCCATCACGACGTAGTCGACATGCTCCGGAGAAACGCCGGAGCGCTCGAGCGCTGCCGCGATGGCGTAGCCACCAAGGTCTGTGGCCGACATGTCCTTAAGGCCACCAAGTAGCTTGCCGATCGGCGTACGCGCCCCGCCGACAATCACTGATCCCATGCTCCACCTCCCAGCTCTTAGCTGTGCACTAACCATCACGTCCGATAGTTCGGTCAGACACCAGTCTGGCACTCTAAGGTGCATGACCAGAAAGCCTCCCGATCTCGCAGCTGTGCTGCCGGGCTTACTCGGTCTTGATCATGTCGGTATCGCGGTGCCTGATCTGGATGCAGCGATCCCCTTCTACCGTGACCTGCTTGGGCTGCAGGTCCGACATCGTGAGGACAACCTTGACCAGCAGGTTGCCGAAGTCATGCTGGCGAGCAGCGAGCGAGGACCGATGAGCAACCAGCTTCAGCTGTTGATGCCACTGACAGAAAGCTCGGTACTCAACCGCTTTCTGGTGAGACGCGGATCCGGCCTGCACCACGTGGCCTACGCTGTGTCAGATGTCCGGTCCGCATCCAAGATTTTGCGTCACTGCGGCGTACGGGTGCTTTATGATGCACCAAGAGCCGGTACCCGTGGCTCGCAGATCAACTTTGTCCACCCCAAGGACACTGGCGGCGTTCTGCTCGAGTTGGTCGAGCACCCCGCGGCGGATCCGCATAACGGCCTTGCGCCCAATGATTGAGCGCAAGGCCATCACTCGCGCGGGCACAGACTCGGCATCCATACCTATTCTCGGAGAGGGCTTCTTGCGGTGAACGCATCAGACAACACGGGGCTTGGCCTGTTCGACGACACAGCAAGCGCAGTCGGAAACTTCCCGACCGCACTGCGGGGCTATGACCGAACGGCCGTTGACGACTACGTCCGCACGCTTGAGGAAAGTGTCGTCAAGTCCCGTAGACACTCTGCGCAACTCGAGCAGCAGGTGACCCTACTCCAAGACGACCTCACCTCGGCGGGCGACAAGTCAGACAATGACGTTGATTATTCAAACCTGGGTGGGCGCGCCAACGACATTCTCAGGTTGGCTCAAGAGCAAGCACGTGAGCTCGTCCAGAACGCAACGATCGAGGCTGAGAAGCTCAAGGAGCAAGCCCGGCGTGAGGCAGACGGCCTGCGCAGCAACGCGAGCCGTGAGGGTGACGCCATCAAGAGCGGCGGTACAGCGCAGATTGATCAACTGCGCGCCAAGTTGCGCGAAGAGGTCCAAGGCCAGGTCGATAAGGCCAAGGCCGAAGGGGATGCGCTGATCGCGGCTGCTCGGCGGCAGGCCGATTCGATACGTCGCGAGGCCGATCACGAGGCGCAGGCAACGCGTCAGAATGCCTACCTTGACACCGAGAACCTGCGCCGTACGGTTGAGCGCGAGGCGGCCGAGGCGCGATCCAAGCTCGCTGCCGAGCGGGAGCAGGCAGTTGCGCAGCTCAAAGTGACCCATGACGATGCACAGCAGAAGACCGCAGCCCTGCTCGCCGAGGCAACCAAGCACCACAGCCAATCTGCTGAGCGTCTTGAGACCGATCTGGCCGAGGCGGCCCGGATTCGCGCCGAGGCTCTCGCCGAGGCCGAGCAGACCAAGGGCGCAGCCGCTCAGGAGGCCGAGGCGCGGATCGCCACCGCGAAGAAGCAGGCCGCAGCGATCAACGAGCGGACCCAACAAGAGTTCGCGTGGCGGAAGCAGCAGTTGCGCAGGGAGACCGAGCTGCTGCACCAGCGCAAGCAGGCGGTGCTCAGCCAGTTGGCCAGCTTGTCGGCGCTCGCCGAGCAGACGGCCAGCGCGTTCCCAGATCTCGACGACCCCAGCGAGCTGGAAGGTGGTGAGGTCGGGGATCGCACCGTGATGCGCCCCGACATGCTGCCACCTGCCGGCCTGGGTGAGGACAGCTCCGCCGGTAGCAAGCCTGGCTCAACTGGCAGGAACGGCGGAAGGGCCAGTGAAGCTCGCGAACCGGAGATCGATGGTGACGCGACCGTGCTGGTGTCTCCGTCGGATCTATCCGACGAAGGAGCCAAGTCGAAGTAGCACACGCCAGCGGTTGGCTGCAATGATCATCACCTGCTGACCTGCTGGCTCTCTGGCTTCGAGTGCCGTTACCCTGAGTTGACTCGGGGTAACGGCACTTTGGCGTGTAAGGAGCCGGCGTGAACATGTCCCCAGGAGTTGTCTCGCATACCGATGATGGCCGCTTTCCGCTGGTCCGCAAAGGCTATGACCGAGCAGCCGTTGATCATTTTGTGAGGGCGACACAGGCCCAGATCGCTCAGCTGTTGCAGCAATACGACTCACTGATGGGCAACAACTATGACCTCCGCCAGGCGCTCGACCAAGCCAACGCCCGGGCTACCGAGGCCGACTTCTCCGGACTCGGCGGGCGGGTCCAGGAGCTGCTCCACATCGCGGAGGAACAGGCGACCGACCTCACCCACCAGGCCGTTCAGGAGACTGATCGGCTGAGGGCGCAGGTGCATGCCGAAATCAACGAGCTACGTCAAATTGCGACCGCGGAACTGGCCCAGCTGCGGGACGCTCAGCTAGCCGAATTGGAGTCGCTGCGGCTCCGGGGTGAGCAAGACGCACTCCAGCTGCGGGAACACGCTATGACCGAGACTGAGCAGTTACTGGCCTCGGCTCGACTGCAGGCTGAGGCTGTTCGCACTGAGGCCGAATCAGGCGCCACAGGCATGCGGAACGCCGCCACTTTCGAGTCGCAGCAACTCCTCGCCGCAGCTGAACGCGACAGTGCAGCCGTACGCCAGGAGATTGCCGATCAGCGGGAGCGGGTGCTGGCCGAGCTGAAGCAGGCGCAGGACTCGGCGAATCAGGACATGCAGGCGATGCTGTCGAAAGCGACCGAGCTGCAAAGAGCAGCAGGCGACCGCTTGACGGAGGAGACCGGGCACGCTGCCAAGGTTCGTAGCGAAACGCTGGCCAATGCGGAACGCATCAAGGTGGACGCCAGCACCGACGCGGAGCAGATCATTGATCGGGCGCGGCATCAGGCAGCGGCCATTGACGACCGGGCGCGGCATGAGCTCGCGCTGCGAAGGCGGCAGATGAGGGACGAGCAGGACCTGCTCAATCGCCGCAAGCACGCCATGCTCAACCAGCTCACCTCGCTGAGTGCATTGGCGGTGGAGACTGCCGAGAACCTGCCTGATGTGCCTGAGGTGCCTGATGCGGAATTCTCCGCAATCGTCGGCTTTGGAACCGGGCACGGCGGTAGCGAGGCGGAGATGGAGAGTGATCCGACCATCGGCAGTGCGGCCGAGTCCGAGGTGGTGGCTGAAGAGGAGGCAGCCGAGAAAGAGGCTGTGGCTGAGGAGGACGCGGTCGAGGAGGAGCGTAAGTCCGAGTCCAAGCCCAGTGCCGCCTGAGCGGCTCGCTCGCAGCTGATCGCTGCGTAACCGCTCAGAACAATCGGTCGTCGGCGCTGTCCAGTCCGCGCAACACGTCGTAGTCAACCGTCACGCAGCTGATCCCGCGGTCGGTGGCGAGCACCCGTGCCTGGGGCTTGATCAACTGCGCAGCGAGGATGCCGCGTACGCTGCCGAGCAGCGTATCGCGGCGCATCAGGTCTAAGTAGCGACTGAGTTGTTCCACGCCGTCGATCTCTCCGCGACGCTTGATCTCGACTGCCACGTACGCCCCTGATGCGTCCCTGCAGAGGAGGTCGACCGGCCCAATGGGAGTGGGATGTTCCCGCCGTACCAGGGACAAACCAGGCGCCAGTGTCTCGGGATGTTCAGCGAGAAGTGCTTGCAGATGCGCTTCCACACCATCCTTCTGCAGGCCTGGATCGACGCCAAGTTCATAGGAGGAGTCGTGATACACCTGCCCCAGCAAGATCTGGAGCGTGTCACCATCACGCCCCCGAACCTCCCAGAGCGCGGTGAGCGGTTCATCGCCCAGCACAGGGTGCTGCTCGGGCCCAGGGCCGTCCAGCTCCACCAGCGCACAAGGAGGGCTCATCCAGTTCAACGGCTTGTACGCCCGGTCGTCTGCATGGATCGAGACCGATCCGTCGGCTTTGATCAAGATCAGCCGCGGCGCCATCGGCAGATGTGCGGTCAGCCGTCCTGTGTAGTCCACCTGGCAACGGGCAATCACCAACCGCACCGGAACAACATAAGGCACGTGGGACGTATAGCTGCGAGCGTCGCGGGAATCGCGCGCCGCCGAGCGGAGGAGGAGGAAGGGGACACGCTTTTCGTCCCCGAGTGACGACGACGTCGGCGGATTCCAAGCGCGATGCTCGAGCAACTCCAAATCAAAGGGGGGCCGGTCTGCGGCTGGTGCCATGCTTGACTCGACGAACTGAGCGCGATGCGCGAGCGGCTCTAGATGAAGGGAGCTCTGAGTGGCCCGACGACCGAGCAAGCACCTGCGACAGGCGCGACCGCTTAGCTCCGGACACGCGACGTCTGCGGCGAAACGGGACGGCCGTTGGATCGTACGCAGCGTGCCGGGCGCATCGGCCACCAAACCCTATCGGTGTCCCGGATGCAACACCGAGATCGCCGCAGGCACTCCTCACGTCGTCGCGTGGCCCGACACACCTGGCCTGCTTTCCACGTCCGGAGTCGAGGAGCGTCGGCACTGGCACACCGGCTGCTGGCAGCGCCGGCCATGACGGCCACTCCACTGGAGAATGGGCTCTTCAGCACCCAGCTGGGCAGCGCAGGACCCCGCGTGGCCTTT
>Ga0307298_10000162_pt1 | contig 14553 bp, 15 predicted proteins | sample ER_DNA_158_FD_194470 | JGI IMG/M metagenome (GOLD analysis project Ga0307298, IMG submission 194470) | Bulk soil microbial communities from the East River watershed near Crested Butte, Colorado, United States - ER_DNA_158 | ecosystem: Environmental > Terrestrial > Soil > Floodplain | place... | reverse complement strand
CGTTGGAAACCCGCGCCCGTACCCAGGGCGTAGTCGATCTTGGCATCGCTCTGGCTGGGGCTGGCGGCGGACTAAGTTCCGGGTTGATCTTCGCGGCGACAAGCTACACCACCCTCACCCTGACCAGCGGTCTGCTTGCTTTGTTGATCATTCCCATTGTGGCTCTGGCCCGACCGGCACCGATCAAGCAGGCATAACTTCCAAGGCATGGTTGCATTTAGGCATGAAGAAGATCGGGTTCCTGTCGTTCGGGCATTGGACGGCGTCACCGCAATCGCAAACACGTTCGGCATCCGATGCCCTGCTGCAATCCATCGAACTGGCGGTCGCGACCGAGGAGGTCGGTGCGGACGGCGCGTATTTCCGGGTGCACCACTTCGCGCGCCAGCTGTCCTCACCCTTTCCGCTGCTCGCCGCCATAGGGGCGAGAACAAGCCGGATCGAGATAGGTACCGGCGTAATCGATATGCGCTACGAGAACCCGCTGTATATGGCCGAGGATGCCGGTGCGGCAGATCTAATCGCTGGTGGACGGCTTCAGCTTGGCATTAGTCGTGGGTCGCCAGAGCAGGTGATCGACGGGTTTCGGTACTTCGGCTATCCCCCTGCTGAGGGCTCGGACCATGCTGCGATGGCTCGGGAGCACGCTGCGGTCTTTCTCGAGGTGATCAAAGGCGAGGGGTTCGCACAGCCCAATCCGCGGCCGATGTTCCCCAACCCACCAGGCCTGCTGCGGATAGAGCCGCACTCGCCCGGGCTTCGTGACCGGATCTGGTGGGGTGCCGGAACCCGCCAGACAGCCGAGTGGGCCGCAGAGCAGGGCATGAACCTGATGAGTTCGACGCTGCTCACCGAAGACACCGGTGTGCCGTTCCACCAACTGCAGGCCGAGCAGATCCAGCGGTTCCGCGAAGCCTGGAAGGCCGCCGGTCATCAACGCGAGCCGCGAATATCGGTCAGCCGCAGCATCTTCCCGATCGTGAGTGACACAGATGATGCCTACTTCGGTCAGGCAGCCGATAGTCAAGACCACGTCGGTTACCTAGATGGCGGCCTAGCCCGATTCGGCAAGACGTACGCGGGGGAGCCGGACCGGCTGGTGAAGGAACTCGCCGACGACGAGGCGATCGCGGCCGCGGACACACTGCTTCTCACCGTTCCCAACCAGCTCGGCGTCGACTACAACGCCCACTTGATCGAGAGCGTGGTGCGGTACGTCGCACCGCAGCTTGGCTGGCACTGAGGCTAGCTGTGCCGCCGAGGAACGAGCTGTCGCTGTCCAGCAGTGACCAGGTAAGAAATCTGGAACAGCTCGTGACGGCGGCTCGGCGGGCGGGCGTGGATGATCCGCGGGTGCTCGAGGCAATGCGGAGAGTGCCGCGGGCGGCGTACGTGCCGCTCGATCAGGCTGGGTCGGCGTACCGCGATGAACCGCTACGGATTCCGCATGGCCAGGTGACTACCCAGCCCTCATTGTCCGGGTGCATGATCCAGGCCGTCCGGCTCACCGGAACAGAACACGTCCTCGAGGTTGGCACGGGGTACGGCTACCAGACCGCGCTACTGGCTCACTTGGCGTCGGTGGTCACCAGTATCGAGCGATGGCCCGATCTGGCTGAGATGGCTCGGAGACATCTCATGGCACAAGAGATCAGGAACGTACGGGTCGTAGACGGCGACGGCACCGAAGGAGTGCCGTCGGCAGCACCATACGACGCGATCGTGGTATCGGCGGCGTTTCCGGAGGTGCCCGAACCGCTGGTGAACCAACTCAGGATTGCTGGCCGGTTGGTGCAACCGATCGGTCCGGGCGGCGCCGAGCGGGTCACCGCGTTCGAGCGAAGCGTGGACGGTCTGGTTTCGCTCGAGGTGGTGAGTCACGCCAGGTTCGTGCGTCTGTACGGCCAGCATGGCTACGAGTGACAGCTCAGCGACGGCGGCGTTGTCACTCAGGTTCAAGAGTGCGAATATCCGTATTGGCTCCGCACACGACGACGGCGACGCGTTCACTGCGGGCCGGCTGGTAGGCATCGGAGCTGAGAGCGGCAAAGGCGGCCGCGGCTCCGTGCTCAGCTGGAATGCGATACTCCCGCCACAGCTGCAATCGCGCCGAGACAATCGCGTCCTCGTCGACGAGGACCGAGGTTGGAGGGACTCGCGATGCCATCGTGAACGCGATTTCGCCGACGCGGCGGGCTCCTAGAGAGTCGGCTGCCACTCCGGACACCGACACATCGACGGGACGGCCGGCCTCCAGCGCCGCATGCAGCGTGGGGCAGGTGAACGGTTCGACCGCAACGACTTGTGCCCGGCCCTCGGCTGCAGCTGCGATGCCAGCGTAGAGTCCACCGCCGCCCACCGCGACGACGATGGTGTCGATCTCTGGTTCGTCCTCGAGAATTTCCTCGGCGAGGGTGCCGGCGCCTGCCGCGATCTCAAGCTGGTCGTAGGCGTGAGATAAGAGGGCTCCGCTCCGCTTCGCGTAGTCGATGGCCGCTTCAGATGCCTCGGCATACTCAGAGCCGACCTGCTGCACGTCGGCGCCGTATTCCCGGATCCGTTCGATCTTGACCGACGGTGCCGTTTCGGGCACGAATACCGTCGCTCTCACACCCAGCGTGGCCGCAGCGTACGCGTTGGCTAGTCCCGCATTGCCGCCGGAAGCAATAACGACTCCAGCTGAGGGGTTGAGCTCTCCTCGATCACGAGCGGCGAGGAGACGGTTGAAAGCTCCACGGGTCTTGAAGACGCCGGTGTACTGCAAGAACTCACACTTCAACCACAACGGCTGTGGGAGCGACTTGGCGCGTAGTAAGGGAGTGTGGCGTACGTAGCTATTGATGCGTCTCCGGGCTTTGAGAACGTCGTCTCGTGTGATCACGCGTTCAGCGAACCATGCGACAGGGCGGGCGGAGTTGAATAGTTCCCTGTTGGAAGGCGATATCAAGATCAAAAGCGGGACCGAGTAAGCGGCTGAGCGCCCTTCAGGCACCCAAGAGAGCGATAGGCTCCCCTGCCATGACCTTCAGCGAGGCCATGGAACATGTGGCGCAACTGTTCGAGGCGATCGGCGCGCTCGTGTTGCTGGTTGGGTTGTTGTTCTGTTTCACGCTTGCGATCCGGGCCTTCCGTCGATCAGGCGACGGTCATCGGGCTTACCAAGTGCTGCGCGAGTCCTTCGGCGGCGTGATCTTACTTGGCATCGAGATCCTGGTCGCTGCGGATCTAGTGCGGACCGTTGCGGTCGCCACGACGCTGGAGAACGTCGTGATTCTGGGTCTCATTGTGCTGATCCGGACGGTCCTCAGTTTCTCACTGGAAATCGAGATCGAAGGAGTGGCGCCCTGGCGTCGGGCGATGGTTGGCGGAGCTGGTCGGATCCGGCAGGCAGCGGCGAAGGCCGACACAGAAGGCGTAGGCCCCGTCTAACCCGTACGGACTAGACGGGGACGCAGCCACGCTCAAGGTAGGGCGGGCGGGACTCGAACCCGCGACCGGAGGATTATGAGTCCTCTGCTCTAACCGGCTGAGCTACCGCCCCTAGGTGTTCGACCAGCCGCAAGTGGATCGAGGCTGATGATAGCCACGATGCCCTTCGACAGAGTCAGGGCGCATCTAGATAGAGTCACCGCTGCCAGCAAAGCCCGCGGATTGGGAGCAGAGGAGAGGGCCGTGGTCGAGTTCATTCCCGCTGAGTTTGAAGTTCTGGATCCGCGCTTTGCCGGTACTGGAGGCGATCGCTCCGTAGCCAGACTCTTCTCCGGTGGTCGTTGGCTCGAAGGGCCGGCATATCACCCGGCGGGGCGCTTTGTGCTGTTCAGCGACATCCCGAATGATCGTGTGCTCCGCTATGACGAAGTCAGTGGACGTACCGATGTCTTCATAACGCAGGCCGGCTTCACCAATGGCCGTACGGTGGACCGGCAGGGACGGTTCGTGACCTGTGAACATGGTGAGCGTCGGGTCACGCGAATGGAGCATGACGGATCCATCAAGGTGCTGGCCGCGGCCTACAAGGGACGACGGCTGAACAGCCCGAACGATGTGGTGGAGCACTCGGACAGATCGGTGTGGTTCACCGACCCGACCTACGGGATCCGCACCGATTACGAGGGACACGAAGCAACATCGGAGATCGGCTCCCGCAACGTCTACCGTCTGGATCCGGACAAAGACAATCTGACCGCGGTAGCCGAAGACTTTGCCCAGCCCAACGGCTTGGCTTTTTCTCCCGATGAACGCCGGCTGTTCATCGTCGACAGCGAATTGCATCGCATCAGGGTGTTCGATGTTGATCATGGGAAACTGAGCGACGGCGACCTTTTCTGCGCCGATGACAAGGGCTATGACGGGATTCGATTTGATCACCTCGGTCGCCTCTGGGGCGCCGCTCACGATGGCTTGCACTGCTACGACCCGGACGGTTCGTTGATCGGCAAACTCCGGCTGCCGGAGATCACATCGAACTTCACCTTCGGCGGCCACCAGCGAAACCACCTCTACATCACCGCAACCAGCTCCCTCTATGGCATTCGGGTCAGTTTCCGTGGGGCCTCATATCCAGGCTGATTTTTGGGGCCTCACAGTGCCTGGATTCTTAGAGCCTCGTACTGCCTGGGATCTCATGCGGAGCGTTTGATGTCGTCGATGCTTCGCCAGCGATAGAGTCGAAGATGCGGGATCGCGCCGAGAGTTTTCAGGGGGGAAGCTACTTGTGCTGCAAATGTTCGCTCGGACGGTGAGACTCACTGGCTTAGTGACCCCATCCGAGGCGCGGCTGCTGGGTGTCGTGGTAGCAACGATTGTTGGCTTGATCTTCCTTTCGACTCTGGTGAATCCGCCGCACTGGCTCCAACTTGTCGCTCTCTTCATCCATTTGATCTCTCTAGTAGTCGGTTTCGGTTCGGTGCTCGCGGTCGACTGGTACGGGCTGCTTTCGCTGTCCCGCCGAGTCACCATCGGCGATGTGGTGCTCACCGCCGAACGCATGACGCCCTTGATCTGGATTGGGCTCGCCGGTCTTACCGCAAGTGGGGTACTGCTCAAGCCAGATCTTGGTTCCTGGCTCGTCGTGATCAAGCTCTGCTGTGTGCTCGGTGTTGGCATCGTCGGTGTGCTCGCCCTGGCGACGAGTCGCCTCATGGAACGGCAAATGCCGACCCCGATGCGATCGCTGATACGCCGCGGCATGGTGCTCGCCGGACTTTCCCAGTCGTTTTGGTGGACCGCTGTGCTCATCGGCTTCATCACCAATGAAGCGCGGCAGTGACCGGCGCTGGCGTCTGCGTATGCCCGCATTAGCGTGTATCGAGTGGGCGACCAGACCTTCGCTGCTACCAACCTCACACTTGATCAGTTCCTGACGGCGATACGATCAGCCGCTGCCCGGCTCCATGATCATGCTGAGCGAGCAGGGCTAGATGTTGCAGTTCCGAGCTGCCCGGACTGGAACGTTGCGGCCCTGGTTACTCATCAAGGCATGGTGCATCGCTGGGCGGCTGCCAACGTACGTGGAGAATCCGAGCATCGTACGGAGGACTCGGAGGCCGCAGCGGCCGCAGCGCCGGACCTGCTCACCTGGTTTGATGAGGGCGCTCAGGAACTGACCGAAGCGTTGATCGAGGCACCTGATGATCTTGATGCGCCTACTGATCTTGAAACAATGGTGTTTTTGCGGAACGCGCCGCCACCGCGGCTGTTCTGGGCGCGACGGCAGGCGCATGAGACCACCATTCACTCCGTCGATGCTCAGGCTGCCGAACTACGGCGGCTGCCGCGGCCAGCGGAGACCATGATCAACGAGGAGCTGGCGGCTGACGGGATTGATGAGCTACTTCGCGGATTTCTGCCCCGGCGTAAGTCCAAGCTGCGCTCGCAATCGTCGTACGTGATCGAAATTCACCCCACCGGTGCCGACCAACGCTGGCAGGTTGCCGTCAGTGATCAACCGCCGCTCAGCGTACGGGGTGCAACCTGGTCACCGGATGCGGTGATCACAGGCAGTGCGCTCGAGCTGTATCTGGGACTGTGGAATCGCACCGAAGACCTCAAGGCCGAGGGACGCGAAGACGTCGTAGAGCAGTGGCGACGCCAGGTGCGGGTGCTCTGGTAGGCGCCGCCGGAAATCACCCAGCCGGCGTGATTGGCTTGCTGCCGGCGCGACCGAAGATCGTCAAAACCCGAGGTCGCGCGATCATGATCGCCGCTGCCAGCAAGCCGAGGCCGAGAACCGCCGTTATCGAGGCGAGCAGGTGTTGCGACCAGCTCCACTGGAGTTCGACATCTGCGCCGTTGGGCAGGTCGGTGAACGGTGCCATGACAACCCAGCCGACAAAGAGCCAGCCCAATGCCAAGAACCAGGTCGGCAGACTGCGCGGGCCAATGTGTCGCCGCTCGACGAGGCTCATGGCGAGCGGAACCACCCAGACGAAGTGATGCAACCACGACACTGGCGAGGCCAACAGCCCAGCGATGCCACAGAGGTTGACCGCCAGCCGTACGTCGCCCAGCCGATGCCAGAGCATTGCTGCCCACACACCGGCCACGGCAACTACGGCCGACAACACGAGCCCGGCGATCGCCGGCGCCCTCCCAAGACCGAAGATGCGCACAATATCGGCCATCACCGACTGATTCGTGTAGTAGATGATGCTGTGCCCGAGGCCGGTGTCGCCGTGGGCCAATCTGGCCCAAAACTCATACGACGCCGCCGGCACGACGGCAGCGCTGAGCAGGGTGACCGCAATGCCCGTGATTACTGCAACCCAGAACGCGCGGTACTTCCGAACTACGAGCAGGTACACGACGAAGATCGCGGGGGTGAGTTTGATGGCGGTGGCAATGGCCGTCAATACGCCTTCTGGCAGCAGGCGTCGGGAAAACACGCGCGGACCCGGGACAAGGTCCAAAACGATGAGAGCGACCAGGAAGATGCCCAGCTGACCGAAGGCGAGTGTCTGCACGATCGGCTCGACAACGTAGACCGCCACTGCACTGGCGACGCTAAGCAGCCAGCTCTGGAGTCCGAAACGATGCAAGATCGCGACAAGCGCCAGCGCGCCAGCTGCTGTCCATCCAAGCTGCACCACGGTTGTCGGTAGCAGCGCAAGTGGCACCGCCAAGACGGCCGCGAACGGCGGGTACAGGAACTGCAGGGGACCCGGCAGATCGTAGAAGTTGCCACCCGCAAGCAGAACTGACCCAGCATGGCGGTAAACCTCGAGATCGACCATGATCGGCCGCCACGGAATGAAACTGCCACCGCCGAACGTCGTCGCACCGACGTAGAGAGAAACCAGCACCGGCAACACACAAATACCGATTCCACGGGCTAGTCGGACCCAGAACTCCCGCTTAGCGGCAGGCACATACGTCTCCATTGGGCCAGCCAAGGACGCCGAGGCTCGCGTCGATGTGCTCGACATCTACAGCCTCGAGCGCGGGCTGTTGCTTGCCGCAGGTGAACCGGTGACCGATTCAGTCGGTTCGCCGCCGCCACTTTGACTGCCCGATGGCCCCGGAGATCCAGATGTCGGCGATCCCGAGGGTGCGGGCGACTGGGGAGAGCCGGACTGCGGGGAACCCGACTGTGGCGATCCTGACTGCGGCGGTCCGGACTGGGCGGAGCTGCCCGTCGGCGGCGGCGGTGATTGCGGGGGTTGATTGCGGAAAATCAAGATCGCGATCAGCACCGCGAGCGCGGCCAGCAGCACCATAAGCAGCCACGAGACCAAGATCGTCCGCCAGCCGGCTCTGTCGAAGCGGCCGGGCCAGGGCAGCGGCCAAAGTCGGGCCAAACCGGGGCGTACTCGATCTATCCAGTACTGCTGGTATTCAGGACCGGATGGCACTCCTTGCGGCGCCAGCGTCGCGATCTCCACCGCGTCAAGGATCTGGTTAGCCCGCTCTGCGGCAGGCGGGGAGCCGTCATAGACCAGCGCCGCCCAGGGTGCTACCAATCGATCGTCGGGAGCGACAGGATCGTCGTCTCCCTTCTGGAACTTTCGAGCAAGTCGCCCGGCGTCTTGTCCATGGCCCCCACGCGCCAGCACGATGTCAATGTGCAGGGCGTTGATCTCTCCCGCGAAGCGGGAGCGGGCCGCCGCGTCCGCCGCCGCGCCCTCGGACAACAAGATCACCATTGCGGGCGTGTTGGCAGCGTCGTGAGCGGTGAAGGCGATACCTGCTGGCGTTGCACTGAGCCGGGCGTCGAGCCAGAAGTCACCGACCTTCGGTGGATCCTCCGGAAAGAGCGGCGTCACTGGCACGAACGCCGGATCCGGTGTTTGGGCCGGTGGCTCGGTGGTCGACATCACTCTCCATCTCACAGCCTTCCGTGTGGGGGAGGGCTGACCACAGCGTCGTGCGGGGCACGGAGAGTCTATTCGGCTCTGATGGGGGTACGCCCTGAGCTCGTCGCGGGCCTTTGGCTTGACGACTGGATGGCCCGTTTCGCAGCACAGACGTCAATACGACCGTTCCGCCGGCGCTGCGGAGGGGTCGCTTCGCATCACAGGCGTCAAAACGTCCAGGGCCAATACGCCGGTTCAGTTGCGGCTGAGACATATCGAGCTCACAGGTTCTTCATATCTCTGTCACAGCGGGGTGTTTGTCCAGGCTCATAGCCTGGAGTCCTGCGTCTGCGAGAATGGCTCGGTGTCCGGCGAAGGTGGGGGCGATCGGGCATCGTGCTTCAGCACAGACGCTCATTAACGACTAACAGGAGAGCGCGTGAGTAGTCCGTCGTTCGGCCAGCCTGTCGAAGAGCGCGCTGCCGCTCGGACTTCTGGCCAGCCCGGAAACCAGGCTGCCTCGCAGCTACTCGGCGACGCCATAGCTCAGGTCCAGCGAGTCATCGTCGGGCAGGAACACATGGTCGAGCAGCTCATGGTGGCACTGCTCGCCCAAGGGCACTGCCTGCTGGAGGGTGTGCCGGGCGTCGCGAAGACGCTCGCGGTACGCAGCTTCGCGACCGTCGTCGGCGGTGAGTTCGCCCGGATCCAGTTCACGCCTGACCTGGTTCCCTCAGACATCGTTGGTACCCGCATCTACCGGGCGAGCGAGGAGACCTTCGACGTCGAGCTCGGCCCGATCTTTGTGAACTTCCTGCTCGCGGATGAGATCAACCGCGCCCCCGCGAAGGTACAGGCCGCGATGCTGGAGGCCATGGCTGAGCGGCAGGTCTCCATTGGCGGCACCACCTATCCCGTGCCTCAGCCCTTCATCGTGATCGCGACTCAAAACCCTATTGAGTCAGAGGGCGTCTATCCGCTGCCTGAGGCACAGCGGGACCGTTTTCTGCTCAAGGTCGACGTCCCCTATCCAGCCGGTAACGAAGAGTTCGAGATCCTCCGCCGGATGAGTGTCGATCCTCCATCCTCACAGCCTGTGTTGAACCCGCAGATGATCCTCCAGCTACAGCGTCAGGCCGAAGAGGTCTTCGTCCACAATCTCGTCGCCGAGTACATCGTTCGGCTCGTTCTGGCGACGCGTACGCCGGCTGAATTCAGCCTGCCGGATCTCACTTCGGTGATCCAAATCGGTTGTAGCCCTCGTGCCACGCTTGGCCTGGTCGCTGCCGCCCGTGCGCTGGCGCTTATCCATGGTCGCGATTATGTGTTGCCGACCGACGTGCAGGCCGTGGCCAAGGATGTGATGGCACACCGCATAGTGCTCGGCTTTGATGCTGTGGCCGACAACATCGCGCCGGCCCAGGTCATCGAGCGGATTGTGGCCATGGTGCCGCCGCCGACGCCAGTCTGGAACCAACAGGCCGGATCCAACCATCAGAGTCAAGCCGGCCGCGCAGTGCCCTCGGCTAACTCCTACGCGCCGCCACCGACGCCGTACCAGCAGTCCGTGCCGAACAGGCCTAACGGGCCAGATTTTAGCTAGAGGCCCACGTGTCGTACCCGCCGCCAGGCGGTCAGCCCTTTGGTTCAGCCAGCATTCCGCCGGCCCCCAGTTATCCGCCCGCCAGCGGTGTTCCCATGCAGTTTGCTGCCCCGGCCGAGAGCACCGGCGCGGTTGCGTCGGTGCTCGGCGAGCCAACCCGTGCCACTATTCCGCTGAGCAAATTGGCGCCTGAGGCTGCGCTGCGCCGGTTGGAGCTCACCATCGTGCGTCGTCTCGAGGGGTTTCTGCATGGTGATCACCTCGGCCTGCTACCGGGACCTGGCTCGGACATGAGCGACGCCCGAATCTACGTCCCCGGCGAGGACGATGTGCGCAGGATTGATTGGGCAGTGACTGCGCGCACCACCGTGCCCTACGTTCGCGACACCATCGCTGATCGCGAGCTGGAAGTGTGGGCCCTGCTCGATGTCACTCCGTCGATGAACTGGGGCACCGAAGGTGTCACTAAGAGGGACCTCGGCATCGCGGCAGTAGCGACTATCGGCTTCCTGAGTCAGAAGATGGGCGATCGATTCGGTGGCTTCATTCTGCGTCCTGAAAACCTGCACCGACTGCCTGCCCGATCTGGGCGCTCCGCCCTTTACGGCCTGCTGCGCAAGATGCTGACCCAGCCGTTCGTTCCCGACCACGCCACGGGTCCAATGACGCTTGCGGCAAGTGTCGAGAAGCTCTCGCGACTGCAGCGGCGTCGCGGGCTGCGCGTCGTGGTGTCGGACTTCCTTACCCCTGGTGATCATGAGCTCGACCCCAATGTGGCGCCTGACTGGGAACGTTCCATGCGGCGGTTGGGCGTACGGAACCAGGTGCTGGCGGTCGAGGTGGTCGATCGGAGGGAGATCGAGTTTCCCAACGTCGGCGACATGTTGATCCGCGATCCCGAGACAGACTTCGAACGCTACGTCAACACCGGCGATCCAGATGCGCGAGCCAGAATGGATGCGGCCAGCGCGGCGCAGCGGGAACGAATTCGGATCTCACTTCGTCGTGCAGGTGTCGGGCACATTCAGTTGCGGACCGATCGGGATTGGGTGCAAGACATCGCCCGATTCGTGTTGGCATACCGTCGCGTGGCGAGCATGCTGCACGCCCCGCCACAGGGAGTGACGAAATGAGTTGTGCGCTGCTCCCGCAGCAGGTGGTTGCGCAACTTGCGTTTCTGGCACCAAATCGGCTGCTGATCTTGCTCATCATCCCGCTGCTGATCCTGGCCTACATCTTTGCCAGCCTGCGTAAAAACCGCCGCGGCATGCGGTTCACCAACACCTCGATGCTCGATGTCGTCGTGCCCAAGCAGTCCCAGTGGCGACGTCATCTTGCTGTAGCGCTTTCACTGTTGAGTCTGATCACTCTTACCGCGGCCTTCGCGCGACCGAAGACCCAAGTCGATGTGCCACGCGAGCGCGCCACCGTCGTCATGGTGCTCGACGCCTCGCTGTCGATGCAGGCGACCGATGTGAAACCGACCCGCCTCGATGCTGCCAAGCAGGCGGCAATCGACTTCGTCAACAAGTTGCCGGAGAAGTACAACGTTTCGGTGGTTTCGATGGCGGGATCCTGTGCGATCTTGGTGCCGCCAACCACCGCTCACCACACCGTTGAGAACGCGATCAACAGCATCCAGCTCCAGGATTCGACGGCGATCGGCGAGGGGATTACGACGGCCCTTCGCGCGTTGCAGCAGGCTCCGAAGGATCCGGACAATCCGAATTCCATTGCGCCCGGCGCCATTGTGATGCTTAGCGACGGCTTCAATACAACCGGGCGTGCGCCTCAGCAAGCGGCCGCAGAGGCTAGGGCCGCCAAGGTGCCGATCTACACCATCGCGTACGGCACAGAAAACGGCTATGTCGATCTTGAGGGCAAGCGTGAGCCGGTACCGGTCGACCATGAAGAGATGCAGCGGATCGCGGCGGCAACAAACGGTGAGTATTTCGCCGCGGCCACCGCTGATCAGCTGAAGAAGGTGTACGTGAACATCGGATCCGATGTCGGTTATGAGAAGGCCGACCGCGAGGTGACCGCTCGCTTCGCCGGCTACGGGCTGGCTCTCGCCGTGCTCGCGGCGCTTGGGGCCATCTCGCTCGGAGCAAAATGGCCGTAATGGTTACATCCCGTCCGTGCGTCCCGAAAGTGGTCGGAAACGGCAGCAAATCCGGCCGGATCGGTCTCCTTTCTGACCGCCTTTGGGGGCAGGGGTGGCACGGATGATCCCGCTGCTGTCCTTTCTTGCTCCGCAGCGGCTCTGGTTGCTCTTACTCATCCCGCTGCTGGTCGCTCTTTACCTGTGGATGGTGCAACGCAAGCGGAACCGCAGCAAGCAAATGGGCAAGACGATGTTCGACCTGGTGATCCCGCGGGATCGTACCTGGTTACGGCATCTGGCGGTCGGTCTGTCGATCCTCAGCCTGCTCACTCTGACTTTGGCGTTTGCGAAGCCAAAAGATCAGGTCTCGGTGCCGCGGGAACGGGCAACGATTGTGGTGACCATCGACGTGTCCTTGTCGATGGAGGCCAAGGATGTGGATCCCAACCGGCTCGATGCGGCAAAAGCTGCCGCCGAGCAGTTTGTGACGTCGCTACCGCCGAAGTTCAATGTTGCGCTCGTGACCTTCGCCGGCACCGCGACCACGCTGGTGCCACCAACGCTCGATCGGGGCTCGGTTACTGCGGCTATCCGATCCTTACGCCCACAGGCGTCCACCGCTATCGGAGAGGGCATCTACACCTCACTTGCAGCACTGGCTCAGGTGCCGCCCGACCCGGACAATCCCAAAGCCGTCGCGCCCGCTCGCATCGTGCTGCTCAGCGACGGTAAGACGCAGGTCGGCCGGCCATCTGATCAGGCCGCAATGGCAGCAAGAGCCCAATCCGTGCCGATCTACACCATTGCCTATGGAACTCCGGACGGCTACATCGACATCGGTGGCAGGCGAGAGCCAGTCCCCGTGGATCGGGCCGAGCTGGCACGCGTGTCCAAGATCAGCGGTGGCGAGGCATACACGGCATCGTCGGCGGGAGAGCTCAAAGAGGTCTACCGGGATATCGGAAGCTCGGTTGGCAAGGAGAAGGTTGACCGCGAGGTGACCTCTCGTTATGCCGGCTTCGGATTGGGCTTCGCGATCCTCGCTGCGCTCGGCATGATCTCGCTCGGCGCCCGCTGGCCGTAAAGCGCAGGTCAAGGGGATCGTCCCTCTTGCTGTACGAGTCGTGGACCTCCTACAACTCACCCGACAGGGCCAGGGCGGAGACTAAGGTGCAGGCATGGGGAGCGTGGCGGAAAACCTGGCCGCGGTGGAGGCTCGTATCAAGTCGGCGTGCACTCGAGTAGGGCGCGATCCGAGCGAGGTGCGCCTGCTACCGGTCAGCAAGAGCCAGGGAATGGAGCTGATTGCCGAGGCCTACGAGGCCGGTGTTCGGCTACTCGGGGAGAACCGAGTTCAAGAGGCGGCAGAGAAGGCGAGGCACTTCGCCGATCATCCCGATCTCAAGTGGGCGATCATTGGCCATCTGCAGACCAATAAGGCCAGGCAGGTGGCAGCTATCGCGTCGGAGTTCCATGCGTTGAGCAGTGTCAGGGTGGCTGCGGCGCTTGACCAGGCGTTGGATGATCAAGGCCGCAGCCTTGACGTCTTCCTGCAGGTCAACTCATCCGGTGAACCACAGAAGTTTGGTCTGCCACCCGATGAGGTGGAAGCGTTTGCGATCGCACTGAAGGCATTTACGACGTTGCGCGTTCGTGGTCTGATGACCTTGGCTGTGTTGTCAGATGACGAGCGAGAGGTTCGGGCCTGCTTCGAACGCATGCGTGATCTGCAACGACGGCTTCAAAGTCGCGGCGATTGCGCGGGCACTTACGATGAGCTCTCCATGGGCATGTCGGGTGATCTCGAGCTGGCAATCGAGTACGGGGCGACGACCCTACGGGTGGGCCAGGCGATCTTCGGGCCCCGATTGTCGCCGGATACGGAGTGGGTGCCGACCTAGGCTCTACTTATGCAGAGGTCGGCGGCCGTGGTCGGCAGCGCTGTCTTCTTTGTCGTCGCCCCTGGCGTGGTGGCTGGGTTGGTGCCGTGGCTGATCAGCGGCTGGCAGCTGCGCGGGCCGCTGTCGCCGTTTGCGATCGCTCGAATGGTGGCAGGCGGTGTGCTGCTTGTGGCCGGTGTCGTGGTCCTCGTCCGCGCATTCGCCCGTTTCGCGATAGAGGGCCGGGGAACGCCGGCGCCGATCGCTCGCACCGAACAACTTGTCATCGGCGGTGATTACCGCTTTGTTCGTAACCCCATGTATTTGGCCGTTGTTACGTCGGTGCTCGGACAGGCGATGATCTTCGGTTCCCTTGGCTTGCTGCTGTACGCCGCTGCGGTGTGGGCGATGACGGCTGCCTTCGTCCGGTGGTATGAGGAGCCGGTGCTGCTAGAGCGCTACGGAGATGAATATGAACGCTATCGCCATGCGGTGCGAGCCTGGCTACCGCGGCTCCGGCCGTTTTGATTGCTCCGCTCGCTGCGCTCGCTGTATCTAATGGCTCGCTTCGCTCGCTGCGATGTTCGCCGGGAAGCCGCCGTCTTCGTCGGATCCGACGAAACGGCCGTGTCGGAGAATCAGCTCATTTCTCTGACGCGTTTCGTCGGCTCCTCC
>Ga0307298_10000159_pt1 | contig 14724 bp, 17 predicted proteins | sample ER_DNA_158_FD_194470 | JGI IMG/M metagenome (GOLD analysis project Ga0307298, IMG submission 194470) | Bulk soil microbial communities from the East River watershed near Crested Butte, Colorado, United States - ER_DNA_158 | ecosystem: Environmental > Terrestrial > Soil > Floodplain | place... | reverse complement strand
CGCGTGGAGCCTGCCGGCGACGGTCAAGAAGGCGCATAGCCTCGGCGAGGTCCTCAAGCACAGCAACTTCCTCAGCCTGCATGTACCCCTTGTCGACGCCACCCGCAGCATGATCGACGCCGGCGGCATTGCACAGATGAAGCCGGGTGCCGTGGTGCTCAACTTCTCGCGCGGCGGAGTTGTCGAAGAGGTCGCGATCCTCGAGGCGCTGCAGAGTGGTCAATTGTCGAAGTATGTCTGCGACTTTCCGGATCCGCAGCTCGCGGGGCAAGGGGGAGTGATCTTGCTTCCACACCTCGGCGCCTCGACGCAAGAGGCCGAGGAGAACTGTGCGGTGATGGTCGTTGATCAGGTACGCGACTACTTGCTGGACGGCACGATCCAGAACTCGGTCAACTTTCCAGATGTGATCTTGCCCCGGGAATCACGGTTCCGCGTGGCGATTGCCAACGCCAATGTGCCGAATATGGTCGGCGGAATCTCTCACGAGATGGCCGTGGCCGGGCTGAACATCGCGACGATGACGAACAAGTCCCGCAGGGATCTGGCGTACACGCTGGTGGACGTCGACAGCGAAGTGCCGGACTCAGTGATCAAGGCGATCAGTGCCATCGACGGCGTACTGATGGTCCGCTACCTGCCGCTGATGAACTGAAGTTTCCAGCCGCGCAGGAGCCCAACACCCGCGAGCCGGAGGTGCTGAGCGGCCGGCCAGCAATTAGCTTCGGTGGGAGGATCGCCGGCTTAGGGCGACGAACAGCACAATCAGCGCAACAACACCGGCGGCTACTCCGCCCAACACGGCTGGCGACGTGCTGCGTGCCCGCTCGGAGGCTTGCTCGTAGACATGCTGAGCGCCGGCCTGGACGCGTTCTGAGGTCTCCCGGGCCTTCTGCTTTGCCTGCGCCGAGGTTTCCTGAGCCTTCTGCTTAGCCTGCGCCTTGACGTCCAGCTTGGCAGTCAGCGCGTCAACCGAAGACGCCAGTCGCTCACGGGACGCTTCAATGTGCGCCTCGATCTCTTCCGGCGTGGCGTCGGCGGGCGGGTCGGGGGGCGCTGCTGGGGTGGTGGAACTCATCGGCGGGCACTCTCCTTGATCTCCTCGACGTCTTTCTTGACACTATCGACCGTGTCGGTCGGTACCGGCGGAGCGGCCTCAGCCACCTTCTTCTTACCGATCAGTGCTGCGATACCGGCCGCAATGGCAACAACAACCGTGACGATCAGCGCGGCAAGCCAGGGCGGCAGCACCAAGGCCAACGCCAAAATAGCGGTGGCTAGGAAGCAGCCAAGTGCGAACCAGCCCAGCACCGCGGCCGCCCCGAAGGCCCCGATGCCTATCCCGGCAGTCTTGGCTTTCTGAGTCATCTCGGCCTGGGCCAGCTTGAGTTCGCTGCGCAAGAGCCGGCTGGACTCCTCCGACACTTGCTTGATCAACTCGGCGACAGACTGGTTGCCCGCCGCATCGACTGGGGCCGAACCGGTTGATTCCTTGACTTCTGACATAATCATCCCTTCTTCGTGCTGGCTTCCTGCCTCGCCGGAACCCTCCTCGGGAGACCACGTGGAGCCCCAAGACCGGCTGCAAAACCGGGACTCATCCCATATCCGACGCCCAGTACTACCCGGCTGTTTACAATGTAAACACACGAACGCCGTATCCTCACATTCAGCGTCACCGAGGCTGGCGACTAGCGACGATAGGCCGAGGCGATTGCTTGCTCGAGCATCACTGCGAGAGCGACAGATCTAGGCGGTTGAGTAGAGTTTCGAGCCCAACCTCGAATTCTTCGGCGCTGTGGTCCTCACTAAGCAACGGGCGAAATCGCGCGATGGCGGGGTTGCCGGACAAGTCGAGCTGTCCGTCGGTGTTCGATATCTGGGCTGATCCCTCATCGAGAGGCTCTTCTGCCGGGGCGGTTTCGGCCCCGCGCTGTGCCGCCTCCAATAAGAGATTGCCTAGCAGAAAGCTGCTGAAGGCCCGGTAGACCTCAACGACCTCCTCGTCGGCCATCCCGTGCGAGGACAGCGCAGTCAAGAAGTCCTCTACCAATTCCAAGCTGCGCAGCGGCGGCCGCAGCCACGGTGCGGCCGGGTGTCGGGTCGCTACGAGAGGAAATGCTGCCGGATGATCTAGCGCGATTCGGCGGACCGCGTGAGCCAAGGTCTGCAGGTAGCCCTGCCAGCTGCCGGTGAGTTGTCGATCAAGGCCAGCACTAAGCCCGCCCAACAACTCGGCAACCACAGCCTCCAACAAGTCCTCGCGGCCGGTGACGTAGCGATACAGCGCCATTGCCTCGACGCCGAGCTCTTGACCCAGGCCGCGCATCGTCAACGCCTGCAGACCATGCCGGTCGATGTAGCTGACAGCGGTGCGCGCGATCGCCGTACGACTTATCCGCTTCCCGCCGGCCTCATTCTCTCGGCCTTCCGTCACTACGCTCATAGCAACATCGTCCTTCGGTGCGTCTCCACTCGCAAAACCGATGCGAGCCTGCGGAGCTGTGGTTGACTTTTCAAGCGTGACCGCAGACCCCATTGGCCTTCGGTGTGTAACTTTCAACGTGCTCGGTCCAGCTAATCCTGACTGGGATCGGCGAAGTCAAGTGATCGGCAGTGCATTGCGTGCGCTTGAGGCGGACGTGGTCGCACTTCAGGAGGTCAACGTCAGGGGTGGGGTCGAGGATCTACTGGGCCCTGGTTATTGCATTACTCCGTTTTCCGCCACCAGCGAGGACGACACTGGAGCGGCGCTCGCTACTCGTGCAAAGCATCGAGTGCTGGAGGAGATCGACCAGCGCACCCCTGAGCATCGCGAGGATCTTCCATGGTGTGCCACCCTGATCGTCGAGCTGGAATCCGCTCTCGGTCCGCTGGTCGTTGCGCACCACAAGCCAAATTGGCCATTTCCGCTTGAGTTCGAGCGTGAGCAACAAGCTCGCCGCGCCGCGCTCGCTGTCGAGAAGCATGCGGGAGAGGCCGGCAGTCGTCCTCGGCGATTTCGACGCCACCCCGGACTCGGCGAGCATGCTGTTCTGGCGAGGCCGGCGATCCATCGACGGAGTGAGCGTTTGCTATCAAGACGCTTGGGAGATGGCACGGCCCACAGACCCAGGACTGACATTCACAGCGGAGAACCCGCTGGTGCGTGCGGGTGAAGTGGCAACAGCCGTATCCCGCCGCATTGACTACGTGCTCGTACGAGCCGGGCGGCATGGGGCGCTGTTGCAGGTGATGCACTGCGAGCGACTGCTTGATGGCCCGGTCGACAGCGTCTGGGCAAGCGACCACTACGGCGTCATCGCTGACTTGTCCCTGCCAGAGCACCCACCTGGTACGTGGACAAGTGGGTTCCGTGCTCAGGGACGTCGTGCGGCCACCACGATAAATCCCGCTGGTAGCCCAATTCCCGACTCGTTCTGGCGACGGGCATAATCCGCCGTCAACGCGGCCTCCACCTCTGCCCGAACTGTCTCGGGTTGGCCTTCCAGCAGCGCCTGCACCGGTCCGGCTGCCGTGGTCATCTTCGCCGCAGCAGCTGGATCGGGGGGCAGATACAGGGTTCGGTTGTCAACTGCAGTCTCGATATCGGCCCACCCAGCCGCGCCGAGCCGGTGGAGCATCGTCGTGGCGACCGTATAGGGAATGCCGAACAGTCCAGTGGCGTACAGGGTCGACCACACGGTCATGATCAATCGGCCACCAGGACGCGTCGCCTCAAACAGATTCCGGAACGCCGCAGGAGGATCAGCGAAGAACATCACCCCGAATCGGGAGATCACAGCGTCATAGGTCTTCGGCGGGAAGTCGTACGTCGCTGCGTCGCCGACGATCCACTCGATCTCGGGAGCCGTGATGCGCTGCCGGGCGGCGTTGATCATCGGCGCCCAATGTCGATGCCGGTCACCGAACCGTCGGACCGGACCGCCTCCCACGCCTGGCCGGTGGTAGGTCCAGAGCCGACTCCGACATCGAGTACGCGCTCGCCGGGCTGCAAGGACGCTCGCTCGAAAAGAGCATCTGAGACCGGTTGCAGCTGCCTCTCGCGCGCATCGGCGTTAGCCAACCAGCAGGCGGCTCGGTCCTCATTCCACACCGGCTGAGCACCCGATGCTGGGCTCTGATTGGAGTCGACATCAGAAGTTCGGTCGCTCATGGTTCCTCCTCGATCGCGCCCTTCGTGGAACTATTCCAGTGCACCACGATGAGCGCGCGCCCACATGGCGCGCTCCCTCCGGCGAGAGTGCACTAACTGCCCATCCGCCGTCGCTCGGATGGGCGATTCGCGCACATTGATCATGGAAGACGGGCAAACGACCCGCGCGAGTTCTGTGCGTGCCAGTCTGGCCAAACGGACGCTCGCGCATGACAGTGTGACCGATCCCTTGCGCGGGTACTTCGCAAGCATGGCAGCACGCACCGGCGACGCCATCTGGGGTGAGCGAACGCCCTACGCGCCAGGCCAGGGGTGGCCCGTACGCGTAGATCTGCATCTGGTGGATGGATTAACGCCCGACGAAGTCGATGCCTGGACACCTTCCGCTTGCCTGCTCTGCAGCAATGGTTGCGGTCTCGACATCGCGGTCAAGGACGGCCGAATGGTCGGGGTACGTGGCCGCGCCGAGGATCGGGTCAATCACGGACGTCTCGGACCCAAGGGTTTGTACGGCTGGCAGGGCCAACTCCATGATCGACTAACTAGCCCCATGATCAGAAACGGCACTGATCTGGTCGAGGCCTCATGGGACGAAGCCATGAATCTGATCACCAGCCGGTCCAAGGAGCTACTGGACACGAAAGGTCCGCTCTCGCACGGCTTCTACACCTCCGGACAGCTGATGCTGGAGGAGTACTACACACTGGCGGTGATCGGCAAGGCCGGCATCGGCACTCCGCACATGGATGGCAACACGCGGCTGTGCACCGCGACGGCTGCCGCCTCGCTAAAGGAATCCTTCGGCGCGGATGGGCAGCCCGGCTCGTACGCCGACCTCGACGCCACTGAAGCCCTGTTCTGCTTCGGCCACAATGTGGCGGCAACCCAGACGGTGTTGTGGTCGAGGATCCTGGATCGACTGGCCGGCTCCAACCCGCCGCACCTGGTCGCGGTGGATCCGCGGCTGACCCCAGTCGCCCAGGCCGCCGAGATCCACCTCGCGCCCCGGCCCGGGACCAACGTCGCCCTGGTCAATGGGCTGCTACAGCAACTGATTGCCAATGACTGGGTTGATCATGCCTACGTCGACCAGCACACCAAAGGCTTCGATGCCCTGGCGGCCGTCGTCGCCAACTATCTGCCGGCCCGAGTCGCCGAAATCTGTGGTGTCGCGGCGCGAGATGTGCAGGCCGCTGCCGAAATCTTCGGCACGTCCTCGCAGGCCGTATCGACTGTTCTGCAGGGCTTCTATCAATCTCACCAAGCGACCGCTGCGGCGGTCGCTGTGAACAATCTGCATTTGCTACGCGGCATGCTGGGCCGACCTGGTGCCGGCATCTTGCAGATGAATGGCCAGCCAACCGCCCAGAACAACCGCGAGACCGGTGCCGACGGAGACCTGCCGGGCTTCCGCAACTGGGACAACGAGCAGCACGTCGCAGCGCTGGCAGAGCTATGGGATGTGGATCCGCTGGTGATTCCGCATTGGGCTGAGCCGACGCATGCCATGCAGATCTTCCGCTACGTCGAGCAGGGTTCGATCAACTTCTTATGGGTCGCCGGCACCAACCCAGCGGTGTCCCTGCCCGAGCTTGGCCGCATCCGTCGCATTCTCAATCAGGAATCGCTGTTCATGGTGGTCAGCGATGGCTATCTGACTGAAACGACGGCCTTCGCCGACGTCGTGCTGCCAGCTGCGCTGTGGGGTGAGAAGATCGGCAGCTATACCAATACCGACCGCACGGTGCATCTGTCGGAGCGGGCTGTTGCTCCGCCCGGCGAAGCACGGAGTGATCTTGATATCTGGCTGGATTACGCCCGCCGGATGGGTCTCACCGATCGCAGTGGCCGCCGGCTGCCGAACTGGGAGACAGCTGAGGAGGCGTTCAATGCCTGGCGCGAATGCTCGCGCGGACGGCCCTGTGACTACTCCGGGCTGAGCTACGACAAGCTACGCGGCGGCGTGGGGATTCAGTGGCCGTGTACCGACGACGCGCCGGACGGTACCGAGCGCCTTTATGTTGATCATCACTTCAGAACCGACGACGACCAGTGTGAGACCTACGGACATGATTTGGCGACAGGTGCCAGCGTCACCGCGACCGAGCACGCCGCCGTGCGCTTTGACGGGCGCGCCAGGCTCAAGGCCACGGACTGGGAACCGCCGCCTGAGGGTCCCGACGATGCCTACCCGATGCATCTGATGAGCGGCCGGACCGTCTATCACTTCCACACTCGAACCAAGACCGGCCGCGCGCCTGAACTGAACGCAGCGGCGCCTGAGCCGTGGGTCGAGCTGGCGCCGTCTGACGCCGCGGATCTCGGCGTGGCCGACGGGGATTTGGTACGCGTCGAGTCTCGGCGCGGAGCGGTCGAGTTGACCGCCCGCTGCGTCAGCAACCGGCCGGGAACGGTATTCCTGCCCTTCCACTACGGCGGCACCGACACTGCGGCCAATGAGCTGACTCCAACAAGTTGGGATCCCGTGTCCAAGCAACCGCAGTTCAAGGCTGGTGCCGCTCGGGTCGTACCGGCGGAAGGTGGTTGATCATGCATCTGTCGTCGTATCTGGGCCTATTGGAGACCGGCTGCGCAACCCTGTCGCGGTCCTATCGCCAGGTCGCCAACGGTCATGCCGACGAGCCGGACGTAAGGCGGCTCTGTGAGCAATTCGCGGCCCAGTGTGATCATCAAGAAGAGCTGTTGCAGCCCTTCACGGCGCGGTACGGGTCGCACCCATCCGGCGAGCCGGAACGGCTGCATGCCGATGGGCTGGCTGAGACGCGGAGCGGCGGCCTCGGACTGCTGCGTGATCTTCATGATCTTTATCTGCTGGCCAGCTACCTGGACATGGCCTGGATGCTGGTCGGCCAGGCCGCTAAGGGTGCCCGGGACCAGGAGCTGATTCGTGCGGTCAGTGAGTGTGCCGAGCAGACGCAACTGCAGCAGAAGTGGCTGGCAACCCGGCTCAAGACGGCCGCGCCGCAGGCCCTGCTGGTAGCCGATTAAGCCGTCCAGACCCGAACGGTTTCGATCGACGCGGAGCTGGCTATGCAATGAATGCACAGTCGAGCTCAAGGAGGGGGACCATGCCGGCAGATGTCGTCGAGTTGATCAAGAATGACCATCGCGAGGTGGAACGGTTATTCGATCTGATGAAGCAGCACCCAGCAACCCGAGGCCTCAACTTTCCCGTCCTGAGCGCCTTGTTGATTGCGCATTCGCGCGCCGAGGAGTCCGAGGTATATCCAGTTGCCAAGGACGAGGCCGGTGAGACCGAGGAGGTCGCGCACAGCCAAGGCGAGCATGCCGAAGCCGAGCACATGCTCGAAGAGATGGCCGCAATGGACCCGGAGTCGGCCGAATTCGATACGGCGCTCGATGAGTTGATCAAAGCGGTCAGCCATCACGTCGAGGAAGAGGAGAGCAAGGTGCTCCCCGGCATCAAACAGCGGCTGAGCGACTCGCGCCGGGCCGAGCTCGGTGAGGCGTTCGTCACCGCGCGTACCGAGCACCTCGGTGAGCGGCCTGGCCATGCGACGCGCGAGGAGCTGCAGCAAGCAGCCCGTAACGCTGGGCTCACTGGCACGAGTAACAGCTCGAAGGAGGAGATCAAAGAAGAACTCCTGGAGCATGCGGAGCAAAGCGGCGAGTAGCAGCCGAGGAGGCAATCATGAGTGAAATGTCGAGAGCGCAGGGACAGGCTCACCAAGACCCGAATCCAACAGATGACATGGTGCCGCCCGCGGCGCAGGTGCCGGATTCTTACGTTGAGCAGTTCGGCCCACGGGATAGCGGCGCTGAGGACGTCGGCCCGCAAGACGGCGGTGCTGAGGATGTCAGGCCAGAAGACAGTGGCGCTGAGGACGTCGGGCCACAGGACTTCGGCGCGGAAGACGTGAATTCTCAAGACCTTGACGATTCTCAGCCTGCTGGAGAGCCCTTGCCAACGGCCGCCAACAGTGGCGGCGAGGACAGTGGATTACCGGCGCAATCATCGTCAGATCCCATGCCTGACATCGCGGGGGAAGGCTGGCCCAACAGCCGTAATGCGATAAGACAGCAGTAGTAGACGCAATAGCGGAGCGGTCGCACTGCGCTGTCAGGCCGTGCCTTGAACGCGGCGGGTTTGCCGAAGGAGGCTTCAGCAATGGTGCTCGAGATCACCGGCCCCCCGATCTTGGTCGTGATGGGAGTCGCAGGTACCGGCAAGTCAACGTTGGCGGGCCTGCTCGCCGAGCGTCTCAACTGGGAGTTGCAGGAAGGAGACGATCTTCATCCGCCCGCGAATGTCGCAAAGATGTCCGCAGGCATTCCACTCGACGATCAAGATCGCTGGCCATGGCTGGACGCAATAGCTGCTTGGATCGCGAGCAAGCGGGAACGCGGAGAACCGGGACTCGTCACCTGCTCCGCTCTGAAACGCAGCTATCGTGATCGGCTCCGGGGACCAAATGTGATCTTCGTCTTCATCAACGGACCGCGAGCGGTGATCGAGGCTCGGATTGCGAGCCGGAAAGACCACTACATGCCGCCCGCACTGCTCGACTCGCAGCTGGCGACGTTAGAGCCGCCGACTTCGGATGAGAATGTGCTGCAGGTCGATCTTTCGGCCGAGCCGCAGGAGGAAGTAGCCGAGGTGCTGCGTTCGCTGGAGGGCCGCATCGGCTCCTAGGTACGGCCGCGTTCGGTTGCGACCTGGACGCGTACGGCCGGCACGACTTCCTCGGCGAAAAGTGCAAGCTGGTCATCGCCCTCCCCCCAGAACAAGAACGTGTCGAAGCCGTAACCGACTGCGAGGTCGGTGAGCTCGTCGATCCACTGGTCGATTGGGCCGCGCAACAGGCCGAGGCGCGCTCCGTCGGTGATGTGGCCATTGACGTTCAAGACCCGTCGGATGTCTGCCGGCTCGCGGCCAGCAGCAGTCGCGGCGTCATCAATGCGAGCCGCGCCCTCACTGAGGAAGGTCGTGTCACCACGAAGGGAAGGCACCCACCCATCGGAAACCCGTCCGGCAAGACGCAGCGCGCGCGGACCGTACACGCCGAGCCAGATACCGATGGGATGCACCGGTACCGGCCCAGACTGCGCACCGGCGAGACGGTAATGCGCGCCATCGAAGCGCAAATTGCGCTCGCCACTCCAGATCAGCCGAATGACCTGGATCGCCTCCTCGAGGGCGGCAAGCGCGTCGCGCGGCTCACGTCGCGGCCCGCCGTACGCCTCAATCGCATCCCAGAAGCTGCCGGCACCGAGGGCAAGCTCGAACCGCCCACCGCTGAGCACGTCAAGGCTGGCTGCCGCCTTTCCCAGCACGGCTGGCGGGCGTAGCGGAAGATTCGCCACGTCGGGGAAGAAGCCGACTCGGGTGGTTGCGGCCGCAATCGCGCCCATCAAGGTCCAGGTGTCAACGAAGCGCCGCTGGTACGGATGATCTTGAATGCCGATCCAGTCCAGGCCGCGCTCCTCGATGTCGCGGGCAGTGTCAAGCAGTGGATCGGCAGCGTTGGGGATAAGGAAGTATCCGAACGTCAGGTCGCGGCCGTAGTCGGGCACCCTGACACGCTATCCCGCGGACCAGGCGGAGGTCGCGGTCCCGCCGGGTTGCAGACTGTTAGCAGCTAAGAACCGCCCACACAGGAGACGACGCCATGGGACTGCTGCAAACGGTCCGCGCGGCGCTGCAGCGCGTACGCGGAGGGCCGGCGGTGCAGTGCACGCATCTTGATCAAATTCGTGACGTCACCCCGTTGACGTCGGGCTGCCAGGAGTGCTTGGAGCTCGGCGACACCTGGGTGCACCTGCGGATGTGCATGACCGATGGTCAGGTCAGATGCTGCGACTCCTCGAAGAACAAGCACGCCAGCCGGCACGCGCATGATCATGCGCCTGAACATCAGATCGTGCAATCGTTGGAGCCGGGTGAGGACTGGCTGTGGTGCTACACCGACGAACTGATGGTCTCAGCCCCGCGTCGCGAGGTGTAGTGCAGCGTCAGAATCCACCCAGCTCCAGCTACTGCGACTGCCGCCGCCACTCCAAAGGCAAAGGGGATACCGCTGGCCTGGGCCGCAAACCCCAGTAGCATCGGGCCGCCACCCATAGCAAGATCAAGAAACACACTTGCGGTGCCGGAAGCCGCGCCACGTTCATCTGGCCGTGCAGTCGCGAAGATCGCGGAGAAGAACGCCGGCGTGCTCAGTGTGATGCCTAGTGCGAACACCGCTGCGCCGAGCACCATCCCGAGCGGTGTGGTCCAGAGCGCCATGATCATCAAGCCGCCGCTAATGATCACGAGTGCGACAGCGCCGAGCAGCAGCGGCCGGAATCGATCGAGAACCCGAGCAAGCAGCAGCCTGCCAGTCACCACGATGATCCCGTAGACGAACAAGGGCGTACTCACCGGCATGAGGCCGACCGCGTCGGCCTGCAAGGAGCCGAAGGCAAACAGCGCACCCATGGCCACCACGGACGCAAAGAAGCCCAGGGCTGCAGGGACCGCCTTCCAATGGATCACCCGCATCCGACCGGCCGTAGCCGGCGCGCCCTTTCGGAGATCTCGGATGCCGGCGGCTACCAGGGCCGCGATCACCGACAGCGTCGCGGCACCATACCAGGCCGCCCTAAACCCGCCTGTTCGCACCAACAACTCCGCTAGTGGCGGACCGAATGCAAGGCCCAAATAGAGGCCGAGAGAGTTGTAGCTCGTCGCCTCACCCATCCTGTTCGGCGGCGCCAAGTCGGCCAGTGCAGCAATTGAGGCGACGAAGAAGGCTGCTTCAGCAACGCCGAGCAGCAGGCGCAGTACAACGACGAGCCCCAGGTTGTCGGCGTACGCGGTGCCGAGCATTCCCACTGCACTGATCAGCGCGCCGCCAACCAGTAACGGACGTCGCCCTCTGGTGTCGGCCAGCCGACCGGCGATGGGTCGGAGGAGCAGCGCGGAGACCGCGAAGGCTCCGAATGCGAGCCCGGCACCCGACTTGTCGGAGCCGACCGGCCCCGTCACCCAGAGCGGCAGGGTGTAGATCGCGACGCCGGTGGAGGTGAAGTATGCGACGTCAGCAAGCGTCAGCCGGATGAAAGCGGGTGTGAGCAGCCGTTCGCGGGTGGATTCTGCTCCGGACTGGCGCACATCAGCATTCTGAGCGCGGATGATCTTTTTCGGCATGGGCAGAACTACCCAATCTGATCAAGCAGGCCGTGCTGCATCGCGAACATGGCCGCTCCAGCGCGGGTCGAGACGCCGATCTTGAGATAGATGTCTTGAACGTGGTGCTCGACCGTACGCCGAGACAACACCAGCCGCTCCGCGATCTCGGCATTGGACAGGCCGCGGGAGACCAATCGAAGTACCTCCACCTGGCGTTCCGTCAGGTCCGCCGGGCGGCTGCGCCGAACCGCTCGACGGCGGCCGATGGCCTCGATGACCGCACTCACAGCATCTGCATCAAGCCGTCCAGCCCGTGCCTCCGCCTCGAGGCGATCAACGGCACGCGCCACAGCGATGGCTCGGCGGTGTGGGCGATCTTCGATCATGCGGCGGTACGCGTCGGCACAAGCGAGGACGCGGGACGACATCGACAGTTGGGCTGCGGTGGAGCCTCGGTGATATCCGGTGCCATCACAACGTTCGTGGTGCTGGCCGGCGAGTGTTGCCAGCGAGGCGAGCGGAGGGATGCGAGCGAGGATGCGTTCGCTGTGGTACGCGTGCAGTCGCGCTTGGTCGCGCTCAGCCCCGCTCAGGGGGCCGGGCTTGTCCCAGATCGCAGTCGAGACGCCGACTCTTCCAAGATCATGCAAATATCCCGCGATCCGTAACGTCTCCATCTCATCACGCAAACCCAACGTCCCCGCCGCACCGGCTGCAAGATCACCAACCGCCGCAGAATGTCCATGAAACCAAGGACTCTTGAGGTCCACCAGATTGCCGAAGGTACGCGCCACGCCGGCCATCTCGTTGTCCTCGACCCGGCGCAGCGGGGTTGGCTCGGCTTGGAGCACGGCCTGGTAGGCGTCCACCTCCTCCAACTCGCCAAGCAGTTCCTCCGCTCGCTCGAGCAAGAGACCGGCGATGTGCGGATCCAGCTGGGTGCCAGCGCGCCGCCGAACCTCCGCGACGGCGACCTCGGCCGTGGCATGTGATGTGAACATCACCGCCGTCAAGGAGACCTGCATGATCCGGGCGGCGAGCGGGATCGCCTCACCCGCCGTGTTCGGGAAGCCCTTGCCGTTCCACAGCGCAAACATGTGCGACAGGGCCGCCTGGACTGGCTCCGGAAGTCCGAGCCCTTGCGAAGCGCTGCGAGCCACTTCGCAGGTCGCTGTCTTGCCCTCGGACTCCATTCGCCGTGAGGTGACGACGGTGGTCGCGAGCACCCGGGCCTTTGACCGGCCGGTCGCCATGGCAACTCCGGGAAGCCAGACGCGCCACATGTCTGCGGGCTCGCCCGAGCTGCTGAGGAAGTTCACCCGCGTGGTGACAACGTCGTCGCCCCACACCCGGGCGACTTCGTGCGCGTACGCGGTGCAGCCGAGATGCTGCAGCAGAGCGGTGTAGAGCACGTCGCTGACCTCGGCATCCGAGCAGCCCATGATTCGGGCTAGCCGGGTTGCCACCAAGCAGCGCTTCAGCGACTCCTCCAGAGGTGATCCTGTGCCAATGTCAGTGACCAGCGAGAGCCCGCCCAGCAGCTCCAGCATCCGGAACACGCGTTCAGCATCGCATAGGTTTTCTGGTGACCTCGAGCCCATTTTCGCGGCTGTGGCGCGAACCGCGGTTGGCTACCGTCGAAGGATGATGTCGCCGCGGACTGTAGGAGGAGACGCCTCAGATGGCAACGATGCTTCGACGGTCCGTACTCTGATCACTGGAATGTCGGCTGTTGGAAAGTCGAGTGTGATCAGCGAATTGATCAAGCTCCGGTACCGCGCGATAGACCTGGACACCGACGAGTGGTCACAGCTCGTACCCGATGACTCGGTTTATGCAGATCCCACGACACTGGCGCCAATGGACTGGAGATGGCGTGAGCGGGAGGTTCATGCCCTCCTGTCGGCGGGGGATGACGGCATGTTGTTCGTGGCCGGCACCTGCACCTATCAGTCTCGGTTCTATCCGCTCTTAGACCATGTTGTGCTGCTGACGATTCCAACAACTGTGGCGACCGATCGCCTGGCCAATCGGACGACCAATGCTTACGGAAAGAACCCGGCCGAGCTGCGCCGCGAACTTCAGCTACGCACAGTTGTCGAGCCACTGCTGCGTCGCTCCGCTTGCTTAGAGATCGATACGTCGAGCCAACCGGTCGCGAGCGTCATTGCCGTGATCACAAATCACGTGGCGGCGGGACACTCAGGTCAGAGCCGGCGTACCCGACCACTCTGAGTGTCTGCGGCGGTCGAGACCAACCCGATGATCAGCTTGGCGGCCTCGGCATCGCTGAGACCCTCGCGGGCGAGCGACTGCCAGGTTTCAAACGCGACGGCGTGGGCGATCGCCGCTCGACGCAGCCGGAACCGACGCGGCCAAGCGGAGTCGAGGATCTCTGCGACGGTCCTGGGATAGGACTCGATCCCGTGGCGTATGGGGGATGGCAGCACAGCCAGATCTCGGAGCAGGTTGGCCCGCATTGATTCAGCCGATCGGTACCAGCCGTATAGGGCTGGCAGTGCCGACCTGAGCCGATCGTACGGATCGGGAACGGTCGCCCACTGCTCAGGATTAGGTGCCGGGTTGGCGCTCCGCCACTCGGCGCTGCACGCCTTGAGAAGCGTCTCGTCGTTGGGGAAGTGCCGATAGAGCGTCGCCCGGGTGACGCCGGCCCGCTCGGCAACAGCACTCATCGTGGTTGCAGCCGGACCGATGCTGCCATGGAGGTCAATCGCGGCCTGGGTGATGCGCGCGCGAGTGCGCTCCATGGCGTCGGCTCGCACTCCCAACTGATAGGACCTGTGCGATTTCGCAATACGGCTCTGTTCAACCATTGACAGTCTGCGTTCGGTAAGTGATCATCTGAAATGAGAATACAGTAGTGACTCGCGAAAATAGGGAGGTTCAGATGTCTGCCGGTGCACCGCGCGCTCGGCTCGCTGTCGTTTCGCCGGACAGTCGAGAGGTCACTCTGGTCCCGGGCTTCACCGCGACCGTCAAGCTCGCCGCTTCGGAGACCGGTGGGATCTCCATCGTCGAGCACACTTTTGACCCGGGCGTACTCATCCCGCCTCATCGCCACACCAAGGAAGACGAGATCTCCTGCGTGACCTCCGGGAAGATCGGATTCCGATCCGACGGCCGCGAGGTCTCGCTCGGCGCGGGGGGTTACATCGTCAAGCCTCGGGGTGAACTGCACTCGATGTGGAATGCCGGTGACGAGCCAGCGCGCATGATCGAGATCATCAGCCCGGCGGGATTCGAGAAGTACTTCATGGAGCTGGCCGAGGCGACCGCAGCCGCCGGCGGCGTACGGCCGGATCCGTCAGTCACAGCGCCGATCGCCGAGCGCTTCGGCCTGTCCTTCGATTTCACCGAGGTGCCCGACCTCGTTGCTCGTCATGGGCTGCGATCG
>Ga0307298_10000143_pt1 | contig 15505 bp, 19 predicted proteins | sample ER_DNA_158_FD_194470 | JGI IMG/M metagenome (GOLD analysis project Ga0307298, IMG submission 194470) | Bulk soil microbial communities from the East River watershed near Crested Butte, Colorado, United States - ER_DNA_158 | ecosystem: Environmental > Terrestrial > Soil > Floodplain | place... | reverse complement strand
TGCACTAGGTGTGGTAGCACATCAGATTCTGAAATCGAGTGGGGGTACGTCAGCCCAGTCGGTTGTATGACGGGTCATCACTGGCGGATCCGCTCTGGCTGAGGTGAGCGGACGGTTGGGCGTAGGTGCATGGAGTCGCTTCAGCTCGGCGAGCCAACGGCCCGAGGCGCGAGCTCCGCACACTCATGCTGCGCCGTTCCAGCCTGCTGCGGTGCCGAACAGGCCTCAACAACGAGCCTCGACCACTCCGCATATCCGGCGGTAATTGAACGTGACGTTTTGTCAGCGGTTCGAGGCCGCCGACCTGGCCTGCGACACGCCGCGGCTTAGCGTGAGTGGCTTGCTGGAGACTTCAGGGAAGCTCGCCTGCTCACACCGTCAGCGTCGGGGCGCATCTGAGGCGGTCGAGTAGAGCGGCCGCGGCAACAGCCTGGTTTGCGGTGGCGATGAGGTCGTCGCCGAGGTTGAGCAGTCCGCGCCTGCGGGCTCTGAAAATGATCTTGGAGATCGTGCCCCCTACGCTCGCAAGTCTAGGAGAAGCTGGTGAGAGACGCCGTGGAGAAGGACACCGCACCGACTGATAATCGTGAAGAAGGCACTGGTCAACGTATTCTTGGGCAATTTCATATCAGCGTCGAGGAAAATAATGTGGTCGTAACGCACCTTGGTGACGCCATAATTGCGCTGTTTTGGAGATGCCGCGCTTCCAGGAGTGCATTGACAGGTTGGGCAGCTGTTTCTGAAAGCGCTTCACGACACAGACCGTGTCGTCTCTCGAACCGCCGTCGATACGATGATCTCGTATTCTCGGTCGTAGTCCTGGTCGACAAATGACTGGAGCAGCGTCGGCAGATAGTCTTCTTCGTTGAGGGCGGGAACGATGATGGAGATCGGCTTGCCTTAAGCTCCGACGGTGCCCGTCTTAACTGCTCCAGCTCGCTTGAAAATGGTGAAGATCACTCCATTTGAAGCGACCAAATGGTCCGTCAGGGTGAAGACTGCAGGAATAGTGCCCTCGTCGAACAAGCGTTTACCCGTACCAAGCGTGATTGGGAAAATCATCAGACACAGCTCGTCGACCAGATCATGCTTGAACAAGGTCTGGGCCAGGTTGCCGCTCCCGATAACTTTGATCTCTGAGCCTTCTGAGTCTTTGAGCTTTTTGATGTCATCGACGTTCTTCAGAAATTTCGTATTTTGCCAGTCTGACTTGTCCCTGGTCTTGCAGACGGCATACTTAGTGACGTCCATGATACCGGGCCACATTTCGGCGTGTTTGGGCCAGTAGTCTTCGAAAATATCGAAGGTCTTTCGACCCAGCAGGAGATCGGCGGGCGCCATGAGTTTGGCCATGAACTCACCGGCCTCTTCGTCGGCTTCGTAGAAATATGGCGCGGTCCAGCCACCAAACTTGAAGCCGCTCGACTTATCTTCGTCGGGTCCGCCCGGCGCCTGCATCACTCCGTCGAGCGTAATGAATTCTTGGACAGATATCTTTCTCATGGCTGCCTCCTTATGTACTCATAAGATTGTTGCACGATCTGCTCAAGGATTGGCAAATCCACATCGCTGAGCCGCTTAATGTAAACACAGACCCTGCTCGTAGTATGTTTGACTAAGCGAGCCAGCAATTCAGAGTAGCTGGCCGTACCGTCCATAAGGTAGACGGTTAGCCTATCTTTTCTTGGATAGAAGCCGATGGCTTGAGGGTCGCCTTCGCGCCCGCCGTCGTATTTGTAGCTGTAGGACGGCCGTCACGGTTGCGCGATGGATGCCGAATCGCGCAGCCAGCACTTTCGTCGCCTCGCCGGCTCCGTACGCCGTTGCTAGAGGGTCGCTTGGCGAGGATCGAGCCGAACCTGCGCTTGCCTGAGAGCCACATCCACACTACGACCGCGCGACCGCCCCGCAGGGTACGAGTGCCGCGTTCAGGGCCGCCTGCTGTCGAGACCGAACTTCGGGCCGGGATAACGGTGCAACCAGTCTAAACAGGCAATTGGAGCGATGGATCCGTTCGGTGCGGGACAATTCCGCTATCCGGGATTCCGTCGCTATTGCTGCTGGGCACACTACTACCTATGACATCGCGATTCTGTGAGCCGCGTTGACCGGTAGCGGCAGCTCAGGGAGAATCGTTGAATCGTCGCCGCATCCCCGTAACGCGCCTGTCTCGACAATTGCGTCGTCGACCCGACATCCATTAGGCGGAGGTCGACATGACAAGCATCGACAGCACGACCGAGATCCGCTCCTTCCACGTCGACGTACCGAACGAGGACCAAGCCACCCTCCGCCGCCGCATCGCCGGCGACGCGCTGGCCGAAACCGAGACAAGAGCCTGAGCTTTTGACCGTCGAGATCCGAGCCGCATTCCGGTCACTACGCCAAGGGAGGGCGTCATGAGTAGCACCGTTGAGACCGCCAGCGACATCAGTCCGTTCCAGGTCGACATTCCGGATGAGGCTTTGGAGGACCTTCGTCGCCGCATCGCGGCGACGCGGTGGCCCAGCAAGGAGCTCGTCCCCGATCGGTCACAGGGTGTGCAGTTGGCGACGCTGCAGGAGCTCGCCCATTACTGGGCGACGGACTACGACTGGCGCAAGGCCGAGGCGAAGCTGAACGCGCTGCCGCAGTTCACGACCGAGATCGACGGGGTGAACATCCACTTCATCCACGTGCAGTCGCCGCACGCGCACGCGTTGCCGCTGATCATGACGCACGGCTGGCCCGGCTCGGTCGTCGAGTTGCTCGAGACCGTCGGCCCGCTGACCGACCCGACTGCTCACGGCGGCGACGCCGCGGACGCGTTTCACCTCGTACTGCCGTCCCTGCCTGGCTATGGCTTCTCCGGCGAGCCGACCGACGTCGGCTGGGAGCTGAGCCGGATCGCACGCGCCTGGGCCGAGCTGATGCTCCGCCTCGGCTATACCCGTTACGTCGCCCAGGGTGGCGACGTGGGCGCCGGCGTCACCGACGCGCTGGGCCGGCAGGCGCCGGAGGGATTGCTCGGCATCCACACGAACCTGCTGGTGCCGGCGCTGGGCGGTGCCATGCCGACGGCCACTGACGAGGAACGCGCCGCGGCCGCGAAGCTCGCCACCTTCCAGCAGTCTGGAAACGGCTACTTCATCGAGATGGCCACGCGTCCGCAGACGATCGGATACGCCCTGCTGGATTCACCGGTGGCGCTGGCGGCCTGGATGGTCGACCACGACACCGACGCCTACTACAAGATCGCCGGCGCGTTCGTCGACGGGGAGCCCTCGGGAAACCTCACCCGCGACCACATCCTCGACAACATCACGCTGTACTGGCTGACCGGCACGGGCGCGTCCGCCGCCCGGTCGTACTGGGAGGCGTATGGCCCCGACGCCCCCGCCGCAGGCCGCCAGCCCTTGCCATCGCCGACGATCCCGTTCGGCTTCACGACCTTCCCTGGTGAGATCTGGCGGACTCCCCGAAGTTGGGTCGAAGCGAGCTACCCGAACGTCATCTACTTCCACGCGGTCGACAAGGGCGGCCACTTCGCCGCCTGGGAGGAGCCGCAGCTCTTCACCGACGAAGTGCGCGCGGCGTTCCGTTCGCTCCGGTAGTCGGATGCGAAGAGATGACGACCGTCGCAGACACCGGCAGGAATAAGGCCGAGGCCAGCAGATCGTTCAGCTCGCCGAAGAAGATCGATGCCCGGCAATAAGTGTCAAGCGATTTCAGGCCGCTGGCTTAAGGATTGTTCATACTCTTTCCCACGGCTTCCGCAGGCGGACGCCCATACGCTTAAGGCTCTGTCGCACCGTCTCATCGTCGCAGCCATAGCGTTCGGCCAGCCGTTGGCAGGACCATCCGTCGCCGTAGAGCCGGATCACTTCGTCGAGCCTCTCTGTCGGAATCCCCGCGGTGTCGAACCGCAATGCTTGATCGGCGCAGATGCTCTGTCACGGTTGTCCGATGCAGGCGCCATTTCCGAGCAAGTTCCTGCATGCTGTCGCCCGCTCGGTACTCGGTAAGGAGCTGCTCGATTTCCTTCGGCGTGAGCCGGCGCTGTACTTGCCGCTTCCGCACGTGCCTCGATCGCAGCCGCCGGCCCAGCAAGGTAGGTAGCGCGTCTGCCAGCCGGCTGAAACGGGAGGTTTGGTTCGAGCTTCCTCCCCTTAGGGCCACCATTGCGGTCTTACTCAACCCCTGCTCGGCAAAGCAGTATGGACGACGCAGGTTGCTCCGTTGCGGCGCTGACCGAAAGGGCCGCGAAAGCCGCGCTGCCAATCGCGGCCGATGCTCCCGCGACGTGGACCACCTCGCCGCTTCCCTGCATTGAGCTTCGCAAGCGGAATGGAAGATCTCCAGGTGCCGCCCTGGGCGCCGGCGACACCTGTCTCAGGGTCATCCGGGACATGACCGCCGAGAAGCCACACGATGGCTTAGGGGGTGCGGTTTGATTCGCACCACGGACGCGACTTGTCCACAGATCTCTCCGGCGGGAACCCGGAACGCAAGAAGGCTGGCTAGATGGCGGTTAGGCAGGCGGTACTCCGAGCGACAGGAACACTGAGTGAGCGGTCGGGCATGACGTGTGTTCGACTCGAAGCTTTGAGAGTTCGAGGGGGTACGTCGGACGGGAGTGCGGCGGTCTGAGACATCACGGGATTTTGAGGCGGTGTAGACGAGGCCAAGTGGACGGACGGTGATGAGTTAGCAGTCGATCTGGCAAACGCAGTGTCAAGAGATGAGTCCCGTAGCAGGAACGCTCAAGGGGAAATCGTGGAGAGCGGGCGCAGCGCCGACAAGCGTGTCGCTGTGATAGGTCCGTCCACCGGCGACGTCGCCGCGCCATCGAGGGCCAGGTCGCTTTGGGCCGCCCTCGCCACAGGCGCCGGGGTCGGGCTCCTCGGTGGCCTGATCGGTCTCGGCGGCGCTGAGTTCCGGCTTCCTTTGCTCATTGGTCTGTTTGGCTTCGCAACGCTGGAAGCCGTGATCATGAATAAGGCGCTGAGCCTGATCTTGGTCGTGTCCGGCCGGCCGGCCCGTCTGGTGGCCGTCCCCTTTGACACCGTGAACGGCTCCTGGTTCGTGGTAGCCAACCTGCTCGCCGGCGGCCTCATCGGCGCCTGGATTGGTGCCACTTGGGCTACCCGAACCCTCTACCGGGTACTCGCCGTGCTGCTGGTGCTGATCGCCATCGCGCTCGCCTGGAACCACTTCGGCGACCTCGACCCGGTCCTCCTGGATCCCGTTCCGCGGACCCTGCTGGGGCCAGCGGCCGACGTCGGCATTAGCATCGTGGCCGCCTTGATGGGTGTCGCCGGGGGCGAGCTGCTCATCCCCACGTCGTGCTGCTGTTCGCGGTCGACATCAAGATCGCCGGCAGCCTCGCCCTCACTATTTCCTTGCCCACCATGCTGTGGCGTTCGCCCGCTACAGCCGCGACCGCAGCTTCGAAGTCCTGCACGCCAACAAGGGCTTCGCGCTCGCCATGGCGGCCGGATCGATCATCGGCACCATCCTCGGAGGTCTTCTCCTCTGTGCCGTCCCCGAAGACGTACTGATCCCCCTCCCTGCTGGTCGCGCTCCTCCTCGCGTCTTCGATCAAGGTCTGGCGCCAGGCCTGACAATCAAATCCTTGTCCCCGCGTTGCTCGCTGTCGCCGCGCGGGGCGTCTAGCACGCGGCGAGCCGAACCGAGCAGCTGGCCACGTAAGGCGGATGATCCCCCGCGCGACGTTGATCTGACCGCCGACCGCCGTCTTCAGTGCTTAAGGCTGATGTGAGCCGGAGACCCCTGCCCTCTATCCACAGCCGAGTGGGGTGCGCGTGCGGGGGGCCCGGATCTGGCTTGACGAGACGGGTCGACACAAGTGCATGGAGAGGGTGGGCGTGATGGGTGGTGCTGAATTGGATCGGGAGACGACGGACCCGGTGGCGCGGCTAGCTCGGTCCAGCGGTCACATTCTGGGCACCCGTGACGAGATTCGTCCTGACGTCGCGGCCGCGCGGCTGCAAGTCCGCTACACGTTGAACCTCGCGGCGGCACGGTCATTGCCGCCCAGCCCCATTGCACGCGGATCTCGGCGACTGGAAGGGCGGGCGCGATGATGCGACGATCGGATCCGATTGACAGGACTGGACGCGAGAACGACCTACTAACCGACGCGCAGCTGGCGGTGCGTTGGCAACTCTCACGCGGGACCTTGGCGAATCAGCGATCTCAGGGCCGTGGTCCGGCCTATCTCAAGTTGGCCGGTCGGGTCCGATACCGACTCTCGGATATCGAAGCCTACGAACAGGCCGGTTTCGTGTCGCGCGAGCCAGCTGGAATTACATCCTTTGGTGACCCGAGTGACGTGCGGGAAACTGTAGCGCGCCTCATTCGATCTCTCGGTTCCTGATACCCATGGCTTCTCCTCGACACCTGGTTTTCACAGAACCCTTGCCAGGTCGCGCTTGTCGCCCTTGAGGTCACGGCCGAGGTACACGCGGGCCGTCATACTCACATCGGAGTGCCCTAGCTGGTCGGCGATCCGGGCAATGGGAAGGTTCGCCTGATCGAGGAGCGTCGCGACTGTGCGGCGAAACGTATGCGGAACCGCCCAAGTTAGGCCGCACGCGTCCAGAGCGGCGCGAACCGCTCCCGCGCTGTTGCTTTGGTCCCACACACGCTCAGGATCGCGCTGGGCCGGCGCAGCGAAGACGTAGCCTTCGGCGCCGCAGTTGGCGGCACGCGCCTCCAGCTGCTCCACGAGCCAGTCGGGAAGGTTCAGCCACCGGTCGGACGTTTCGCTCTTTGTGCCGCGGAGGTAGACGCGTCCACGCTCAAGGTTGATGTCGTGCCACCGAACGCGCCGTGCTTCATCGATCCGCGCCCCGGTTCCTGCCAAGAACGCAATGAGATCTGCCGTCGCGCGCCGCTTGCGCCGGGTGCGGGCATTCAACCCTGGCTCGCAGGCCGCATGAAATGTTGCCTCGATAACGTGGTCTCGTTCGCTACGTGTCATGGCCCGAGTGTGGTCCCGCTCCTTTGACCTGGTTGCGGTGGAAGTGACCGTACGTACCTGGCGCGTCGCGTCGCTGGACAGCACGCCGTTGTCGACGGCGTAACCGATCACGCCATGAAGAACGCTCTTGGCTTTCTTCGCTGACGCGGAGCCGTGTGCCTCGGCCACCCGTTGCAGGAAGCCGCGCAGGCGCTGGGGGTCATTCGCTTGCTGCAGTGTGAGGCCGCGGAGCGACGATGTCGTGGAGTCAACGTACTTCTGCCAAGTCCAGGAGTAGTCAGCGATCGTCCGCGCGCTGAGCCCCGAGTCTGGTCGCGCGATCTGCTTCAGCCAGTACTCACCCGCCTCGAGTAGCGGCATGGTCGGGTTGATGACGGCATCAGCTCCCCGGAGGACAGCTGCCACCGCCGCCTGGAGAGATGCCTCAGCTTCGCGCCTCGTCCGGCCGAAGCGCACGATCTCTTGACGGACCCCGTCGTGGCCGCGTACGTAGACCCGAGCCTTCCATCGGGTCGCCTTCTGGGGCCTCGGTGCGGTAACCCATCGTCCGGCACCGTTCTTGCACTGCGCGGTCAACGAGACGTCGCCGGATTCGCCCAACTCAAGATTCCTCACAGAGGCAACGTACGCCACATGTGGGGAGCGATGTGGGGAGCAACACCGTCAGCGCTCGAATCGCGAAATTGGATCACCTAGTCAGAGCCATGTTTTGCGCCCCCGGTAGGAATCGAACCTACGACCGACAGATTAGAAGGCTGCTGCTCTATCCTCTGAGCTACGGGGGCCGGAAGCGCCGTCCATTGCGTACTGGCCGGCTCGCGCATCACTGTAGCGCCGGATCTGTCAGGCGAGCGTCATCGTACGCAATGAAGGGGCTGGGTAGGTTCGCTCGAGTGAGCGACATCCCGGGCAGCGACGGATTGCCGTCCGGGCTCCATGAAAGGAACCCAGAGCTCGCCCGCTTGCGCAGCATCGTCGTTCCTGTGTACGGGCCAACCATTCTGGTGGCCATCGGTCAGGGCGCGATCCTTCCGCTGGTGGCGCTCTCCGCTCGAGCGCTTGGCGCCAGCGTCGGTACGGCGGCGTTCGTCGTCGCGCTGATTGGTCTCGGGCAGCTGATCGGCGATCTTCCCGCGGGCGCGCTGGCTGCCCGCATCGGGGAGCAACGAGCCCTGATCGCAGCCTGCGTCCTTGACGCGGTGGCGCTGCTGGGAGCCTTCCTAGCCCAATCCGTCATCGTGCTCGCGGTGGCCATCACGGTCACCGGCCTGGCCAATGCAGTCTTTGGTCTGGCCCGCCATGCCTACCTCACCGAGGCCATCCCGATACCGTTCCGCGCCCGCGCCCTATCCACACTGGGCGGTACCTTCCGGATCGGACTGTTCATCGGACCATTCATCGCTGCCGCGATCGTCACGCGCTGGAGCATCGGCGCCGCGTACGCGTTCGCGGCCACCATGAGCATCGCCGCCGCCATCCTCCTCGCCTTCCTGCCCGACGTCACCACAAACCGCCACATCACCGCAGCTCGCGAACCTCGTCGCCATCGATCCGTAATCTCAGTGCTTGCCGAGCATCGCCACATCCTGCTGACGCTTGGTATCGGCATTCTGGCCATCTCGGCCGCTCGCGCCACCCGGCAGTCGATCGTGCCTCTTTGGGCTGAATCCATCGGTGTGGACGCTGCAACGACCGCTGTGATCTTCGGGATCTCTGCAGGGGTAGACATGCTGCTCTTCTATCCCGGCGGCGCCATCATGGACCGATTTGGACGGGTGTATGTCGCCGTGCCGACCATGATCGTGCTGGGGCTTGGCTTCGTGCTGTTGCCGCTGACCAGTGGGCCCACTAGCGTCGGCTTGGTGGCTGCGCTCATGGGTTTGGGAAACGGCATCTCCGCCGGCATTGTGCTCACTCTCGGCGCCGACGCCGCACCGCCGGAGGATCGTGCACAGTTTCTTGGTGGATGGAGGGTCTGCAGCGATCTGGGCAACGCCGCAGGCCCGCTCGTGATCAGTGCCGTCAGCGCATTGGCTTCCCTGGCAGTCGCGGCTGTCACGATGGGTGTGCTCACCTGGGCCGGCTCGGGCTGGCTGATTAAGTGGGTGCCGAAATACGCCCCCAGGCGAGGTCAGCAACGAGAAGGCAGAGAGGCACAGGAACCCTAAAGATGGCCACAAACGACCTGCTGGTCTGGGTCGACTGCGAAATGACCGGACTCGACTTGATCAACGACGAGCTGATCGAGGTGGCCGCACTGGTCACCGACGCTGATCTCAACGTTCTCGGTGATGGAGTCGATTTGGTGATCAAGCCGAGCAGTCGGGCGCTGGAGCAGATGGGCGACTTCGTACGCGGCATGCACGACGCCTCCGGCCTGCTCACCTTGCTGGACTCCGGATTGTCCCTGGCCGAGGCCGAGCAACGCGTCCTCGACTACGTGCGCGCATTCGTAGCGGAACCCGGCAGGGCTCCCCTTGCCGGCAACACCATTGGGACCGATCGGGCGTTCCTGGCGCGGGACATGCCGACATTCGAGCGTCACGTTCACTATCGCAGTGTCGATGTCTCCAGCATCAAAGAGCTGGTACGCCGCTGGTACCCGCGGGTCTACTACCAGGCCCCGGCCAAGGCGGGCAACCATCGGGCGCTAGCCGACGTACAAGAGTCCATTGAGGAACTGCGGTACTACCGCGAAGCGGTGTTCGTGCCACTGCCTGGCCCGGACAGCGCGGCGTCGAAGGAGATCGCCGATCGCCATCAGGGCGCGCTGACTGGGGCCGTCCCGAGCGAGAACTGATTACCCCCGACAAGACGCCGCCCGGTACACTTCACGCTGCGCAGTGTGGTCCGCGACGCATGATCGGGCCTCTTGCATGGTGGGTGTAGCTCAGCTGGTAGAGCACCTGGTTGTGGTCCAGGATGTCGCGGGTTCGAGTCCCGTCACTCACCCTCGGGGCGTGAGCGTCGGGAATCGCGCCGCCGTGCTGAGGAGAAGCGAGCAGACACGTTGTTCGTCTGCGAGTGACGACGAAGTAGGCGGATTCCACGCGCGATGCGCGTACGCCCTATCAGGGGGCAGGACCAGGAATCGGGGAACGATCGTCGCGGAGGTTCGATGACCTACTACCCGTCCCACGCCCACTAGCGCCATGTCGACGTCGACTGCCCGCCTGACTGCGGCCACGCTGGCCGGACGCCTGGCCGGAGCCGCATCCCGGATCTCCGGGCGCGGTACCGGCGCCTCGATCCGAGGCAAAGTGATGCTCAAGCTCGACCCCAGCGCATTGGGCAAGCTGCTCGCTGGAAAGCGAATCGCCCTGGTGTCCGGCACGAATGGCAAGACCACGACTACACACTTCTTGGCAGCGGCGTTGCGCGAATCTCTCAACTATGATGCAAATCGCCTGGTCCACAACGCAGACGGTGCCAACTTGCATCACGGCCTCGCCTCGGCACTCAGTGGGCACCCTCAAGCTGAGATCGCAATCTTGGAGACCGACGAGCGGGTGGTCGGTGACATGATTCGGCTGGGCCAGCCCGAGGTGTTGGTGCTCCTGAACTTCAGCCGCGACCAGCTCGATCGGCATCACGAGATCAAGGGTCTTGGCCGCAGCTGGCGCAAAGCGCTGGCTGATGCGGGTCCGGCCGGGCCCATCGTCGTCGCGAACGCAGACGAGCCGCTGATCGTTTGGGCGGCGCTGGCCGCCAAGCAGGTCATCTGGGTAGACACAGCAACAACGTGGACCCAGGACTCCTCGCTGTGTCCGAAATGCGATGCCAACTTGGTCCGCACCCAGCCTGACCAGATCTCAGGTCACGGAGGTGACTGGTATTGCACAGGCTGCGGGCTCGCGCAGCCGAAGGGGGATTTCCGGGTGGAGAGTGGCACTATCGTCGACCCGGCACGCCAGGTCTGGGATCCGCAACTCAGCGTGCCCGGGACGTTCAACATCAGCAACGCCGCATGTGCGCTTGCGGCCGCCGAACTGATGGGCGTCGACGCTCGAACCGCGCTAACGGGCATGCGTACCGTCACCTCGCCCGCCGGTCGTTTTGCCACGGCACAGTTCGGAAACACCACGGCGCGCCTGCTACTGGCCAAGAACCCAGCTGGATGGGCCGAGGCTTTGCCGCTGGCGCAGTCCCAGACAGTTGTGCTGGCGATCGACTCCGCCGCGGCTGATGGTCGCGACGTGTCCTGGCTCTGGGACGTGGAGTATGAGAGCCTTGCGGGCCGCTCGGTGATTGCGACCGGTCGACGCGCGCTGGACCTAGCGGTACGTCTCAGGTACGCGGAGGTCGACTATCGCTGCATACCCGATCTCGCCGACGCACTCACGGGCCATCCGGAACCAGTGGACGTGGTCGCCACGTACACACCCTTCCAACGGCTACGCAGGATGGGCAGGGTCTAAGGTGAGCAATCCAGTCGCTGGCAAACGCGTCGAGGTGGTTCTGATCTACCAGTCGCTGCTCGGCCTTTACGGCGACCGCGGCAATGCCACGGTGCTGATCAAACGCCTGGCTTGGCGAGGGTACGAGCCGGTATTGACGGTTGTGGAACCGGGTGACACGTTGCCCGAGACAGGCCATATTTATCTGTTGGGTGGCGGCGAGGATGCCGCGCAAATCTCGGCCGTACGCGGCCTCAGGGCCGATGGCGGGCTCCATCGGGCGGTCGAGCGCGGCGCCGCCGTCCTCGCGGTGTGTGCCGGTTACCAGATCGTGGGCAGGAGCTTCACTGTCGGTTACAAGGACGAGGTGATTTCCGGCCTCGGACTACTTGACGTCACCACCACCCGTGGTCCGGTGCGCGCGGTCGGTGAGATCATCAGCCGCTGGAACGGCCGAGACGGTCAGGAGCAGTGGTTGACCGGTTTTGAGAACCATGGCGGCTACACCCGACTCGGGCCCGGCGTGAAGCCGCTTGCCACGGTGGAAATCGGCGTCGGCAACTGCAATGACGGCACTGAAGGCGCGGTTGCCGGCACGGTTATCGGCACCTACCCCCATGGCCCGATCCTGGCTAGGAATCCTGCGCTCGCTGACCACCTCCTCGAGCTTGCTCTGGGGCGCGAACTGCCACCGCTGATCCATCCCGAGATCGACAAGCTCAGGAAGCAACGACTCGCGAGGGTCCGCCGGTCCAATGCACGCCGTGGCCTGTATAGAGTGCCGTCGCGCCAACTCGGTAGCGGAAGTCGATGACGCGTACTCACTCCGAGATTGTCGTCATTGGCGGCGGGCATAACGGGCTGGTTGCCGCCACCTATCTGGCCCGCGCCGGACATCGGGTACGCGTCCTCGAAGCGCGCAGCGAGCTCGGCGGGGCGGTCGCGAGCAGTGAAGTGTTCGAAGGAGTAGCGGCCCGCCTCTCCCGCTTCTCCTATCTGGTTTCGTTGCTGCCGACTTCGATCATCGACGAGCTGGGACTGCGACTGGAACTGCGTTCGCGTCAGGTCCGGTCCTACACGCCGGTCGGCGCGGGCGGCCTGCTCATCGAGCGTCAGGAGGGACGGCTCACCCGCGAGTCGTTTCGGGCCCTGACGGGCGATGATCGCGAATACCAGGCGTGGTTGGCGTTCGAGGCCGGACTGCGGGAACTGGCAGCGGTGATAGAGCCGACGTTGACTGAGCCGCTCCCCCGCGCCGCAGAGCTGCATGCTCAAGTCGCTCAGGAGCTCTGGTCGTCAGTTGTCGAGCGGCCGCTCGGCCAGTTCATCGAGTCAAAGTTCGCTGACGACACCGTACGGGGTCTGGTGCTGACTGACGCCCTGATCGGCACCTTCGCCTCCGCGCACGATCCATCGCTGCGGCAAAACCGCTGTTTCCTCTATCACATGATCGGCAACGGCAGTGGTGAGTGGAAGGTGCCGCTCGGTGGCATGGGAACTGTGACCGCTGAGCTGGTCCGGGTGACCCAAGAGGCGAAAGTTCCTATCGAGACGTGCTGCCCTGTTGATGCCATCAAGCTAATCCCCGGTGGCGGAGCTACGGTGTGCCTGGCCGATGGGCAGTCGATCAGCGCTGACACGATCTTGGTGAACTGCGCGCCAGCAACGCTGCAGCGGCTGCTCGGAGAGCCGTGCCAACCGCCGGTCGGCAGCCAGATCAAGATCAACATCGTGATGCGGCGGCTCCCTCGTTTCCGTTCCGGGATGGAGCCAGCTACCGGCTTCGCCGGCACACTGCATCTCGGCCAGCGCTATGCCAGGCTGCAGGAGGCGTACGAGGACGCGCTGGCCGGTCAGATCCCGGATCCCGTGCCGTGCGAGGTCTATTGCCACACCCTGACCGACGGCTCGATCCTTGATCCGGAGTTGCGCGCTGCGGGCTACCACACTCTTACGCTGTTCGGAATGCATGCACCGGCGAGCCTGTTCACGACGGATCCAGCCGGCTCGCGGGAGCGGGCGAAAGATGCGGCGCTGCGCTCTCTTCGGACGGTGCTCGCTGAACCGCTGGAGCCGTGCCTCGCCCGCGATCGCCGTGGCGAGCCATGCATCGAGGTGATGACACCCCTCGACATCGAAGCCGAACTCGGGATGCCTGGCGGCCACATTTTCCATGGTGATCTTGCCTGGCCGTGGTTGGCCGATGACGCGTCAGCTATGACCGCCGCCGAGCGGTGGGGTGTGGCAACCGGTTATCCCGGCCTTTTGTTGTGCGGCTCCGGGGCGCAACGAGGCGGCGCGGTGAGCGGACTCGGCGGGCACAACGCCGCAATGGCCGTACTTGAAGGTGAAGGATCCTGATACTGTTGCTCCTCGCGCGCCGCTAGCTCAACTGGCAGAGCAGCTGACTCTTAATCAGCGGGTTGGGGGTTCGATTCCCTCGCGGCGCACCTAGTCAGAGGCAGTTCACCTATCAACGGTCACCATCAAACCAGCTTGACAGCAACGATGACACCGCGGAACTGGGCGATGTTGTCAACCTCACCAAAGAGTCGGGCATCACCCCGAGGCTGGCCGGCGTGAAACCCGGCGTCAGCACCACCCTAAGCGCGGACGGCATTCTCGACCTCATCGGAACCGACAAGATCCACCGCAACGCCCACCGAGCTGTAAGAGCACAACTCGACGCTCCGCGGCACTCCCCGAGAGCCCATCGCCGCAAGGAGCCGGCCCCCACGCACTTGAGACACCCGAACAGACAGCTCCGACCGATCTGGGAGGAGCGTCAGCGGTCGGGCAGCTCTGAAGGCGACGCCATAGAACATCCCCGGTCGATCCGGATGCCGACCATTCGGCCGTCGATACACACCCTTCGCGGGCGGCGCGTGCTGTCCAGTCGGGTCTCAGCTGATGGGTCCTTCGCGGGTGGCTGCCTTCCCGCTTGTCGGGTTCGGTGCCGACGTGGTGTCGGGCTCCAGCCCCAACACCATCGCGATCTCGTCCTCGCCCTGGTGGAAGTCGGAGGGGTGTGCCGGGCGGCGGCGGTCGGTGGTGAGGAATCCGAAGTTCTTTCCGAAGCCGATCGCACGGGCGTTATCGGTTCCCACCCAGTAGTACAACTGTGTGTAGCCGGCCTGGATTGCCAGGTCCGCCGCGGCCTCGACGAGTCGCCAAGAAACGCCGGTGCTGCGTGCCTCTGGGACGACATACAAGCCGAAGACCTCGGCCTGCGCGGGGTCCTGCTCGTCAGGTCCCAGGCTGACGATTCCCTGCGGTAGCTCGCCTCGCTCGGCCAGTAGCCGGTACGACCGCGTCATCCGATCACGCCAGAACTGTTCGTCACGGTCGGCTTCATCGGCCAAGGTCGCGGTGAACGAGCGAGGAGATTCGGTGAGGGCGCGCAAGCGAATGTCGCGGTACAGCGACCAGTCAGACTCGTCCAGCACCCGCACGCTAATCTCACTCATGTCCATAGTGTCGACTGTCACCCAAGTCGAGACCGGGCGACCCCCTCCGGCGCCAGGCCTGACGCAGTTCTGTGTGTGCCGCTCGACGTGCCAGAATCCCTGAGCCCGAGAGGGCGGCTGCGAACCTCGCGAGCCGCTAGGCGGATCGACGTTCACGCGCCAGGGCTCCGGACCGTGCAATCGGCGTGACAGGTTCCGTCTGTCGTAGGCTGCCCAGAGTCAAGGACCAGTAGGGATCTCATGACCAAGCTTTCCATGTACGAGAGTCTCCCGTTCGACGAGGCGACGGCGCCCTCGCTGGTGTCCACCGGTGAGCTTCCACAGACCGAGCAGGTAAGGGATGCCATCACCGAGGCGTACGAGCGCTATCGGTCCAACGGCGACGGTGCCGTCGCGGACTACATCCCCGCGCTGGCGAGCGCATCGCCCGGGCTGTTCGGGATCTGCGTGGTCGGGGCCAGGGGCCGGTTCTTCGAGATCGGTGACGTGGAGACCGCGTTCTCAATCCAGAGCGTCTCCAAGCCATTCGTCTTCGCGCTGGTCTGCGAGGCGATCGGGTATGAGGCGGCGCGACATCGGCTGGGCGTCAACAGCACAGGATTCCCGTTCAACTCGCTGATGGCCGTCGAGTTGAATGAGGACAGGACGATGAACCC
>Ga0307298_10000141_pt1 | contig 15526 bp, 16 predicted proteins | sample ER_DNA_158_FD_194470 | JGI IMG/M metagenome (GOLD analysis project Ga0307298, IMG submission 194470) | Bulk soil microbial communities from the East River watershed near Crested Butte, Colorado, United States - ER_DNA_158 | ecosystem: Environmental > Terrestrial > Soil > Floodplain | place... | reverse complement strand
GCGCCCGTACAGCAACCCCGCCGGGTTGTCCACCTCACCGTGTCGTACGAGGTGCACAATCGTCCGGTTCTGACCCATGCTGGCCTCGCTTCTATCCCGAGGCGCCCGCGGCGGCATCCGCCGCAGCTGGTAGCGCTTCGACGATCCGATTCAACGCTCTATCATCGTGCGCCGCCGACAGAAACCAAGCTTCGTACACGCTCGGCGGCAAATACACGCCGGAGGTGAGCATGGAGTGGAAAAACGCAGCGTACGCGCCGGTGGACTGCTGCGTCGCGGCGGCATAATCCGGCACTCCGGTCACGCCTTCGCTCACGAAGAAAACGCTGAACAAGTTCCCCGCATTCTGAATGACATAGGGCACTCCGGCCGCATCCAATGCAGCCGCCACCTCGGCTCGCAGCCGCGAGGAGGTGCTGTCAATTTGCTGATAGATCTGCGGCGTTGCGAGTCGTAGCGTGGTTAGGCCAGCGGCTGTGGCAATCGGGTTCCCCGACAGCGTGCCGGCCTGATAGACGTTGCCCACTGGTGCCAGGTTCTCCATAAGCTGGGCCGGCCCGCCGAATGCAGCCGCCGGAAATCCGCCACCCATCACCTTGCCGAAGGTCATCAGGTCAGGCCGCACTCCGTCGAGGCCAAATTGTCCCGATCTGCTGACCCGGAAGCCGGTCATCACCTCATCGGAGATGAACAAGGCGCCATGCTGGTGCGCGATGTCGGCCAGGAAGGTGTTGAAACCAATGCCATCCTCGGTCCCGGGAGGAACGACTCCCATGTTGCCTGGTGCAGCCTCGGTGATCACCGCTGCGATCTCGCTGCCGACGCTGCCGAACGCCTCTCGGACTGCGGCTCGGTCGTTGTAGTCGAGCACCACGGTGTCCATCGTGGTCCCTTCCGTTACTCCCGGGGTGCCCGGTATTGAAAGGGTCGCCACTCCCGAGCCGGCCGCCGCGAGCAGCGCATCCACATGCCCGTGGTAGCAGCCGGCAAACTTAATGATCTTGTTGCGGCCGGTGGCCCCGCGGGCCAATCGCAGCACCGACATAGTGGCTTCGGTGCCCGAGTTGACCAATCGAACTTGTTCGACCGGCATCCGCTCGATGATTTCAACAGCAAGATCAACTTCGGCGAGCGTAGGCGCGCCGTACGAGGTTCCGCGCCGCGCCGCATCGGCTACCGCGCCGATGACCTCGGGATGGGCGTGGCCGAGCAGCATAGGGCCCCAGGAACACACCAGGTCGACGAGCTCATTGCCGTCGATGTCGTAGAGGTACGGACCGCTAGCGCTGGCAATGAAGCGTGGCGTGCCGCCGACGGATCGGAAGGCCCGCACCGGGGAGTTCACACCGCCTGGCGTCACGGCCTGGGCCCGCTCGAAAGCAGCCTCGCTGCGTACCGTCGCCGCAGCTGGTCGAACAGTCATCGACGTTCGTCGCGCAGTGATCGTGCCCGGTCGAGCGCCCAGTAGCTCAAGATCACATCGGCTCCGGCGCGTCGGATCGAGGTAAGAGTCTCGTTGATCGCAGCATCCCTGTTGATCCAGCCGTTGGCTGCGGCGGCTTCGATCATGGCGTACTCACCGGACACGTTGTACGCGGCCACGGGTAAGTCGACAGCCTCCCGCACGGCACGTACCACATCCAGGTAGCCGATCGCCGGCTTGACCATGACGATGTCCGCACCCTGTTCGACGTCGAGTTCCACCTCGCGGAGCGCCTCACGAATGTTGGCCGGATCCTGCTGATATGTCCGCCGATTCCCGCGCAGTGAGGATGCCACGGCTTCCCGGAAGGGACCGTAGAAGGCTGACGCGTACTTGACGGAATAGGCGAGGATCGCCACATCAAGCGCTCCGGATGCATCTAGCGCCTCTCGGATGGCGCCGACCTGGCCGTCCATCATGCCGCTGGGCCCGACCATGTGGACCCCAGCCTCTGCGTGCAACACCGCCATTTGGGCGTAGATCTCAATCGTTGCGTCATTGTCGACCGCGCCGGACGCGGTAAGCACTCCACAGTGCCCGTGATCGGTGAACTCATCAAGGCAGACATCGGACATGACCAAGCACTCATCGCCGACCTCCTGACGCACAGCTCGGATCGCGGAGGTCAAGATGCCGTCCGGATCTAGCGCGCCGGAGCCTTGCGCGTCCTTGTGCTCGGGTATCCCGAAGAGCATGACGCCAGCCAGGTCTGCGTCCGCTGCATCCACAGCCGCTTTGCGGAGCGTGTCAAGGGTGTGCTGTACGACGCCGGGCATGGAGCTGATCGGACGCGGCTCATGCAGACCCTCTGCCACGAACATGGGCAAGATCAATTGCCGCGGCTGGAGGCTCGACTCCGCCACCATGCTTCGTATTGCCGCGGTGGTCCGGAGCCTTCGTGGCCGGTCCTTAATCACTCCACTCCCTCAAAAGTGTGGGCAAACGGCAGGTTCGACGTCCGGAACCTGCAACTTGCCCACACTATTCTGCCAACACGGTACCGCGAAGAGTTCAGACTTTCCGCCGAGTGCCGGGGCGACGCTGCGACGGCTTGAGAACCGGCTCGCCGGCTTCGGTGAAGGCGTCCCGCCGCTGCGCGGCGAAGCTGGCCAAAGCGTCAGCAAGATCAACGACCGACGGCTTTGCGGCGATGACATCTACCCGCAGGCCGTGCTCCTCACATGTTCGGGCCGTTGCCGGACCGATAACCGCGATGATCGTCGAGGAATGCGGCTTGCCAGCGATACCCACCAGGTTGCGCACGGTCGATGAAGAGGTAAACACCACGGCATCGAACTTGCCCGTCTTGATCGCCTCACGCACCGGCGCGGGAGGTGGAGTGGCTCGGACCGTGCGATACGCGGTGACGTCTTCGACCTCCCAACCCAGGTTCCTCAGACCCTCGGCCAGCGTCTCGGTGGCAATGTCGGCACGTGGCAGAAAGACTCGATTGATCGGGTCCAATACGTCGTCATAGGGCGGGAACTCGGCCGCCAGGCCAGCGGCGGATTGCTCGCCATCGGGCACTAGATCGGGCTCAATTCCCCAAGCCTGTAAGGAATTCGCAGTGACTTCGCCGACGGCTGCCACCTTCAGGCCAGAGAAGGCTCGCGCATCCAGGCCGTACTCCTCGAACTTCTCACGTACGGCCCGGACGGCGTTGACCGAGGTAAACGCCACCCACTCGTAGCGGCCCTCGACCAGGCCGCGGATCGCCTTGTCCATCTGCAATGGACTGCGAGGCGGCTCGACCGAGATGGTGGGCACCTCTTCACTATGCGCGCCGTAAGTGCGCAGCCGAGCGACCATCGGTGCCGCCTGGTCCTTGGTACGCGGCACCAAGACCCGCCAGCCGAAAAGCGGCTTGGTCTCGTACCAGCTCAACTCGTGACGCTGTTCCGCCGCGGCTCCGATGATGACGTGCACCGGATCGGAGGCCGGAGCCCGGACGGACCTAACCGCGGCCGCCAGTCCATCCAGGCTGGTCGTCAGCGTGATCTGTTCGGTACTGCCCCCGTGCAGCGTGACCACGACGTGATCATCTCCCGGCCGACCGGCGGCCTTTGCTGCCTCAACCAGACTGCCAACCAGGGACACCACGGTGCTGACCACAATCGTCGCGGCGGCACCCCACTGCGACGTTCCGTTCTTGCTGAATTTGCCCTCGGTGACCGAGGCGAACTGCACACCTCCAGCATGGATCAGGTCGATACCGGCGTACTCCGGAACCGCGGTAAGGCTGGAGACTCCAGGCACGACTTCGAAGTCGATGCCGCCGCGTACGCAGGCGGCGGCTTCATCGGCGACAGCGTTGTCCAAGAACGGATCACCGGCGACGAGTCGTACCACGCGGCAACCTGTCGAGGCCTGCTTCAGCACGATCTTGGCTCGCGCCGATGGGCTCAACGACTTGCGCGCTTCGGTCAGTCCAAGGGTGATGACCTCAGCGTCCTTGGCGAGCGTGATGGCGGGATGGGTCAGAATCTCTCGCTGCCGGTCGTTGTCCAGAATCACCGAACTCGCATCGGCGAGAGCAGCAATGGCGCCAAGTGTCAGTAGATCAGGATCACCAGGCCCGGTGCCGACAAAGATCACCCGGCCTTTGGCAACGGGTGCGGTGGGAGTAGCTGAGGGGGAGGTCCGGGGCCTACGAGCCGAGGATGTACTCACTGACTTCTCGCGTTCTGTTGTCTCAACTCGGCCGCCTTGCAGCGCTCCGAGCCTTAGGTTGTCAGACGTTTTGCTCCCGCAACTGCGCCAGTACCTCACCGGCTTGAGCGACCCCAAACTGCTGCGGATCAGTCGTTGATCCGTGTGCCTCCAGCCGTATCACTGGGCCTGCTTTGGTGGGTTCTGACAAGTTGCTCAGTAACGTTCTCCCAATTACCGCGGTCAGAGTCAAATCGAGACTTGTACCACGGACTGCCGTCACTGCTGCACTGGCCCCCACCGGTGCTGTACAGCCAGCCTCCAGTGCGGCCAGAAAACCCCGTTCTACAAGGGATTCTGCGTGCGCAACGGAGTTGTCGAGAGCTGCCAAATGGCGCCGCAGCTCAATGCTGAGAGAACGATGAATTTCTAGCGCCAGGGCACCTTGTCCAGGTGCTGGAAGCATCACCTGATGATCAAGGATCTGTGCTGGGAGCTCGTTGATGACGACCTCGTCGGTGGCTGCCTCTGACTCCGCTAGCAGACCCAGCCGGCGCAAGCCCGCTGCAGCCAAGATCACGGCATCTACCTGCCCTGCTCGCGCCCGCTCGATTCGGGTCTCGACATTGCCCCGAATCGGTACAACTTCCAGCCAGGAGTTGTGGCTCGCCGCCCAGTCGAGGATCTGCATCGCGCGCCGTGGAGCCCCTGTCCCTACCCGGGCGCCTTCGGCAAGATCATCAAGGCGGCAGCCCACGAGAACGTCCCGAGTGTCCTCGCGCTCGGGAATCGCGATGATCTCCAAATCGTCCGGCTCTGCGGTCGGCAGGTCCTTGAGCGAGTGCACCGCGACATCGATCTCGGCTGTGTACAGGGCGTCGCGTACGGCGCTAACAAAGACACCTCGGCCGCCGATTTCGGTGAGGTGGCGCTGGTCGGTATCACCGGCCGTCGTAATGCCGACGAAGCTCGAGTCAATGCCGCCGACCGCGAGCGCGGCCGCCACCTGGTTCGCCTGCGCACGGGCGAGCGCGGACTTACGTGCGCCCAGCCGAATCGGCCGGGTCAACTGGGCCGCATGCATCAGGGCTGGCTAACCATCAGGGTCCGACCTCTGGTGACATCACCGCTGCAACGGTTTGCGGGTCGAGGGCGAAGAGCTTCCTCAAAGCGTCGGCGTAATCGACAGCATCGGGCTCGCTAGACAGTTCCTGCACCCGTACGGTCGGGGCGTGCAGCAGCTTGTCTACGATCCTGTGCATGCTGCGCTGGACTTGCTGGCGTTCATGATCGCTAAGCTGAGGCAGCCGGGCCTCCAGTCGCCGCAGCTCTGCCGACACCACATCGGAGGCCATGGAGCGCAAGGCAACAACGGTCGGGGCCACCTGGGCAGCTCGACGTAGGGCAAGGAAGTTGGCGACCTCCTCTAGAACCAGGTCGCGGGCATCGTCGATTTCCTGGGCGCTGGCGCCGTCGGGCTGGTCGGTGACGAGGCGGTCCAGGTTCACCAGGCAGATGTCGTGTTCTGCCACCTCGGGTGCTACATCAGCCGGCAGCGCCAGATCAACGACGCCACGCACTGGCGTGCCCGCCAGGTCCTCGACGCCGATGGTCAGTGTTCGTGCTCCGGTACATGTCACCAGCACGTCGGTCGCGGCCATTGCATCGGCGAGGTCCGACAGGGCGACAGCCTTGCCGCCGACGGCCTCGGCCAGGCGTTCGGCGCGAGCCAGCGTTCGGTTAGCGCACGTCACGAATGCGCCATCGGCTGCCGCGGTTCGCGCAGCGAGACCCGCCATCGCCCCGGCTCCGACGACCAGCACGCGGCGGTCGGCCAGTTCACCGATCTCCTCATTGAGCAGCCCGTAGGCGGCGCTCACCAGCGAGCGACCCGCCGCGCCAATGCCGGTCTCGGTGTGAACCCGTTTGCCGACCCTGATCGCCTGCTGAAATAGCGAATTCAACACCGTACCGACGGTCTCGTGGACTTGGCTCAGCGCCAGGGCGTTCTTGACCTGGCCAAGAATCTGGCTCTCTCCGACGACAAGGGAATCCAGACCGGACGCCACCGAGAAGGTATGGGCGACCGCACCTTCATCGAAGAAGACTGCGCACGATGAACGGAGCTCGCCTGGCCGCAGATCGGCGACATCGGCAAGTGCTTGGGTGGCATCGTCCAGGGCGCCGTGGAATCGGGAGACGGAGGCATACAGCTCGGTTCTGTTGCACGTCGACAAGACCACCGCCTCATTGATGTGCTCGGAGTCGACAAGCTGTTCTGCGAGCTTGGCCGAAGCCGGAGAGTCGAGGGCAAGCTGACCAAGATGAGACACCGATGTCGACTTGTGCGAGACGCTGACCACCAGAATGCTCATCGGCTCGTCCTCCTGCTCTTGGCCAAGACCTGGCTGTCATCGGTCTTGCGCTGCTCGTGATAGGCGAGGATCTGCAGTTCCTGGCCCAAGTCGACCTTCCGGACGTTGACCCCTTCGGGCACCACGAGCACCGTTGGCGCGAAGTTGAGGATGCTCGTTACTCCCAGATAGACCAGCCTGTCGGCAACAGCCTGGGCCGCATCGGCCGGAGTCGCGATTACCGCAATCACCGCGCCCGTGCGGGAAACGACCTCCTCCAATTCGCTGAGATCACAGATCGCCAGCCCATGAATCCGGTTTCCCACAAGATCGGGCGAGGTATCGATCAGGCCGACGACGCGGAACCCGTGCGAGTAGAAGCCGGAGTAATTGGCCAGCGCCGTACCAAGATTGCCTAGGCCCACGATGATCACCGGCCAGTCATGGGCTGAGCCGACCACGCGGCCGATCTGAAACCGCAGGTACGCCACGTCGTAGCCGACTCCGCGGGTGCCGTACGAGCCGAGGTAGGAGAGGTCCTTGCGGAGCTGAGCTGAGTTGACTCCGGCCGCCTCAGCCAGCGCGCCGCTGCTGATGGTGTCAGTCTGTTGCTCTGCCAGCTGGTTGAGCGCTCGGAGATAGACCGGCAGACGCGCGACTGTGGCGTGCGGAATTCCCTTGAGCGTGGGGACCGCCCGCCAATGGTCGCCTGCCGCCGCCCGTTGCGGAGGCTCGGTCGGGAAGGTCTGCGACACGCAACTCCTGAATCGGCGCTCGGATCCGGTCCAAACAGCGCCACTCTAAGGCGTTTGTGAATGGCTGCACAAACGTCTCAGCGTGACCCTGGAGCGTACGTTTCCCACCAAATGTGCGAAAAGGTTGACCAAATCCCGCTCCACGCGCGCTTTTCCCCCCAAACCTGCGCAAACGCTCGAATCCGCGACCGCCGCCTTAGCCGGTGCTATCCAGGGCTGCGAGATAAGCCTGGCCGCGTGGCGAGAGCCGATATCCGCGCTCCAGCGATTCGGTCAGTCCCAGAGCCTTGAGCCGACGTACCCGCAACTTGTACGCGCGGCGCTCCTCACCGACCTCGCCAGCAAGTTCGGTTGAGACGACACCCGGCAAACGTGAAATCTGCCGCAATGTGCTGCGGGTCCAGGCCTGATCGGCGGCGCGATCCATCCGGTCGAGCTTGGCATTGAGCATCGCAATGTCGGCCGCATCTAGGTTGTCGGTGCGCCGAAGCTCAATACGCGGATCCGGTCCGGCCAAGGCGATGCCAATTCGATAGAGATCGCCGTTGCCCTTCGCGCTACACCACTTGATCAACTCAGCCACCGAGTGAAAGCCAGCCTCAGCGGCGTCCCGCTCGGTCAGCTGGTGTTCGTCGGCACGCGTAATCGACGTCACCTCGACGACCCCAGCCGAAGTAGTGAATCGTGACCCGACTTTGGGTCGTACGACCTCCCAGCGGCGATAAGTAGAAGACACCCGACCCTCCGTCAATCCGCGGAGCGTGGCAGCGGTGAAGAGCATTGCGCTCAGCGACTCCGCAAGAGCGCGGCCTTGAGGCGTACCGGATCCACCCGCCAAAAGTCATGCTGCGCGCCATCGACGAACGTTACGGGCACCTGGTCGGTGTAGCGCCGCCGCAGCTCCGGATCGCCATCGACGTCTACGACCGCGTACCGCTCGCCAGTCTCGGCACAGACGGCCGCCACTTGTGCGAGCGCTTGGTCACAAAGATGGCAACCCTGTCGGGTTAGTACGACGACCCGCTCCGTCCGCTCGGCGAACTCGGCGAACTCGACCATGCCACCATCTTTCACGACGCGGGCGATGCGACCTCGGAGGGCCGGCGGCTGCGGCGGCCAATCAGGGTGATGGCCAACAAACGGCACCGCCGACGAGCGACAGCACCGAAACAAGCCGCAACACTCCCTTGGTAGCGCCGATGATGTCAGCGGTGCCGGCGGACCCTAGCTCGATCAGCGTTCCGGCCACAGCTACGGCGATACCGGCGATAGTCACCATCACTGTGAGGTTGACTCCAGCTGGTCCGTTAGCTGGCCGACTCGCGGGGTGGCAACCGGTGCCCGTGCTCATTCCGGCGACCATGATGCTCGGCGGCGTCAGCCTGCTCGTCACGTCGGCGGTGAATGCCTGGGGAGCTTATCTGCCGCTGCTTGGCATAACCGGCTTTGCTCTGGGTCTCGGCTGGACGTTACCGAGCCTTGGCAATCACCGCCCGGATCTCGGGCGGGGTCAGCTTCATTTTGCTGACGCTAAAGCGAATGGTTGGTCGCGTATAGCCTCCGCCAATGGCCAGTATCCTAGGAGCTGCGAGCGTCGGCATTGCGCTAGTAGCTCCCGAGAACTAAGTCCGGGATATTCCCCGCAAGACACCCTTCCTCACCTTGCCGGCAATCCCTCTGGGCAGCTCCTCGACGATCCAGACTTGGCTCGGACGCTTGAACTTCGCGAGTCGGGTTGCGCAATGCTCGTTGATCGCGGGCACACCGAGGCCTGCTCCGGTGACAAATGCCACGACCTGCTCGCCAGTACGCCAGTGCGGCCGACCGATCACGGCCACAGACTCGACCTCCGGTAGCTCGGCTATTGCCTCCTCGACTTCGGCGGGATAGACGTTGAAGCCGTTGACAATGATCAACTCCCGCGATCGGTCGACCAGAAACAGTTCACCCTCGATCATGTAACCGACATCCCCGGTGGCGAACCAGCCATCCGCATCGGGACCGCCGGTGCCGTCTGGCCAGTAGCCCGAAAACATGGTCGGACCGCGGATCCAGATCTCACCCGGTTCAGTCGGCTCGGTGCCGTCGCCAATTCGGACCTCGACGCCCGGCAGCGGACGACCCACATGGCCGTGTCCAAGCGCGTTCCGACCAAAAGTCGCCGTCACGCCGGGCGCGGCCTCGGTCAATCCGTAGCCCTGCTCAACTCTCAGACCGGTACGCGCAGTGAACTGTTCACGAAGATCAACTGACAGTGGCGCTGCTCCCGATACGACCTTGGTCACCGAGCCGAGGCTGGCCACAGCGCGCTCGTCATCGAGAATTCGAGCAAGCATTGGGGGTACCACGGGGAGGTTCGTGATCTTCTCTGCTGCCAGCACATCACCGAAGCCATCGAACCCATTCATGATCACCAACCGGGCACCCGACATCACCCAACTGCCCAGCACCGCGTTCAGACCAAAAACGTGAAACAGTGGCAGCACCGCGAGCACGACGTCGTCGCGGTCGAGGACTTGAAGTGATGCAACGTTGTGCAGGTGACTCAGTAGCGCGCGGTGAGTGAGCATCGCGGCCTTTGGTTCACCGGAGCTGCCGGCTGTATAGAGCAGGACCGCCAGTGCTTCAGGATCCCGCGGCGAGCTCACCGGTTGTGCCGTCACGTCGGACAACTGGTCGAGGCCGTCGGATGTGAGACCTATCTGATGGAGTCCCTCCAGCGGTTGATTGGCCGCGGTGAAGAGCACCCGTGCCCCACAGTCGTCGATCATCCGATGCAGCTCACTGGCCGTCGACTCCGGATTGATCGGCACTGCGACATAACCGGCACGTAGGGTCGCAAAGTACGCCACGACGAATTCGATGCTGTTCGGTCCGCAGAGCGCAATTCGATGCCCCGCGAGCAGTCCGTGCGCAGACAATCCGGCAGCGACCGCGTCCACTCGGCGATCCAGCTCGGCCCAAGTCATGGTGCGACGTACCGGCCTTGGGTGAACCAGTGCCACGGCCTCTGGCCGGGCCTGCGCTTGCCGTCTCACAAGATCGGCGAGGTTGATCTCCAACCATCCGGCGTCGATGGGTTCGACCGCCCTGTCCTGGTCGTTCACCCAGCTGAGTCTGGCACGAACGTTGCTCAACCGGACATTATGGTGATGGCGTGAACAGACCGGAGGGCGCGATGAGCAAATCGGAGCATTCGCCCGCCGAACAAGTCGACCCAGTGGAATCCATGCCGAGGGCTGAGCCGCTGCCGGAGAGCGACGCATCGGCAATTTCGGTCGACCAGGACAGTCCTTTGGCTGCGGCCGGGCCACTCGAGGAAACGTCAGAGGACTTCCAGGAAGGCGTCGCACAACAGGAGCCGCTGATCCGCGAGGATCCCACCGCGGCAGCGTTTTTTGATCTTGATAACACGGTGGTGCAGGGCGCGTCGCTGTTCCAGCTCGCCAAGGGTCTGTATCGACGCGGCTTCTTTCCGACCAGGGTGATTGTGAAGGGCCTCTGGTTGCAGGCCTACTTCCGCATGGTGGGACGAGAGAAGCCGGGCCACATCGAGGATGTCCGCGGCGTGACATTGGGCTTCATCGAAGGGCATACGGTAACTGAGCTGACCGAAATTGCTACCGAGGTCTACGAGGAATCGATTGCCGAGCGCATCTGGCCAGGCACGAGGGCGATCGCTCAGATGCATCTCGATGTGGGTCAGCAGGTCTGGCTGGTTACCGCCGCGCCGGTGGAGATGGCCGGCATCATCGCCGCCCGGATGGGACTAACCGGGGCGTTGGGTACCACTGCGGAACACATCGACGGCGTCTACACCGGCCGATTGAAAGGTGATCTGCTGCACGGCCCCGCCAAGGCTGAGGCCGTACGCGCCTTAGCCCGCGAGCACGGATTTGATCTTGCTCGCTGCTTCGCGTACTCGGACTCCTACAACGACCTGCCCATGCTCTCGCTGGTCGGACACCCGTGCGCGATCAATCCTGACGGCAGGCTGCTGGCGCATGCCGAGGAACTGGACTGGCAAGTTCAGGACTATCGGAGTGGCCGTAGAGCGGCCCGACTGGGACTGCTGGGTGCTGGAGCGGCGGGTGCCACGGCAGGTGCAGTGGCTACCGGCTATGCGGTGCGACGCATCCTGAGGGGCTAGCACGGCAGCATTAACCCTTGCGGCTCATCACGTAGAGCAGCACGGTGGCCGCGACGAGATAGGCCGCATAGCCGAAGAAACCGAGTACGGCCAGGCCTTCAGCCCGTCCGCTCCGGTTTGCGAACAAGCCCATCAAGATCACCGCCAGGGCGAGTAGCGTCAAGGCGGCGGCGCCGACGTAGACGAAGCCTTTCAGCTGCTCCAGGTCAATGCGCCCAGGACTAGGCCTGTCGGTCGGACCAGTCTCATCCGCTGCGCGGGTGGGCCGGCGCAGTCTGACCACGAAAACGGTGAACCCGGCGAATGCGAGCAAGATCACCGCCAACGCCCAGAACACGTCGCTCAGACTAGCTGCGGCTTCCCGCGGGTCGGCTCGGCTGCGCTTTGGCGTTAGAGGAAGGCGCTGCGGCGTTGCATGAGCAGCGCGTAAAGGGTCTGCTGGATCGTCTCACGCACCTGATCGGTGATGTTGAACACGATCATCGGGTCGTCGGCGGCACCGGGACCGAGTTCGTCGGTCGTGATCGCCTCGCCGAACTGGATGATCCACTTGCTCGGCAGCGGAACCATGCCGAGCGGGCCGAACCATGGAAACAGCGGAGTGATCGGGAAGTACGGCACGCCTAGCGCTCGAGCGAGCACCGGGGCTCTGGCGATCAGTGGGTAGATCTCTTCCGAGCCGACAATCGCAATAGGGATGATCGGCACTTGAGCGCGGATGGCTGCCGCGACAAACCCGCCTCGACCGAACCGCTGCAACTTGTAGCGATCGGCGTACGGCTTCCCGAGACCCTTGAAGCCTTCGGGAAAGACCGCCACCAACTGGTTGGATGCCAGCAGGCGTTCCGCATCCTCCTGGCAGGCCAGTGTGGTACCGGTTTTGCGAGCAAGATCATGCGAATAGGGCGTTTTGAAGATCAGGTCTGCGCCGAGCATCCGGACATGCCGGCCAATCTCGTCATAGACCACCGTGTGCAAGATCATCCCGTCGAGCGGCAGCGTGCCCGCGTGATTGGCGACTAGCAGCGCTGAGCCATCGACAGGCAGATTCTCGGCCCCTCGAATCTCGACCCGGAACCAGGAATCGGCGAGCTGGCGCAGCACCGGGAGGTAGATCTTAGTGGTGAACTCAGGATCGAATCCGAACTCATCGACGGAATAGTCGCCCTGCACTCGGCTACGGATGAAGGCCACTGTCTCGTCCAGCGAATCATCCCAGTCGACGCCGAGAGCCTCTGCCACGGACGCGAGGGCATGCAGCGGGTCAGCGGCGAGGGCACCCAGCAGGCTGACCGGTAGCGACTTGAGGCTTCCCAACGATCGGGAGGTGAGTCGAATCAGCTCGTTCAGCAGAGCGCCGGGCGCCGACGTCGGCGGACTCTCTTCCGAGCCCGCTCTGGGATCCGGCTCAGGTGACGCCGGCGGTTCATTGCTCTCTGAGGCCCCACGCCCCCGAGTAGCATGACGGCCGGCGCGAGGGGCGGCTGGTGGGACGTCGGCGGCAGGTTGTGAACGATGGCGCGCTTTGGGCGATGCGAGACGCCGAGCCGAGGCCGACGGGGAGCCCCGACTGCCACGGCCCGCCTCGCCACCGCTGCCAAGCTGGATGATCTCCGCGTCAGCCACCACGCACCGCCGCCAGTTTCAACAGCCGGCTCACAGCGTCCAGCGCGGTGTCGACGCGCTCTGGGCTCAGCAAACCGGGCTTGGCGGCGCTGACAAGTTCCTCCAGCGCAGCCACGCTGCTGAACTTCGGGACGAAGCCTGTCTCCGCAGTGAAACGGGACGTGTCCATGGCGCGACCATAGGTGAGCGCATCAATCTGATCAGCGGAAAAGTCCACCAGATGCGCCCGCCGAACCAGCGTTGCCACCCACGGCGTTGCAGGTTGCGGCACCCCGATTGTGGGCCGCCCCATCTTGTGAAGCGCCTGGGTGAGCGTGACGATATCGGCTGCGCCGACGTTGAAAGTACCAGGAACATCTCGATCGGTCGCTAGCAGCAAGGCGGCAACAGCGTCGCTCGGATGCAGAAACTGGAGCCGCGCATCAAAGCCCATCACGCGCGGCACGACAGGCAATGACAAATAGCGGGTGACGTGGCTGTCCACGCCGGCTCCCATGAGATTCGCGAGACGGAGCGTCGTGACCACCACATCGGGCCGACGCCGGGCCAGTCCACGGACGTAGCTTTCGATCTCAAGCGAATCCTTGCCAAAGCCGGTACGTGGCTGGGCGCGAGCCGACATGTCCTCGGTGAACTTTGCCGGATCCCGCGGGGATGCTCCATACACAGAGATCGAACTTTGTACGACGAGCTTCCGGAAGGTCTCTGCCTTCTGGCAGGCCGCAAGCAGCTGCATGGTGCCGATGACGTTGATCTCCTTCATCGAGGAGCGGCCGCCAGCGCTGTCGGGGGTGGCCACCATCGCCAGATGTACGACGGTGTCGACCCCGCGGGTAGCAATCACCTTGGAAATAACGGGATTGCGAATGTCGGCACGGATGAAATCAGCCCTACCCAGGTCGTGCCGCGGGGGAATCACGTCGATCCCGACAACCTCGGCGTTCTGCTCGGCAAGAGTTCGGGCGAATCGGGCACCCAGGTCACGCGAGACTCCGGTGACGAGGACGACCCGTTCCCCGGCCATCAAGGTCTCCAGTCCGGGGGAGGCTACTTGCCCGCGCGGCGGCGCTGGATCCGTGTGCGCTTGAGCAGCTTGCGATGCTTCTTCTTCGCCATCCGCTTGCGGCGCTTCTTGATGACCGAACCCACTGACGTACCTCTCGTTTCCGAGACGTCACTGTGGTCCCGGACTTGATCAGTCGCCGGCGCCTGTCGCCGGGCAACTCCCGCATGCTACCGGGCAGTTCCAGATGATGCGAGTTGGAGTCGAGAACGAGATCAATTGCGCTGGCACCTAGCGAATTGCGCTGCCGCCAGCCGAGCTGTACCCAGGCTCCTCACGCTGTACATGGCATGCACCCCATGTACAGCGTCAACAGCCCACGCAGCGTGGGATGTTGACACCGGGTCAGGCAGTGGCCTGCCCGCATGATGCTCTCACCACGCGCGGCATAAGACTGAGTCCCGTGACCAGCTACCTCGACGACTTTTCTCCTGGGAGCGGGCGGCGCAGCCGACCGCGGGCTTGGCTGGCGACTGACGCACCAGCGCTCAGCCTGAACGGAGATTGGCAGTTTCGATGGTCACCAAAGGCGAATGAGCTTGACGATTCCGCCGCGGATCCCGATTTCGATGATTCGGCCTGGGACACCATTCCGGTGCCGTCGCATTGGGTGCTGCCCGGCACTTCTGCGAAGGCGGCGGAAGGCGCGTACGGACGGCCGATTTATACCAATATTCGCTATCCGTTCCCGATCGACCCACCACATGTTCCCGATGAAAACCCGACCGGTGATCATCGCCGCAGCTTCGAGCTGCCGGACTGGACGGCCGACCGGGTGCTGCTTCGCTTCGACGGTGTCGAATCGGTCTACCGCGTATGGCTAAACGGCGTCGAGATCGGGGTTGGCAAGGGCAGCCGGCTGATGCAGGAGTTCGACATCACCGATGTCGGGCACCCAGGCCAGAATGTGATCTTGGTTCGCGTCCACCAATGGTCCTCGATGAGCTATCTGGAGGATCAAGATCAATGGTGGCTGCCCGGCATCTTCCGTGACATCACCGTACTGAGCCGCCCGCCGGGGTCAGTGGATGATCTGTGGTTGCGCACCGACCATGCGCCCGACGGCACGGGGTCGATTGATCCGGAGATCATCGCCGGGGAGCAGGCGTATCCGATCGAGATCGAGATTCCCGAGCTCGGCGTCCTGCGGCGCTTCACAAACCCGGGCGAGCTGGCAGCATTCTCTGTCGGGCAGGTTGAGCCATGGAGCGCAGAAGTCCCCCGGCTCTATGAGGCACAAGTGAGCTCTGCTGGTGAGTCGCTGCGCCTACGGTTGGGCTTTCGGCGCGTCGAAATTGCCGGCGACATCCTTAAGGTCAACGGGCGACAGGTGATCTTCCGCGGCGTAAACCGACATGAGATCAACCCGGTCAAAGGCCGGATGTTCGACGAGGAGTATGCCCGAGCCGACTTGATCATGATGAAACGGGCAGGTGTGAATGCCAT
>Ga0307298_10000117_pt1 | contig 17389 bp, 15 predicted proteins | sample ER_DNA_158_FD_194470 | JGI IMG/M metagenome (GOLD analysis project Ga0307298, IMG submission 194470) | Bulk soil microbial communities from the East River watershed near Crested Butte, Colorado, United States - ER_DNA_158 | ecosystem: Environmental > Terrestrial > Soil > Floodplain | place... | reverse complement strand
TTTGTCCTTGAACTGCGTCATGCGCTGGGCCTGGCCGAAGCCGGTCAGGCAGCCGAGTACCCAGCTGAGCTGGGTGTGTTCGGGTACTTGGGATTGCCGGAACACAGTGGCCTTGGCCGGGTCGATCCCGGCGGCGAGAAGCTGCGCCGCACTGCGCAAGATACGCTCCTGCAGGACATCCGGAGGGGTCGCAACAGTCAGCGCGTGCAGATCGGCGATTCCGTAGAAAGCTTCATGATCTTCTTGCAGCGGCACCCATTGCCGCAGCGCGCCTAGGAAATTGCCAAGATGCAGCGACTCCGCGGTGGGCTGAGCAAGTGAGAGCACGCGCGGTCTGCCAGCACTGCTGTGTGGGGGCATGAGCTAGGGATGTTCCTTTCCAGATCGCGCCTTCGCTGCGAGGGTCGGCATGCGCGTCATTGTTCCACGCGTACCGCCGTGGCCCGGAGCTATTTCTGATGTGCAATGGTCGGACGTCGGGGGTATGCAGGCCGAAAGGGCCTTCGTTTGGGTGGCGACTAAACCGGAATGCTGGCCGCTAAAGAACGGAGCAGAGCATGACACTGAGGACCACCCCTGGTACGACAGAGGACCAGGCTGCAGAGTCGGCGGAGAATCAGGCGAGCCCGGCTGGCCCATTGTCTGAAGATGAGCTACGGCGGATGGACATGTGGTGGCGTGCCGCCAACTACCTGTCGGTTGGCCAGATCTACTTGATGGACAATCCGTTGCTGCGCGAGCAGCTGGAGGCCGAGCACGTCAAACCACGGCTGCTCGGACACTGGGGTACGACGCCGGGCCTAAATTTCCTCTACGCACACCTGAATCGCGCAATTAGCCAGCGCGACCTCAACATGATCTACATCATCGGCCCAGGCCACGGCGGCCCATCGCTTGTCTCTGCGGCATGGCTGGAGGGTACGTACTCCGAGGTCTATCCCAACATCACCCGCGATGGCCCTGGCATGAAGCGGCTCTTCACCCAGTTCTCCTTTCCCGGTGGCATCCCCAGCCACGTAGCGCCGGAGACTCCCGGATCAATCCATGAAGGCGGCGAGCTCGGCTACGCGATCTCCCACGCATATGGGGCGGCCTTTGACAACCCAGACTTGGTCGTCGCGTGCATCGTCGGCGACGGCGAAGCCGAGACCGGCCCGCTTGCGACCTCTTGGCACTCCAACAAGTTCCTCAACCCAGTCGGTGATGGAGCGGTGCTGCCGATCCTGCATCTCAACGGGTACAAGATTGCGAATCCCACCATTCTGGCCCGCATTCCCACCGATGAGTTGCTGGATTTGATGCGGGGGTACGGCCACGAACCGTATGTCGTTGAGGGTGATGACCCGACCACCATGCACAAACAGTTCGCCACCACACTCGACACTTGCCTGGACCGTATTGCCGAAATACAACGTGATTATCGCGAGGGCGGTGCTTCGGGCCGGCCGACCTGGCCAATGATCATTTTCCGCTCCCCCAAGGGCTGGACTGGTCCCAAGGAGATCGACGGCAAACGTGTCGAGGGCTATTGGCGGAGCCATCAGGTGCCGTTCTCCGACCCCCGGCAGAACCCGTCACATCGGAAGGAACTTCAGAAGTGGATGATGTCGTACAAGCCGGAGGAGTTGTTTGATTCCGAGGGCCGTCCAGTGCCTGAGATCGCCGACCTGCATCCGGTCGGTGAGCGTCGCATGAGCGCCAACCCGCATGCGAACGGCGGTGAATTACGACATCCGCTGCGGATGCCGGACTTCCGCGACTACGAAGTCAAGATCGACATGGCCGGCCACACCATCGCCGAGGCAACTCGCGTCATGGGCACATTCCTGCGTGACGTCATGAAGCTCAACGAAGATCACCGCAACTTCCGGCTCTTCTCACCGGATGAGAACAACTCGAATCGATGGCAGGACGTTTTGGAAGCCACGGATCGTGCCTGGCAAGCCGAGATCTACGACTATGACGATCATCTCGCTACGGATGGTCGGGTGATGGAAATCCTCTCTGAACATACGATTCAAGGCTGGCTGGAGGGATACCTGCTGACAGGCCGGCACGGCTTCCTCTCAACGTATGAGGCCTTCATTCACCTCGTCGACTCGATGTTCAACCAACACGCCAAGTGGCTGAAAGTCACCGACGACATCGAGTGGCGTCGTCCGATCTCTTCCCTCAACTATCTGCTGTCCAGTCACGTCTGGCGTCAAGATCACAACGGATTCTCACATCAAGATCCCGGCTTCATTGATCATGTGATGAACAAGAAGGCCGAGATCGTACGGGTCTATCTGCCGCCGGATGCCAACACACTGCTCTCTACAACCGACCATTGTCTGCGCTCAAGCCAGTACGTGAACGTGATCGTGGCGGGCAAACAACCGGCGCCGCAGTACCTCTCAATGGAGGACGCCATCAAACACTGCACGAAAGGCATCGGCATCTGGGACTGGGCCAGCAGCGATCAAGACGGCCGGACCGACCTGGTCATGGCAGCCGCGGGTGATGTGCCCACCATGGAAGCGCTCGCAGCGACCGAGATTCTGCAGAAACGCTTCCCGGACCTGCGGATCCGCTTCATCAATGTCGTGGACATGATGCGGTTGCAGGACGACCGTCAACATCCACACGGGTTAAGCGATCGGGAGTTCGTCGCCCTATTCACGCCCACGGCGCCCATTGTGTTCGCATACCACGGCTACCCATGGCTGATTCACCGCCTCACTTATCGGCGCAGCAACCACGAGAACATCCATGTGCGCGGTTACAAGGAGGAGGGCACGACCACGACGCCCTTTGACATGTGCGTGCTGAACGAGATCGACCGCTTCTCCTTGGCGATCGACGCGATCGACCGCGTGCCACAGCTGGGATCGAGCGCCGCACACGTACGACAAGAGCTGGTGGACAAGATCATCGAGCACCGACAGTACATCCGTCGTTATGGCGAAGACATGCCAGAGATCGCCGGGTGGATGTGGCACGCATCGGCCGAGGAGGAGCGCTCGCTGACTGCTACGGAGCCGGGTGTGACTGCCACAGCTGGCGACAACGTGTAGGAAACACCTGGCTCCATTTACGAGGCTGCCGGAGTGAAGTCCTTTCCGTCCTCTCTGTGAACGATGAACGAAGCGGCCCGGCGGCCGTCCAGTTCGCTGACGCGCAGCTCGACCTGCGCAAGCTCCCCCTCCTCTGGATCCACCGAAGGCAGTTCGAGCGAAATGGCATCGCCGACGCTCGGCAGCTGCCCGAGCCTGGCCATGAAGAAGCCGGCGAGCGTATCGTACGGGCCCTCCGGCAACACCAGACCGGTCTTCTCGGCAAAGTCGTCCAGTGTGGTCAGGCCGTCGATCACTAGGTCGCCGCGGATGCCGACCTGCTCTTCGGCAACCACGTCGTATTCATCGGTGATTTCGCCGACCAGTTCCTCGACGAGGTCCTCCATAGTGACGATTCCGGCTGTGCCGCCGTACTCATCTAGAACCATGGCCAAATGAGACGCGCTGCGACGCATATCGCTGAGCGCGCGAAGCACCCGTACCGTGTCTGGCATCGAGAGCACCGGGCGTGCCACCTCGGCGACCGGCGTGGTACGCGAGCTGAGATCGGGATCAAGCAGGTCGCGTACATGCACGAAGCCGATGACGTCGTCGACGGAATCTCCGATCACTGGGTAGCGCGAATGGGGCGCCTTGCTCAGTTCGCGTACCGCGCGATGGGCAGGCATGTCACCGGGCAGGAAGTCGACCTCGGTACGCGGCACCATGACCTCGCGGAGGTTACGTTCGCCGGCTGCAAACACGTCGTCGACGATCCGGCGCTCCTCGTCGCCAAGAGTGGTCGAGCCGCTGACCATGGCACGGATCTCCTCATTCGTCACTTCTTCACGAGACACTGAGGGGTCACCGCCCAAGAGCCGGACCAAGATGTTGGTCGAGACGCCGAGCAGCCAGATCACCGGGCGCGCAATTCGGCCCGTGAAATCCACCAGCGGTGCCAGGGCAAGCGCTGTTCCCTCCGCACGTTGCAACGCCAGCCGCTTCGCGGTGAGCTCGCCTATCACGATCGAGATATAGGAGATCACGATGGTGATCAAGACCACCGAAATGATGTCCGCTGCCGCGGTGCTGAGGCCCATTCGCTCGAACACAGGGGCCAGATCACCGGACAGCTTGTCGGCGCCAAAAGCGGCAGCCAGAAAGCCGGACAGCGTGACACCGACCTGGGCAACGGAAAGGAAAAGGTTTGGATCCGCCGTCAGCTTGGCGACCAATTGCCCGCGCTTGCCTCGATAGGCCAGCTGCCTGACCTGGCTTTCCCGGAGTGAGACCAAAGCAAGTTCGGCGGCGACAAAGATGCCCTGGATCCCCACCAGAAGAAAGATCAGCAGGATATTGAAGACGACGTTAGACATCGCTGGAGAACGTCAAAGGTCTGTCACAGTCGGCGTCGCCGGTCACCTGCGCAAGCCTAGTGAACTTATCGGCAGCGAGTATGGCCGGTGCCGAGAACCCGCTTGCGACACCCTCGCGTCGTTGAGTTGGATGAGGCTCATGGCAGATTCGAACGCCACCAACGACATACCAGATGACGGCCCATCCGCACTGCCTACCGCGCGCAGCTTTCCCAACGGAGTGCCGATTTTGATCGACGCAGAGGCGGGCATCACGCTCCGGGCCCCTGGCAGACACGACCTCGCGGCGATCGTGGAGCAGTGCCGAGATCCGGGGATGATTCGCTGGACCACGGTCCCGACTCCAGCCGACGGCTACCAACTCCGCGATGCCGAGGAATTTCTCACTGTCATTGCGGCTGGGTGGACTAGCGGTCAACGGCTCGGCTGGACTATTGAGGGTCAGCGAGGCTCTACACGCGGCTTTTGCGGCAGCATCGACCTTCGCATCGAAGGTGACGACGTCGCCGAGATGGGCTTCGGCTTGCACCCTGAGGCGCGTGGCCGCTCGATCATGACCGCGGCCTTGAACTTGGTATGCGACTACGGATTCGAGGTGGCGGGACTAGAGGTCATCCGGTGGCGGGCGGCAGTCGGCAACTGGGCGTCTCGGCGGGTTGCTGCGAAGGCCGGCTTTGTCTTCGATGGCACTGTTCGGCGCCTGCTCGTGCACCGCGGCGAGCTGCTGGATGGTTGGATCGCCACATTGACCCGCGCTGATCCGCGGACGCCGCAGTCGTGGCTCCATCCGGTCGATCTCTGGGGGGACGGCGTACGACTGAGAGCCTTCCGATCCTGGGATGTCGACCGGATTGTGGAAGCGTGCTCGGACCCGGATACCTCCTATTGGCTCGGCTCGATGCCTCAGCCGTATCAGCGTGACAGCGCACGGGCGTACCTGGAGGGCATCGCGGAGCTAGCCGCCCGAGGCGTGGGCGTGGCTTGGTGTATCGCTGATCCAGAGGACGACAGCTGCTTGGGCTCGATCACCCTGGACGGCCTTGGCGGCTATGCGAAGCGCGGCGAGATCGGCTATTGGGCGCATCCGAATGCAAGGGGTCGGGGCGTCGTCGCGGAGGCTGTTCGGCTGGTGACTCGGCATGCGCGGGACTCTGGGCTTGCGACCTCGCTACTGATTCGTTGCGCAATCGGCAATGCAGCTTCGCGTCGCGTTGCGGAACATGCTGGCTATCGGGAGATCGGAGTCCAGCCTGCCTCAGAACCACTGCGTGATGGTCAAATCACCGATCTCGTGCTGTATTCCAACCCCTAGCCTGTGTGCACTATTTCTGAGAGCTGCTCGCGCAATGCCGACGCTCGCGGCGCGACAGGTTTTCTGTACGCATTGGCCACAGAGCCGCCGCGGTTGGCGAGTTATGGGAAGATCTGCGTGTGACATTGCGGGTAAGCGTCATTGGCACGAACTACATGGGTGCTACCCATGCCGCCGGTATGGCCGAGTTCGGTCATGAGGTGGTCGGGGTCGACATTGACGTCGATCGCATCAAGACACTCAATGCCGGACAGTCGCACATCTTTGAGGTCGGGCTCGAGCCGCTGTTGGAGAGGCACACCGCGTCTGGGCGGCTGCGATTCACTACCGATTACGCCGAAATTGCCGACTGGGCCGACGTGCACTTTCTGGCGCTCGGCACTCCATCGGACCCCGACGGCGCTGCCGATCTCAGCCAGTTGCATGCCGCAGTCGATACGTTGGCGCCGCTGCTGACAGAGCCGACGTTGGTGGTTGGCAAGTCCACCGTGCCGGTGGGCACTGCCAGCGCGCTGGAGAAGCGAATGCGTGCGCTGGCGCCGGCTGGCGACAGCGTTGAGATGGCCTGGAATCCGGAGTTCCTGCGCGAGGCGTACGCCGTGGAGGACACACTGCGACCAGACCGACTGGTCTTCGGCACGCACTCTCGTCACGCCTTGGAACTGCTGGAAGAGCTCTATGCGATTCCCATCAGTGATCGTGTCCCTGTCATTCGGTGTGACATCGCCACCAGCGAATTGATCAAGGTGGCGGCCAATGCGTTCCTGGCGACCAAGATCAGCTTTATCAATGCCATGGCGCAGATGTGCCAGGCTGCCGGTGGCGACGTGATCTTGCTAGCTGATGCGCTTGGCTACGACGAGCGGATCGGGCGGGAGTTTCTCAATGCCGGTTTGGGATTCGGAGGCGGCTGCCTGCCCAAAGACATCGCGGCGCTGGCCGTACGCGCCGACGAGCTTGGCGTACATGTGCTGAGCGATTTCATTCGATCAGTGGAGGCCATCAACGCCGGTCAACGGACGGAACTCGCCGAACTGGCTATCGACCAGGCTGGTGGCAGTGTGGCCGGGAAGCGAATCGCAGTGCTGGGGGCGGCGTTCAAGCCGGGCACTGATGACACGCGCAACTCTCCTGCGCTGACTGTGGCCGATCAGTTGCATGCCTGTGGAGCCGACGTACGGATCTATGACCCGCAGGCCCGATTGCCACCGCGGGAGGGTTTTACCCAGGTAGCCAGCGTCGAGCAGGCCCTGCTTGGCGCCGAGGTGGTGCTCCACCTCACCGAGTGGCCGGAGTTCCGGCAACTCGATCCAGAAGGCCTCGGAGAACTGGTCGCATCCAAGGTGATCATCGACGGCCGCCTCAAGCTGCACGCCCCCACGTGGCGTAACGCGGGCTGGAAACTTGTCCAGATCGGCCGCGCCACCACCCTCTGACTCCTCCCTCGGTGATTCCCTAACGCCGAGTTGTCAGTGTGAGGGAGTCCGGGTGAATGAGTCAGGAGAGGCGGGCGGTGAGATTCTTGTCGAGGGTGTCCAGGAATTCCTCGGTGGTGAGCCAGGGCTGGTCGGGACCGACCAGCGTGGCTAGATCCTTGGTCATCGCGCCGCCCTCGACCGACTTCACCACGACATCCTCCAGAGTCTCGCCGAACTTGATCACCTCGGGAGTGTTGTCGAGCTTGCCGCGGTGCTTGACTCCGCCGGTCCAGGCATAGATCGAGGCGATGGGGTTAGTCGAGGTCGGCTTGCCCTGCTGATATTGCCGGTAATGCCGGGTGACCGTACCGTGCGCAGCCTCAGCCTCGACCGTCTTCCCGTCCGGAGTCATCAGCACGCTCGTCATCAGACCCAGCGAGCCGAAACCCTGAGCGACCGTATCGGACTGCACGTCACCGTCGTAGTTCTTGCACGCCCAGAGGTAACCGCCGCCCCACTTCAGTGATGCGGCCACCATGTCATCGATCAATCGGTGTTCGTACGTCAAGCCCGCGGCCTTGAAGTCAGCCTCGTACTCACTGGCATAGATCTCGGCGAAGATGTCTTTGAAGGCTCCGTCGTACGCCTTCAAGATCGTGTTCTTGGTCGACAGATAGACCGGATATCCCCGCTCCAACCCGTACGCGAAGCAGGCATGTGCGAAGTCGGCAATCGAGGCATTGAAGTTGTACATGCCCAATGCCACCCCACCATCGGCGGGGTAGTTCGCCACCACATGCTGGATCGGCTCGCCGCCGTTCTCAGGAGTGAAGGTGATCGTCAGCTGACCTGCACCGGGCACCTTGAAGTTGGTCGCCTTGTACTGGTCGCCATGCGCGTGACGGCCGATCACGATCGGCTTCGTCCAATTGGGCACCAAGCGCGGGATGTTAGAGATGATGATCGGCTCCCGGAACACTACGCCGCCCAAAATGTTCCGAATAGTGCCGTTGGGTGAGGTCCACATCTTCTTGAGATTGAACTCCTTCATCCGCGCCTCGTCCGGAGTGATCGTCGCGCACTTCACACCGACACCGTGTTTCTTGATCGCATTCGCGGCGTCGACCGTCACCTGGTCGTCGGTCTCATCGCGATGAGTAATGCCGAGGTCGTAGTAGTCGAGGTTCACATCGAGATAGGGATGGATGAGCCGGTCCTTGATGAACTGCCAAATGATGCGCGTCATCTCGTCGCCGTCGAGTTCGACGACGGTGCCCTCGACCTTGATCTTCGCCATGCCGCCAACCTATCGAACGACTACGCGGAGCCTTGACGGACTCACACTGCCCACGGCGGCCGGTAGACCAGGTCAACTCGATCCTGAGGTCGCTGTTCTTGCTCGTACGCGTCCTCACTCGGCATCCAGTCGGTCAGCCAGCGTTCCATCATCTCGGGCCCGTCTCGCTCACGGGCGCGTGCCAACCGGATCTGGTACGGCACCTCGATCCAGATCGTAAAGTCCCACGGAACCCCCAGCCGTACGTCGGTGGAGGAAACCCCCTCGACGACGACCGGAACCCCAGTCGGGACGGTGCGCCATTCCGCGCCGACGTTCCGGAAGAAGTCCCAACGCTGATATCGGCCTGGTCGCCCGGCAAGCAGCGGCCTCAGAATCTGATGAACGAACCGATCTCGTTCCCACCCGCGGACATCAGGGCGAGCGAAGTCGTCGATGTGTACGACCACCGACCCGGGTAGGGCCGCCGCAATCCGAGCGGCCAGCATGGTCTTGCCAGTCGCACCCTTCCCGTCAATCCCGATCCAACAGGTGCCTCCTCGCCCTCGGAGCGCCGCTACGACGGCGGCGACCGGGTCTACCTCATCACTGAGATCCACCACAGACCTCACCGTGCCAGTGCTGCTCGGCCTTGCTAGCGTCACCCTACGTATTCCTCGTGATCGCGAGCCTCGGCATTGCGCGAGCGATCACCAGGTACCTGCCCGCTCATCTCGGAGGAGAGTTCGTGAGCACACCCGTAAAGATCGCTGTCACCGGCGCCGCTGGCCAAATCGGCTACAGCCTGCTGTTCCGGATTGCCAGCGGTGCAATGCTCGGCCCCGATCAGCGGCTGGAGCTACGCCTTCTTGAGATCACACCAGCACTCAAGGCGCTAGAAGGTGTGGTGATGGAGCTTGAGGATTGTGCTTTCCCGTTGCTGAGCAACGTCGAGATCGGAGACGACCCCGACACGATCTTCGACGGGGCCAACCTGGCCTGCCTCGTCGGCGCGCGCCCCCGCACTAAGGGCATGGAGCGCAGAGATCTGTTGGAAGCAAACGGTGGGATCTTCAAGCCGCAGGGGCAGTCTCTCAATTCCCACGCTGCCGACGACATCAAGGTGCTGGTAACCGGAAACCCAGCCAACACCAACGCCCTGATCGCCATGAGCAACGCACCCGATATCCCCGCCGAGCGGTTCAATGCGTTAACCCGCCTAGACCACAACCGAGCCAAGGCGCAGCTGGCGGCAAAGACAGGGGCCAGCGTTACTGACGTCACTCACCTGACGATCTGGGGCAACCACTCCACAACCCAGTACCCGGATTTGTTCAATGCCTTGGTACGCGGGCAAAAAGCCGCCGCGTTGATCAATGATCAGGAATGGCTGGAATCCACCTTCTTGCCCACCGTGCAAAAGCGCGGCGCGGCAGTGATCGAAGCAAGGGGCGCCAGTTCCGCAGGAAGTGCCGCCAACGCGACTATTGACCATATGCGCGATTGGGTGCTCGGGACGGCGGAAGGCGATTGGGTGTCGATGTCGGTGCCATCCGACGGGTCCTACAAGATTCCCGAAGGTCTCATCTGCTCGTTCCCGTGCACTACATCCGGTGGCGGCTACCAGATCGTCGATGGTTTGGAGATCAACGACTTCTCCCGCGGCAAGATCGACATCAGCGTCGCGGAGCTGGAAGAGGAGCGTGACGCGGTCCGAGCACTCGGTCTTATCGGCTAGCGAGAGGTTAGGTAACCCATCCTGCGTAACACTGGTTGCCATGACTGAAAGCCAGCAACCGAATCCGTTCAGCCGCGAGGGATCGAGTCCCGCAGACGGGCTCCGCTCCGATTCCGGCCCTGGCGAGGGTGCGCCGCCGTACCAACCCCCCGGTGGGGAATCGAACGATCGATACTCGGGTGACTGGCCGTCATATCCTGCCGGCGACCCATACGAAGGGCCTGCCCTCGATCCGTACGGCAGACCAGCGGGTGGTGGTGCATATGGCAGCTCCAGCGCCGATTCGATGTACACCGGGCCCGGCTTGAACTCTCAGCCGATGCCGACCTACGGCGATCCCGGCCAGCCCTACGGCGAGTCGCCTTACGGCAATCCCTACGAGGCCAATCCGTACCAGACAAATCCCTACGAGGCCAACCCGTACCAGACCAGCTTCGGCGGGGTGAGCCCGTACGGCGCGGCGCCAACCCCGACCCCGACCGCCACACCCCACCCGCAGGCGGCGCTGGCTCTCATTCTCGGCATCCTCGGCACTGTCTTGGGATTTAGCTGCATCATCGGAGGCCTAGTAGGAATCGGCGGCATTGTTGTCGGTCGTCGGGTGAAGAACGAGATCGACGCGCAGCCGGGCCGCTACACCGGCCGCTCTCAGGCCATCGCGGGACTTGTCACCGGCATTATCGGAGTATCGATCTGCGTTCTGGCGACGCTATTCATCGTGCTGGCCATCATCGCTGGCATCTCCAATGCGAACTTTTGACAGACTGAACAATCAGCCTGGGACGCCTTTTGTGAACTTGCCGCGGTGCGCGGCTCGCTAGGCAACAATGGCTGGCCATGGCCAACCCCCACGTAGAGAATCCCTACGCTCAACACAGTCCCGAGATCCCATTTCCTGCGACGAACAATCTTCAGAACGACGCTCCTCCGCTGCCCTACGGTCAGCAATATGGTGCGGCTCCGCCAGAGCATCCGCAGGGAACACTGATTTTGATCTTCGGCATCATCGGCATCTTCTTCAGTCTTTTCGGAGCCATCGCCTGGTACCTGGGTGCGAACGCGATGAAAGAAATCCAAGCCACCGGCATCCGATACTCCAACGAGTCGAATATCAACATTGGCCGAATTCTCGGCAAGATCGTCACGATCATTGCTCTCGTCGGCCTCGGCATTGCATTCGTGCTGTGGCTCCTGTTTGCTCTTATTTTCGCGGTCAGGCTGAGCGGCCTGTGATGATCCACCGGCTGGACCGGTCGGCTGCGCCACGGGGACGGCGTAGGTAACAATGGGGCGCATGACCAATCCGTACGAAGAGCAGCAGCCCCCGGCCCAGCCGAGCCCTCAGCCTCCTTACCCGCCGTCCGGGCAGTACCAGCAGCCCGCCGGGCAGCCGACGCCATATAGCCAACAGTCGCCGATGCCCTACGGTCAGCCGTACGGAGCGCCGCCACAGGAGCACCCGCAGGGAACCATGATCCTGATCTTTGGGATCCTCGGCATCTTCATCACGATATTCGCCCCGATTGCCTGGTACTTGGGCAACAAGGCCAGGGCGGAAATTCAGGCGTCGGGCGTTCACTACACCAATGAGCAGAACATCAGCATTGGTCGCATGCTAGGCAAAGTGTTTACGATCATCGCCATCGTGTCGATTGCCCTGGTGATCATCTTCTGGATTATCATCGCGGCCATCGCGGCAAGTCAGGGTTGACCGTTCGCCTGAGCACCCATTGGCCTGAGCACCCATCGGCCTGGGCATGGCGCTGAAAATTGGTTAGCCGCTATTGCGGCTCAGCGGCCCTCGGGTACGACGATCGCTAGTGCGATGATCGCCACTGCACCGACCGCCAGCACGGTGACGTCGAAGGCCTTGGTACGCACCTGGAGCAACCCCGCGTCACGACTCGGCAACGCGATCCGTTCCACCGCCCCGATGCCTAAGGCTGCGCCGATAAGCAGGCATCCGAGGCGCCAGGTGGATTCGCCAAGGAAGCTGACCACCAGGCCGGCGACGACTCCGATCACCACAATCAGCAGTGGCCATTGCCGCAGTGATCGTGCCGCGGCGCTCGATTCAGACCGGCGCCGCACGAGCCACCAGATGTTCGGCGCGTTCTACGACATTGCTGAGCAACATGGCGCGCGTCATGGGCCCGATGCCACCTGGTACCGGCGCCAGCCAGCTCGCCACTTCCCAGACGCCTGGATCAAGATCACCAACCAGTCCGGCATCGGTACGGGTAATGCCAACATCGATACAAACCGCACCCGGTTTGATCATGTCCGCAGTGACCAGCCGTGGCCGACCGGCCGCGGCCACCACGATGTCAGCCTGTTGAGTGTGCCGGGCGATATCGATGGTTCCGGTGTGGCACAGCGTGACCGTCGCGTTCTCGCTTTTGCGGGTCAGCAGCAGTCCGAGTGGGCGGCCAACCGTCGTACCGCGGCCGATCACGCAAACCTCTGCTCCGTTGAGTTCGATGCCATTGCGGCGGAGCAGCTCCACGATTCCGCGCGGCGTACACGGCAACGGGCCCGACTCACCTAGCACGAGCTTGCCGAGGTTGACCGGATGCAGACCGTCGGCATCCTTGTCAGGATCGACTAGAGCGAGGGCGGCGTAGTCATCGAGGTGACTCGGCAGCGGCAGTTGGACGATGTAGCCGGTACATGCCGGGTCGGAGTTCAACTCCGCAATAACGCCGGCCAGCTCCTCTTGGCTCGTCGAGGCTGGCAGCTCCACCTGGATAGAGGCGATCCCCACCTCTGCGCAGTCTCGGTGCTTGCCTCGCACGTACGCGTGGCTGCCCGGATCGTCGCCGACGAGCACCGTGCCAAGACCCGGAACGTAGCCCTGCTCCGCAAGTGCCGCCACCCGAACTCTCAGCTCAGACTTGATGGTTGCGGCCAGGGCCTTACCGTCGAGAATCTGCGCCGTCATATGCACACCTTCAGTTGATCGATGGTCAGTGGAAGAAGTGTCGCGCGCCAGTGAAATACATGGATGTTCCGGCCGCCTGGACGGCGGCTATGACGTCCTCGTCACGGACCGAGCCGCCGGGCTGCACGATGGCCGTTACACCTGCGGCGAGCAGGATCTCGGGTCCATCGGCGAACGGAAAGAAGGCATCGGAGGCAGCGACCGAACCCGCGGCACGGTCGCCGGCCCGTTGCACCGCCAGCCTGCAGGAGTCAACCCGATTCACTTGCCCCATCCCGACGCCGACGGTCGCACCGTCGCGCGCAAGGAGGATTGCGTTCGACTTCACACTGCGCGCGGCCTTCCAGGCGAACTCCAGATCGGCCAAGGTCTCCGCCGACGCTGGCTGGCCGGCGACCAGCTTCCAGTTGACGGCTCTGTCATGATCAGCGTCAACGGTGTCGGAGAGCTGGACAAGCAGCCCGCCGTCGATACGCCGGCTCTCGGCGCCGCCCCGAGCGGGCCGCTCTACCACCAGGATTCGGAGATTCTTCTTGGCGGCAAGCACCTCGACCGCGCCGTCGGCATATCCGGGGGCGATGATCACCTCCGTGAAGATCTCCGCGACTTGACGGGCCATTTCCACACTGACCGGCTGGTTGGCCGCGACCACACCTCCGTACGCCGAGACGGGATCGCAGGCATGCGCCTTGCGATGAGCCTCGGCGATATCGGAGCCGATGGCGATGCCGCACGGGTTGGCATGCTTGATGATCGCCACTGCTGGCTCATCGAAATCGCCCGCAGCCCGGCGCGCCGCGTCCGCATCGACGTAGTTGTTGTACGACATTTCCTTGCCGTGCAGTTGTTGCGCGTTCGCCAGGCCACGAGTCGAGCCGGTGGTCCGATAAAGGGCCGCTGGCTGGTGCGGGTTCTCCCCGTAGCGCAGACCGGCGACTTTCTCCCAGGTTCCTCCCATCCACCGCGGGAAGCCGCTGCCGTCACTGAGATCAGTGAGGACGTTGCCCATCCAACTCGCCACAGCTACGTCGTAGGTTGCCGTATGCACGAAGGCAGCTGCTGCCAGCGCCTGCCGCTCAGCCAATGTGAAACCACCATCCACCAGCGCCTGCAGAAGCTGCGGATACTGCGTAGGCGAGGAGATCACTGCCACGGAAGCGTGATTCTTTGCCGAACTGCGCACCATGGCGGGGCCGCCGATGTCGATCTGCTCAATACAGGCCTCCGCGGTCGCTCCAGAAGCCACAGTCGCCGTAAACGGGTACAAGTTGCTGATCAACAGATCGAACGGCTTGACGCCGAGATCGGCGAGCTGCTCACGATGCGACTCGAGCCGCAGATCGGCGAGCAAGCCGGCGTGAACCATGGGGTGCAGGGTTTTCACTCGACCATCCAGACATTCCGGAAAGCCAGTGACCTGCTCGATTGGTGTCACCGGCAGGCCGGCTTCGGCGATCGTCGCTGCCGTGGAACCGGTCGAAACGATCTCCACTCCAGCCTCAACCAAGCTTTGTGCCACATGGAGGAGATCGGTCTTGTCGTAGACCGACACCAGGGCACGCCTGATAGGCCGGCGAGTCCCCTCGCCGTCGTTTGGCGAGTTGATCATGTCCACAGCACCCTCCTGTCGACGACGCGCCACTTTCGAGTGGCGAGTTGATGAGTGATGGCGACCAGCAGCTCGCGCTCGACCACCTTGATCCTTTCGTGCAAGGACTCCACCGTGTCATCATCGGCGACCGGTACCGCTCGCTGGTCGAGAATCACGCCGCTGTCCACGCCGGAGTCGACCAAGAACACCGTGGCCCCACTGATCCTGACGCCGTACGCCAAGGCGTCACGAGGACCATGCATGCCGGGAAACGAAGGCAGCAAAGCGGGGTGTGTGTTGATAATGCGGTTTTCGAAGCGGCTCAAGAAGTCCGGCCCGAGAAGCTTCATAAAACCGGCGCTGATCACCAGGTCCGGTTCGTAGGCTGCCACCTCTACCGTCAAGGCATGGTCCCAATCGGCCCTGTTGGGGTGATCTGAGACTGCCTGAACGAAGCTCGGGATGCCGGCGCGTACAGCCCGTTCCAGGGCTTGGATATGTGGTCGATCGGAGCCGACAGCAACGACCTGAGCACCGTAGGCCGGGTCTTCGCAAGCATTGATCAGCGCCTGCAACAAAGTGCCGCTGCCAGAAACCAGAACGACGAGTCGGGCGGCGCCGTCTTGAGGAGGCCGGCCCAGGCGCAAATCGGCGACGGGCTCGGACACGACGCACAGCCTAGCGATTGCTGCCGTTCCGGCCGCGACGCGGGATAAGGCCGACGACGAGACCGGCAATCATGCCGGACAAGCCCATCGTCGTACCGGCCATCACCAGCAGCGGAAAGAGCCTTGGGCCTATGTCAGTGAGCCGCAACATGCCGACATCGCCACTAGCCGCCCAGGCGAGTCCGGCGAACCCCACACCGGCCAGCAGGCCGCAGGCTCCGCCTCGCAGACTCGCTTGGTCGAACCGAATCGCCTGGCGATGCGCGAGCGCCACCCAGCAGGCGGTCGCTCCGGCGATAGCACCGGCCGCTAGCCACCAGAGCTGTGCGGTGTCGCCAGGACCGGCCGTTGGCAACGAGCCGAGCAGCGGAATGGCTGGAACGATGCCGAGCTGGGTCCCGGCAGGCGCAACGACCGAGCCGGCGCCCAGCGAAAACCCTGAGCCGAGCGCGTACGAGGCGGACCAGACTAGGGCGTTCGGGACAAAAGCTAGCTGGAGCAGGAGCAGCGCGATGGCGCCTGCGACGCCGGGCTGTAGCGACTCATGCAAGGCTTCCACGCGCTTGAGATGCGTCCCTAGACCAGTGATCAATAGGGCCGCCCCTGCTACCAGCATGACGAGCTGAGCTGCCACCACGGCGCGCCCGATCCCAAATCCCCTCCCAGGCGCCTTTGCCTGTTCGGTCCGGAGATTCCGGCTACCGACCCACTGGGCGGCCAACAGAAATGCCATGATTACCGCTGCCCAGCGTCCCGGAACCTGCCACGGCTCACCGAGCCGGACCGACACCACGAGAACTGGCACGAAGTAAGCCGCGACGGCAACGACGGCAATGGTCGCACCCGTAGTTCTCTGGTCGGCTCGCACTCGGCGCGCGCTTGCGACCGCGAACCGGGCGATCATGAATGCGATCACCGCCGTCACGCCCCAGGGCACCAAAGTGACCGGAAGCGCCCCGATACGCACACTCATGCCGTTGGCGAGCAACCAAAAGCGGGTCCCTAGTCCAAGCGCGTCAGCAAAACTTGCAGAATCGGCGGCATACCAGCCAAGGACCGTCATACCGGCGCAGAGGACCCAGCCAGCAGCGGCCGTCACGAACCCGCCGAGACAGGCGACGATGGGCCAGCTGAGCGGTGCAGCCTTGGGCACTCGGATTGCCCGAACGCGCGGTCCGCGGGCAGGCGTAGCACGAAGTGTGATCTCTGCGGCAGCTCGCCGGGACGACAGCAGTGAAGGCATAGCCCTTTCATGCTCACCCAGCCGGCGGACGCGAATGGGCGAGACACGCCAACCGCAGGTAAAGTCTCCTGCAGGTTGTCGGCTCTCGACGTGATCCGAGCGGCCGGCTCAGGAAAGCCTGCGATGGCACTCCGTACTCGGGGGGAGCAGTTAAGCATGGTCGACCAGGAGTCCGGGACCTATCGACCCCGGCGAGCCTTCATCGAGCCCGATGTCGAGCCCGCTCTACCGGAACGACCGGCCCAGCCCAGTCGCAACGGTAACGGCCGTGCGTTCCAGCGCCCGGAGCCCTTCGACGAGCTCAGGGCGCCTGTCGAAGGACGTGCTTCGACAAGCTCAGCACGCAAACCCGCCACGCCACGAGTCGATGAGGATCAGCCAAAGCCGCTGTATCGAGATGAAGCGCGGCTAAACGGGTCTCCCCGATCGCCTTCCCGGGCCGCGCCTATTCCGGCGGATCCACCGACCAAAGAAACTTTGATGACGCCAGCGACGCTGGCGCCGCGTCGGCCGCCGATCCTCGACGATGAAACCACCACAATCCTGCCTCGCAGCCGACCAACCAAGCACCGTACTCAAGCGTTAGATGCGATCGACGACTACGACGACGATGATGAGCGCCGGACGCTTGGTCGGCATGCCAAACTCGCCCTGCTCATCGCGGGCGTGGCCGCGGTCGTCATTGTCGGGCTTCTGATCGGGTACGCGGTCCGGAGCGCCGCCAAGCAGCCGCAGACCCAGTCCAACCTTGCACCATCCCGCGGGCCGAGTTCCAACGCTGCGAGCCAGCC
>Ga0307298_10000109_pt1 | contig 17873 bp, 13 predicted proteins | sample ER_DNA_158_FD_194470 | JGI IMG/M metagenome (GOLD analysis project Ga0307298, IMG submission 194470) | Bulk soil microbial communities from the East River watershed near Crested Butte, Colorado, United States - ER_DNA_158 | ecosystem: Environmental > Terrestrial > Soil > Floodplain | place... | reverse complement strand
GTCCTCAGTCCGCCGCCGCAGTGAGCCCTCCGGCCACCGCAGTCTGCGAATCACAGTGACTGAGTGGCTTTTGGGGCACCGGGTCAAGATCGACGACATCACATGGGACTCCTATCGCTTGGACGATGGCCGCTGGGCTGTAACAGCCGACTACAGGCTGGATGATGAGGATCGGCACGCGATCTTCTTTTACGACCTTCGAGGGCGGTTCTCCGTGGCCGGCAACGATGAGGCGCGTTGGCTGCTCGGTGACCAGCCCTCTGCCAAGCGGCCACAGCGGGGACGCCCCTGGTTGGTGGAGTCTGCCTCGGGTGAGGGAGATACCGAGCCAACCGTCAATCTGAGCGACAGAGTTCATCAGCCGTCCAATGACAGACCGAGCGGTGAGGTCACGGCTGCCGACGAGGCTGATGAGCCCACAGTTCCGGTGTTACCGATGCTCCAGCCGGTCGCTGGCATTCCCAGCCCGCCGCCAGTGAGCGACGACGTAGTCGATGTGTCGCCGATGGGAACGCTCTACGAGATCCTCGGTGAGGACGGCTACACCGAGGACTCCCCACGGGTGTATGCGGGACTGAGCGATGCCACCGCGGTGCCGCAGACCGAGACCACGACCGATGGCGGCTGGGAACCGGCCATCGTGATCAATTACCCGGTCGAGCCAAGCGTCCACGACGATGCGGCCCTTGAGGTGCCGGAATCCGTGGAACTGCCGCGGCCCAGTGGTGGCACCGCTGACGAAGAATTGCCAGGCACTGACGAGCCTGGCCCACCAGATCCCACCGTGCAGCTAGATGATCGGGCCGACGAGGCTCATGAATTCGAGATTGAGTCGCTCGCTCTTCCCGACACAGCGCCGCAGCGCAAGAACGTCAAAAGGAAGCGAGCATCGGTGCCGAGCTGGGACGAGATCATGTTCGGTGGACCTAAGCGGCAAAGCTGAACGAGCTGCGAGCGCGCAGCTCTCAGATCAGGGCTCTGTCCCGGTGGCGATCGGGTGAGTTGGATCACCGATCCAGTCGCTCCATGAACCGGGATAGATCGCCGCCGTTAGTCCCGCGGACTCTAGCGCCAACAGGCCTTGTGCGGCGGTGATCCCTGAGCCGCAATAGAGCACCGCGCCGTCTGCACCGCCTGCTGAGGCGTACCGGGCTGCGATCTCTGCGGGTGGCAGGAACCGGCCATCGGCATCGAGATTTGCCGTGACTGGCAGATTGATCGCTCCTGGAATATGGCCGGCTACGGGATCGATTGGCTCCTTCTCACCTGAATACCGTTCAGGGGCTCGTACGTCGATCAGCGTCGGAGCGTCGGACGTTCCCAGCTTGGAGACAATCTCAGCGGCATTCATTTGCGCCTGTCGGCCGGGGCGGGCGACGAAGTCCCCTCGCGCTGGCGGTGTCTCCGAACCAGACACCGTAGGCTTGCCTGCGGCGATCCAGGCAGCCAGACCACCGTTGAGCACCCTGACCTTGTGATGCCCGGCGTCTGTGAGCAGCCACCACAGGCGCGCAGCGGCCTGTGACGTCGCCGCGTCGTATGCCACGACCAAGGACTCCTTGCGGACGCCGATGGCACGCATCGCTTGCTCGAAAACCGAAACGAGCGGGAGCGGGTGGCGGCCACCCTCGCCGGGCGGTCCCGACAGCTCCGCCTCCAGGTCCACCCAGACTGCGCCTGGAATGTGGCACGCTTCGAACTCCGCCTTGCCGGGCGGTCCGCCGAGAGTCCAGCGCACATCGGCGACAATCGGCGGCCGGTCAGATTCGAGTAGTTTGGCCAGCTCGGCAGCAGAGATCAGTACGGGTTCAGTGTTCATCAGTGGGCTCATTATCAACTGCTCCAACATCTCTGAGGGGAAGCGGTTCGGAGAAGCTAGCCTTCGCCACCCGCACGCGTCAGTCGGCGTCGATGGTGCCGACGGCACAGCACCTCGTAGGCGATCACCTGGGCCGTCTCCCCGTGAGCTGGGCGGTCCAGTGAAATAGCTCAGCTCAGCCATCCGGCGTAGGTCCTGATACTCAAGCCACGATGAGCGGCACCAGCATCTCGGCTGGCGTCAGCGATCCATGCATGCCGATCAGTGTGAATTCGCGCGGGAATGCCCTCGTCATCACCGCCCAGTCTCCACGAAGCGCGACCAGCACATGTCCCCAACGATCTCGAAGCTGATCATCAGTGGCGGCGAACCAACCTTCGTCGATCGCTTCATCCCGGGTCCGTACCCAAGCCAGCTCTGCAAGCCTCGCTCGCCATCGATCTGCTACCCGATCAGGCTGCTCATGATCAACATAGAGCTGCCGGAAACGGCCCTCCCCGGCAATCGCCGACACGCCCGCCATGAGGGCGGGATCATCCTCGGCCACGATTCGCTGGTCCGCGGGAATGTCGATCATGCCGTGGTCGGCAGTAATGATCACCGTCACCTCAGGCGGCAGGGCGGCGCGCAGTCGCTCACACATAGTGTCGATCCGAGCCAGCTGTTCGAGCCAGGTGGCCGAGCTGCAACCGTGCACGTGCCCGCAATGATCAAGCTCCCGCTCGTACGCGTACACCACACTGCGCTCACCGCGTAACGCTGCCTCGGCGATCAGAGCGATCCGCAGGTCTTCGGCGCTGTCGTCGGCGAATGGAACGAAAGTCGCACCACGCAGCGCAGCCTCGGTAAGTCCAGTGCCACGAAATCGCGTCAGGGCAACGGTCGTCACCGCAATCCCGGTTTCCGCCGCACGCTCGAAGAAGGTGGGTTTGGGCTGGTACGTCGTTGGTACCGGATCGGTTTCCCACGTCAGAGCGTTCAAAATCGCCCCGGTCTCCGGCACCCGGGAGGTGTAACCGACCAGCCCGTGCTGGCCAGGCGGCAGACCTGTGCCCAGGCTCGCCAGGCTGGTCACCGTGGTGCTCGGTATCGCGGAAGTAATCGGCTGTGCGCTTCCGAGCAGCGAGGCCAGGTACGGCACTTCCCGTGCGGCTCGGCGGAGCAAGTTCCACCCGAGCCCGTCGATCAGGACGACGACGTAACGCGCCGATTGTGGCAGCCGGAAGGCATCCTCGGCGAAACCTGGCACTCCTAAGTGCGCGCCGATGCTCGGCATCAGCTCACCAAGCGTTGTGGACCAATAGGCAGGAATAACCATCTCGGGTAGTGACTGGCTCGCCGGCATCGGTTTATCAGAGTTGGGTTGGTCCGAGTTGGGTTGGTCGGAGTTCGCGCGCTGCTCGGCCCACGGCGAAGAGCTCCCCAGCAAGGGTGAGCTCATGCCGCGGCTCGCTGCAGCGAGCTGGCAAACCGGACGAGGCGAGCGACGCGATCAGGGCCGTCAGCTGCCGCGCTCATTCGGACCGTGAGGTCGTCGCCGACCAGCGCTCCGGTGTACCCGTGGTCGGCCTCGCACTGCGGATCGTTACATGTCGCCAGCTCGAGGTCAATGCGGCGTACCGCTCCCCAGCCGACAGTCAGCCAGGTCTCGAAGACGTCCTCCGAACCGGCCTGGTACGCCTCCGGCTGGTTAACGACGCGGGTCAGCGCAACGGTGTTGATCTTGTTCAACGCCACAGATTCGGTCGAGGAAGCTGCGTAGATGCCCGGCGTCGGCGGCTCGGCAGGCTGATCATCGGTATGCCCGATCACCAGCCGGCTCGGGGTCAGTGCGAGCACGGTGACGTGGCGATGAATCTCGTCACGATTGAAGGTCGGCTCATGGTGCACCACGAAATCCACCAGCTCCTCGTCGCCAAGGGCGAGCATCATCGCGTCCTCGACGAACTCGGGGAAGTATCCGCAGGCATCAATTTCGGTGCGCAGATCTTTCCTAGTGGAGCCAATCCTCATGCCGATCATCCTGCCACGCAGCACCGACAACCGCGCTCTGTTTGTATGTGCCCTGCTCGCGCATCGCGCGTTGATTCCGCCTACTTCGTCGTCGCTCGCAGAGGAAAAGCGCCTCCGCTCACTTCTCCTCAGCACGGCGGCGCGCGATTCCCGACGCTCGCAGGGCGTCGCTCGTGATTGTCTACAGGACGCGAGCCAGCGGATCACGTTGATCGGCTGTGGGCGCTATGAAGACCCGCGCACCCAGCACCGCAATGGAATTGACTGAGGCAACGCAGGGCCGAAGCGCCACCGAGGCCAGCTGTGGAATTGCATCAGACAGTTGTGCGACCCGATGCAGCAGGTCCTCGATTCCGGCAATGTCGACTCCGGGTGCTCCGTGACGGCCGAGCAGCGTGGGGGCGGCCTTGAGATCCCGAACCATCTCGGCGGCGTCGACCGTCGTCAACGGTGGCACTCGGTAAACGGTGTCGCCGAGCAGCTCGCTCGGGATCCCGTCAAGGCCGAGCGAGATGATCGGGCCGAAAGCGGCATCCTCACGACCAGTGATGATCAACGCCACGCCGTGCGGAGCCATCAGCTGGACCACGGGCTTGGCGACCGAAAGGTCATCGGCGTCGGGGAGTCCGATCTCGCACACCAGCTGCCGCAGATCGTTCCATGCATCGGTCATCTCCGCTGGGGTGTCGATATTTCGATGCACGCTCGCCAGATCAGGCCGACCACGCACAGCTGCGGAAGTGGCCTTCAACACGACGTTCCAGCCCAGCTGATCGGCAGCCGTGATCGCCTCGCTCAAGTTTGAGACGGCGAACTGTGGCACGAGGTTGATTCCGTACGTCCGCAACAACTCAGCAGTCTCGGCATCGGTTAGCTCCCGTCCCCCCGGTTGCTCCGACAGGATGCGGTTGACCACGCGTCTGGCCGCTTGCGTGTCGACCTCCAGCATCGGCACCGCTCCATGGTCCCGATCCCGCCACTCGGCGTACGCAGTGAGGGCCGATAACGCCTGGATGGCATCGACTGATCCGTCAAACCTCGGCAGCAATCCTGGAGTATCGGGCTCACCGCTGCTCATCAAGGGCGGGTGAAAATCCAAGAACGCCCCAACCAGCGGCTTGCTGGTCTCTGCGGCAACCTGCTCAAGACCAAGAATGACCTCGTCTGTGCCCTGCTCGAAGGCATTGACCGCCGCGCACACCACAGAGTCGTAACGCGGATCTGCCAGTGCCTCGCGTGCCGCCGTGGCAAACGCAGCGAAGTCCGCCTCCGGCTCGAGCAGCTTCGGCTGTGCGTCGCGAAGTAACCCGACCGACTCCATCTTTTGCATGAGTTGCTGCGCGAGTGTCAGAGAATTGGTGATGATCCCGACCCTGCGGCCGGATGGCAGCGGCTGTCGCGCCGCGATCTTGGCAATGTCGATCATGTCACCGCGGCTGTGCACGACCATCACCCCGGCCTGCCGGAAGAGGGCATCGATTGCCTCCTCTGGAGCATGGCCGAGCCCGCCTCGTACACCAGCATGATCGGCGCGCTGCGTGCGGCCCGGCGCAAACACCACAACCGGCTTCTTGCGAGCCAGACGCCGAGTGATCCGGGAGAACTTCCGGGGGTTACCGATTGAATCGAGCGTCAGCAAACAGGCCCGGGTGGATTCGTCGTCTTCCCAGTACTGCATCACATCGTTGGCAGTGACATCGGCGTAATCACCGGTGCTGATGAAGGACGACAACCCCAAGTCGTTGCGAATGGCGTGGTTCAGCAGGGCCACTCCGACGGCCGCCGACTGGCAGAACATCCCTACTCCCCCGGCCCGCGGCATTGGTCCAGGTGTGGCGTTGAGCCGAACCGTCGGATCAGTGTTGATCAACCCGAGGGCATCAGGGCCAAGTGCCCGGACGCCGTATGCCCGAGCCAAATTGATGATCTGAAGGTTGTCACCGGGGGCGTAGCCGGTGCCGGTCAGCACAACGATGCCGTGGGCACCCTTGTGCGCTGCCTCGATGACAACCGTGCCGAGCTGGCTGGTGGGCACCGAAACGATCGCCAGATCAAGCCGACCGGATACGTCGCCGATCGACGCAGCTGCAGTGACGCCCGCCACTTCGAAACCATCGCTGGTCACCGCCATGATCTCGCCGTGAAAACCGCCGCGCAGCATTGAATTGATCAAGCCCTGGATTCGATCACTTGGCCCGTATACGACGATCCGTCCCGGAGTAAGCAATCGCTGCATCGACACGTTTTCTGCGCTATGTTCCCGTCGTTCCATAACGCCGACGGAGGTGTCGGTAGGCAAGATCGGAAACTCGACTGCGAGCACGCCATCCTCGATACCCTTGGTGACCCGGTAGCCGGCGTCAGCGAACACCCTGGCCATCCGCCGGTTCTCCGGCAGTACTTCGGCGACAAATCGGTTGATGCCGCGTTCTCGTGCCGCTTGCGCAAGGTGCTCCAGGAGTAGTTGGGCAATCCCGCGCCCTTGATGGGCGTCCTCAATCAAGAAGGCCACCTCAGCATGATCATCTTCGACCCGGTCGTATCGGCCGACGGCGATCATTTCATCGCCGAGGGTGAGGATGAACGCCACCCGGTCCGCATAGTCGACCTCGGTGAACCGCTTGACATCGCGATCACTCAGCCGCGGATATGGGGCGAAGAAGCGGAGATACTTCGACTCCGGGGAAACGCGATCGTAAAAGGCGATGAGCTTCCCCGCATCGGACGGCCGGATGGGACGCAAGTGCGCCACACCGCCGTCCGCGAGCAGCACGTCAGCTTCCCACTCGCGTGGGTATCCGGGCGGGTCCCTTTCAATATTTCCCGGAGCCTGGCTCACGGACACGGCCAAAAGCTTAAGTGGTCCATGTTGCATCTAGGTTTCGAGGGCGGCGGCAAAGCAGGTGATATTCCAGCGGATGCCTGAAGGACTAGTGTTCGGCCATGGCCGACTTCGTCGCTGCAATCGACCAGGGTACGACAAGCACTCGCTGCATGATCTTCGATCACTCAGGGCGCGAAGTTGCCAAGTATCAGCTCGAACACCAACAGATCATGCCTCAGGCGGGTTGGGTGGAGCACGATCCGCGGGAGATCTGGCAACGCACCCAGGAGGTCGTGCAGCAGGCCCTAGCACGCCGTGGACTGGCGGCAGGTGATCTTGTCGGCCTCGGCATCACCAATCAGCGTGAAACCACGCTCGTCTGGAATCCGACCACTGGTGAGCCGTACGGAAACGCCATCGTCTGGCAGGACACGCGCACGGACAAGATCGCAACTGCACTGGACCGCGACGGCCGGGGGGAGGTAATAAGGCATCGAGCCGGTCTCCCTCCAGCTCCTTACTTCTCAGCCGGCAAGCTGCAGTGGATCTTGGAAAATGTTAACGGCGTACGCCAGGCCGCCGAGCGAGGCGAGGCCATTTTCGGTACCACGGACAGCTGGCTGTTGTGGAACCTCACCGGAGGCGTTGACGGGGGCCAACACATCACGGACGTGACAAATGCCAGCCGCACCATGTTGATGGATCTGGAGACCCTTGACTGGGATCCAGAGCTGCTGAGCTTCTTCGGCATTCCCCGGCCGATGCTGCCAACCATCGTGCCGTCTTCCCACGCCACCGCGTACCAGCGCACCCGCCCAGACGGGCCCTTCGGCGGTGAAGTCATGATCGGCGGAGACCTCGGTGACCAGCAGGCAGCCATGGTTGGACAGGTTTGCCTGAGTGAAGCTGAGGCGAAGAACACCTATGGCACCGGCAACTTCTTGCTGCTTAACACCGGCGAAAAGCTGTGCCGCTCAGCTAATGGCCTACTGAGCACCGTCTGTTTCCAGTTTGGCGACGCGCCGCCGGTCTACGCGCTCGAAGGTTCGATCGCCGTCACCGGGTCCGCCGTGCAATGGCTGCGGGACCAGCTCAAGATCATTAAAGACGCATCAGAGATTGAAACGCTCGCGAGCCAGGTCGAAAGCGCTGCACAGATGTACTTCGTTCCTGCCTTCTCCGGGCTTTTTGCGCCCTACTGGCGCTCTGACGCCCGAGGCGTCATTGTCGGCCTCTCCCGCTTCCATACCCGGGAACACATTGCCCGCGCAACTTTGGAAGCAATCTGCTACCAGAGTCGCGACGTGATGGAGGCCATGGAGAAGGATGCCGGCGTCCAACTCGACGAGCTCAAGGTGGACGGCGGCGTGACCGCAAACAAGCTCTGCATGCAGATCCAGGCCGACACACTCGGCGTCGAGGTGAGCAAGCCTGTGGTGCCCGAAACAACCGCCCTAGGAGCTGCGTACGCCGCCGGGCTGGCAACGGGGTTTTGGTCCTCAGCCGCTGAGCTTCGAGAGAACTGGCTGGAAGACCAGCGCTGGACTCCGCAAATAAGCGAGGACGAGCGCGCAGCAGGGTATGAGGGTTGGAAGAAGGCTGTGACACGCACGCTGGATTGGGTCCAGGTCGAGTGAGGTATCGCAACGACCACGGTACGAGAGACGACACGAGGAGTGGGCAGGTGGTAACAGTGACTCAACCCAGGACGAGGGAACGCGTAGCGCCAGATCCTGACCGTAATCTCGCGCTCGAATTGGTACGGGCTACTGAGGCGGCCGCGATCAACTGCTCGCGGTACATGGGTTTCGGTGACAAGAACCAAGTGGATGGCGCTGCTGTTGACGCCATGCGCCCGGTGCTCGGATCGGTCCGAATGAACGGCATCGTGGTGATCGGCGAGGGTGAGAAGGATCAAGCCCCGATGCTCTACAACGGCGAGCGCGTCGGTGACGGATCAGGGCCAGAGTGGGACATCGCTGTCGACCCTGTCGACGGCACAACGCTGACCGCTAAGAGCCTGCCCGACGCGGTCAGCATCATCGGCGTCTCCTCCCGCGGCACGATGTTCTCCCCCGGCCCAGCGGTGTATATGCAAAAGCTCGTGGTGCCGGGGTACGCAGCGGCTGCCGTTGATCTTGATGCGCCGATCGCAGACAACTTGGCCAAGATCGCCGAGGCAACCGACCGCACTGTTTCCGACCTCACGGTCTGCGTCCTCGATCGCCCCCGACATGCCGATCTTGTGGCAGCAATCCGCGCTGCGGGCGCCCGGATTAGGTTCCTGCTCGACGGCGATGTGGCCGGTTCGATCATGGCGGTCACCCCATCGACGGGAGTGGATCTGCTGGTTGGCGTCGGCGGCACGCCTGAGGGCGTTCTCGCCGCGTGCGCGCTCCGCTGCCTCGGTGGCGAGATGTTCGGGCGGCTGATCGCACGCAATGACACTGAACGGGCTGCGATCGTGGACGCGGGCTACGACCTTGATCACACGCTGACCACAACAGACCTGGTCTCTGGCGACAATGTCTTCTTCGCCGCCACAGGTGTTACCGACGGCTCATTGTTGCGCGGAGTGCGCTTCGAGAGCCACCGCATCGTTACCCAGTCACTGTCAATGCGATTACGCTCCGGCACGATCAGGCTGATCGAAGGTCGCCACGACCCCGAGCGGTCATTCTTGGTCAACCCCTGAGCGCTCCGATGTTCTCCACCACGTCACCAATCGGACCCGCCGCCCGCGCGGTGGCGCTCGACCGGCTGGCAAGCGAGGATTTGGACATCCTTGTCATCGGCGCCGGCGTCACCGGCTGCGGTTGCGCGCTCGATGCCGTTACCCGAGGACTGCGCGTCGGCCTGGTCGAAGCCCGCGATTTCGCGGCTGGTACCTCGAGCCGGTCCAGCAAGTTGTTCCACGGCGGCCTGCGCTACCTCGAGCAGCTCAACTTCGCCTTGGTTTTCGAAGCACTTAAGGAGCGCTCGCTGGCGCTCAACAAGCTGGCTCCGCATCTGGCCAAACCCGTGCCATTCCTTTACCCGCTGGTGCGATCGGTGGCCGACCGCGGCTACGCAGGTCTCGGCATCGGCGTGTACGACCTCATGGGCGCAGGCCGAGGAGTGCCGCATCACATGCGCCACCTGAGCCGGAAGCACACCTTCGAGACCTTTCCATCCGCGAATCGGCGGAGAGTGGTGGGCTCGATCAAGTTCTACGAGGGTTTGGTCGATGACGCCAGGCACACCATGATGATCGGCCGCACTGCCGCCCATTACGGTGCGGCTGTTGCTACCAGCACCAGAGTGATCGGCTTTCTGAGGGAAGCCGACCGAGTCGCGGGCGTCGAGGTTCGTGATCTTGAGTCGGGCCGCACCTTCACCATCCGCACGAAGCAGACGATCAATGCCACTGGGGTGTGGATCGACGAACTGCAGCAGATGCTTGGCGGGCGAGGGCAGTTTCAGGTCCGGGCGTCCAAAGGCATCCACCTCGTCGTGCCGCGCAACCGGATCAACTCCATGACGGGACTGATCACACGTACCGAGAAGAGCCTGCTGTTCATCATTCCCTGGGGTAGCCACTGGATTATCGGCACGACCGACACCGACTGGCAGCTGGATCGGGCGCATCCAGCAGCGAGCCAAGCCGACATCGACTATCTGCTGAGACACGCCAACACCTTGCTGGCAGACCCGCTGACACGTGACGACGTCGTAGGCGTCTACGCCGGTCTTCGACCCCTGCTAGCCGGCGAATCCGACTCGACATCCAAGCTCTCCCGAGAGCACGCAGTCGCCTCGCCGGTGCGTGGCCTGGTGGTAATCGCCGGCGGGAAATACACCACATACCGAGTGATGGCGCAGGATGCCGTTGACGCCGCAGTCCGCGACTTGGACCAGAAGGTGCCCGCATCCTGCACCGAAGATGTGCCGTTGCTGGGCGCCGATGGCTATCACGCTTTGTGGAACGCGCGGCCCTTGCTGGTCGATGAATCCGGACTGCGGGATATCCAAGTGGAGCATCTGCTCAACCGCTACGGCTCCTTGCTGCCCGAACTGCTGGACATGATCAAGTCCTCGCCAGAACTCGGCCATCCGCTGGACGGCGCACCGGAGTACCTGAAGGTCGAAGCGGTCTATGCCGCCTCCCACGAAGGTGCGCTGCACCTGGACGACATCCTGGCGCGGCGTACCCGCATCTCCATCGAGACCTGGGATCGGGGTTTGGCGGCGGCGCGCGAGGTTGCCGCCCTCGTCGCACCTGTTCTGGGCTGGGGCGAGGCAGATGTGGATCGGGAAGTGGAGCACTATCACAAGCGCATTGCAGCGGAACGCGAGTCGCAGCACCAACCAGATGACCTCTCCGCCGACGCTGCCCGACTGGGCGCTCCAGACGTACGAATGGGCCGGGTTCACTAACGGAAATACCGGCCACAAGAGGTGGTCCGCCGGCCGCTACCGGCCTGTTTCCCGACACTTCGTTACGTCACGGGTAGACGTTGCCAACTCGGCGTAAGGTCGCCGCATGCCCTTCAATTCGGCCATGTTTGCTTATCGCGCCCAAGGCGCACAGTCCACTCGGACGATCGCGGCATGAACAACAGATCTACCACCGCGCGCGAGGTCATCGGTGACTATTTGGCAGAACAGTGCACCGTGATCATTGACTCCGAGGCTGAGCTGCGCGCCGGTGAGAACGTCATTCACAAGGTCCGCGTAGCGGTACGCCGATTCAGCAGCACAATCCGGGTGTTCGCCGACCTCTTCGATGCCGAACAGGCAGCGCGAATGGAAGAGGAGCTGGTGTGGTGGGCAGGCTTGCTCGGCGAGGTGCGGGATATGGACATCCTGACCCAGCGTCAACAGGCTCTGCTGGCCGAGCTGCCACCTGAACTCATTCTCGGACCGGTCGAGTCGACCATCCAGGAGGAGTTGGCTGTCCAGCGAAAGCAGGCCATGGATGACATGCTCGAGGCGCTGAACTCGGAGCACTACCGAAAGTTCATCGGCATGGCACACCATTGGCGCAGTGACCCACCATTCACCGCCGCTGCTGAGGCCTCCGCAGACTCAATCGATTCCGCGATCAAAAAGGCCAAAAAAAAGGCTGGCAAGCGGCTCACCAAAGCAGCTGCAGCCCGCCGCGCCGACGAGCCGTCGGATGAAATGTTCCATCGGGCTCGCAAGGCATCCAAACGCCATCGCTATGCGGTAGAGGCCGCCTTGCCAGTCTGGGGCAGCAAGGCGGACAAGATCATTTCGCAACGCAAGGATCTACAGGATCTGCTAGGCAGTCATCAGGACAGCATCGTGAGCGCTGCCTTCCTTCGAGAGTTGGGCGCTCGGCGCGGGATCCGTTCCGGTCAAAACGGCTTCACTTACGGAGTCCTGTACGCCCGTGAGCTCGCCGCGCGCGACGCGCTGCTCGACGAGCTCAAACCGTTTCTTTAAGACTCCCGAGACAGCAGAAGGGAGAATCCGCACTCAATGGCCAGAACGTCGGCACCACCAGAGGACGACTTCACCGAGCGAATCGTCGATATCGATGTCTCCTCCGAGATGCAGACCAGCTTCTTGGAGTACGCGTACTCAGTCATCTACTCGCGAGCACTCCCGGACGCCCGAGATGGGCTCAAGCCCGTGCAACGCCGGATTTTGTACTCGATGGACGAGATGGGCATCCGCCCGGACCGCAGCCATGTCAAGTGCGCCCGCGTGGTCGGGCAAGTTATGGGTCAATACCATCCACACGGCGACACTGCCATCTATGACGCGCTAGTCCGGATGGCTCAGCCGTGGGCCATGCGACTGCCGCTGATCGATGGTCATGGCAACTTCGGGTCGCTTGATGACGGTCCGGCCGCGATGCGTTACACAGAGTGCCGAATGGCGCCGGCCGCGCTGGCGATGACCGACGGCCTGGACGAGAACACCGTCGACTTCAAGCCAAACTACGACGGCAAGGACGTCGAGCCGACCGTGCTGCCGGCAGCCTTTCCCAACCTGCTCGTCAACGGAGCAACAGGCATCGCGGTCGGCATGGCAACCAACTGCCCGCCGCACAACCTCGTGGAAGTCATTCAGGCCTTGCGTCACCTGATCAAGCATCCCGGCGCCGAGATCGATGAGCTGATGCGGTTCATTCCCGGACCTGATCTGCCGAGTGGGGGCAAGATCATCGGGCTCGACGGTATTCACGATGCCTACCACACCGGAAAGGGCTCCTTCCGGATGCGCGCGACGGCCCGCATCGAGCAAGTGCATCCACGCCGCAAGGGCATTGTGATCACTGAACTTCCGTACCTCATCGGCCCGGAGCGGGTGATCGAGCAGATCAAGAGTCTGGTCAACGCCCGCAGGCTGCAAGGAATCGCCGACGTCAAGGACCTCTCCGACCGGGCGAATGGGACTCGGCTGGTAATCGAGATCAAGAGCGGCTTTAACCCCGACGCGATCTTGGAACAGCTCTACAAACTGACCAAGATCGAAGACAACTACGCGATCAACGCCGTCGCCCTGGTGGATGGTCAGCCGCGCACCTTAACGCTGCGAGACCTGTTGACCGTTTACCTCGAGCACCGTTACGAGGTGACACGGCGCCGCACCGATTTCGCCCGATCCAAAGCCCAGGAGCGTCTGCACCTCGTGGAAGGGCTGCTGGTCGCAATCCTGGATATCGATGACGTGATCGCGATCATCCGTTCCTCCGACGACACCGCCCAGGCCCGCTCGCGCCTTATGGAGGTTTTCGAGCTGTCGGAGACTCAAACTAACTACATCCTCGAGATGCCGTTGCGGAGACTCACTCGATTCAGCCGGATAGAGCTCGAAGCCGAACGAGGCAAGCTGGAAGCGACCATCGCAGAGCTCACCGAGATCTTGGAAAACCCCGATCAGTTGCGTGCTCTGGTCGGCAACCAGCTCGCCGAGATTGCTCAACGGCACGGCACTCCGCGCCGCACCATCTTGCTGGCCGCAAGCGGCGTTGCGGCGACCGCGGCGGCCGCTCCACTGGAAGTCGCAGATGATCCGTGCTGGGTGCTACTTTCCTCCGCGGGCCTGCTGGCGAGGACCAATCATGCGCAGCCGCTACCGCCGGTGGGCATCCGCGCCAACCATGACGTCGTCGTCTCCAAAATCATTTCTAGCGCACGTGGGGACTGCGGACTTATCACCAGTGGTGGCCGGCTGATCAAGATCAGTGCACTCGATCTTCCGACGGTTCCGATCACTGCGCATGCGCCGAATCTCCAGGGAGGCACCCACGTCAGCGAGCTCGTCACCTTGGACCCCGGAGAGAAGATCCTTTGCCTGACAACGCTCACCGAGGATTCGCTGGGCTTGGCGTTGGGCACCGCGCGAGGGATCGTGAAGCGGGTCAATCCTGAGGTCCTCGGCAAGGACTCATGGGATGTGATCCGGCTCGACGCCGGCGATCGAGTGGTCGGTGCAGTGGAGCTCACAAGGGCGCAAACCGAGCTGGTCTTTATTACCAATGACGCCCAGCTGCTGCACTTTCCGGCGTCGGCGGTACGCCCGCAGGGACGCTCTGGCGGAGGCATGACCGGGATCAAACTCGGCATCGGTGCCAGCGTCATCTACTTCGGCGCGGTATCTGCAGCTGATGCTGTGGTGGTCACCGTATCGGGCAGCTCGCGCGCGCTGCCGGGGACGGATGCCGGTTCGGTCAAAGTCACTGGCTTTGAACACCATCCTGCTAAAGGCAGGGCAACCGGCGGGATACGCTGCCACCGGTTCCTCAAAGGCGAGGATTCGCTGCTGCTCGCTTGGGCGGGGCAGGCACCTGCCGTCGCCGCTGCGGCTAGCGGCAGTCCCGTTCCGCTGCCGGACCCCGATGCCCGGCGAGACGGGTCAGGAATCCCCGGTACTCAGCCAATAACGGCGATCGGCTCTGCCGCTGGCAGCTGATCTCCCAGTGGAGCCGATACACATGGAGCATGCACCAGGTCCCAGGCCCGATCATGATGCCCCCGATCATGAGGGCACTGATGGCGCCTTCGACGACTTACTTGCGAACAACAAGAAATTCGCTGAGCACTTTGATCAGCACGGATTCGACGGGGTGGCTCATGCAGGCGTTCTGATGATCACTTGCATGGACTCCAGAATCGTGCCCCTTGAAATGGTCGGTCTGACTTTCGGTGATGCCAAGATCATTCGAACCCCAGGCGGTCGAGTGACAACCTCGGCGCTGGCGGGCTGCATTGCCGGAGTTCACCTGCTCAACGTGAACCGCATCATGGTAATCCCGCATAGCCGCTGTGCTATGGCGGCTGCCGATGACGACGTGATCATCCAGAAGATCCGAAACGCCAGCGGTGCCGACGCTTCCTGGGTCAGGTTCGGCGCCTCCGCCGACCAGCGGCGCACGCTGCACCGCGATATCGAAAAGCTTCGCAATCACCCGCTCATCGGTGATCGAGCAGCCGTCGGCGGCTTCTATTACGACGTTGACACGGGCCTCTTAGAGCGCTGGGGCTGAGCGCGGAGATGGCAATACTCGGTTAGGCGTCGATGGTGGCGGTGTCCAGAGCGTACGCGCCATCGATGATGAACTCCTTGCGCGGACCCACGTCGTTGCCCATCAGCATCTCGAACGTGGTCCCGGCGATCAAACCATCATCCACCGTCATCCGGCGCAGCGTACGGTGCCGGGGACTCATCGTGGTCTCGGCCAGCTGATCAGCATCCATTTCCCCAAGACCCTTGTAGCGCTGCGGTTCCTTGAAGTGCAGACCCTTCTTGGTCAGCTCTGCTGCCTTCCGCTGGTACTCGGCGTCGGAATAGGTGTAGATGTACTTCTCTTGTCCTTTACGAGGATTGGTCAGCTCAAACCGATGCAGTGGCGGAACTGCTGTGAAGACGCGGCCAGCATCCACCAGCGGCCGCATGTACCGGAAGAACAGAGTCGCGAGCAGACAGCGAATATGAGCACCATCGGAGTCCGCATCGGCCATGAAAATGATCTTGCCGTAACGGGCCGCATCGAGATCGAAGCTGCGGCCGGAGCCTGCTCCGACAACTTGGATGATCGAGGCACACTCAGCGTTCTTCAGCATGTCGCCGATCGAAGCCTTTTGAACATTGAGGATCTTCCCGCGGATCGGCAACAATGCCTGGAATTCGGAGTTCCGAGCCAGCTTGGCCGTACCGAGCGCCGAGTCGCCCTCGACGATGAAGAGCTCCGAGCGGTCCACATCATTACTGCGGCAGTCGACCAGCTTCGCCGGCAGCGAAGACGATTCGAGCGCGTTCTTACGGCGCTGGGCCTCCCGATGCTGCCGGGCAGCTACCCGAGCCCGAGAGGCGCCGACGACCTTCTCCAAGACCCCGCGGGCCTGCGCGCGGGTCGCCGCCTTGGTGGACCCCAGGAACTTGGCAAGTTCACCTTCCACCGCTTTGGCAACCAGCCGCGACACCGCGGGTGTCCCGAGGACCTCCTTGGTCTGACCCTCGAACTGGGGCTCGGCCAGCCGCACGGTGACGACCGCCGTCATGCCCTCGAGGACATCCTCTTTCAGGACTTCGTCGCCGTTCTTCAGGAGCCGGGTGTTTTGCAGGGCATTGCCGAACGCCCTCGTCAACCCGCGCTCGAAGCCAGCGATATGGGTACCGCCTTTCGGCGTAGCGATGATGTTCACGAACGACTGGGTACGCGTCTCATAACCGTCCCCCCAACGGATCGCAACATCGATGTCGAGGTCCCGCTCAACGTCTGCGGGCTCCATATGGCCGTCGTCGTCCAGCATGGGAACCGTCTCGGTAAACCGATCCATGCCTTGTAGCCGGATCACATCAGTGATCGGCTGATCGGGAGCAAGGAACTCGCAGAACTCCGAGATCCCGCCCTGGTGCAGGTACGTTTCCTCGACGACGTCCTCGCTTCGAACATCATTAACATGTAGCGCCAGTCCGGGAACCAAGAAGCTGGTCTGCCTGGCGCGATCCTGGAGATCCCGCAGCGACAGTTGGGCGTCATGGAGGAAGATCTGCCGGTCAGGCCAGTAGGTCACCCGAGTGCCAGTCGTGCCTTTGGGTACCCGGCCGATCTTGCGCAGGGTGCCTCCGGGCGTGAACTTGGCCGTCGGTCCGGGACCGTCGAAAGTTCCGGGAACGCCGCGCCGGAAAGACATCGCCCAGGTTGCGGAATTTCGATCCACCTCGACATCGAGCCGACTGGACAGGGCGTTGACAACGGAGGAGCCGACGCCGTGCAGTCCACCTGTCGCGTTGTAGGAGCCGGCGCCGAACTTGCCCCCAGCATGGAGTTTGGTGAAGACCACCTCGACACCGGACAGGCCGGTGCGAGGCTCGATGTCTACCGGGATACCGCGGCCCTGGTCCCGCACCGAGATGCCACCATCGGAGCGCAATGTGACGAAGATCTCCTTGCCATGACCACCAAGCGCTTCGTCGACGGCGTTGTCGATGATCTCCCACACACAGTGCATCAACCCTCTGGTGTCGGTGGAGCCGATATACATCGCGGGGCGTTTGCGAACTGCCTCGAGCCCTTCGAGAACCAGCAGATGCCGCGCCTCGTAGTCACGGTTTTCCGTTGCAGCGCTGGCAGTTGGCACGGGCTGAGAGTACCTCGCGCGAGCGTCGAAGCCGCGCCAAAAGCTACCAATCCAACGCTGTGTCGGACACGAAAACCTCATGAGGACCTGAGGTCCAGGCCAGCTGGCGATTCACAGGATTCGTTACACAACAGTCATTGCTCCGAGATGCAGAGCCGGAACAATCAGAGGCAGGCGAGATGTTGAGGTATGCGGGGCCGTGTATCAGCAACACGGTGCAACGGTCCTAAGCACAGACGAAATCATCTGCCAAGATCATCTGCCAAGAGATGGTCGGATAGTGAAAGCGAGGCCGCCGTGAACGCAGTCATCGAAGGTCCCGCATTGAACGCCTCGGATCGTTGCGATCGGTGCGGCGCACAAGCCTACGTCCGAGTCACGATGGCCAGCGGGTTCGAGCTTTTTTTCTGCTCGCACCACAGCAAGGAGCACGCTGACAAGCTCAAGCAAGTAGCTCTCGAGATCCACGACGAGTCACAGCGGATTGGCTAGGCCGCCCGTACACACTTGCTGAGCTCGAGGCGAGCTTCCACGGGATCCGACCTAGCGCCGCGTTCGAATGCCGTCAGTCCAGATAGTCCCTCAACACTTGTGACCGCGACGGGTGCCGCAACTTGCT
>Ga0307298_10000106_pt1 | contig 17900 bp, 29 predicted proteins | sample ER_DNA_158_FD_194470 | JGI IMG/M metagenome (GOLD analysis project Ga0307298, IMG submission 194470) | Bulk soil microbial communities from the East River watershed near Crested Butte, Colorado, United States - ER_DNA_158 | ecosystem: Environmental > Terrestrial > Soil > Floodplain | place... | reverse complement strand
GCCCACTCGACCGGGCGGTTTTCGCGTTTCACAACACTTGTTTCCTTAGCAGCTAGTAATGATCACTTGTGCCCTCCTCGCAGGGTTAGTCATCCGGATCGATGATCTTGTTAAGTTCGTGCCCTCAGCCCGATCGAACGGGCTCGATTCACTCGTGAGGGCTTCATTGGTGCTCTATGTGGCAGCTTGAGCCTGCCGTCATCGGGCCGCACTGGTCCCTTGCAGGAGTTCGGGGCCGATCATCTGCCGTAGAGCTGCCGTCCTCACGAGCATCCGGCTACCGAGCCTGATGGCCGGGATGTCGCCGTCCTTGACTGAGCGGTACGCGTGCCCTCGCCCCACACCCAGCACGGAGGCTGCTTCCTCAACTGAGCATGTGGGGTAGCTCAGGCTCTCTTCGATCCTGTCGGGTGTTGCTCTCACGATTGTTCCCTTCAGATACAGCGGCTTTCTGGGAGAATCAACAATAGCGTGTCGGACTAGTTTATTCCATATTCAGGTACTAAGGTGTTCTCCATGACGTATGGTGTTCGTCCATGACGCGACGTGATCCTCAGCCGACCGAGCCACTCCAGCCGACGCGTGTCATCGCGGAGCGGGTTGCTGCCATCCGCCGCTACCTCGGACTGACCCAGGAGGAGCTGGCCGAGGAGATGCGGGCCCTGGGTATTGAGTGGCAGCGGGTCATCGTGGCCAAGCTGGAGTCCGGTCGTCGCTCGTTCGTCACGGTGGATGAGCTGCTCGGCCTGTGCATCGTCTTGGCCATCAGCCCAACCGATCTCTTGGTGCCTAAGGACGTGGACGATGATCAGGACTACCGAATTGTCCCCAATGCCACAGCCCGAGCGACCAACGCCAGGGAGTGGGTTCGCGGTGAGGACCTGCTCTACATCTTTCCCTACCCCTCACCCCCGCAAGATCCCGAGTCCCTTTTCGCCAGCCCTACCGGGCGTTCGATCGATCCCATCCAATGGATGCCGCCTGATCGAGCCGACCGAGTTGATGAGCGCTACGACGACATAGGGAAGGAAGAGAGGGACCAGTCATGAGCCAACAGCTGTACCGCCGCTGTGGATGCCGCGATGAGAACGGCAAGCAACTCGGTACCCACTGCCCCAAGCTGAAGAGCGACCCCAAGCACGGTACCTGGGGCTATTACCTCAGCCACGGCAGCGACCCGAAGACGCACCAGCGACGCCAGTTCCGCAAGGCTGGGTACAAGACCAGGGCCGCTGCGGCATCGGCGATGGCGGAGCTGAAGACCAAGCTGGACAAGGGCAGCTACGTCAAGCCCACGAACCGCACGCTAGGCGAATACGCCCTGGAGTGGCTCCCCCGTCGTGAGCGCAGCGACAAGGGCCTGAAAGCGACCACACTGAGCGGATACCGCAGGTACATCGAGGCAGATATCGAACCCTCGGCCCTGGTGGAATGAAGCTCACCGACATCCGTCGCTACCACGTTGCCACGTTCACAGATGATCTGACCAAGGCCGGTCGCGGTGCGGTCACCGTACGGCGAATCCTGACGCTGCTGGGAACCATCTTTGCCAGTGCCGTCAAGGATGAGCTGATCTCGGCCAACCCCGCACTAGGTGCTGCTAAGCCGGCACTCAGCGACGGCCCTGTGAAGGTTTGGGAGCCCGACGACGTCCGCACCTTCCTGCTGCGGTGCTCCCAGCATCGTCTTGGTGCCGTGTTTGAGGTCGCGGTCCTGACCGGTCTCCGACGTGGTGAACTATGCGGGCTGCGCTGGTCGGACGTGGACCTGGCCGCCGGTAAGATCACCGTGCGACGCAGCAGGGTCAGTGTTCGAGGCCGGGTCCTCGAACAGGCCACGACCAAGACCCGTGCCGGTCTGCGTACGGTCCCCCTGTCGGACGCTGCTATCGGTGCCCTGTTGGGCTGGCAGCTCCGGCAGGCCGAAGAGGCTGAAGCAGCTCAGGAGGCTTGGCGAACAGAAGGGCATGTGTTCACGATGGAAGCCGGACGAGCGCTCGACCCGTCCTATGTGACCCGGCTGTTTTCGACCCTGCGCAAAGCTGGGGGTTCCGAACTCCCACCGTTGAGCTTCCACGGTCTGAGGCACTGTGCCGCGTCGCTGATGCTGGCCTCCGGTGCTGACATCGCCGTGGTGTCAAAGCTGCTCGGACATGCGAGCATCGCGATCACCGCTGACGTGTATGGCCACCTGGTCGGTACCATCGCCCAGAAGGCCGTGGACGGTGCCGCCAACCTGATTGCACACACAGTGCACACACATCAGGGGGTGGACGCCTGATGTGGGCTTCATCCTCAGCGGCTAGAGGGCCTCCGACTAGGGGACTAGCCGTCGTGCTGGCGTGGCGCAATCGGTAGCGCAGCTGTCTTGTAAACAGCAGGTTACGAGTTCGAGTCTCGTCGCCAGCTCCATTATTTGGCCTGGTAACAGCCGTATTCTCCTGCGGGGCTGTGGCCATCTCCGCTCCCTGGATCGGCCAGAGTTTCACAGGAGTTTCACACACCGCTCTGAGTGGCCCGGATGGCTGTGGCGTACATGGCCCCAGCCGCCGCTAGAGCATCGTCCTGGGAGTGGACGTAGGTCGCCATCGTGAAGCCGGCTGTGGCGTGCCCGAGCCACTTCGAGATGACGGCTGTGGGTACGCCACGAAGGTGCATCAGCGTCCCGCATGTGTGCCTGGGCGTCGTGGAGCCGGATGGTTGGCAACCCGGCCGCTTTGGCGAAGTTCCTGAACTGGTCTGAGTACCGTTCCGGCCATACCGGCCAGCCCAGCTCATCCACCACAACGTGAGCCTCTGAGCAGGCACCACAGCCCGGGGTTGGCCCGTCACCCGGCGATCGGAGTCAGAACTTCCCGACTTTGCCCCCCCAAAGCATCCCTATTTAGTGGAAAGCCGATCCGGCTGAGACTCGTTACCGTTGCCCGGTGGACGTCAAGCGTGCAGCCGACCTGTACGCGCAGGGTCAGAGTCTGCGCCAGATCGGTGCTGAGCTGGGCGTTCCCTGGACCGCCGTGGGCAATCAACTTCACCGTGCCGGCGTCACCATAGCTGCGGGCATCACCGCCGGTTCTTGGCATGCCAGCCCGGCCACTCATGTCGGATACGAGAGCTGTCGGTTGGGGTCGCCGGCAGGCGGATTTACCCCGTTCCGCAGAAGCATGATCGGCTCGTCACTTGGCCGCATGAAATCGGAGGGTGGGCTAGAGTCCCCTTGCTGGTAGCTCAGATCGTCAAATGACCGAACCTGACCGCCACTGAGCAAGACCCCGGTAGAGCTCTCCATCTTCAAGAGAGGTTGATCATGCTCGTGCCTCCCGAGGATCAACTCGTCACTCATCGCTTGCAGGCGCTCGAGCAGGCTGAGGTGACCGAGGTGCAACAGGTCGAACGTCCTACAGGTGATGGTATCGATGTGGTGATCGCCTGGGTCGATGGGCGGGATCGAAAGCATCGCGCCAAGCGCAAGCGGTATCTTGCCGATCTGGGCGGGGATGCCGAGGCCGAGCCGGATGCTCACTGTGGCCGTCGCTTTTCGGACAATGACGAGATCCGCTTCTGCCTGCGCTCGATCCGCAACCACGCGCCGTGGGTCCGCACGATCTGGCTGGTGACGGATAACCAGGTTCCGGCCTCGATCGATCGCCAGAGGGCCGAGCGGGATAACGTCCGCATTGTCGATCACCGCGAGATCTTCCGCGGCTATGAGCGGTTGCTGCCCACCTTCAACTCGTACGCCATCGAAACCATGCTGTGGCGCATCGAGGGTCTGGCAGATCGCTTCTTGTACTTCAACGACGACATGATGCTCGTCGACTCGGTCGAGCCCACGGATTTCTTTTCAATCGAAGGCAAAGTCAAGCTTCGCGGCTCGTGGCGGAACTGGTCAGAGCGGCCCGATAAAAGGAACAACTTCCACGGCAGCATCAAGCTGATGGGTGCCGAAATGCTGGGCTACACGCCGGAGCATTTCTTTTCGACGCGCCACGTGATCTATCCGCTGCTTCGACCGGCCATGGAAGACCTATTCGACCAGTTCAGGCCCGCCTTCCTTGCCAATGCTGGCTACCGCTTCCGCAATCGCAAGCAGTTCTGGCCGATCTCGGCCCACGATCACCTGTTGCTCAAGTCGGACCGGGCCCGCGTGATGACGCCCCGCAACACAGCGTACTTTTCGGTTCGCGACTGCCTGACGGCGAGCCCGGCCGTCCTCGAGGCACGGCTGAGGCAGCTTACCGAAGGCACCGTGCGTATGGCCTGCATCAATTATCTCGAGACCGTTGTTGACAAGGTGCCCGATACGATGCGCTATCTGTCGAAGGCGACCGGGCCGGCCGCGCCCTTCGAGAAGCCGCCTCCTTGGTTTTGGCCGGCGGCCAGAAAATTCCGGAGAAGTTGGATCCGTCGAATCCACCGAATCTCTTGACGGCGAGCCTCACCAGACCCTGGAGTTAGACAGCCGTCGAGGGCGTCGAGCACATCATCGATCATCCCTTGCACATCCTTCTTCATTCGGATTCCCGTAATCGAGCACAAGAAGGTGGAGCGTGCCGTTCCTCCCGATCCAGTGATGCAGGATCACGAACCTAGCCGGGGCGACCGCGGCTCCCACATGCCCGGGCTTTCCAGTCCGGTCGCCGCTGCTGTGCAGGCTCGAGTGCATCGGAGGAAAGGGAATGATCATGACGAAAAGCAACTCCGGCTCGTCTGCGAGGTGCTGGCCGCCATGGTTCTCGTAGATGTTCCTGAGGGTTATTCCCTGGAGATGGCAGCGTTCACCTGGGGGCCAGTACGACCTTGGGCCCACCTGGAGCCTTGACTTTCTTTGTATGAGCAGTTGGTTTGCTCGTCACGGGGGTCCACCCCAGCGCTCTGAGGCTTCATCGGCCGACATCAACGCTTCCGCGAAGGTCTGGACCATCTGCCGGAGCAGGTCCGGGCTGGCCTGGGACAGCTGCTCAACCATCCAGGCGGGCAGGTCGATACTGGGTGTCGCGGTCATCGCGTAACTCCTTGTCTGAGCTCTGTGGAAGGACTTCAAACAAGATCACGCGCTGGCCGTCTCACATCACGACGCCACGCACACCAACGCCGAACTCGCACACCACGTCGGTGGACGCAACTCGCATGCTGCCCCCGTCGGCTTCTCCTCTCGGTGGACGTTGTGGCTTCAGACCGGTTGAGCTGCCCATTTTCATCGGCACCGCCGACTGTCCGCTGCTGACGTGCGACTCGCCATGAGCCGCTCCCGGTCGCCGACGAGCTGCGGATGGCTGCGATGTGTATGCCCCGACGACGAGCCTCCTCGAAGACCGGGCATGATCGGTAGCGAGCCGTACCCGCCGGCGCCGATGATTACCCGGCCTCCGCGCCACGGGAACTCCTCAGCCGAAAGAAGAGTATGGCCAAACTCATCGCGGTAGGGCTTCGAAGGCTCCTTCCCTTCCGTTGCCGCACCCGGCCACCCTCGATGAGGATGTCGCGCTAGCTGCATTGCACGACCGAGACAGCAAAGGGCCCTTACGCCCAGAGCGGGCCGCGACGGCCGGGCGTGCTCAAGACACCGCGTCCTTACTGAGACTCCGACACCGGCGTCTTCTCAGGCTCGCTGCCGCTGACCGCCTTGTCGATCACCTGCCAGACCTCTTGGTCCAGCCGGTTCTCCTTCCAGATGCCGTACGCGGTCCCCAGCAGCACCGGCGGTACCGCCACCAGCCCGATCGCCCCACTCACTGCCGCATCGACCCACTCGTGACCCCCCAGACTGATACTCACCTGACCCTCTCCGGGGGTGATAACCACCGTCAGCGCGTAGGCGACCCCCAGCAGCTGGCGCCACAGGCTCTCCTTGCGCGCGTGCATCACCGTACGGTCCCCACTAGTGCGGTAGACCTGTGCCTCGAACTCCTGCGCACGGAAGTGGTCCGCCAGCGTCCGGGCGAGCTCCTCCGCCGGGACGGTGGTGCTATAGATCCGCTCGATGTTCAGCGCCGGCCGACCGGCCCCGATGCCTTTGCCTTGCTCTTCGGCCATTTTCGCTCCCTCCGCTTGTCACTCCTGGCCATCGATACAGCCTAACCAAGCGCAGAATCTAGAAGAGAGCCAGAGCCGCACCCGCCGTTGTATGACCAAGTTGATGGCATTCGGGTATCACTGTCGCGCTGGGCACCATCAGACCCGAAACTGGGAGGGACAAGGGGCGGTACCGATCGCTTCCGGCACCTCTATCCGCTGGGACGCGTCGGGGAACTCGAGGACGTTGCCGCGGTTGCCTTCCTTGCTTCCAGCAATGCTGCCTGGATCACCAAACACAGACGTTCCCTCGTCGACGGCGGACTCATGACAGGTGCACGAACGACCCAGACAGCGCTGGGCCCGCGACCACTCTCTAGCGGCAGGACGGGTCATCTGCCGGTCGTGGAGAAGCTCCGCCGGGACGCGTCGAGACGCACCAGACCTAAGTCGCAAGCCGACCCTGGAATGGGCACCTCTCCGCGGCTGCCCTCGAGGGACCGCGCTCAGGCGCCGGGGTCGGGTGCGTGCTGGAGGCCAGCGCCGTATCGGTACAGAGTGGTCGTGTGACCTTCGAACGCCCCAGGAGATTCGCCATGTCGAAGGCCCAGCCACACTCGCCCGACATGCTGCCGGTGCTCTCCCGAGGAAAGCACCGCACCCCCGTAAGGGCGCGTGTTTCATGGAGTTGGCGTCCTACCTTGCCGGTGAGCGATGGAGCGATCACCCGGCGTGCACGCACTCATTGCTGGCATCGGTCGCCCGTTTTGTCAACGACCACACCTCCGACGAGGGCCGGCCGCGCCTGGCCGAGTTGATTCCATCTGCGATCGGGCTGACCGGCGACGACCTGCACATCGATGCCTTGATCACCCTGCGCTGCGCAACGATCGCGCTGCCGGTCGTAGCAGCCGATCGACAGCGGGTCCTCGCGGTCTCGGTTCTGGTCTGCGAGACGGTGTTGGCACAACTCGATGGGCGCCCGGGGGAACACTCTCTTTCCAGACAGTGAGCGCGTGCTGGGCGCAGTGCCCCAAGCAGCGCAGTGGGCCGACCGCTTCACCAGTAACCTCCGTCCCCGGCTAGCAGCCTTCCGCCGGCAGGCCGCACCGCATGCTGTCCGATTCGCGGTCGAGGGTGCCGCACACGCGCTGATCCCCGATCCCGAGGTCATGTTGCGCAGAATGCTCGTCGAATCAATCGACATCTGCGCGGCGTGGACCGGCAAGGCAGCATCCGGTGTCGGGGTCGACGACGCCGCCTGGGCGGAAGCATGCCGGCTCACCGTAGCGGCGGACGGTCACTGGCAGGTAGACCAGGTCGTACCGAGCTCCACTCCCGCGGACAGGACCCTCGACAGACCAAGCCCACAGACGACGGCACCCGCCCAAAGCGCTCCGACACGGCCCGCAGAGAAACAGGTAGGGGTTGGAGTCCCCTGCCAGCTCCCTGTGATGTGTATTCTTTCGGCTGGGCTTGACTTTTCTGCATCGGCTGAGGTTTTACACAGTCCGCTGATGGTTGACATCTACTTCGGTTGATCCTTGACAATTCGTCACGAGCGCTCATCGCCGCGCCGCGCTACATACCTTGCAGCGTGATAGCCCGCCGTCAAACTGGAGTCCGCGAGCCCCGAGCAGAATGCGCCTCGCCTAACGGACTGACCTTGAAACTGCTTTCGCATCATGGGGGTCACGCGATTTCGCGAACATATCGCGCAACCGCTGCAACAACGTCGACCCGAGCCTGGCAAACGGCCGCTTTCGCCGACGTGAAACGTACGGTTCGCGATAGTACGCTCCGGGTCGATGCGGCCTTTTCGGCAGACAGGAAGTCTCGCGCTTTGCTTGGTTGACCGCAGATCGCTGTCGCGGCCTCTGCGTTACTGGCGCCCGTCTGATGGCCTGATTCGAAGGAAGCACCAGCGAGCCGCTCTCCATGTAGGTTCCTGTCTAGAAAGAAACTCTGATCGGGGGTTGGGATGTTTGACGGTCAACGGGTGCTCGTGACGGGAGGAGCGGGGTTCATTGGATCGCACCTCTGCGACCGACTACTGCAGGCCGGGCACGAGGTCCTGTGCATCGATAACTTCTATTCCTCCACGAAGTCCAACGTTGAGCACCTGCTCAAGCATCCTCGATTCGAGTTGATGCGGCACGACGTGACATTTCCGCTTTACGTCGAGGTCGATGAGATCTACCATCTGGCCTGCCCAGCGTCGCCAGTGCATTACCAGCGCGACCCAGTCCAGACCACGAAGACTGCCGTGCATGGGTCGATCAATATGCTTGGGCTGGCCAAGCGAACTAAGGCACGGATCCTGCTGACCTCCACTTCGGAGGTTTACGGCGACCCAGAGGTCCACCCGCAACGAGAGGACTATTGGGGTCACGTCAACCCGATCGGCCCGCGTGCCTGCTACGACGAGGGCAAGCGAGCCGCAGAGACGCTGTTTTTCGACTACTGGCGCCAGCATGACCTCAGCATCAAAGTTGTCCGTCTGTTCAATACCTACGGTCCGCGAATGCATCCTCGAGATGGCCGGGTGGTGTCAAACTTCGTGATGTCCGCACTGCTGGGTGAGCCTCTCACTATTTATGGAGACGGCAGCCAGAGTCGGTCCTTCTGTTACGTCGATGACCTCGTTGAGGGTCTGCTGCGGATGATGGGTACGCAGCACGCTGTCACGGGTCCGATCAACCTCGGCAACCCTGGCGAGTTCACGATCGCGGAGTTGGCGGATCTCGTTATCGAGCTGACTGGAACCAGTTCTCCCATAGAGCGGTTGCCACTGCCGGCCGACGACCCAGTCCGCCGTCGGCCGGACATCACTTTGGCCAAGAAGGTCGTCGGCTGGCAGCCCACCGTTCAGCTGCGGGAGGGCCTCCTGCGCACAATCGACTACTTCCGAAGCTCAGACAGCGCATTCATGGCCCCAGCAATCGCAACCGCCCGGCTCAACAACTGATCCACCCCCACGCCAGCGGCAAGTAGGCACATGCCCAGATCCGGATTGGGACACGCGCCCGAGCTACCCCGGACGGCGGGCAGCTGGCGCCGATAGCATGCGTACTCATTGCCTCCGTTGTGTGCCACTTCGACGAAAAGGAGTACGTCATGAGCGCCTACCAGACGCCGCCCGCAGGACCACCGGCTCAGGATCCGGGGCGGACGATGGGGATCGTCGGCCTGATACTGGCGATTTTCTGCAGTCTGATCGGCTTGATTGTGAGCGCGATCGCATACAACAAGTCGAAGAAAGCCGGATACCAGAACAACTTCGCGCTCGCAGGGATCATCATCGGCATCGTATCCCTGGTGCTCGGCGTGGTGATCAACTTCACCGTTGGGTTCCCCTTCATGAACCAGGGCTAACGAGGCTCCGACTTGGCAGGCCCCCCGGGTGAGGCCTCTGGCATGCCTACAACGGGATCAGGCGTGGACGTGTCGGCTTTGGTTGCCTTACGCGGCACCGGTATACGAAGGAGAGAATCACTTTCAAGCAGAGGAGGATCTCGGCGTGTTCATAGTGCAGTCAACCGCGTTTGAAAGCGGCCAGGAGATGCCTCAGAAGTATGGAAACAAGGCGCAGAACGTCTCGCCTCCATTGGAGTGGGACGGCGCACCGGAGGAGACCAAGTCCTTCGCGCTCGCCTTCGTCGACATTCATCCGGTCGCCAGAGACTACGTGCATTGGTTGGTCGCCGACATCAGCACGCAGCTCAACTCGCTGCCAGAAGGGGCGGGGGGCAACAGGAATTCAGACCTGATCGAGGTCAAGCCGTACGTCGGCCCCTTCCCGCCGTCTGGGACACACGATTACGAATTCACGCTGTACGCCCTGCGGACCGACAGGCTCGGCGTCGGGCCAGGTGTCACGCTGCAGCAATTCAGGCAGGCTGCCGAACAGAACTCGCTCGCCACTGCCACGCTGATCGGGAAGTTCACGAAGATCAGGTAAACGTCGACTCAAGGACGTCGGCACCATCTCAGGAACTCCACTTCTCGCCCGTGAGCCTCTCAAAGATCTCCACATAGCGAGCGCGGGTCTCCGACACCACCTCCGGCGGAACCGCCGGCCCCGGATACGTACGGCCCCAATCACCCAATGATGAGGACCAGTCCCGCAGATACTGCTTGTCGTACGACCACTGCGGCCGGCCCGGCTCGTACTCCGACACCTTCCAAAATCTCGACGAGTCGGGGGTCAGCACTTCATCAGCCAAGATCAACTTCCTTGAAGCGTCCCGTCCGAACTCGAGCTTGGTGTCCGCGATGATCACCCCGCGCTCTCGTGCAATCTCGGCGCCTCGGGAGTAGACCGCCAGCGTCAGCCGCTCAAGATCATTTGCAGTTGTCTGGCCGACGGCATCGCCTACCTCATCCATGGTGATGAACTCGTCATGCCCAACCTCGGCCTTGGTAGTCGGCGTGAAGATCGGTTTCGGTAGCCGGTCCGCCTCAACAAGACCGGATGCGAGCTGGACACCCGAAATGGCGCCCGTCGCTCGGTAGCTCTCAAGACCGAGCCCAGTCAGGTAGCCGCGGGCAATGCACTCGACGGGCACCATGTCGAGTCGGCGGCACCGAATCGCCCGACCCTTCCATTCCGGTGGTACGTCCTCGGTGAGCACGTGATTGGGCACCAGATCGTCCACTTGACCGAACCACCACAGGGACAACTGCGTCAGGATCGCGCCCTTGTCCGGGATCGGGGTCGGCAACACCACGTCATACACCGACACCCGATCCGACGCCACCAGGATCAGGTTGTCCCCATCGGCGTACACATCACGGACCTTGCCTTGACGAATTAGCTCCACACGCAGGGTTCTAGCACATCCCGGTGTCTCGAATCTCAAGCAGCCGATACTAGGCGGGCTGACCCCGATGGCCGGGAGTCCGCTGGTCGGCCCCGGCGGCACACAACAAAGGGACCCGAAAGCCCCAACTCTTGGACGAGTCAGAGATGTTCGGGTCCCTGTGCGTGGTGTTTGGTTACCGCATGGTGTCTCTCTCGTCACCCTTCGTGGCACCGCTTGCTGAACGCAGGGCGTCGGCAACGTCATCACCGGTGTCCTTGACATTCTCGCCAGCCTGCTTGACGTCGGCCTTGGACTCCTGCATACGCCCTTCGGCCTCGAGATCGGGGTTGTCAGTTGCATCGCCCGTCGCTGCCTTCGCCTTGCCAGCCAGCTCCTCGGCCTTGTCCTTTGCCTTGTCCGCGAAACCCATAAGAGCCTCCCTGTTCTCATTGCGGCAACATCCCCGGGCAGGATCGTCCGGGTCATCAGATTCCTTACCCACCTCGAGGAATGTGAACACCAACTTTGCGCACCTATCGCTTCTCAAAATTCCGACCGTTGGCGGCTTTTTGGTTGTGCGGAGGCAGTTCGGATAGCGACTACGCCGCACTGGTCGGAAATTTGAGAGGGGAGCTGTCTCGACGCCCCAGCCAGAGGCTGACACGGGCGACCAGGATGACCGGGGGTTCGTCTCGCAGCTGCCGAGACGGTCAGTCACATTTCGGAACTGATCACGATGACCGGGACGCGTTGGATGGTGTTGTTGGCGAACCCACCGCGACTCCACCGTTGCCCAAGCGGCTGAGTCCGACCGCTGGCGTCCGTTGCGCGGCAGGCCAACACGTAGCTGCCCAGCTCGGACTGCCACGTCCATGTCCAACGTGCCCAGCCATGGGACGCCTGCGCTCGCTCGAGGTCAGCAGGTTCCCAGGTGTCCCCGCCGTCGATACTGACCTCGACCTTGCTGACTGGCGCCCAACCTGACCAGGCCCGTCCCTCGATCCTCACCGGACCAGACCTCACAACACGTCTGCGTGACATGAAGTCTGGGAACCCAGGTGGCACGAGTAGCGCTCGCGGCTCGATCCGGGTCACCGGAACGCCAGGTTCGTCAGGGGTGTCGCGCAATCGGTACGCCCGCATCTGGAACCCATCGAACGGCTGGGCAACGAGGGTGATCCGGCGCAGCCACTTCACGTGCGCCATGCCGTACCAGCCCGGAACGACCAACCGCAGCGGAGCCCCGTGCTGCGGCGGCAGCGGCGCGCCGTTCATCTCGTACGCCAGCAAGACGTCCTCGCGCAGCGCTTCCGTGACCGGCAGCGCCCGTTGGTAATCTTGCTCGAGGCCGCGCTCGATGCCATGGTCCGCACCAGTAAAGACCACATCGACCGCCTCCTCAGCAATTCCTGCCTCCTGCAACAGGCCCAACAGAGGCGTCCCGCTCCAGCGGGCGGTACCGACGGCCTCGGTCAGCCACGGTTGACTTACCGGACGCGGGAGCAGCCGAGCCCGGCCGTTTCCTGCGCACTCGAGCGTCACGACTGCTGTGACCTTGGGCCGGCTGCGAATAGCGTCAAGATCCAGCGACAGCGGGCTCCCGACAACGCCGTCGATCACCAGCTCGAAGGTAGTCGGATCGATGGCGGGGATGTCGTAGTGGATCAACAGGTAGTGCAATCCGGCCGGGGTGATGTCCCAATGCAAGGACTCCAACGGCATGCCGTGGTTGCGGGCGGCCAGCCGTAGCTCGTCGGCCGAGATGCCCTCCTCGGGACTTGCAACTCGGGCGGGCGAACTGATGCTCTCGAGATCGATGGTCACCGTGGATCCTTTCGGCATTCTCACTGTAACCCTGCGGTTCCGATCGGGCGCCGGCTAAGCTCCGCGCAGCAATCCCCTGCCCTCGCGCCAGAAGGCCGCCAGATCCTCGATCGAGTCGAAATCCGCTGCATCCCGCAGCCCGCCGAACGGCGCATTCCAGAAGGGGCCGCCATCATGATCATGCGCACTGACGTACGCGTACGGCGTGGGATGAAAGTCCTCTCCGGGCGAGGACCCATATGAGCGATCGTCCAACAAGATCGCCAAGTCAAAGTGCTCAGGCCACAGAATCGGCTGCTGGCCCGGATCCAGCACACGCAACGCAGCATCGCTGAGTACGAACCAGTCAACGATGACCCGAACGGCCGCCGAGTCAAGATCAACAACATCATCCGGCTGCGCGCCGCTGCCCTCGCGACAGCCGATATCCGGCGCTCCGAACTCGACACCAAGCCGGTCAGCAAGATCGCGGAACGACCCTGCCGCGGGCACCCTCCGATCCCCCGCTACCAGCTCCAGTCCATCCAACCGGCGCTCCGGCCCGGTGGTCGTGCCGAACCCGCCTGGGGTCACCCGCAGCGCAATCTCACCGGTCGCCTCATACTCAGGGCCCGGCGAGCAGACACTCGGCGATCCCATGCAGTTGGTGTCGGGTGGCAACCAAGGTGGAGGTGGTCGGTCCAGAATCGGCGTGATCCATGGGACTCCTTCAGGTAAGTGCTGGCAGATTGCTCGCTGCGCGCGCAGGCTGCAACCTGTCAGCAGTTTCCCAGCAGGGCACGCCAAATAGTCCTGCGGGCGACCACCCGACTCGCGGCTAAGCCGTCGCGGCAACCTCGAGATCAGCAATCACGATCTTCCTCATCTGGAACAGTGCCTGGGTGACGCGCTCTGCCTGCTCGGGATCGCTGCTCGACAGCAGCTCCTCGAGCCGGTCTGGCACAACCTGCCACGAAACGCCGTACTTGTCCTTCAACCAGCCACACATGGACTCCTCGCCGCCACCTTCGGTAAGCGCGGACCAGTAGCGATCCACTTCAGCCTGGTTGTCGCATGGCACCTGGAAGGAGATCGACTCGTTGAAGGTGAACTCCGGGCCGCCGTTCAGGGCGACGAACTTGCTTCCGTTCAACACGAAGTCGACGGTCATGGTTTGACCAGCCCGCTCGCCGGCGGGGTACGGCGTCACCTTGCCCACGCTCGAGTCCGGGAAAATTCCCGCGTAGAACCTCGCCGCCTCCTCACCCTGAGTGTCGAACCATAGACATGTTGTGAACGCGTCCATCCCTTACTCCTTCGTCGCTTGAAGCTTCAGACGACCAGCATCGCCTCTGCCAAAGTTGGACTCGACGAGCGGTCCAGATTCATCGCAGATGCTGCCACTCAAGTCGCGGCATTAGGTTGAGGGAATGAAGATCACCTTCGCGCAGGGGGACATCACCGAACAAGAGGTCGATGCCATCGTCAACGCAGCCAATCACTCACTGCTGGGCGGCGGCGGGGTTGACGGAGCGATCCATCGTCGGGGCGGGCCCGAGATTCTGGCTGAGTGCCAAAAGCTCCGGGAGGACAAATATCCCGACGGGTTGCCGACCGGCCAGGCGGTGGCGACGACGGCTGGTCGACTCAAGGCGGGCTGGGTGATCCACACCGTCGGGCCGACGTACGCCAAGTCCAAGAACAAGTCGCAGTTGCTCGCGGACTGCTTCCGCAACTCCCTGAGAGTTGCCGACGAGCTTGGCGCAGCCACCGTGGCATTCCCAGCCATCTCGACTGGCATCTATCGCTGGCCGGTCGATGATGCAGCCCGGATCGCGCTGGAAACAGTGCAGGCCAGCGACACGCACGTGGACGAGGTGAGGTTCGTGCTTTTCGACCAGCGCGCGTACGACGCGTTCACAGCTCAGGCATCACCGAGCGAGGGATAGCCCCGGGAACCGCCCTATTGCCTGCATCAGGCGGCCGTAGGACCCTGGACTTGTGCGTACTTTGCTGAACATCATCTGGTTCGTCTTCAGCGGCTTTTGGCTCTGGCTCGCCTACATGCTGGCCGGGGTCATCTGCTGTTTGTTGATCATCACTATCCCTTGGGGCATTGCGTCATTCCGAATGGCGAACTACGCGGCATGGCCCTTCGGCCGTGAGCTGGTTGACAAGCCAAACGCCGGCATCTTTTCCTTCCTCGGCAATGTCATCTGGGTCATTGTCGCCGGCTGGTGGCTTGCGCTGACTCACATCGCGACGGGAATCTTGCTCTGCCTCACGATCATCGGAATTCCGCTGGCGGTCGCGAACTTCAAGCTGATTGAGGTCTCCTTGATGCCCTTGGGCAAGCAGATCGTCAGCAAGCCCTCACGACCGATGCAGGTACCGGTCGAGCGCCCAACAGCTACCGGCGGACCTTCTCAAATGCCGTAATCGCCTGATCAAGATCATCGCGGGAGTGTGCGGCGGACATCTGAGTTCTGATTCGGGCCTTACCTCGCGGTACCACGGGGTAGGAGAACGCCCGTACGTAGATTCCCTCGGCCAGCAGCCGGTCCGCCATCGCCGCCGCCTCGACTGCGTCCCCGATCATGATCGGCACAATCGGATGATCGGATTCGGGAATTTCGAAGCCACGCGCGACCATTTCCGAGCGGAAATACGCCGTATTCTCACGTAGCCGCTGCAACAGCTCGCCGGATGTCTCGAGCAGATCCAGCGTGGCGATGCCCGCAGCCGCAATTGAAGGTGCCAGGGAATTGGAGAAGAGATAGGGCCGGGACCGCTGGCGCAGCATCTCGACGATCTCTTTGTGGGCGGCGGTGTAGCCGCCACTCGCACCGCCCAGCGCCTTCCCCAGTGTCCCGGTGACGATGTCGACGCGATCTTGCACACCGAACAACTCGGGCGTCCCGGCGCCGGTCGGACCAAGGAATCCCACGGCGTGAGAGTCGTCCACCATGACCAGCGCGCGATAGCGCTCGGCCAGCTCGACGATGGCGCCAAGGGGCGCGACGTAGCCATCCATGGAAAACACCCCATCGGTTGCGATCAGCCGATGGCGCGCACCTTGCGCCTCGCGCAGCTTCGCCTCGAGGTCGGCCATGTCCCTGTTGGCGTAGCGCATGCGGGTGGCCTTGCACAGTCGTACGCCGTCGATGATGCTCGCATGATTCAGCTCATCGGAGATGACGACGTCCTCAGGACCGAGCAGCGTCTCAAAGAGACCACCGTTCGCGTCGAAGCAGGAGCTGTACAAGATCGCGTCTTCAGCCCCGAGGAAATGCGCGACGCGACGCTCGAGCTCCTTGTGAATCTCGGCGGTACCGCAGATGAAGCGTACTGACGCCATGCCGAACCCCCAGCGATCAAGAGCCTGCTGCGCGGCGGCGACCATAGCTGGGTGATCAGCAAGGCCGAGATAGTTGTTGGCGCAGAAATTGATCAACGTCTGATCACCGACAGCTATCCGAGCGGACTGTGGCGTACGGATCACTGCCTCGGCTTTGAAGAGACCCTCAGCCTGCAGCGTCGCAAGATCATCAGCGAGTTTATCCTTGAGAGTGCCGTACATGATCCCTCCTATCCTTCCCAGTTCATGATCACCTTTCCACCATGACCCGAACGCGCCGCCGCAAAGGCCTGCTCATAGTCGGTGTAGTGGAAACGATCAGTGATCACTCCGGAGATGTCGAGTCCGCTCTCCAAGAGCACCGACATTTCGTACCAGGTCTCAAACATCTCACGGCCATAGATGCCCTTGATGGTCAGCATCTTCAAGACGACAGCGGCGAAATCAACACTGATCTCTGCCGACGGTATGCCAAGCACAGCGATTCTGCCGCCATGGGTCATCTGCGCGATCATGTCGCGCAGCGCCGCCGAGCTGCCGGACATTTCGAGCCCGACATCGAATCCCTCACGCATTCCGAGTTCACGCTGCGCGTCAGCCACGTTGTCGCGGTCGATATTCACCGCTCGCGTGACACCGAGTGAGCGCGCCAAGGCCAGCCGCTCGTCGCTGCGGTCGGTGATCACCACGTGCCGTGCTCCGGCGTGTTTGCTCACCATGGCCGCCATGATGCCGATCGGTCCGGCTCCGGTGACCAAGACATCCTCGCCAAGCATCGGAAATGCGAGCGCGGTGTGCACCGCATTACCGAACGGGTCGAAGATCGCCGCGACTCCTGGATCGATCGGGTCGCGGTGCACCCAGGCATTACCTGAGGGCAGCGCGACGTATTCGGCGAAGGCGCCGTCGAGGTGAACGCCGATGGCTCGAGTATGGATGCAGAGATGTCGGCGGCCAGCGCGGCAGTTACGACATCGGCCGCAGACCAGGTGCCCCTCGCCGCTCACCAGGTCGCCAACCGCAACGTCGGTAACGCCGGATCCGATCTTGACCACCTCACCGGAGAACTCATGACCCACCGTCACCGGGGGCTGAAGAGTCTTCTGCGCCCACGCGTCCCAAGACTCGATATGCAGATCGGTTCCACAAATGCCCGTCGCCTTGACCTTGACCAACACATCGCCAGCCCCGACCCCTGGCACCGGCACCTCGATCAGCTCCAGCCCCGGCCCCGGTCGCGTCTTGACAAGGGCCTTCACTAGCTGCCTCCCACATCCCCACACTGCCACAGTGCGCGCAGCTGAGGTGGGCCCAGGACGTTGCCCTTAGTGGTCACTCCGAGCCTTGCTCTGTAGACCCGGCACCGCTCCACGACCCAGGTGGCTGAGCATAGAAGTTCGACCAGGTCTGACGAAGAGGGCGGCGACCAACGAACATCGCAGAGAGCGGAGCGAGCAAGCAAACACAGGCCCGTTGCGCGAGCCGTGAAGGCCCGTTTCGCGAGCGTCGGAGGGGCGCCGCCGACGAGTGCAGGAGCGATGCGCGGAACACACCTCCAGACCAGCAGTCAGATCCGAAGCCGAGAGTGTGTTTCGCGCGCGCGACGAACGAGGCGGCCTCCAGCGCCCCGTGCGCGAGCCGTGAAGGCCCGTTGCGCGAGCGTCGGAGGGCGCCGCTCAGGAGTGGGGAACGATGAGCGCAACGGCTTCGCTACCAACAGAACCGTCGAGACTGTTTAGCCGTTGCGCGAAGAGCGACGAACGACTCAGCTTTTAGCGACCGTTGCGCGAGCCGTGAGCACCAGTTGCGCGAGCGTCGGAGGGGCGCCGCCGACGAGTGCAGGAGTGATGCGCGAAACACACCTCCAGACCAGCAGTTAGATCCGAAGACGAGCGTGGGTTTCGCGCTCGCGCACGAGGCGGC
>Ga0307298_10000102_pt1 | contig 18179 bp, 17 predicted proteins | sample ER_DNA_158_FD_194470 | JGI IMG/M metagenome (GOLD analysis project Ga0307298, IMG submission 194470) | Bulk soil microbial communities from the East River watershed near Crested Butte, Colorado, United States - ER_DNA_158 | ecosystem: Environmental > Terrestrial > Soil > Floodplain | place... | reverse complement strand
TCGCGCTGCTTGATCAGGGGTGGCAAACGATGCTGCTGGTGATCGTCGTCTACATCATCTTGAACTCGCTCCTCACGTCGCTGATCGCGCCCCACTACCTGGGCGACAATGTCGGCGTCTCGACCCGGGTGACAGTGGTAGGTCTGGTGTTCTGGGGCTGGGTGCTCGGCCCACTCGGCGCGATTCTGTCCGTACCTCTCACCTCGCTGCTGAAGGTGTTGTTGATCGACTCCGATCCGCGGGCACGATGGGCGACTGCACTGGTTGGTTCCACCCGGGAGCATCGGCGGCGATATCAAGGCGCGCCAAAGACGCCATTGGTCCCTCCGAGCGCTCAGCGCCAGCGCTGACGAAGAGGAAACATGTCACAGACGGTTCTCCTCAGCTGGCTGATGTTCGCCGCGCACGTGTTGATCGTGCTGGTGGCTGCGGTCCTGATCTCCACTAATCGCAAGCCGTCCGCTGCGATCGCATGGATTCTCACGATCATCTTCATCCCGGTATTGGGCATCTTGTTCTTCTTGCTGGTTGGTTTCGGCAAGCTGCCCCGCAAGCGACGCGAGAAGCAGGGTGAGGTGTCTGAAGCGATCCTGGCGCGTACCGACGGCCTGGACCGAGTCAGTCACCGTGATGAATGGCCAAGCTGGCTGGCGTCAATGGTGAGGATGAATCGAAATCTGGGCTCGTTGCCCATGGTCGGCGGAAACTCAGCGGAGCTGATCGAGAGCTATACCGGTTCCATCCAAGCGATGGCCGACGCGATCGACCAGGCCCAGCACTTTGTTCATGTCGAGTTCTTCATCTTGGTGCAGGATGAGGCGACTGCGCCCGTCTTCGACGCCCTCGAGCGTGCCTGTCGGCGAGAAGTACAGGTACGCGTACTGTCCGATCATGTCGCCCAGTTCATGTATCCGAACCGAAAGGCGACGATCCGCCGGTTCGCCGCGATGGGCGCGGAGTACCGGCCCATGCTGCCACTGCAGCCGTTGCGGGGGCACTGGCGCCGACCAGATCTTCGCAATCATCGGAAGCTTCTCGTGGTGGACAGCATGGTGGGGTTCACCGGCTCGCAGAATTTGATCATCGACCACTACCACAAGAAGAAGACGATCAAGCGAGGCCTGCACTGGCACGAGCTGATAGTCCGGCTGACCGGGCCAATCGTCAGAGAGCTGGATGCGGTCTTCGTCACCGACTGGTACAGCGAGACCGACGAGCTGCTGCCACTGGACACTTCACCAGTGCGGCCGGAGGATGACGACGAGCTCGTGGACGCCCAGATTCTGCCGAGCGGACCCGGCTTCGACAACGACAACAACCTCAAACTCTTCGCCGCGATGATTCAGAACGCGCGGCAGCGGATCAGCATCACAAGCCCGTACTACGTCCCCGATGAGACCATTCAGATGGCCCTCGTAACCGCCGGCTCCCGCGGCCTGGATGTCGAACTGTTCGTCTCCGAGATCGGCGATCAGTTCATGGTCTTCCACGCCCAGCGCTCCTACTACGAGCAGCTGCTGCGGGCCGGGGTGAAGATCTACCTGTACCGGGCGCCGACGATCTTGCACGCCAAGCACCTCAGCATCGACGACGATGTTGCGGTGATCGGCTCGTCGAACCTGGACATCCGCTCGCTCAGCCTGCACCTTGAGCTGTCGGTCCTGGTCCACGGAGCCAAGTTCACCGCTGCCATGCGAGCCGTCGAAGACGACTACCGATCGAAGAGCCGTCAGGTGGTGCTGGAGGAGTGGCTGCACCGGCCAACGCGAGAACGGATCTTCGATAACTTGATGCGGCTGACATCCTCGCTGCAATGATCTCCGGCTGGCTCCGGATCCGATCAAGGTGGGTCTCAGTCACTGCTGGCTCTCAGCTCGCCCCTGATTTGATCTTGACTGCAAGATCAACAGTGGCCTGCAACATTGACAGGCTGGAGCGCAGGTCGCCAGTATGGCCCCGACGGGCTGATCATGTTGCGCCCTTGCGAACCTCGACTCTTAGGGGACTTCAATGACGACTCTGACCGCGTGGGCCTTTCCCAATGCCGGCGACGCCGAACAAGCCATCCAACGACTGGACGCTTTGCAGTCGCAAGGTCACATCGCCCTCGACGATGCGGCTCTTGTCAGCTGGGAATCTGGAAAGAAGAAGCCGAAGACACGTCAACTGCATGACACGACGAGGCAGGGAGCACTTGGCGGCGCCTTCTGGGGCATGTTCCTCGGCTTGCTCTTCCTGGTGCCGTTCCTCGGCGCGGCGATCGGCGCTGCGCTGGGCGCGCTGAGCACCTCGATGGTCGACATGGGAATCAGCGATCAGTTCATCGACGACGTGAAGAAGAAGATCACGCCCGGCACCTCCGCATTGTTCCTGCTCACCGACGACGAGGTCGTTGACCGCATCGAGACCGAGCTCAAAGACATGAGCCCTGAGCTCATCGCCAGCAACTTGTCAGCAGAGCAGGAAGCAAAGCTGCGCGAGGTCTTCGCCGAAGAGTGATGCCACGCCGCTCATTCGGTCAGTGAACGGATGACGAAGCCGGTCTTGAGCTTGGGGGTGAAGAACGTGGACTTCGGTGGCATCAGCAGGCCTTCGCGAGCGGTCCGCTCGATCTCGGCGACGCTGACGGGCCTGATCAATACCGCCGCCGAGGCGCGCCCACTGTCCACCTCGAGCAGCGTTTCCTCGAGTCCGTGTTGGTAGGTCACCCTTAATGGGACATCGGCGAGCGCCGTCTCTAACCAACCCCCGTCGAGGGCGCGTACGCCGTCGAATCGTCCCGGTTTGGCTTCCAGCCGCCACGATCCATCACGGGTGAACAGCACCAGGAATCCCTTTGTCGCCATCGCCGCAAGTGTCTCGGGGCTAGGTCGGTCGGTTGGGATGAGCTCGAATGATCGGGCTAACGCGCGTGCCAGATCGGCAACGTCGACGTCGGCGTAGAGACGGTGAATCGCCTCCACACTCAGCTGCTCCTCGATCAGCTCGTTGACAAAGGCAAGCGTCAGCTCCGCCGGTGTATCAGTCCGACCGGTCGCCTCGCGGACCTCGTCGCGGTAACTCCGGGAGATGCCATAACGGTGATGGCCGTCGGCGATCAGCACATCATCGGCGGCCAGCTTGTCTCGAATGGCAGCGATACGGTCCAGATCGGTGACGCGTTCCAGGACATGCTCAACGCCCTCCTCTGTGACGGCGCACAGCGCCTCGCCCGGCTCCGCGAGCAACTCGGTCAGACCAGTGGACAGCGAAAGCCCCCAAACCGGGGACAGGTTGGCCGCGGTCGCGCGGGTCAGGTCGAGGCGATCGGTGGATGCCTCGGCTGTGGTCCGCTCGTGCGGGAGGACTCCGCCAGCCTCGAGATCAACGACTTCCAGCCCGCCGAGCACCCCGGCGATGTCGCGCCGCGCACCAGCCGAGTCGGTGAAACGCATGCGATAGATGGTGAACGACGGGCAAGGGTCGGCGGCAAGAACTCCCTCATCGAGCCAAGCATCCAACGTCTGGGCCGCAACGTCATAGCGGTCCTCTCCACCTCGCGGTACGTCGATGCGCACGATGTTGTGGGTCGACCTCGCCTCGAACGCATCGACGTCAGCGTCGGAAAGCACGTCATACGGTGGGGCGATCACCGACGCCAGGTCGTCGGTGGCGTAACGAATCGCGGCAAAGGGTTCGAAGCGCGGCACGGCACAAGGGTTCCATGCCTGGACGCAGTATCTGAGCATGGCTCAGAACTCGCGGATCTGCCCTCAGATTCCGAGCGCGATTCGCCGCGAGCGGTGACCATGGTCATCGACCCGAAACACGGCAGTAATCGAGGTAGGGAAAGATGGGGACGTGTTTCTGCTGCGGGTGACCTTGCCGGACCGACCAGGTTCGCTGGGCTCCGTCGCGACGGCGATGGGCAGTGTCGGCGCCGACATCAATGCCGTCGAGATCGTTGAGAAGAAGTCTGACGGAAGCGTCGTGGACGACTTCATCGTCGATCTGCCGCCCAACCAGCTACCCGAGACTCTCGTGACCGCCTGCCAGAACCTGACTGGCGTACGCGTGGAGTGGATTGCCCGCTATCCCGAGGGCGGCGGGCTGCAATCGGACTTGGAGGCTCTCGAGCGGATGACGGCTGATCCCCCGCATGCCGCCGAAACACTCGTCTCGCTATGCCCGGTCGTCTTTCGTTCTCATTGGGCGACCTTGATCGACGTGACGGATGGCGCACCTCACCCGAGCTTCTCCACCACCCTGGCGCCGGACCTGACCCCTGATATCGCCGCGAGGTTCACGCCATTCGACACGACCCACCGCACCGATCTTGAGACGGACTGGAGTCCCGGCTGGGGCGACACAACTGCAGTCGTGACGCCACTGACCCGCGACCGGGTGATCGTGATCGGCCGTTTAGGTGGACCCGCCTTTCTTGACTCCGAGATCGCCCGTTTGCATCATCTCGCCGCGCTTGTGAAGTAGGGCGCCTCCAACCGCCTCAGGTACGGTCGGCCCGTGGAGAGGTTCGGGTGGGCTGAGCTGATCGCATTGCTCACCTCGATCGGTTTCGGAACTGTCTCGGCGGTGGTCCCCGTAGTCAACGCCGAGGCATACGTCATCGCCTCGCAGATGTCGGCCGTCATAGGGCCCATACCCATCGCTATCGGCATTGCAATCGGCCAAACACTTGGCAAGCTCTTGCTTTTCTTTGGCGTCCGTGAGGGAAAGGAGCTGCCCTTCATCAAGCATCGGCGGGAGGCCCAGAAGCAACGCCCGGTCGGGCCAGCCCGCGCCCGGTTCCGCGCGGCCATGGCCAAGCTGCTTGACCTGGTTGGACAGGAACGCTGGGGCCTGCCGATCGTCCTGGTTGCCGCCATTTTCGGTTTTCCACCGCTGTATGCCGTCGCCCTGCTGGCCGGCGCGACAACGATGCGGCCTATTTGGTTCGGGCTCACTGTCCTGGTGGGCCGGCTGTGCCGATTTCTCCTCGTGGCGTCGGGCTTTCACGGGCTTCACGACTGGTTCATCTGAAGCGACGGCGTCAGCTCGCAGCGCGATCCTCGCGAGCGGCGCGAGCCATCGAACAACGTGCGCAGCGCTAAGACCCAGCTTCGAGCGTCGGAGTCGCGCCCGCTGACGATCGGAGGAACGATGAGCGAAGCGCCACAATTGCCGACGCCAAGCTCGCGACATTCGCGCTTCGCGAAGAGTGACGACGGCGTCAGCTCCCAGCGCGACGTGCGCGAGAAGTTCCTAGTAAATTGGTGCGGTGCCGAAGATCTTCAGCAACCTCAATCTGCATGGAGCAACCCCGCCGCGCGTGCAGCCCAAGGTTGGCGAATGGGGTCCGCTGAAAGTGCCGAGCACCAAACAGAAGAAGCGGATGCGGATCTGGGTCGGACTCGCACTGCTCGGTGCTCTGATCGCGATCTTTCTCCTCGGCTGGTACGTCTACTACGTCATGACCGGCAGCTGGGGCTTCGGCATCGGCGACGAAAAGCAGTTCCTCGCGACATTTCTGCTGTAAGCCACTAGTCCCCTACGGTCGCCACCTTTCGCGCCGCCTCAGGGCCCTGCTCAAGCAGCACCTCGAAGGCTTCCGCCCCAGTGAGCACGGGAACCTTGAGCTCCACAGCCCTGTCGTACTTCGATCCGGGCGAATCACCGACGACCACGAAGCTGGTCTTTTTCGACACCGAGCCAGCGACCTTGCCGCCGCGCGAGGTGATGGCCTCCACTGCTGAGTCACGGGTGTACCCGTCTAAGGACCCAGTGACCACGACAGACAGCCCAGTGAGCGTTTGCTCCCGGGTCACTTTGGGCTCGCTCCGCATCACACAACCAGCGGCCTGCCATTTGGCTACGATTTCGCGATGCCAGGGCTCGGCAAACCAGTCGATGATTGCGGTGACGAGAGTCGGTCCAATGCCCTCCACCTGGGCCAGCTGTTCCGGAGTCGCGTTAGCAAGAGCGTCAATATCGCCGAATGCGGCTGCAACGTCCGGTGCTACACCCTTGCCGATGTGCCGGATCGACAACGCGACCAAGAACTTGTCCAGCGGCCGGGTTTTGGCCGCCTCGAGGTTCGCCAGCAGCTTGGCGCCGTTGGCCGAGAGAGCGCCGGCCTTGGTTGTGAAGAAGTCAGTCTTCTTGAGCTTTTCCTCGGTCAGGCTGAACAAGTCACCCTCATCAGTCAGCAGTTCGGCGTCGAGCAGCGCCTGCCCCGACTGGTAGCCCAGCACCTCGATGTCGAGGGCGTCACGGCTAGCGACGTGGAACAGCCGTTCCCGTAGCTGCGCCGGACAGGATCGAGTGTTGGGGCAACGCAGGTCCGCGTCCCCTTCCTTCTCGGGTCGCAGCTCGGTTCCGCATGCCGGGCAGTGGGTGGGCATCTCAAACGCTCGCTCGGTGCCGTCGCGCAGGTCAACGACCGGGCCGACGATCTCTGGAATCACGTCACCAGCCTTGCGCAGCACGACCGTGTCGCCGATGAGCACTCCCTTGCGAACGACCTCGCTTGCGTTGTGCAGCGTCGCCATTGCCACAGTCGAGCCGGCGACCTGGACGGGCTCCATGATCGCGTACGGTGTCACCCGGCCTGTCCGCCCGACGTTGACGTTGATGTCGATGAGTTTGGTGGTGACCTCTTCGGGAGGGTATTTGTACGCGATCGCCCATCGCGGAGCACGGGACGTCGAGCCGAGCTGGTCCTGTACGGCCCGCTCGTCCAGCTTCACCACGACGCCATCGATCTCGTGCTCCACCGAATGTCGATGCTCGCCGAAGTACTCGATGTAAGACCAAACTTCGGTCAGGTTGCGCGCCAGCTTCCGGTGCTGGCTCACCGGAAGTCCCCAGCGATCCATGGCGGCGTACGCGTCGGACAGTCGATCGGCAGTGAAGCCTTCCAGCATGCCGATGCCGTGGCAGATGAAGCCCAGATTTCGTGAGGCGGTGATCTTTGGGTCCTTCTGCCGCAGCGAACCAGCCGCCGCATTGCGGGGATTGGCGAACGGAGCCTTCCCGTCCAAAACCAGAGACTCATTGAGGGCGGTGAAGTCGGCAACCGCAAAGAAAACCTCGCCGCGGACCTCGAGCGTCTCGGGAACGTCGGGGCCGGACAGTCGGTGCGGGATGACCCTGATCGTTTTGACATTGGCGGTGACGTCTTCGCCCACTCGCCCATCGCCTCGGGTTGCGGCGCGCACCAGCCTGCCGTCCTGGTACACCAGATCGATCGCGAGGCCGTCGACCTTGAGCTCACAGACGTATCCGGATTGCTCGAGCCGCCTCTCGCCCAGCTCGCGGATCGCCCGCTGGACCCAGCGGTCCAGCTCGTCGCGGCTGAACGCATTGTCCAGGCTCATCAGTCGCTGCAGGTGCTCGACCGGAGTGAAGGTAGTGGATGGCGGAGGCCCGACCTGCTGGGTCGGCGAGTCCGGCGTACGGAGTGCGGGAAATGCGTCTTCAAGCTCGTTGAGCTGACGCATGATGGCGTCGAACTCGCCGTCGGAGATGGTTGGTGCGTCGAGCGCGTAATAGCGCCACCGCGCGTCGTTCACTCGCTCGCTGAGATCGGCGTGTTGCTGACTCGCTTTCGCCAAGGACTCCGATAGCTCGATTTCTCCATCGCCGGCTGGCGCGGACAAGATCTCTTCCGCCACGTAAAGCACATTAACGCCCCGTGCCGACGGTCGACTGCAGCTCGGTTGGGGCTCGACAAATCGGCCACCGAAATAACGAAGCAATAACGCGAGCTTGCCATGCTGGCGATCGGCGCTCTCGGACTCGGTTTGCTGGCTACCCCGACCGGCACCGCAATCGCCAAACCGACAACACCGACGCAGACCTCAACCAGCTCGCGGCAAGCCCCTGACTCGCTGTTCCCTGAGGTGGGTAGCAGCCGCTACAACGTCAAGCACTACGCGATCAAGCTGACCTACCAGACTTCGGGAGAGATCAAGGCGAAACGACTCTCGCCGCTAAGACGAAGAAGCGCCTGAAGTCGTTCTCGCTCGATCTGGAAGGACTCACCGTCGACACGGTGAAGGTCAACGGACACACAGCAGACTTCTCAAGGCGCGACAACAAGTTGATCATCAAGCCATCGAAGGTCTTAGACGGCCGCTTCTGGGCCACGATCCAAGTACCACGGAAAGCCGGTCACCCACATCGACCCCGATGGAGCTCAGGACGGCTGGATCCCCACCGATGATGGGGCGACGGTGCTGAGTGAACCTGTCGGAGCCATGACGTGGTTCCCTAACAACAACACACCACGCGACAAGGCAACCTTCGACATGAAGGTCACCGTTCCGTCCAAGCTCGAGGTGGCCGGAAGCGGCGATCTACGGAGCGTCCGGAAGCATGATGGCCAGGAGACCGGCGGTGGGTGCAGCCCAAGCAGCAGGCGACCTATCTGGCGATGATCTCTATCGGCGACTACGACGTGTATCGCTCCACGATGACGACGACGACCGGCCGCCGGATTCCGATCTGGAGCTTCATCGAGCCCAAGCTGGGCACTCAGGCGGCCGCCCGCGCGCTTATTCCGAAGGCGATCCGTTACTTAGAGCGGCGGTTCGGACCCTACCCGTTCAACAGTGCGGGGATCGTCGTCAAGGACACCGACGTCGGATACGCCCTGGAAACGCAGAATCGGCCTGTCTTCGACAATGACGAAGGCGAGACCGTCGACGATTTGACCAACGTCCACGAGTGGGCTCATCAGTGGTATGGCAATTCGGTGTCGTTGAGCGACTGGGGCGACATCTGGCTTAACGAAGGCTTCGCCACCTACGCCGAATGGCTGTGGGATGCCTCTCATGGCGGACCGAGCACCGCCGAGACGTTCCAGAAGGAGTACGACAGCCACCCGAACCACCCGGCCCCGCCGGCTGTCGACCTCTGGTCGCCCGCGCCTGCCGCTCTGGAAGATCCAGCGGATCTGTTCGGTCCTCAGGGGTATTTGCGGGGCAGTATGACGCTGGAGGCCCTGCGTCAGAAGGTCGGATCGCACGACTTCTTCGTCATCCTGCGCAAGTGGGCAGAGCAGAACGCGTATGGCAATGTCTCGACACCTGAGTTCATCGCACTGTCCGAGCGTGTGTCGGGGCAGGACCTCAACGCGTTGTTCAAGGCGTGGCTCTATGTGGCGGAGAAGCCCGCGCTCAGCTGACGGCCGGGCCGATCATTAGTCGGCAAGCTGCTCCACAACGATCTGGGCCGCGGAGCGTAGGGTTCGGAGCGCGCGGACAGCATCATCGCGGGACGCTGAGGCCAGCCCGCAGGCTGGCGTGATCACAACCCGTGCAGCGACTGGTGGCTCCAGGCCGAGATCGCGCAGCGAGCTCAGCACGCGGCGGGCAACTTGATCAGGGCCAAGCATACGGTCGGTGGGCAGCGCACCCATGCCGATCCACTGCCCCGCTTCGAGAGTTGCTGCAACGTCGTCCCAATCTGCGGCCGACAGTTGGTCGATGTCGAGGAGTACGCCGCTGACGCCGGCTAAACGCAGCAGTTCAATCGGCGGATCCGCGGCGCAGCAGTGCACCGCAACAGGTGTCGGCGCCAGCCGCTCACGGGCATAGATGATGGCGCCGCTGATCTCGCTCGACTCGATGGCGCGGTGCCGCGACAGGCCGCTCGCGGTGGCGATCGTTCCGGCGAGCACCGCCGGAAGCATCGGCTCGTCGAGCTGGATCAACGGCTCGACATCGGGCAGCCGCCGGACCAGCTCGGCAACAAGCTGCGCGGCGCCCTCGGCAAGCGACTGGCTGAGATCCCGCCGCGCTCCGGAGTCGGCAAGTACGCGATCACCGCGTGGACGCTCCATCATGGCCGCCAGCGTCCAGGGGCCTGCGACGGAGAGCTTGACAGTTCCCTCGTATCCCTGCGCGTGCTCCTCCAGCAGGTCAAGATCATTGCGGAGGGTGCTGATGGCCAGCCGATGGTCCCGGCCAGAGGCGTCGGTAAGCCGCCATCCGGCCGGTTGCAGATCCACCGCGAGTCCAGCGAGGAACGCGGTCGACCGTCCGATCAGTTGGGCGTACGAACCGCGCGCGGGAAGCTCTGGCAGGTAAGGAAGATCAGGGCACTCCGCGAATGCGATCTTGATCGCATCCATCATGTCGGTACCTGGCCAGGAGCCGACGCCCGTGGTCCGGATCGGCGGCAGTTCGTCGTCCGACGCGCTGCTGGTCACGCTTGGGTGGCCGAGATGGTCGCGCTTCCGATGACTAGCGAGCCTTCGTAGAGAACCACGGCCTGACCCGGCGCGACACCGGAGGTGGCAGACTCCAAGATCACATCCAAACCATCGTCATGCACCCGAACGGTGGCCGGCATGGAAAGTCCATGGGCTCGAACCTGTACCGCGCCGGACCACTCTGCGGCCGGCGGCTGACCGGTCCAGATGGGCCGGATTGCGCTGATCATGCTCACCGCCAGGGCGTCTCGAGGGCCCACTGTGACGGTGTTGGTGGTGGGCGTGATCGTTAGCACGAAGCGCGGCTGGCCGTCAGGTGCAGGCCTGCCGAGCCGTAGACCACGCCGCTGCCCGATCGTGAATCGGTGCGAACCTCCATGTTCGCCAACTTTCGTGCCGGTTGCGTCCACGATGTCGCCCGGCCGGTTTCCGAGCCGCTGCTCGAGAAATCCGGCTGTGTCCCCGTTTGCAATGAAGCAGATGTCATGGCTGTCGGGCTTCTCCGCGACGGCCAGGCCGCGCTCTCGCGCCTCAGTGCGTACGTCGGCCTTCAGCGAGGCACCAAGCGGAAAGTAAGAGCGGCGAAGTTGATGTTGGTTGAGTACGGCCAGCACGTACGACTGGTCCTTGCTGGAGTCGACCGCCCGATACAGTTCCACGTCATCACCGGTACGGATCAGCCGGGCGTAGTGACCAGTGCAGACCGCATCGAAGCCCAGTGCCACGCCGCGGTCCAGAACGGCTGAGAACTTGATCTTCTCGTTGCAGCGCACGCAGGGGTTGGGGGTGCGGCCGGCCGCGTATTCTGCGACGAAGTCGCTCACCACATCCGCGGCAAAGCGATCCGAGAGATCCCATACGTAAAACGGGATTCCGAGCACATCGGCGGCCCGCCGAGCGTCGTGGGCATCCTCCTTGGAGCAGCAGCCACGCGCACCTGACCGGAAGCTCTGCGGATTCTTGGACAGGGCCAGATGGACGCCGGTAACGTCGTGCCCAGCCTCGACTGCTCGTGCCGCGGCAACGGCCGAGTCGACGCCGCCGGACATTGCGGCCAATACCTTCATCTGTGTCCTTCCGGCGAGCTCGAGCGTCGGCATCCCGCAGGCAGCTCCAAATCGGGCTGCGGACGCTTCTCGGCAAGCGGCAAGTCTCTCACGCGTGGCACGGGCGGCCCGACCTCGACGCTTATGCGAACGCAGCCGCGGCCTTGGCCCGCTGAACGGCTTCGGGCAACGCGGCGGCGAGCGCCCGTACGTCCGCCAGGGTCGAGGAGTGGCCAAGCGAGAATCGCAGCGCCGAGCGTGCATCGCCCTCGCTGTATCCCATCGCAATCAGCACATGACTCGGCTGTGAAACCCCGGCCGAGCATGCTGCTCCGGTGGAACAGTCAATCCCGGCGGAGTCCAATAGCATCAAAATGGCGTCCGCGGAACAGCCAGGAAAACCAATGTTGGCGATCCCGGGAAGGCGATCGCCTTCTGAAGGTGGGCCGTGCGGGATCGCCCATGGAATGGCGGCCAACACTGAGTTGACCAGGTCGGTACGTAGCTGACGTATCCGGCGCTCCTCCTCCAGGCGTTTTTTGGTCGCGACCTCGAGCGCCGCGGCGAACCCTGCCGTGGCGGCGACATCGAGGGTGCCGGAGCGTACGTCTCGCTCCTGACCGCCGCCATGCAGAATCGGGGCCAGCCGAAGCTCGCGACGCGCCAACAGGGCACCGATCCCGTACGGTCCCCCGAGCTTGTGCGCGGTGAAGCTCAACAGGTCGAGTCCGCTTGCCGCGAAGTCGACCTCGATGTGACCGACCGCCTGGACCGCATCGCTGTGCGAGATTGCGCCGTGCTCGGTGGCGATCGCGGCGATCTGGCGTACTGGTTGCAGGGTGCCGACCTCATTGTTCGCCCACATCACCGAAACCAGTGCGGTTTGCGAGTCGACCGCGCTGGCGAGAGCGGATAAGTCGACCCGACCAGCAGGATCGACGGGCGCGTAGCTGATCTCCGCCGAGGCCGAATGCCCAAGCCACGCCACCGAATCCAAGACGGCGTGGTGTTCCAGCGTCGAGGTAACCATCCGGCGACGAGCGACTTCGGCACCGGACCAGAACGCCCCCTTGATGGCTAGATTGTCCGACTCAGTCCCGCCACTGGTGAAGATCAGCTCTGCCGGACTTGCGCCGACTTGAGCTGCAATCGCCTCCCGCGACTCCTCGACTACCCGTCGCGCGGACCGCCCGGAAGCGTGCGGCGACGAGGCGTTGCCGACCCTGGTCAGCTCTCGAGTCATTGCCTCCACGGCCTCCGGGACCATCGGGGTGGTGGCCGCGTGGTCGAGGTAAATCCGCCTCATGAGCAATCAGTCTGCCTTCCGTTCGGCAGAACGTACGTCTTAACGGCTGTATCCATTGCACTCTGACGAGCTGGTGCTGCGAAACGTACGCAAGCCGGTCACCCTTTGCGTTTCTTGATCTCTCCAATGACGCCGTCGAGCACCTTGTGTAGGTCGCCCACCACCCCGAGATCTGCGAGCGCGAAGATCGGCGCCTCAGCGTCCTTGTTCACGGCGACGATGGCCTTGGATGTCTGCATTCCGGCTCGGTGCTGGATGGCACCCGAGATGCCGGCGGCGATGTAGAGCTGCGGAGAGACAGTCTTGCCGGTCTGGCCGATCTGGTACGCGTACGGATACCACCCAGCGTCAACCGCGGCACGTGAGGCACCGACGGCGCCACCGAGCAGGTCCGCCAACTCCTCAATGGCAGCGAAGTCGCCACCGGTGCCGCGCCCGCCAGAGACAACGACTGCCGCCTCGGTCAGTTCCGGACGGCCACTCGACTGCTTCGGCTCGCTCTTCACGATGCGTGCGGTCTTCGCGGTGTCAGAGATCGTGACCTGGACTTCCTCAACGGCCGGCTCGGTCGGTGCAGCCTCGGGAGTCACGGCGTTTGGCTTGACCGTGACCACCGGGACGCCGTGGGTCACGGCAGCGGCGACCGTCCAGTTTCCGGCGAAAACCGACTGCGTGGTCGTGCCGTCAGCGACAATGTCGATCGCGTCGGTGATCAGGCCGGACTCGAGCTTGACCGCAAGCCGTCCCGCAATCTCCTTTCCCTCGGGGCTGGAGCTGATCAAGATCGCGGCCGCGTCAACATTGCCGGCGATCTGCGCAAGCGCTTCGGCCTTCGGCGCGACGAGATAGTCCGTGAGCGCCGGGTCGGCGACGAACAGCACGCGCGTGGCGCCATACTCCGCAAGCGTCTTGGCAACTGTTTCGTCGGTCTCGCCGAAGACTACGGCGACCGGCTCTCCGAGCCTGCGAGCCAGAGTGAGAAGCTCGAGCGCTGGCTTGGAAACGTGTGAGTCGACCTGCTCGGCGACGATGAGAACCTCAGACATCAACAGCCTCGCTCTCAGATGTATTTGCCGGCGGTCAGGAACTCGACCAGGGCCGCCGATCCGGCACCGTCCTCATCGATGACGACGCGGCCCGCCTCTTTGGGCGGACGCGGGGTTGTGTGCACGACCTTGCTCCAGGCGGCGTCCAGGCCGACCGTTGTGCCGTCGATACCCAGATCGCCCAGTGTCCACGACTCCACCGGCTTCTTTTTGGCCGCGAGAATCCCCTTCATAGAGGGATAGCGGGCCTCGCCCGACTGGTCGGTGACGCTGACGATTGCCGGCAGGCGGGCCTGGATCGTGAGACTTGCCACATCGGTATCACGGCGAATGGTGAGGTCATCGTCGGCTACAGACAAGGTGGCCCCAAGGGTCGCAGCAGGCCAACCGAGCCGCTCGGCGATCATGGCCGGAATCACGCCCATAGTGCCGTCGGTGGAGGCCATGCCGCAGATGACGAGGTCGGGTGCCGCCTTCTTCAGCGCTTCAGCCAGCACCCTGCTCGTTGCGAGGGCATCGGAGCCATGCACGGCGTCATCGATGATGTGGATGCCTGCCGATGCACCCATCTGTAGCGAGCGCTTGATCGCGTCCGCGGCGTCCGCGGGTCCAAGCGTCAGAGCGACGACTTCGACGTCGTCGCGGTCGCCAGCGATCTGCAGGGCTTGCTCTAAGGCGTACTCGTCAAGCTCCGACAGCAGCCCGTCGCTACCGGCTCGATCGACAGTTCCGTCCGCGGCGAAGGACCGCTCCCCTGTCGCGTCTGGTACGTACTTGACCAGCACAACAATCTTCATGCGCTCAGCTCTCCTGGACCTCCGCTACATTACTCATGAGTAACAAAGCTTACTGCAGCTCCCACCCTACGAAGCACGAGCAGTCTCGAAGGCGAGGGCCGCGAACCGCTCTACCCGAATGATCTCTCGGTAGCGTTCTTCGCCGACCACGGCCCGCAAGGCCTCGGTTTGGCTGGCCTGCGCGGCTAGCGCGGCGTACTTACGATCTAGCAGCTGGCCGACCAGGACAACATCGATGCTGAGGGGCCCGGTCCAGGCAACCGGCGGTTCACCGACGATCGCACCCAACTCAATCCACTGGGGCAAGTTATCGTCGAGCCACTCCTGAGTGTTCGCCACTACGTGCAGGGTGCCGATACCGGTACGGCGTACGGCCTCGACCGTCCAGCGATGGACGGACACGTGGTCGGGGTGCCCCGTCTGACCGTCAGGTGAGAAGGTCAGGATGGTGTCCGGAGCTATCTCGCGAATGATCCCTACGATCTGATCTGCTGCTGTGTCGATGTCTACATCAGCGCAGCCGCCATCTGGATAGCCCAGCCAGCGATGTTCCCTGACGCCCAGAATGCCCAGACACTCCGCCAGCTCCGCCTCACGAATGGCAGCGAGTTGCTCGGGAGGCCACCTCGTCGGATCGGTCACACCAAGTTCGCCGCGACTGGCCGTTACGCAAACAACTCGAGAGCCCGCCGCAGCCGCCATCGCCATGATGCCGCCACACAGATAGGCCTCATCGTCGGGATGGGCCCAGATCGACAGGATCGCACCGAGCTCCCGGATATCTCTCATCACCACGAGAAGCAGTCTGCTGCTTTCTCCTCGAGTCTGCGAGAATCCGCCGTATGCCCACAGGAACAAGAGACGACCCATGGGAACTCAGCACTCCCCCGCGAACCTCGACCTACACCATGTGGGCGGACGAGACGGCTGACCCGCCCACGCTGTTCTGCCAGGTCGGATCGACCCAACTGAGGTACCAGCTGAGATGCCTCGACGACCTGCACGCGTGGCTGGTCGAACAGGGCGATTGGGTCGAGCTCGGCACCGCTGACGAGCAAAAGCCTGCCAAGGAGGGCACGGTCGAGGCGTGGGGCCGCTCCGAAGACAATCCGGTCGGCGGATGGTACGGCCTCCGCAAGGGCTATCGCGGCCGCTTCGGGATGTACGTCCCGCCACTCCTAGAGGCTCTCGGCAAGGTCGAGCTCACCCACGACCCGCGCAACAACAAGGTCCGCAGTCTGAGTGGCAGCCACTAGAAGCCCGCACTGGCCGCCAAATCGACCAGTGGAAGGACAGTCGAGTATCGAGTCTCCGCAGTGGTCGGAAATTTGACCAAGGGAGCCGGACCAGAAAGCGTCCCGCCGTCATGCATCCGAGTCCAACTTCGTACGGTCAGCTCAATATGTTGGAGAGTGCCCGAACGGTTGACATACCAGCCCCATTCGTGTTGCGGTGTTTAACGAAACCGGTTGCTCTGCCCTTCTGACGTCCGGATCGTCGGCATCTGTCGGCCACTTACGGCAGAATGAGGCGCATCTTCGCCCACCGGCGGGGTAGTCGTTTTCAACCGTGACCGGCCTAGATCACGACAGCAAGCCGACGCAAAGGCGCCTCGATATGTCATCCACTGCTCTGCCAGTGCCGGAAGACACCTCATTCCTCGGTGCACATGTCCGCGACGGTGGTACCTCCTTCGGGCTGTGGGCCCCTCGTGCAACACGGGTCGAGCTGGCTCTCGTCGACCAAGACCGCAATCAGACCAACTACGACCTGACCATGGATGACAACGGTGCTTGGACCGTCTTCGTCCCCGGCGTAGGCGCCGAGCAACGGTACGGTTTCCGGGTCCATGGACGATGGGACCCAGCCGCCGGCACTCGTTTCAATCCCGCAAAGCTGCTCCTCGACCCGTACGCCCGCGCGATTACTGGAGGCGTGGACTACTCGGGCCCGATCTTGGATCACACGATCGACTCCGACTATGTTCCCGACACCAGGGACTCATTCGCAGCCGTGCCATTCAGTGTCGTGGTGCCCAACTCACCTCCGCCACGGCCGATCGATCGGCAGCGGCCGATGTCGGAGACGGTGATCTACGAGCTGCATGTCAAGGGCTATACACGGCTGCATCCGTTGGTCCCCGAGCACCTAAGAGGGACCTACGCCGGGTTGGCGTATCCGGCGGTGGTCCAGCACCTGGTAGACCTAGGCGTCACCGCAGTGGAGCTCTTGCCGGTGCACCACTTCATCTCCGAACCGTTCCTTGTCGGGCGGGGCCTCTCCAATTACTGGGGCTACAACAGCATGGGCTACTTCGCGCCCCATGCGGCGTACGGCTCAGTTGGCACCCTCGGCCAGCAAGTGCGGGAGTTCAAAGAGATGGTCTCGGCACTGCATGAGGCCGGGCTTGAGGTCATCCTCGATGTGGTGTACAACCACACCGGCGAAGGCGGTCACGAGGGTCCAACTCTGGCCTTCCGAGGCATCGACCACCTCGGCTACTACCGGCTAACCGATGACAAGCGCAACGACTATGACGTCACAGGCTGCGGCAACTCGGTCGACACCTCCGAACCCGGCGTGCTGCGGATGGTGATCGACTCGCTGCGCTACTGGGTCACCGAGATGGGAGTGGATGGTTTCCGCTTCGACCTGGTGAGCACCTTGATCCGGGACGAACGGCACCACGTTGATCAGGATCACCCGTTCAAGCAGGCAATTCGTGAAGATCCCGTGCTGAGCCAGGTCAAGATCATTGCCGAACCCTGGGACATGGGCCCGTACGGCTACCAAGTAGGCGCCTTCGGGCCTGGCTGGAGCGAATGGAACGATCGCTTCCGGAACCACATCCGCGACTTCTGGCGGCGCAACACCCAAGGAGTGGGTGAGCTGGCGCAGCGATTGCTCGGCTCCCCCGACATCTTCAATCGAGACGGCAGGACAGGCGCGGCGAGCGTGAACTTTGTGACCGCACATGACGGCTTCACGCTGCGCGATCTGGTGACCTACAACGTCAAACACAACGGCTCGAACGGCGAGTCCAATCGTGATGGCTCCGACGACAATCGCTCGTGGAACTGCGGCGTCGAGGGCGAAACCGACGATGAAGCCGTGAACGCTCTGCGGCACCGTCAGACACAGAACTTCATGGCGACGTTGATCTTGTCCAGCGGGGTTCCGATGATCACCGCAGGAGACGAGCTGGGCCGTACCCAGCAGGGCAACAACAACGCCTACTGCCAGGACTCGCCCATCACCTGGGTGCACTGGGACACCCAAGAGGCCTGGGGCGATCTGACCGATCTCACGCGCAAACTGCTCCAGCTGCGTGCCGAGCATCCGGTCTTCCGGCGTGACGGCTTCCGCCAGGGGGAATTCCTGCTCGATCCGAAAGGTGAGCCGCGCGGGCGTAAGAACATCGCGTGGTTCGGCGGTTGGAATGCTGAGATGAGCGAGCAGGAATGGCGGGACCACACCCGGGGGACGCTCGGCATGTACCTCGCTTACGACGACCCGTACCGAGAATGCGACGAAGCATTCCTGATCTGGTTCCACGCCGGTTCAGATCCCATCCAGGTGGATCTGCCCGACGGACCCTGGGCAGATACCTACACCGTCGTCGCGCACACAGGGCTCGACGGCGAACTGCCGTCGGAGAAGATCGCGGCGGGCTCAACCTTGCAGCTGCCTGGTCACACGGTGGTGCTACTCCAAGTCGACTGACCACTTTTGAAGCTGCTCGCGCATCGCGCTCTGAACCCGCCGCCGTCGTCGTCGCTCGCGGAGGAA
>Ga0307298_10000100_pt1 | contig 18339 bp, 17 predicted proteins | sample ER_DNA_158_FD_194470 | JGI IMG/M metagenome (GOLD analysis project Ga0307298, IMG submission 194470) | Bulk soil microbial communities from the East River watershed near Crested Butte, Colorado, United States - ER_DNA_158 | ecosystem: Environmental > Terrestrial > Soil > Floodplain | place... | reverse complement strand
ACACGTGCTGCCAGCTCCGTCGATCAGTGACTCCAGCATGGATTAGCAAAACATCGGCGCCGTCGCTGAAGCCGGTGATCTCGTACGCCAGCTCGGCAGGTCCTGACTGCGCAAACATCTGCAGCTGAGCCGTTAGCTTGGGCGGTTCGCCGGACGGTAGATCAAAAGCTGTACGTCAGGCCCGGCCTTTCGGATCTCGACAAGCGCGAGGTCCACCGGAGTGCTGCCCTCCTTGAACAGCCGCTTGCCTTGGCCGAGAACGACTGGGTGCACCATCAGCCGGTACTCATCGACCAAGTCGTGTTCACGGAGTGACTCGATCAGCGTGGCACTGCCCGGCACAAGGATGTCGCCGGCGTACTCCTCCTTCAGAGTGGCAACAGCACTAGGAAGGTCGCCTTCTGCGACGGTGGTGTTCTTCCAGGCGGGATTGCTGAGCGTTGTGGACACCACCACTTTGGGCATCCCGTTCATCTTGGCGCCGAACTCGCCTGCGGATTCCTCCATGTCGGGCCAGGCCTGTGCGAACTCTTCGTAGGTAATCCGGCCCATCAGCTGGACATCGCTGGCCATCAGTTCCCCGTACTTGAACTGTTGACCCTCTTCGGCCGGAAACCGAAAGCTCCAGCCGCCGAACTCGGTGCCCTCCGAGCCACCCGGGTCCTCGATGACGCCGTCGAGGGTAATGAATTCGCTGACAACTACCTTGCCCATGCGCTGATCTCCGTCCTCGTCAGTCCTACTGTTGATTAGCCCCCGGCCATCGCGCCGATCACCAGAAATGGCTCCTCGCCGTGGACCACGCGTTCGGGCAGCAGCGCGTCCGGTTCCTCGTGCGACAGGTCCTCCTCGCAGGCGTAGAAGCGCACAAATGGACGGCGTTTCGCCGTCGAGCGGTCCCGGATCGTGCCGAGCAGCATGGGGAATTCCGCCTCGACCGCGTCGAGCACCGCTCGCTGCGTGACCTCCCCTGGGATATCAACGCGGATCTCGCCCTGAATTTTCGCCAGCGCACGTAGGTGGGCAGGCAGAATCACCCGGACCGAGGTGTTCGCGGCGTCGGTCATGGAAGCGTCTGCACCTCGACGGACAGCACCGCCGGCAGGTCATGGACGATCGGTGCCCAGGTGTCGCCGGAGTCGTTGGACGCGTACACCTGGCCGCCCGTAGTGCCGAAGTAGACGCCGCAGGACTCGTGTTGGTCAACGGCCATCGCGTCCCGCAGCACGTTGACGTAGCAGTGTTGCTGCGGCAGCCCCGTCGTTAGCGGCTCCCACTCCTCACCGCCGGTACGGCTGCGGTAGGCCCGCAGCTTTCCCTCCGGCGGGAAGTGGTGAGAGTCACTGCTGATCGGCACAACGTAGACGGTCTCGGGCTCGTGTGCGTGTACCGCAATCGGGAAGCCGAAATCAGAAGGGAGGTTGCCGCTCACTTCATGCCAGGTGTCGCCCGCGTCTTTGGTACGCATGACGTCCCAGTGCTTCTGCATATAGATCACATCTGGATATGACGGATGCATGTCGATGCGATGGACGCAGTGGCCCACTTCCGAATCCTGATCTGGGATCTCACCGGATCTCAGCCCTTTGTTGATCGGCTGCCAGCTACGGCCACCGTCGGCGGTCCGGAAGGCACCGGCGGCAGAGATGGCGACGTAGAGCCGCTCTGGGTCGGTCGGATGCTGCAGGACCGTGTGCAGGCACATGCCGCCGGCGCCGGGCTGCCACTGAGGACCGGTGTCGTGCTGGCGCAGGCCCGCAAGCTCGGTCCACTGGTGACCTCCGTCGGTGGATTTGAAGAGCGCCGCGTCCTCGACGCCGGCGTAGACCGTCTCAGCGTCGTGCAGCGAGGGCTCCAGATGCCAGACGCGGGTGAAGTTCCAGGGCCGTAGCGAGCCGTCGTACCACTGATGCTCGCCGACCTCGCCCTGGTAGCTGAAGTCGTTGCCTACCGTGTCCCACGATGCGCCGCCATCGTCGGAGCGCTGGATCACCTGCCCAAACCACCCGCTGGTCTGGGAGGCGTATATCCGGTCAGGATTTAGCGGCGATCCCTTGACGTGGTAGATCTCCCACCCCGGAAAGTGCGGGCCGTCAACGGTCCACTCCGTGCGCCCCTCGTCTGAGATAAGACGGAAGGCACCCTTGCGGGTCCCCACCAGGACACGTGTGCTCGCCATGCTCACATCCCTTTCGTGCGTCGTTGCCTTGAGGCTATTCGGCCCGTCTGACAACAAGGACTCTGGGCCTGGCCGAAAGTCATCGGGTCAGGGGTGCCGCCTGTAGATGAGGTGGAGAAATGCGGCAACCTGTCGGTAGGGATCGCGGCGTCCTGCTTCTTGTTCGACCGCCACGATTCGAGCCAGCTCGAGGGCGGCCGGCGGATCTTCGTCGAGGTGGTCAGTCAGTACGCGTACGCCAAACCATCTGTCGAGGTACCACTCGAATGGGGCCAGTACGGAGTCGAGCTCGCTTGCCGTGTGCAGGCGGGCATTCAGACCGAGCCTGTTGACGTATTCCTGGCTGTCGAACGCGGCCAGTGCCTCGTCCCACTGACGCAGCAGTCCTGGTCGCACGGCTGGCGCCAGTCCGTTGCGAACGAGCAGCGACAGAACCGCCTGATCGGCGGAGACCTGAGACAGGGCGGCCAGCATGTCGCGGTCGTTGTCGAGATACATCAGTACGCCATGGCAGAGGACGACGTCAAAGGGACCCGGCGTGAGTTCAGGTGCGGCCTCGCCGGCGCCCCGCACCAAATGCACTCGCCCACGTACCTCGGGCGGCTCGTCGGCAAGGGTCTCTTCAAACTGAGTCAGCAGATAATCGGACGGATCGAGCCCAGTTACCTCATGACCAAAGCGGGCCAGTATCAGAGCCTGCGTGCCCTGTCCGCACCCCACATCCAGAACACGCTGTCGCGGCTCCAAGACGTCTCGCAGCTGCGCCGCGACGAGCTCTTGACGGACGACGTCCCGCAGTTGACCGAGTCGGTGGATCCAGCGTTCTTCGGCGCCTGCGAAGCTCACACACAGATACCTACCAGGCCCGTAGGACACGTGCCGTCGGCCGCGCCAAGGATCGACGGGATCAAGGCTTGGCTTTCACGCGCATGTCGAGCGAAATCGAAGTTGAGCTTGGGGGACTAACCATCGACACATCACCCGTCGTGTCGCGCGACTGGGCGCCGCTGGGTGCGGGATGATCCGACTGGCCGGCGTATTGCCGGCTCTCGCAAACTCTGACCTTCCGTTTTCCGGAGTGACGTGTCGCAAACGATGTCCGGCCGCAGTGATGCGCCTGATCGCCTCTGGGTGACCGGGTTGGCTCTGGTCTTCGGTACCGCCTTTCTCGGCCGACTGGTCCCCCTGCTCAACGGCGGTGGTCTGTACGCCATGGGAAACTACGACGACGGGGTGCACTATGCGGTGGCCATGGGATTGGTGCACGGGCTGCTGCCGTACCGGGACTTCCTCTTCCTGCACCCGCCCGGAATAGCCCTGTTGCTGGCCCCATTTGCTTCGCTGGCTGACCTGATCGGCGAGCCGCAGGCGATGCTGGTCGCCCGGCTGTGCTGGATTGCCCTCGGTGGCGTGAACGCCGTCCTGTGCGCGCTGGTGCTAGCCCCGCTGGGACGGTTGGCGGCGGTATTGACCGGTCTGATGTACGCGCTGTTCTTCGGCGCCATCTACGCCGAGCACACCGTCCTACTGGAACCCCCAGCAACAGCGATGCTGCTGCTCGCGCTGGTGATCACTCGCGCGGTTGGCAGCGGCGATAGGCTCGGCACCCGGCACTACGTCGCGGCAGGGCTGCTGCTAGGGCTGTCTCCAGCACTGAAGATCTGGGGCGTACTGACGGTTCTCGTCGTGGTCGGCGGAATCGCCTACCGTCGCGGCCTCCGCCGCGGCCTCACCGTACTGATCAGCGCCGTCGCATCATGCACTGTCATCTGCCTGCCCTTCTTCCTGGCAGCGCCGGGCCAGATGTGGACGATGGTGGTAGCGGACCAGGTCGGGCGCCGGCACGACGGTCTCGATGAGGCCCGGCGGATCGACGGCATGTTGGGCCTGAGCCTCTGGACGAGCCAGCCTCGGCTGCACTTTGGCACCGCATTAGTCACGGCTGTAGCACTGGCCACTCTGGTGGTCTGCCTGATCCGTCCCCAGCTGCGGCTGCTGGCCGCACTGCTAATCACACATGCCTTGATGCTCGCTCTTACGCCGATGTGGTTCCTCCACTACGCCGGCGCCATCGCCGCGCCGCTGGTCCTGGTGCTCGGTGGCGGCCTGGCGGTCGCCCTGATGAAGGTCGGTACAGTCCGGATCAGATTGCTGCCACCCGCCATCGCAACATTGGCAGTGATCGCCGTCATGCTGAGCGCGCTACCGCTTACCCAGCTGCGTCTCGGCCGCGCGTTCCCGGGCCGCGCCGCAGCCGCGGTAGTTGCTGATCTGCCTGGGTGCGTGGTCACCGATTTCCCCATGGCCTTGATTCAGATGAATCTGCTGCGGCGCAATCTCGCCCGCGGTTGCAGGTACGAGGTCGACCTCGGCGGAGCGAGCTATCACCTTGAGGCCGGCGCCGATGAAGAGCAGCCACGTGCCCGCAATCTCGTGTGGCAGGCGTACGCGTTGGACTACCTACGCAGCGGTGATGCGTCGATTATCGTGAAGTTTTCCTCAGGCGTCGGGTTCAGCCGGAAGACGGCCAGGATCGTCCGCAGCTGGCCGAAGGTCGGCCGCGCCGGCCCCTACGCGATTCGCGAGCCGCAGCCCTCACGTAGACCCGTCAGGATCGGACCGGAAGGGGTCGCGCATAGCTGGTGACTTCCACAGCATCAGGACGACCAGGCATCGTCGACCGGTTGGTAGCCCAGTAGCTGCATCGTGTCGCGCAGATCAGCACGACGGTAGCGGTTAGCTGAGATGCCGTTGGCCACGATGAACGTCAGACCTTCGGCCTCGACAGCTGCGCGCACTAGCTCGGCTGCGTCACGGGCACTGAGCCAAGCAGCCAGCTCGCTTGCGGGCACCGTGTCTGGGTCGGGGCGGGTGCGGGGAGAAGTACCCGATCCGCAGCGCCACGACCGAGGTCGAAGTCGTGGCCGCCAGCCATGCACCCAGCGCCTCGGCCCATGCCTTCGTCGCTCCATACAGATTGCCGGGACGTGGTGGATCAGTTTCCCGAAGCTGCGTTTCGCTGGGCACAGCGGAGACGGCGTGCAAGCTGCTAGCCAGCACCAGCCGGCGGACGCCGCAAGCGGCGGCGGCCTCGGCGACGTGGTAGGTGCCCAGCACGTTGGCCGGCAGGAGCTGTTCCCAGCTGGCAGCGGGGTCAGGAACCGCAGCGAGGTGAACCACGGCGTCGGCACCAGTGAAGACCCGATGACACGCATCCGCATCGGTAACGTCCAGCGCGGCGATGTCTTCGCTCCCTTCTAGATCGGTTCGCAACACATCCCAATCGGCTGCGAGTAGCGGAAAGATCGCACGTCCGATCCGGCCGCCAGCCCCGGTCAGCACTACCCGTCGGTTCATTGCTGAGATTCCTAGATCTGCATATCGGCGAATCGGGAGTAATGACCCTGGAATGCGACAGTGATCATTTTGGTCGGGCCGTTGCGGTGCTTCGCGACATCGAAATCTGCTTCGCCGGCACGATCGGAGTCCCGATCATAAAGATCAGGTCGATTAAGCAAGATCACCACATCCGCATCCTGCTCCAAGCTGCCGCTCTCCCGGAGATCAGAAAGCATAGGTCGCTTGTCGGTGCGCTGCTCGGGCCCACGATTGAGCTGGGAGAGGGCCACCACCGGCACGTCGAGCTCCTTGGCCAGCAGCTTGAGTTGTCGGGAGAACTCAGAGACCTCCAGTTGCCGGGACTCCACCTTCTTGCCCGAGGTCATGAGCTGGATGTAGTCGATGATCACCAGCTTGAGATCATGTCGCTGCTTGAGCCGCCGCGCCTTCGCTCGAATTTCCATGATCGTCAGATTCGGCGAGTCATCGATGAACAGTGGCGCCTCCGAAACCTGCCCCATCTTCGCGGACACGCGATTCCAATCTTGATCACTCATCCGACCGCCGCGAATATGCGACAGCGGGATGCCCGCCTCTGCAGACAGCAGGCGCATCGTGATCTCGATCTGACTCATCTCCAGACTGAAGATCACTGACGTGAGGCTGTTCTTGATCGATGCCGACCGTGCAAAATCCAGTGCCAGAGTCGATTTACCGACTGCCGGTCGCGCGGCAATGATCACCATCTGCCCGGGGTGCAGGCCGTTGGTCAGCTCGTCAAGATCGGCAAAACCCGTCGGTACGCCCGATAGGCCAGCCCCGCGGGACTCGATGGCCTCCATCTCATCGAGGGTCGGCTGCATCAGCTCCGACAGTGGCTTGTAGTCCTCTGACAGCCGCCGCTCGGTGACCGAATACACCTCCGCCTGGGCTCGGTCGACGATGTTGTCGACATCGCCCTCGGCGGCGTACGACATTTGTCCGATCCGTACCGAGGCCTCGACGAGCCGGCGTAAGACCGCCTTTTCGTGCACGATCTGGGCGTAGTAGCCCGCGTTGGCCGCAACTGGGACGCTCGCCAGCAGCGTGTGCAAGTACGGCGCGCCTCCGATTCGCAACAGCTCGCCGCGCTTGCCCAATTCGTCGGAAACCGTGACGGCGTCAGCCGGCTCGCCGCGCCCGTAGAGGTCGATGATCGCGTTGTAGACCTGCTCATGTGCCGGTCGGTAGAAGTCAGTGCCGCGCAGCACCTCGACGACATCGGCTATGGCGTCCTTGCTCATCAGCATGGCGCCGAGCACGCACTGCTCTGCCTCCATGTCTTGCGGCGGCGTACGGTCCGACAGCGTTCGATCAGACCGTGTTCGATCCGACAGTGTTCGGTCGGAAAGGTGAGGCGCGTCGCCGCTATAGGGCGGCATCACCTCGGCAACACTCACCCTTACTCCTTACATAAATCCGCTGGACGCTTGCCCCCGAGCCCGCCGGACACCCGCCTCAGCACCAATCGAATACGTGTTCGGAACAGTAGTGATATCCACTGACACGTACCCTCAGGCGACAGGGGGACAGGTCAACGCCGGAAACCGTACGCTGTCCGCGAGGCTCTGAACAGCGGGTTATCCACAGGGGCTGTGGATAACAAATGGAGCGCTGTGGGGGACACGCGCTGTGCTTGTGCAGACCCTGGGTATCGATCTGGGGACTGCTGCTACCCGACGGCTTCCAATTCCACTCCGACTAGGTTAAATGAACCTCTGGATGAAGTGGATGGAAGTTCTTGGCAGTCCATCTCACGACTCGGATGGCATCCGTTGAGGCTTAGGGGATTTTCCCGACGGGAGCGTATTACCCACAGCTTCATCCGCAAGCTGTTGAAAACACCAGCGGCGGGCTTTAGCGCTTTGATCGGACAACATCACATGCTTCGGACGAAGTAGATCGATTTGACCTGAGATATACCCTAAGGGGGTACCTGTGAGATCAAGGAAGCTGATGTCTGATCACGATAGCCATCACGGCTACATCGCCAGTAAGGACGACTACCTTAAACGATTGCGCCGAATCGAGGGTCAAGCCCGTGGCTTGCAGAAGATGATCGAGGAGGAACAGTACTGCATCGATATCCTGACGCAAGTGTCGGCGATGACTCGCGCGCTCCAATCGGTGGCTCTCGGCCTGCTTGATGAACACCTGAACCACTGCGTCGTTCGTGCTGCTGCTGAGGGAGGGGAAGAGGCCGAGATCAAGATCGAGGAAGCCTCCAACGCCATCGCGCGTCTGGTTCGTTCGTAGTTCGTCTCTCTTCTATCCGCAAAGAGGAATGCCCATGTCCATTACCAGCGAGTACGTCGTGTCCGGGATGCATTGCCATCACTGTGTGAGCTCGGTCACGCAAGAGGTCTCTGGGGTCAATGGAGTGACCGACGTCAAAGTTGATCTCGACAGCGGCCAGCTGATCGTGATCAGCGACACCGAGATCCCGTTCCAGAGCATCGAGGCTGCTGTTGATGAGGCCGGCTACCGCGTCGTCACAGCGTAACCTCACCGACCCGATGACGATCACCGCCTGATCATGAATCCGCCCGCCAAGCTCGTCGCCTTCTTGACGTTGCTTGCTGCTGTCTTTGGCGTCTCCTACATTGCGGGCACCCAGTCACAGGCGCTGCTTGCGCCGGTACAGACGCACACCTCGGAGATGATCGCGCCAGCTGACACTGTTGAGGGCTATGCGTTCCGAGCGGTGCAGCCGACTCAGAAGCCAGGCAAGGAGGTGGCGGTCGAGTTCACGGTATCCGCGCCTGACGGCCAGGTGCTTTCTGACATCGATGAGGATGCGGGCGAGCACATGCATCTCATCGCCTTCCGACGCGATCTCACCGGATATCAACACCTCGTAGCGCAGCAAGGCGAGGGCACGTCATGGTGGGGCCTGCTCGATCTGACGTCAGGTCCCTGGCACGTGATCATCCATTTTCAGTCGAAGGCCCTCGGCCGGGAGATCGCGCTGGCAACTGACTTCATGGTGAGCGGTGGCTATCATCCGGAGCCGCTGCCGCCGGCTACCGATCAGGTACAGGTCAAGGGTCTGACGGTGACGCGTACCGGTGATCTGACTACCAACGCCGATAGCAGCAGTGGGGTGATCGTCAACGATCATGGTCAACCGGTCACCGATTTGCAGCCGGCGCATGGCGAGATGGGCCACAGTGTGGTGATCCGGCCAAGTGATCTCGGCTATCTGCACCTGCACTCGACGTCACAGGGCACCGGGCCGCAGCTGGATTTGCTCGGCAGCGTGCCCGACAAAGGTAGCTATCGGATGTTCGTCGAGTTCTATCGCGCCGAGAAGCCGTACCTCGCCGAGTTCACCGTGCAGGTGGCACGATGACGCAATTACGCGTCCCGGTTCAGACCATTGAGCTCGACGTTCAGGGCATGACCTGCGCATCCTGTGCCGCCCGAATCGAGAAGAAGCTCAACCGACTCGAAGGTGTCAACGCCACCGTCAATTACGCGACGGAGAAGGCGACGGTCCACGCAGCCGGCGGCACCACGGCGCAGACCTTGATCGAGACGATCGAGGAGACCGGTTACGGCGCGACGCTACCGGCGGAGAGTCCGCGGGACCCCGATCTTGAACTGCGCCAGCTGCGCCGCCGGCTGATCATTACGGCTGCACTGAGCCTGCCGGTGATGGTGATCGCTATGGTTCCGGCCTGGCAGTTTCCTTGGTGGCAATGGATCTCGTTCGCTCTGACCTGCGTAGTGGTGATCTGGGGTGCCTGGCCATTCCATCGCGCAACGCTGCTGAACCTGCAGCACGGCAATGCGACCATGGACACGCTGATCTCGATTGGCACCCTCGCCGCGTTCGGCTGGTCGGCGTACGCATTGTTGTTTGGCGCGGCCGGTGAAATCGGGTTCACCCACCCGTTCGAGTTTCGGCTGGTCAGGCATGCTCCGACGGCCAACCTCTACCTCGAAGCAGCGGTCGGCATCACCACGTTCATCTTGCTGGGACGCTACCTGGAGGCACGTGCCAAGCGCCGATCTGGCGCGGCACTGAGGGCACTGCTGGAGCTGGCGCCGTCGGAGGTGACGCTGCTAACTGCCAGCGGCGAGACGGTTGTGAACATCTCCCAGCTGCACATGGGTGACCAGTTCGTGGTGAAACCGGGTGAGCGGATTGCCACGGACGGAGTGATCATCTCCGGACACAGTGCGCTGGATTCGTCAACAGTGACAGGGGAATCCGCGCCGGTGGAGGTGGGACCCGGCGATGCTGTGATCGGCGCCACTGTCAACACCCATGGTCGGCTCGTGGTGGAGGCCACCCGGGTCGGTGCCGACACGCAGTTGGCACAAATTGTGCGGATGGTTGAGGCGGCGCAGAGCGGCAAGGCCGCAGTACAGCGGCTCGCCGACCGGGTTTCGGCTGTGTTCGTGCCAATCGTGATCGCGATTGCGGTCGCTACACTCGGCTTCTGGCTCGGCCAGGGCTCAGGTGCCTCGTTTGCTTTCACCTCCGCAGTGGCGGTGTTGATCATCGCGTGTCCATGCGCACTCGGATTGGCGACGCCTACGGCGTTACTCGTCGGCACGGGGCGGGGTGCTCAGTTGGGCATTGTGGTCAGGGGGCCCGAGGTGCTGGAGTCGGCCCGGAATGTTGACGCGATCGTGCTCGACAAGACCGGAACGATCACCGAGGGCCGGATGACTGTCGTCGCAGTGACTGCTGGCGCGTACGCGACTGAGGATGAGGCAGTGATGGCGGCCGGTGCGGCCGAGTCGGGTTCAGAGCATCCGATCGCCAAGGCGATCACTGATTACGCGCGTACCCACGGCGCGTTGGCCACCGTCACCAAGCTCAACAACCGCCCCGGACACGGCGTCCTCGCCGAGTTGTCAGAATCCAGTGCGGCTACAGCTCAACCAGCTTCTGACAAGTCGGTCGTTGTTGGGCGTTTGGAGTTGCTGGAGGCGGAAGGACTCCGGGTTGCATCGGAGCTGCGGGGGGCGTACCAGGCAGACCAGGTGCGAGGACGGACGCCTGTGCTCGTGGGCTGGGACGACGAAGCACGTGGAGTGATCGCTGTCGCCGATGTGGTCAAGCCGACTTCGGCCGAGGCGGTTCGGCGCTTCCGTGCGTTGGGCTTGCACCCCGTGCTACTGACTGGTGATCACGAACCCGCGGCCCGAGCCGCCGCCGCCGAAGTCGGGATTGATGACATCATCGCCAACGTCTTGCCACAGCAGAAGGTCGCCGAGATAGTCCGATTGCAGGACACCGGGCATCGAGTCGCGATGGTCGGCGAGGGTGTCAACGACGCGGCTGCGCTGGCGCAGTCTGATCTTGGTATCGCACTCGGCACGGGAACGGATGTGGCAATGCAGGCCAGCGACCTTACGTTGATCAGTGGAGACCTGCGGGCAGCAGCTGACGGCATTCGGCTTTCTCGAGCGACATTGCGAACAATCCACGGAAATCTCTGGTGGGCGTTCGGCTACAACGTCGTAGCCATACCGCTGGCCGCGATCGGTTTCCTCAACCCGATGATCGCCGCGGCCGCCATGGCACTCAGTTCCCTCTTCGTGGTCAGCAATAGCCTCCGGCTACTGAGATTTAACTAGTCCGGACGAACGGCGTAGCGCAACAGCGCAAAATCCGCCCCGAACTTGGTCACTTCGAGCAGTCGCAGCGGCGGCGTCACAATCCGGCGCGGCAGCAAGGGTGCCCCCGAACCGAGGAATACCGAGGCCATGCCAATGATCACTTCATCGAGTAGGACTTGATCATGAAACTGTCCGACCAGATCGCCACCGCCCACTAGCCAAACGTTCTTGCCCTCGGCCGCCTGCACCATCTCCTCATGAACCGGCCCGACATCACCTGAGACGAACCGGATGTCTGGACCCTCCACACGAGGCAGCTCCCGGCTGCTGAAGACCCACGTCGGAATGGTGTATTCCCACTTTTCTGGGTCGCTGAGGAACCCGGTGTGGTCGGCGACCCATTCATACGTTGTGGAGCCCATCGCCATCGCTCCGACGTCTGCGATGAACTTCGGATATTGATCCTCCATTCCAGTCTTCTCACTGAATTGAAAGAGCCAGTCAAGTGAGTTGTCGGAGTCGGCGATGAAGCCGTCGATGCTGCTCGCGGTGTAGTACTGCGTAGACATGCCAGTCAGCTTCGCATCCGCATCTGACACTTTCGTGTATGCGCCCTGAGCTTGTCGGCACTGCGCTCACATCAAGGGTGGTGGGCGGCCTCGTGCTCCTGGTGGCCAACTGGCTCGAGTTGGAAGGTGCAGTGTGACACGTCGAAGTGTCCACCCAGACACTCGCCGAGCCGGTCCAGCACCTCACCGGAGCGGCCCTCGCTGATGCAAGCGTGATCGACGATGACATGGGCTGACAGCACGGGTACCCCGCTGGTGATGGTCCAGGCGTGCAGATCATGGACATCGACTACCCCGCGCACCCGCCTGATGTGGTCGCGAACTTCCTCAAGATCAACTCCGTGCGGCGTCGCTTCCAGCAGTACGTCTACGACCTCGCGGAGCAACGACCAAGCCCGCGGGATGATCAGCACTACGATGGCGAGCGACGCGATCGCATCGAAAGGCGTCCAGCCGGTGATCAAGATCAGTACCGCGGCAATGATGACTGCCAGCGAACCAACGAGGTCGCCGAATACCTCCAGGTACGCGCCACGCATGTTCAGGCTCGTCGACTGCGCCGGACGCAGCACCAGCAATCCGGCAAGGTTGGCCAGCACACCGACCACAGCAACGGCAAGCATCAGACCGCTGCGGATCTCGGCGGGATTGCGCAACCGCTCGACAGCCATGATCAACACCCAGACTGCTACGCCAACCAGCAGCAGCGCGTTCGCGAGAGCTGCGAGCACCTCGGCGCGTTGCAGCCCGAAGGTGCGTCTCACCGTAGCGGCCCGAGTCGCCAGGGCGGCTGCGATGAGCGCCATGATCAGGCCGGTGGAGTCGGTCAACATATGGCCGGCATCGGCAAGCAGCGCGAGCGAACCTGCGATAAGTCCGCCAATGACCTCAGCGATCAGCACGACGAACGTAATCACGAGTACGACAAGAAGCCGCTTGCGATGCGCATTGGTCGCGGTCAGCTCGTGGCCATGTCCGCTGCCCATGCGCACCTCCTCCACTACGCCGACTTGTCAGACTCTCAGCGTGCTATAGCCCTCTCAGAATCTGACAAGTCTGCCAAGGGCCGCCACCAGTTGGTCTGTGATCTCAGGTTCGCGTACGGCGATCCGGATCCAGTCTGCTCCGAGGCCGGGAAAGGTCTCGCCGCGGCGTACCGCGAAACCGTGGTCCCGCAGCGCGAGGCGTAGCCAGCCGGGTTCGTGCATGCCGCGTGCGCCGCTGGTGTCGACCAGGACGAACGAGGCCTGCGGTTGTCCGACGACGCTGAGGCCTACGCTGGCGAGCTGTTCGACCAGGTACGCCCGTCGTTGGACGATCTCCTTTGCGGCCAGCGCGGTGTCGTTCCGAGCCTCAGGCGCTAGGCAGGCAACCATGGCTGCCAGCGCCGGAGTGGACACCGACCAGGGTGGCTGCTGTCGCCGTAGCGCCGCAATCAGGCGCGGGTCACCAATCACGTATCCGGCGCGCAGGCCGGCAAGACCCCAAGTCTTGGTCAGTGACCGAAGCACAAGCAAGCCTGCCATGTCGTCGCTGATAACGGTCTCGGTTTCGCCCGGTACGCAGTCCATGAATGCCTCGTCCACGACGACAATGCGTTCTTCTTGGCGTAATGAGTTGATCAATGCTGCTGGGTACAGCACGCTCGTCGGGTTAGTGGGATTGCCGATCATGATCAGATCCGACTCCGGCGGCACTGCGCCGGGGTTGAGCTGAAAGCCGGCGACTGAAGACAGAATGAGCCGCTGAGGGTGATGCCCTGCTGCGAGGAGCGCCGCCTCGGGTTCGGTGAACTGCGGATGGATGATCAGTGGCTGTTCGGCACGGAATGCGCGGGCGATAAGAGTAAAAGCCTCGGCGCCTCCCGCAGTCGGGAGTACTTGATCGACGCCGACACCGTGCGTCGCCGCGATGGCCTTGGTAGCAGCATCGGTATTGGGATAGGCGGCAAGATCAGCAGTAACGGTATTGATGATTGCGCTGAGCCAGTCTGGGGGACCGGATAGCCGGACATTGACAGCCAGGTTCACCAGACCTTCGGCAAGGTCTCGGTCTCCGTGGTAATGAAGATCATGAATTGGCTCGGAGCTCATCCTCGCGTGATCATGGACCGCGTTTGCGAATCGCTGGGCCAGCTCCGGATATCCAGCCCAATGCAGATGCAGATAGCTCGCGTGCAGCGTCTTCCGGCCGGCGCCGGCGGGATCGAGCGAAAAGCCGGCTGGTTCACCGTCAAAGAGCCACGCTGCGGCCGGACCAAGGGATGGCTCGACTGTGGTGCGGTGGAACTCGTGGCCAGCCACTTGAGCTCCACCACGTGCCAAAAGGTGATCATGATCGGCGACTACGGTGCGATAGCCGAGGGTCAGCCGCTCGGTCATGATCGCGTCTGCCTCGATCGCGCCTACCGTTGGGAGCCCATTCAGGTTCCGGCACAGATACAGCAGGCCGGCACATTCGGCGACCGTCGGCATGCCGTCCTTGATTGCCGCCCGGATCTCATTTCGCAAGCTGTCGTTGGCGGAAAGCTCCATCGCATGTACCTCGGGAAACCCACCGCCTAGGTAGAGTCCGGCCGTCCCAGCAGGAAGCTGCTCAGCTGAGGATGGATCGAAGATCACCGGCTGACATCCGGCAGCGCGGAGCAGCTCATCGGTCTCTGCGTAGCGAAAACTAAAGGCCCGACCAGCCGCAATCGCCACCACAGGACGCGCCTCGGACGGCGGTCGTACGTGTTGATCAGCAGACCATGGCTCAGCCTCCAGAGCCGGAGCTGCCTGCGCAATTGACATGATCGACTCGAGTGCCACATGATCGCTAATCCGTCGGGAAAGCTGAGCCACTGCCTCAGCAGCCTCAACACGTTCCGCTGCCGGGACCAGACCGAGATGACGGGATGGAATCTCGATGCCCGCGTCCCGCGGCAACACACCCAGCACCTCAAGGCCCGTCGCCTGCAATGCAGCAATGATTTCAGCTGCGTGCCGGTTGGATCCGGCCTTGTTAATGATCACGCCACTCAACTGGATATTGGAATCGAAGGTATTGAGCCCATGAACGATTGCGGCCGCGGTGCGCGACATGGCAGAGATGTCGAGCACCATGATCACTGGAGCGCGCACGAGGCTGGCTACGTGGGCAGTAGAGGCAAACCCCTCGCCACCGATTTGGCCGTCGAAGAGTCCCATGACGCCCTCAATGATCGCGACATCGGCGGGCTCTGGTGTATGTGCTCCATGCAACAGCAGGGGCGCCATTTGTTCCTCGCCGCAGAGGTAGGGATCGAGATTGCGACCGGGCCGGCTGGTGGCCAGCGCGTGGTAGCCCGGGTCGATGTAGTCCGGTCCCACCTTGAAACCCGCAACCTTGAGACCAGTCGCGCCCAGCGCGCCCATCAGTCCGGTGGCTACAGTCGTCTTGCCATGACCCGAAGCGGGAGCGGCGATCACCAGGCGTGGCAGTGCCGTAGCCGATCTTGGCAATCTCGAGTCGATCACCACTCGATCCCTCGTTGGCCCTTCTGTCCAGCGTCGAAGGGATGTTTGATCTTGGTCATCTCGGTGACCAATTGAGCAGCCTCGATCAGCTTCGGATCGGCACGCCGGCCGGTGATGATCACGTGCTGGTAGCCGTTGCGACGCGTCAAGGTATCGATCACGTCATCGATCTCGACCCAGCCCCAGTTGATGGGGTAGGTGAACTCGTCGAGCACATACAGGGTGTGCGTCTCCGCAACGAGCCGACGCTTGATCTCTTCCCACCCTTCCGCAGCGGCGGCAGCATGATCATCGTCGGTTCCGGTCTTGCGGCTCCACGACCACCCAGCGCCCATCTTGTGCCACTCGATCGACCCGCCGCGGCCGGTCGTGTCGTGAAGTTCGGCCAGCGACTCGAGCGCAGTCTGCTCGCCGATCCGCCAGCGAGCGGACTTGACGAACTGGAAAACTCCCACGGACCAGCCCTGATTCCAGCCGCGCAGTGCGAGGCCGAACGCGGCGGTGGACTTTCCTTTGCCGTCCCCGGTGTGAATGATCAACAACGGCCGTTGCCGCCGCTGCCGAGTAGTCAGCCCATCCTCCGGAACCAGATCCGGAACACCGGCCGGCATTACGCGGCCCGACCTTGACGTACGGCGCGTACGAGTTGATCAGCCGCCACTTCGTCAACCGTCAGGTATTGAGCGCCGAGGTGCAGGCTCAAAGTCTGGGCCAGACCCAATGACATCGGTCCCGACTCGCAGTCGATCACGAGCGAGGCGACGCCGGTGCGACGCAGTCGATCGGCGACCCATCGCGATCGACCCACCGCATCGGGGCCGTGCGTGGCCCGGCCGTCGGTCACCAGCACGAGCAGCGGTCGGCGGCGGGAATCTCGAATTCGCTCCAGCCGCAGAGTTTCCGCAGCGCAGAGCAGCCCTTCGGCAAGCGGCGTGCGGCCGCCTGTTGGCAGTTCCTGGAGCCGCCGTGCTGCCGTATCGACGGAAGACGTCGGCGGCAGCGCCAGGGTTCCCGTTGCTCCACGGAAGGTGATCAATCCGATCTTGTCGCGTCGCTGATAGGCGTCGAGAAGGAGGGAGAGTGCGGCGGCTTTGACGGCTTCCATGCGACGCCGCGCAGCCATTGAGCCCGACGCGTCGACAACCAGGAGTACAAGGTTGGACTCGCGTCCTTCCGTAACCGCCAGGTGCAAATCCGAGACGGCCAGGCGCAGTTGTTCGGCAGGCAGGCGACCGCGTGCGGGCTGGTGTGGCGCGGCCGCGCGGATGGTCGCGGTGAGATGCAGTCGGCCGTGATCATGGTTGGTCGGAATCGCCCCGACGGTGCGCCCGAGCGAGGTGAGAGCGCGGCTGCGACGGCCCGCCTCACCGATGCCGATGCCGGGTGCGGCGAACAGCCGGGTGTGGTACGGCGCGCCCGCCGAAAACATCCGATCTTGGGACCCTGAGCTCCTCTCATTGCGCCCTGAGCCCTGAGCGGGCTGCAGATCCTGGTGCGCGGAGCCCGTCGAAGCGCCTTCAGGGGACTCAGGCGGCTGCCCGTTGGGACTCGAGTCCATCGACGGACCACCGGGCGGCTGACGATCCGGCGGTCTCGGATCGGGCTCTGGCTCCTCATCAAGAAGTCGATCAAGAAGATCCTCGTCCAGGCCGGGCGCATCGAAGGGATTGCGGCGGCGTCGATGCGGCAACGCGAGCCTGGCGGCGGCACGGATATCGGACTTGGTGATCTCGCGGCGCCCTTGCCAGGCCGCATGGGCAGCCGCCGCTCGTGCGGTCACGATGTCGGCTCGCATGCCGTCGACCTCAAAGGCCCCGCAGACCCTGGCGATGGTCGCGAGCTGCCGATCATCGAGGCGTACCGATGGCAGCAGCGATCGGGCAGTGATGATCTTGGCCCGCAGTTCATCTTCACCAGCCGAATAGTCGGCAACGAAGGCTGCCGGATCACGATCGAATGCCATCCGACGCCGGATCACTTCTGCTCGCAACTCGGGATCGCGGGGTGCGGCTATTTCGACTGTCAGACCGAAGCGATCAAGTAGCTGTGGCCGCAGCTCACCTTCCTCGGGATTCATCGTTCCAATCAAGATCAACCGGGCGGCGTGGGCAACTGAGACTCCCTCGCGCTCAACTGTTGACCGGCCCATCGCAGCAGCATCTAGTAGCAGATCCACTAAGTGATCATGGAGGAGGTTGACTTCATCGACATAGAGGATCCCTCGGTGGGCCGTGGCCAGCAGTCCGGGCTCGTACACCACCTGGCCGACACCAAGAGCTTGCCGTAGATCAAGCGAGCCGATCACCCGATCTTCGGTTGCGCCCACCGGAAGCTCAACGAGCCTCGCCGGGCGCGACGTCACTACAGGATGATCATGAGGGCCATCCGGACAGGTCGGATCAGGGTCGGCTGGATCGCAACTAAAGCGGCAGCCTTCGATCACGCTGATGCTTGGCAACACATCTGCCAAAGCGCGAACCATAGTGGTCTTCGCGGTGCCCTTCTCACCGCGTACCAGTACACCGCCGACCTCTGGCGAAATGGTGCTCAGGATCAAGGCGAGTGCCATGTCTTCGGAACCGACGACTGCGGAGAACGGAAACGTCCGCACCTCACACCCTCCCTGCGGGTATCCACGCCCGCGGCATGTCCGGGTTGGGCCGGCGTACGCGGAATGCGACGGAGGCCAGCTCTGGCAGACGTCCTGACTTCCCGGGTCTATCGCTCTGATAGCCGCAAGGCCGGGTCACAGTGGCGGGACCGCTCCGGACTCACACCGGATTCCTCTGCCATCGCCGCCTCGCATCATGTCACATCTCGATGGGAGGCTTTGAATATGAGCGTGAATTCAGTCGCTGATCTTGTCGAGCCCGTGCGACTCCAGCAGCTGGCTACGCCTGCCAACTACCGCATGGGCCAGGGAATCGCCGCGTCCGGTGCAGTCGAATTGGACGAGTTTGGCCCGCTCAAGGTCACGGCACGTACGACGTCAGGAACCGCACGCCGGATCGAATTGACATCGACACCCGAGGGTCTGGAGTTTCGTTGCACCTGCTCGGCACACATTGCGCGACCGTGCAAGCATCTCGTCGCCGTGGGCCTTACGACATGGGAGAAAGCACCAAACGTCGCCGGCGCT
>Ga0307298_10000088_pt1 | contig 19489 bp, 18 predicted proteins | sample ER_DNA_158_FD_194470 | JGI IMG/M metagenome (GOLD analysis project Ga0307298, IMG submission 194470) | Bulk soil microbial communities from the East River watershed near Crested Butte, Colorado, United States - ER_DNA_158 | ecosystem: Environmental > Terrestrial > Soil > Floodplain | place... | reverse complement strand
TCTGTGGGCCGTGCTCTGTGGACGACTCCAGCCGTGGCAACGGAACGCCCGCTGTAACGGGCCCGGCCACCCTGCCGACGCTTGAGGTCAGACACAATGTCGCGATGGCACTTTCACCGCCGCTGCCTGCGGATCTTGAGACTCCGTGTCTGATGGTCGACCGCAACGTTTTGGAACGAAATCTCGTCGCTATGGCCGACCTTGCACGTGACCACGGCCTGGCGCTGCGCCCGCACGCCAAGACCCACAAGTGTGTGGAGATCGCCCGCCGCCAGGTGGCACTCGGCGCGGTCGGTTTGACGGTGGCGACCGTGGGTGAGGCGGAGCTCTTCGCGGACATGGGTTTCACCGACCTGTTCATCGCCTACCCGGTGTGGGCTGCCGGAGCGCGTGGCCTCAGATTGCGCGCTCTTGCCGAGCGAGTCACCCTCCGGGTCGGTGCCGACTCGGTCGAAGGAGTAGAGCTTGTGGCCCGCGCGCTCACCGGGACCGCGGCGGAGGTCGTGGTGGAAGTCGACAGCGGCCACCATCGCACCGGTGTCGCACCAGGAAGCGTCGGCCCGGTCGCGTCGGCCGTGCAGCGCTATGGGCTGAACGTGGCCGGTGTGTTCACTTTTCCCGGGCACAGCTACTCGCCCGGCCGGCGGGAGCAGGCGGCAGTCGATGAGGCGCGCGCTCTGCTGGAGGCGGACGCCGCACTGCATCAAGCGGGAGTGAGCGCGGGCCTGCGCAGCGGCGGATCGACGCCGACCGCTGCGCTGGTGCAGCAGGGGGCCCTGAACGAGATGCGGCCTGGTGTGTACGTCTTCAACGACGCCCAACAGGTCGAGCTCGGGGCAGCCGACTGGGACGCCGTCGCCCTGACCGCGGCGGCCACCGTCCTCAGCCGCCACGGCCGCGACGTCGTCCTCGACGCCGGAAGCAAGGTGCTAGGAGCCGATCGGCCTGTGTGGGCTACCGGGAGTGGCCGGTTGCCTGACTTTCCAGAAGCACGGATCGGCGCGCTCGCCGAACACCATGCGACCGTCACCTTCGCCGGGGACGCGCCGCTACCCGAGCTCGGTTCGATGGTTCGGGTCGCTCCGAACCATGTCTGCGCTGCGGTAAACCTCGCCGACCAACTCATGATCATCTCTGGCGGAGTGGTGGTAGACCAGTGGCAGGTCGCGGCCCGCGGGAGGAACGCCTAAGTCATGTGTCAGGACGCCTGAACACCGGCGCTATGGTCCGGGTGCGGGCCCCCTCGTACGCGGCGAGGATCAGGCAAAGTACGTCAATGCCCTCCTTCTCGGTGTGCACTGGACGCGTGCCAGAACGCAAGCACTCAGCGAATTGTCCGATTTCGTACGCGTAGGTGTCGACGTCGGAGAAGTCATAGGTCTGGCTGCCCGATCCGCGCCGGGTGACCGTCAGCGACCGCCCGTCACTGGATAGTGAGCCAAGTTCCCCGACGACCGAGAACCTCTCGGTGCTCGGCGGGGGGTCGTACGCCCAGCTTGTAACCAAGTGGCCGACGACTCCGTTGTCGAAGCGGACCAGAACTTGAGCCGAGTCCTCGCCTTCCATGAAGCGCAGCCGGTGCTGTGACAGCAGCGCGGTGGCCTCGACAGGTGAGCCTCCTGCGAAGTGCAGCATCAGGTAGGTCGGGTGGTAGCCGCTGTCCATCAGTTCCCCGCCTCCGCTAGTGGCCGTACTTGCGCGCCAGCCCATGTTCTGCGGGTCGAAATCGTTGTAAAAGCTATCGGTGGTATGAACCACATAGACGATGCCGAGAGCGCCCTCATCTAGTAGCTGCCTTGCCTTGGTCACAGCGGGCAAGTAGAGCTGGTTGTGGGCGCACATCAAGGTCACACCGGCTGTACTGACCGCCTGCTGCACCTCGTCTGCCTGCAACACGGTCAGACAGAGCGGCTTCTCGCACAAGACGTGCTTACCTGCCTGAGCCGCGGCCACGATGGCCTCGGCGTGAAGGTGATGCGGCAGGCAGATGTCGACGGCGTCGATATCGGCGTCCAAGATCATCTGCCGAAAGTCGGTGTAGGCCGCCGCATCCAGTTCTGCCGCACGCCTGCGGGCGGTGTCCTCCACTACGTCGGCCACGGCGGTTACCTTGATCGCATCGGCGTAGGCACGGTAGCCCCGCATATGTGCGTCCAGGATGCCGCCGCCGCCCAGCACGCCAACCTTGACCGTGCTCACGCTGTACTCACCCCATACCGCACGGTTGCGCCGGTAGCAGCCGCGGTGTTAGCCGCCGACACCAGGCGGGTCAGCTCGACAGCCCTGGTCAGATTGTCATCGGCTCGTGTGCCGTCTTGGATGTGGCTCACCCACTGGCTAAATGCGTCAGCATCGTTCCCAGGCACCGAAAGCGACTTCCAGGTGTCCTCCCCAGCGCTAAGGGTCTTGAGCTGGTTTCTCGTGCTGTCGTACGCCAGGCTGGCCCTGGTGCCGTGCATCTCAATGGTGAACGGGTTATTGCTCACGAATCCGGTTTCGACGACACCGATCACGCCACCCGGGTATCCCAGCGTCACGACGGCCTGGTCCTCGACCTCGCGCTTGGTAAACGAGGCGTATGTGGCGCTCACCGTGGCCGGGGCAGCGCCGAGGAACAACTGGGTGAGGTAGACCGGATGGCAGCCGAGATCGCTGAGCGCACCGCCAACGGCAACGGCAGGGTCATAGAAACGCTCCGGCAGCCAGCCGGCGACCGCGCCGTCATGAGATAGCCGGATTCGGCAATACGTCAAGTCGCCGAGCCGCTGCTCGTCGAGCTGTTCGACAATCGCTTGGGCATATCCGTGGTAGAGCCGTGGGAGTGACACCACCAGGGCAAGGCTCGCATTGTCGGCCGCCTCGATGACTTCCTCTGCCTCTGCAACGGTCGGCGCCAGCAGCTTCTCTGTGAAGATGTGCCTTCCAGCTTGAATGACACGCAGCATGATCGCGTGATGTTCCGTAGTGGCGGTGGTGACGGTGACTGCATCCAGATCGTCGCGGGCAAGCAGTGCGTCAAGATCATGGACAAAAGGCACTCCGGCGGCGTCGGCAGCTGCCTGTCCTCGAGCGAGATCGTCGTCCCAGACAGCGACCAGTTCGGTGTCCGGGTGCTCGCGTACGCGCGCGGCGTACTCGGCTGCATGGACGTGCCAGAATCCGAGAACCGCAACTCTGATCGGATTGGACACCCTGGAATCCCTTCTTGAGATTGAGCGGGTGCTTGAGGATTGCACAGCTCCTGTCGCTGGAGCTCCACGGTAGGGCCTGCCGCTGTAGTCGCGAGCCGACCCGACGGCGATGGCATTCGGAGTCACGTCGACCTGTCCGCGGCGTGGCCCTTGCTCTACTCTCGAAAGACGGAGGGCCCTGACATTGCTCGAAGTCTCGCTTCTCGGGGAGCAGTACGTCGAAGGATCGACCGCGACGAACCTCGCACGCTCCTCGCGTTCCATCGCCCTGCTCGGCTTCCTTGCTGTGCACGCGGAGGCACCCCAGCCTCGGCAACGCCTGGCCGCCATTTTCTGGCCGGATTCGTCCGAGCAACAGGCGCGGACGAACCTGCGACGAGAGCTGCACAATCTCCGTGTGCTGCTCGGCGAGGACCCGTCTCTCGTCGTCGAGCCCGCCACACTGATGTGGCGAGAGTGGCCAACGTGCCGCGTCGACGTGTGCGTGTTCCGCCGGGAGCGACAGCTAGCGCTGCAGGCGCTCGCGGCCGGCGACCAGCACGCGATGCTCGAGCATGGAACAGCGGCGGTCGAGGAGTATCGCGGCGATCTGCTGCCTGGGATGTACGACGACTGGGTCCTTGTGGAGCGCGACGAGCTGCGCCGCCAGTGTGTCGAACTCTGCGACCAGCTGGTGGCCGGTTGGCGAGACCTGGGCGACCTCAAGAAAGCTGTTGAATACGGCAGGATCCGGGTGCGACTGGAGCCCCTTGAGGAGCTTGGATACCGCACGCTGATGGAGCTGCAGGCGGATGCGGGCGACCGGGCGGGTGCGATCAGCACGTACACAAGTGCGCCGAGATCTTGGAGCACGAGCTGCAAGTCAAGCCCTCGCAAACCACAGAGATACTCGTGGAGCGACTGCTCAGCCCTGACGGACTGGACATTGCGGGCAGCCGTAGACACGTTCGGGCGCGGCCTGCTCAGTGGACGCGGTTGGTGGGCCGCGATCAAGCGTTCGACCAGATCACCGAGTGCTGGAGGAACGTCGTCGAGGGTCGGCCCCGTTTGCTCGTCGTCATGGGCGATGCCGGCGTGGGCAAGAGCCGGCTGGTCTATGACGTGGCGCAAAAGGCACGTAAGGACGGCGTCGTCGTTGCCACGACGCGGTGTTTCGGCATGGCAGGGGCAGTAGCTCTAAAGCCAGTTGCTGACTGGCTGCGCCATCCACGCATTCAGCGATCACTGCCAACCCTCGACGAGATCTGGCGAGTGGAAATAGATCGACTCATTCCCGATGCGGCAGGCGACACGGATGCCGCGAAGCGTGAGAGACCGCTTCCTGAACCCCTCGCTGCATCCCGGGCGATGGTCGACGCTTGGCAGCGGCACAGATTCTTTGAGGGGCTCGTTCGCGCGATCATTGCCGTCGGTCAGCCGACGCTCCTCGTGCTGGACGACCTGCACTGGTGCGACGATGAGACGGCCGCATGGTTGGGGTTCCTGCTCAGTCGAGCGGCTGGAGCACCCTTATTGATCGCCGCAACGGCGCGATCCGGGGAGCTGGCCCGCAACACCGAGGTGTCTCAACTGTTGGCTGCGTCGAGATCAGCAGGCTCCTTGATCGAGTTGGTGCTTCCGCCGCTCGGACGAGACGGCGTACGGGCGCTCGCAGCTTCTTTCCTTGATCGCGAACTGAGCGACGAAGAGGCTTCGCTGCTCGTCACAGCAACGGGCGGCTACCTGCTGTACGTCGTGGAGGCCCTTCGGAGCGCAAGCGATCTGGACCAGGGCGGCCCTCTTTCACCGCTCGGAGACCTCTCGTCGATTTTGCGTCGTCGGCTTGAAGCGGCATCACCTCATGCACGCGATGTCGCCGCGCTGGCCTCCGCCGTCGGCCGCGACTTCACCCTTGATCTGCTCACAGAGGCCAGCGATCTCGAGGTCGACGCGGTGGTGCGCTCGGTCGACGAGCTGTGGAGGCAGAGCATCTTCACAGAACATGCCAGCGGATACGACTTCTCCCACGACCTGGTACGTGATGCGGCGTACGCGTTGGTATCGCCACCGCAGTGATGGCTGCTGCACCGTCGGATCGCGCAGAGTCTCCAGATTCTTCAAGGCGAGCGCGAGGATGATGTCGCCGCTCAGCTGGCCGAACAGTACGACCGGGGCGGGCGACCCGATCGTGCACGGCACTACTACCGACTGGCGGCGCAGCTGGCCGCCGCCGTATTCGGCAACTCTGAGGCCGTGCGTTGCTTCCGCCGTTGTCTTGAGCTCCTCGCGCAGCAGCCGGCTGGGCGAGCGCGCGACGAAGAAGAGCTCGACGTGCTACTGGAGATGTTTCCGCCGTTGAACGCCATTCACGGCTACACTTCGCCAACGCTGCGAGCGACGCTGGAACGGTCCGCCCATCTTGCCGAGAAACTGTCCCGCCCGAGTGATCTGATGTCGTGCATGATCGGCCTGTTTGGTGTGCGCTTCGTGCAAGGCCACGTCGCCGACGCATACCAGTTCGCGACCCGCGCCCTCGATCTGGCGGAGGCCGAGCCCAAGACGGCTGGTCAGGCTCACTTTGTAGTTGCCGCGTCCTTGACCGGTCTTGGCCGACCTGAGGAAGCACTTGATCACTTCGAACGCGGCCGCCAGCTCTCGCGGGGCTCGGTGTCGTCGCACATCACTGGCACGCTGCCCGAAGTGCACGGCACGGCGTACGCTGCACACGCACAATGGCTGCTTGGAAACTCAGAGCAGGCCGTCGCAACGTGTTGGAAGGCTGTCCAGCTCGCGAGGTCAGCAGACCATCCGTACAGCCTTGCCGCGGCCCTGGGTCACTCGGCTATCACCCACCAGCTCGTTGAGGACCGTGCGGGCGCCAGCGAGGCGGCAAGCGAACTCATCAGTCTGTGCGAGCGCTACTCGTTCAGCTACTACCGCGAGTGGGGAGTGGTGATCGACGGCTGGGTGCGTGGCGGTGAGGCCGGCATCGTTCGCATTCAGGAGGGCATCGACAAGCTTCGGTCCGCGGGCCAGCGCGTTCGCATGCCGTACTGGCTGTACCTGCTGGCTGACGTGATGGTCCAGGTTGGGGACACCGCGGGGGCTCGCGGCATCCTCGACGCGGCTCATGCAGCTGCCGAGCAGCAGGATGAGCGGTGGTGGATGCCTGAGGTGCTTCGGGCGCGGGCACGACTGTTGAGCCGCGATGCCGCGGTTCCTATCCTTCGTCGGGCAGCGACTCTAGCGAATGACCAGCACAGCCGGACGCTGCAGGCGCGCTGCGAGCAGGACCTGGCTGAACTCGGCGTCGGTGTGGAGGGCAGCGTTCTTTCGCTTGGAGGATGAGCCGAACGCTACGCGAACGCTGCTCCTCCTAACGTCGTGTGGCATGACGACAACAGCACCCTCGCGAACTACAGATCTCCCGTTGGACCAGCTCGCGGCTGGCGTACGGGGCGCTCTCACGCTCCCCTCGGACCCTGGCTACGACGAGGCCAGGGCCGTCTACAACGGAGCTGTGGACCGACGACCGGCTGCCGTCGTTCGATGCGCCGACGTCGCCGATGTAATCACCTGCGTCAACTTTGCACGGGAGCACGACATGACGCTCGCCATCCGCGGAGGAGCACACCACGGAGGCGGTTTCGGTGTCTGGGATGACGCTCTCGTGATCGACCTCAGTGGCTTGCGGAGCACCACGGTTGATCCCGCCGCGGGCACGGTCCGAGTGGACGCTGGTTGCAAATGGGGCGATGTCGACCACGCCACCGGTGCCTTCGGCATGGCGACCCCCTCGGGATTTATCTCGACAACTGGAGTGGGCGGATTGGCCCTCGGTGGTGGAGTGGGCTATCTCACCCGACGCTTCGGGCTCACCGTCGACAATCTGGTCTCAGCAGACGTGGTGTTGGCAAACGGCCGCTTTGTCAAGGCGAGCGCCGAGTCGCAGCCTGACCTGTTCTGGGCATTGCGGGGTGGAGGCGGCAACTTCGGGGTGGTCACGTCGTTCCTGTTCCGCTGCCACCCGGTTGGGGAGCACGGGATGATCATCGGTGGTCCGGTGCTGTACGACATCGCGGACGTCGAGGACCTATTCCGGTGGTATCGCGAGCTGCTGCCGGCGCTGCCGGAGGAGGTCAGCGGCTGGATCGGCGTCACCGTCATTCCGTCAGGCCCGCCATTCCCCGAGCATCTGTGGGGCCGCAAGGCTGGCATCATCGTCTGGTCCTACACGGGCCCGCATGCCAAGGCCGACGAGGTGCTCGCCCCGATCCGTAGCTTCGGCAATCCGCTGCTGGTCGGGCTGCAGCCGATGCCCTTCTCGGTGCTGCAGACCGCTTTCGACGCGCTGATGCCGACCGGGTTGCAGTGGTATTGGAAGGTCGACTTCTTCGAAGAGATCACCGACGAGGCCATTGCTGTCCATCGCCGCTACGGCGAGACCATCCCGACTCCGCTGTCCACGATGCACATGTATCCGATCAGTGGGGCCGCCGCCCGGGTGCCTGAGGACGCTACGGCGTTCGCATATCGCAATGGCGGCTGGACGGGCGTGATTGCCGGAATCGACCCTGACCCTGCCAACCTGGCGGCCGTCCGTAGCTGGGCGCAGCAGTACTGGCAGGAGCTACATGCCAGCTCAGCGGGCGGCGGCTACGTGAACATGATGATGGAAGACGAGGGTGAGGAGCGGATCAAGGCCGCGTACCGCGGCAACTACGACCGGCTGTCTCAGATCAAGAAGCGCTACGACCCGACCAACCTCTTTCACATCAACCAGAACATTCCACCCGCGGCTTAGTCCGCGGCTCCGACCCACTTCGCCCTACTTACCTACGCTTCGCGGTATTTGCAATTACCGCGAAGTGCAGGCAATTACCGCGAAGTGCGTCAAGGGCCTCGGCTAATAGCGGCGGACAGGACCGGCGGTAACGAGCTGCCGCCGGCTCGATCGCCGATGCAGCAGCCAAGCAGCCACTACGCCACCAATGGCGCCTCCGAGGTGTGCCTGCCAGCTGATGCCAGCGCCGCTGGGAAAGATGCCCCAGATCAGTCCTCCGTAGACGAGCAGTACAAGTGCCGCCACGACGACCTGTGCGGGCCGTCGGGACCAGATACCGCGAGCCAAAAGGTAGCTCAGCCAGCCGAAGATCAGTCCGCTCGCACCCAGAATGATGGTGTGGGCCGGCGTCAGGGACCACGCGGCCACTCCTGAGATGACAATGATGATCAGCGAGGAGGCGAGCCATCGGGCGAGACCGCTCAGCAGCACCAGGAATCCGAGAATATAGAACGGCAATGAATTGCTGAGCAGGTGATCCCAACCGGCATGCAGAAAAGGTGCTGTGAAGATCTCAGGCATGCCGTCGACTTCGCGAGCGTGAATGCCAAGTTGATCCAACTGATGGCCGCTCAGCTGATCAAGAAACTCCAGCATCCAGAGTCCAGCAAGCAGCAACAGCATGACAAGGGCGGCCCAGCCAGGGCGCGGCGCCGTCCGATCTGCCATCATTCACCTTCCGTGTCTCGGTTGCGAGGCGGTGCCTGTCCAGCAACAAGTGCTGGCTCCCAGCCTGCCTGGCGCCGCCAAACCAGTCTCTCTGATACCGCCGAACTCGGACAGCTGCCTGGTGGTATGCGATCTTGCCAGCGGAATGGAAGCCGCATTCGCGGGTAACCTCCGGTGCGTGAGAGGAGGCTCATGCAGCCATGTCGATTCATGAATCTGAGCCGTTGATCGATCCCGATGACTCATCCAGCAAGCCTGACAAGCCTGAGCCTGAGGTTGATCCCGATAGTCCACTGGATCCGCCCGAGGACACTGAACAGGTCGACCCGGATCGCCCACTAGACCCGCCTGGCGGCCCGGACATCCCGGAAACGGGATATGCGGAGCCTGGCGACCAGAAATCCTGAATCACCCAAGGTCATACCAAACCGTAGTGCGACCAACCTCGAATTATCTTGCGAGAACTCGTATCAGGCCGTATCAGGTGATCAGTACCGCCATCTGATCATGTGAGGTCTTGACGAGTTACCCCGCACAGATGAGGAGTTTGGAGGTCGGGATGTACCCGCTCCCCGAACTAGTGGCCAGGCTGGTCTGTTCGGTGGTGCTGATCTTGCCCAGCAGCGCGGCACTGTTGCTGAGCTGGCTCAGATCTGCCAGACATGGGGCGCGATCCTTGCCGCCTTGCACACCACCGCAACGCATGGCCCGTCGGCACCACTCGCGGCACGGCCATGGGTGATCAACCCAGAGCACCGGCCAGCCTCGATGAGGCCAGGCTCGATGGGCCCAAGCTCGATGAGCCCAAGCTCGATGAGCACAGCTTCGACAAGGAGCGTGCTACCGAGCTTGGGATATGCGGCCGTGCTACGGGCTTATGAGTCCTCGTATGAGCTGCGGGCCGCGGCCCGCGAGGTCGATGAGCGCTGGACAGAGCTGCACTGGATCCATGGGAACCTCACGGCAACCAACGTGCTGGTTGAGCATCAACCCGCGCTCCGTGTCAGCTTCATCGATCCTTGCGGCGTAGGCCTCGGAGATCCGGCGTGGGATCTGGCCTCAGCCGTGGACATGATCACAGCCGTGGACATGATCACTTGGCTGGCGCCGCGCTGGGACGCAACGCCGCAGCTGCTGGCGGACTATCTGATCTTGGGATATCGGCGGGCCGGCGGGCCCGGTCACCTCTATCCGGCCATCCAGGCCGTACGGGCGCTGGCTACCGCTGTATGGGTCGCAGATTCTCCATATGAGTCCTCAAGCGAGGCACCCGTCGAGGGAAAACTGGAATTCTGGCTGGATCGGGCTTGCGGGCACGCCGCTCGAGTCGGGTGCCTCATGAGCGTGGCTTAGACGCCTCCAGGCCTCAACTCAGAACCGTAGTGCCAAGCAGCCGACCGATAAGGAATGTCGCCGCGAGCGCCAGTGCGCCGCCGACGACGACTCGAACCATCGGCCGCAAGATCGGACTGTCGCCAAGGTAACCGCCGATAGCGCCAGTGATCGCCAAGGCGGCCAGAACGGCAACAAATGTGGCGGATATCCGCATCGAGGCCGGAAACAAGATGATCGCCAGGATTGGCAGCAGGCCGCCGATCGTGAAAGCGATGGCCGAGGCGTACGCGGCCCGCCACGGACTCACAATGTCGTTCTGATCGATATTGAGTTCGACATCCAGGTGCGCCGCCAGAGCGTCGTTGGCCGTCAGCTCCTCGGCCACCTGACGCGCGGTCTGGGGACTTAATCCCTTGTCCTGGTACAGCTTGGTCAGCTCGGCCAGCTCTTCGTGCGGCATCGTTGCCAGCTCGGTTTTCTCCTTGGCGATCAAGGCGTGTTCGCTGTCACGTTGGCTGCTTACCGAGACGTACTCCCCAAGTGCCATCGAGATCGCCCCGCCGACCAGGCCTGCTACGGACGCCGCGAGAATCGGCCCTAGCTGTGGTGTGGCACCGGCTACGCCCACCGCAATCGCGGCCACCGACACAATGCCGTCATTGGCACCCAGCACACCGGCGCGTAGCCAATTCAGCCGGTTCGCCAGTCCTCCGGAGTGCGGCTCATCGGCGTGGGTAGCCTCCAGTCCTGTCACGTCGCCGAGTCAAGCACGACACCTCGCGATCTGCCAGGAAAGGTTGCCGTCGACCGACCGAATGGGTGCATGCTTTGACCGGGAGGTCAGCAGTGACAGTCGGTTATTCGGGCACACCATTGCCACATAAGCTGGGCATCAAGCCCGGTATGTCGATCGCGATACTGGAAGCGCCGCCCGAAATCGAGGCCATCCTCGGCGAGCTGCCGGATGGTGTGACAATCAGCCATCGACTGACCGGTCATCGTGATCTGGTGTTGATCTTCATCAACCGCCAGGCCGACCTCGCCTCCCGTCTTCCGGGTCTGATCAATGCGATCACACCTAATGGCATGATCTGGGTCGCCTGGCCCAAGCGGGCGAGCAAGATCGAGACTGATATGACTGAGGACGTCATTCGAGAGATCGTGCTGCCAGCCAGCGGGCTGGTCGATGTCAAGGTCTGTGCAATCGATCAGGTCTGGTCTGGCTTGAAGCTGGTGATTCGCAAGGAACTCCGCTGACATACCAGGTTCAGCTGGCAGGCTGCACCCGCAGCGTGACATAGCTTGTCAACACTTCGCTGGGATCGATCAAGACGGTGCTGTTGGAGATGCGACGTGCGTCATTCAGACCGTGCGCCGGCCAGCTGGTACACGGCGTCAGAGATAGAAAATATCCCGCGCGGTACCACGGAAAGCCGCTCCGCCCGCCGGCTTCCATCGAGTACCACACATAGGGAAATACCTCGGCATCCCATTCCAGCTCGATGGCGATGCGATGCGATGGCCGGCTGATGCTGATCATGGGGCGAGAAAAGTCGCTGAGGTAGACCAATCTCGTCTCTGCGCTCTCCGGCTCCGGCAACAGGCTGAGATTGATCATGGCCTCGGGCCCATGCGATCGTGGCCAGGGCATCAGATCGTCGTAGGTGATATCTGGGCTTGTCTGCGGATCAGGACGTACCACCGCGGCGGCGGAGGAGACGATGGTTTCCCGGCCCAGCAACCCACCGCCGAACATCAGCTGGCTACCCCACATGGTCTCGATACGCTCCCGGCCCACGTTGCGTACCGTCTCGCCGACGGTGATCTCGTGGTCGCGCACTGAGATGATCTTGGTGATCTCGAACGGGGCACGGATTAGACGGCCAGTCATCCGAACTGAGGACCCGGTGAATTCCCAGTCCATCCAGGTCTGGCGAGCCTCCCCGTCGTAGCCCCAATCCACTCCGTGCACGAAGACCGAGTCGCCACCGTTGGGAAACAGGGTTTGCCAGCCACCGGCGAGGCTATCGATCATCTGCGCCTCGGGGGTGCCCGGCAGTGACCTGCTGCCACGGGGCCGGAGTGCCCACGGGGGCGACCAAAGCAACGCCGCGCCATCAGCCCTGCGCGTCACCGACGTCACCGTGCCGCCTAATCCAGGGATGATCTCCACCGTGAGTGCGTCAGTGGAGAGCCGCAGAACGTCCCATCCTCGAGCGTGCCGTTCGTCCAGCTGGACCATGCGCTGAGCCTATTGGCGGATGCAGGCAGCGTACGCTCAGTCAGGAACCTTCAGTGCCGTCACCGTTTGGTTCGAGTCGTCGCTCATCAACAGCGTCGCCTCGCTGCGGGGCATGTCAAAGGCTACGGTGCCCCGAACCCGCTCCCCGGCATGCAGCGTGCCCGTCTCCAACATGGCGTCTCCAGCCCCTTCGACCGCGGTCTCGAACAGCTGGCCGGTTTGGTCGAAGACTTGGAAGTTGTACGGGTCATAGTCAACCGAGCCGGAATCGCAGATCAGCTCCACCTCGACCCGGAGATAGCTCCCCGAGGTAGGCGGCACCTGGCCGTAAGCCACCCAGGAGTGTCGGTGCAAGATCAACTGTCCGCTTCCTTCGGTGGTACTGAACTCGATCCGGTCGCCTTGAGCGCTGACCTGAGGGAGCGGTTGCTTGCTCTGCAGTGGAGCGCTGACGTGGGTATCTGAGAAATGCGCGACGACGCTGGCCGCCGCGACCACGATCGCGACAAGAAGAATGACGCCTGCGCTGATGAAGTTCGCACGTCTGGATATGCGCTTGGCGACCGACCGAGCCGGACGTGCCGGGCTAGCAGAGGGCTTGGTGGGCGGCGTGTCTCCCGGGCCAGGCGCCCAGGGAACGAAGGACGGCCCGCTGGGCGTCGGTCCCATGCCGGTGCTTTCTGAACCGCTGGGCTCGTCCATTTCCGACCACGGTAGCGCAGGATTGCCTCGCTGCCGATACCTGGTTGTCCACAGGGAGTACGCGCTGCCAGCTAACTGTCCACAGATTTGCGGTTAGGCGCACGATTTGGCATCGCGTACGCAATCTTCCGATATGACACCTTCGCAGGAATCACGCACCGAAAAGTCGTCAATACGCAGCAAGTCAGGGCGCAGAAAAGCTCGACGGCGGCATCGCAACCGGCTGCCAGAGGTGGAGGCACGGGCTCGGCTCAAGGTCCGTCAGCCAGATGATCTTCTAGCCCTCATCCCGTACCTGATCGGATTCCACCCAGATGAAGATCTCGTCGCTGTCTTCATCAAATCCGGTCGAGTCAAGCTCACCACGCGAACCGATATTCCACCCGAATCGGCCGGCGATGAGCTTGCCGAGTGGATCGATGCGCTTGCCAAGCGTGAACGTGCCGACGCTCTTGCGCTGATTGCCTACAGTGCGGCGTCCTTGCCGGCCAACCGGCTGTTGACCCGTCTGATGGATCGGCTCAGCGAGCACGAGCTGACCGATGTGCTTTACGTCGGACATGGCCGGTGGTGGTCGCTGACCTGTGGAGAGGAGTGCTGTCCCCTTGCAGGCACACTGTATGACCTCAGCTCCCATCCGATGTCTGCCGCGGCCGTCCTTGCCGGACTCGGCGTGCGGGCCAATCGGCGGGAGCTCGAGGCGTCCATCAGTGGCCCGCCCGAGGCAGAGCTGCCACGCCTGGTGGACGCGGCCGAGGACCTCCTCGCTGAACTCGAGCCGTTCGACAGCCGTGCCGCCGCTGGAGAATTGCTCGTCAGCATTATGGATTCGGCGATGGCCGATCCGTCTGCACTCGACGAGAGGAACTGTCTACTGCTTGGTTTGTTGGTGACTGACATCTATGTTCGCGATTCTGCTTGGGCGCGGATCGGTCGCAGTGACGCCGAGGACCATGTCCGATTGTGGGGGAGTGTGGTCACCCGAGTGCCACCTGTGCTGGCCCCAGCGCCGCTATGCCTTCTGGGTATGGCCGCTTGGGTCTCAGGTCACGGCGCTTTGGTGAACTGTTGTTGGGAGCGCGTTTCTCAGGTTGATCCGGACTACTCGATGGGGAAACTGCTCTCAGACATTGGCGAACGAGGAATTCCTCCATCGATCTGGCAAGAGATCAAGGATGACATGCAAGCCGAGTTAGATGCTGATTTGCCCCTGTTGGCCGTTTAGTGAGCTAGCTGGTCAGCTAGGCTGCCCCGGCGGTGCAACAGCCACTAAGTTGTGACCATGACTCGCTTCGTGGTCTGCGGAGAGGCCTTGATCGATCTGGTCCAGTCCGACGTCGGCAGTAATGACTCGTTCAGCTCCACTTGGCTCGCCCTGTCGGCAGGCGGCCCGATGAACTCCGCAGTCGCATTGGGGAAGCTTGGGGCCAATGCCCATTTTCTGGGCCGGATCTCCAGGGACGCATTCGGGCGCCAGCTGCGTCAGCACATCCTGGAGGCAAACGTCAAGCTCGACTTTGCGACGGAGTCTTCCCAAGCCACCTCGATCGCCGTTGTGAGTCTGGATGAGCAAGGTGCGGCGAGCTACACCTTTCACTTCAACGACACGGCTAACTTTGGCTGGCAGATCGATGACCTGCCGCAGCTGTCGAGTGACGATTGGCTACACATCGCCTCGTTGTCATGCATTGTCAGCCCGGGCGCGGAGGTACTGCTCGACTGGATGCGTGACGTCCAGGCCGGGGTTTCGTACGACATTAACGTACGACCAACGGTGATCACCGATCCTGATGAGTACTGGAACAAGGTGCAGCCATGGTTGCGGGCGGTCGGACGACGTCAAGGCATCGTCAAGGCAAGCGATGAGGACATCAAGTTCCTGGCCAAGGCGGAAGCCGGCGGCGCCGGCAAGGCCGGCAGCGATCCAGTCGAAGTGGCCGGCATCTGGGTTGAGCAGTACGGGCTGGGACTTGCCGTGATCACTCTTGGGCCAGGCGGTGGAGTGGCGATCGAGCCAGGCGGAGACATCGCACGGGTGCCCGGCTTTCCCACCAAGGTGGTTGACACGGTTGGGGCGGGAGACACGTTTATGGCCGGTTTTCTCGACGGATATGTGAAGCTTCAGCTCGGACTCGAAGCCTCGCTAGAACGCGGCGCGGCGGCCGCCTCGATCGTCTGCTCTCGGCGTGGAGCGCAACCGCCGACATCGGCCGAAGTAGACGATTTGATCGCGGAGCGAACCTAAGCCACAACCGCTCTGAGCACCGGCTGCGGGAGCAGTGCCGAACATAGAGAACGCCTAGCACTGTGCTGACGCGGCCGGAGTGGCCGGGAGCCCTGCAGCCGTAGTGAGTGCCTCGACCGCTTCGCGGGCGCGCTGCGGACTGGGCGCGGAGCCGTCCGCCTCAGTCACATAGAACGTGTCGATGGCCTGCCCCGCCAGAGTGCTGATGTGAGCCGAACGGATCGAAAGCCGAATCTCACTCAACGAGCGGCCCAGGGCATACAGCAGCCCGGCGCGGTCGCCGGTCCGGACTTCAATGACCGCCGCTGTCTGGCTGGCATCGCGGACCAGTTCGACGTACGGGTTCGATACAGCCCCACTGCCATGTGCTCGCGCCTCCCGGCGCTGCACCGGCGTCAGAATGCCAGTCTCACCTGCCTCGAGGCGGCTCAATTGTTTGATCAAATACGCAGTGTCGGGCAGATCAGTGGCCAGCTGTTTGTCTACTCGCCAGGTGTTGACGGCCACGCCTTCCACGGTGTGGAGCACCGCCGATCGCACCTGCACTGAATGAGAGGCAAGCAGGCCTGCGGTGTCGCTGAAGAGCCCGAGCCGGTCGGCCGTCGCAATGACCAGCTCAATGCCCCCTGGCTGGCGCTCCACGCGGATCCGCGGCCTGCCGTCGAGTTTCACAGAGCGGGCCAGGCCAAGATCAACTAGCTGGGCAACATCAACTGGGGTTGTCTCATCGACCAGCAGCCCTTCGGTGTTGTCGGCCAGGCTGTTGATCAGCTGGGCCCGCCATGGCGACCAGGCAGCCGGCCCGGCAGCGCGAGCGTCTGCCTCGGTGAGATAGCGCAGCAAGTCCAGGATGTCGGCCCGGCCCTGCACTGCCTCGACTAGGGCGCTCAAGGTGGCGGGATCAGCGTGATCACGCTTGGTGGCCAATGCGGCCAGAGTCAGATGGTGTCTCACCAAAAGCTCGACCAGTTCGGCGTCGCTCTGCCTAAGTCCAATCGCTGCGACGGCCTCGCGGGCGATCGGCGCCCCGCGATCCGCGTGATGCGCGCCGGCCCCGGGCAGCTTGCCGATGTCGTGGAAGAGGCCGGCCAGCAGCAAGATGTCGGGCCGATCCACCTGAGTGAGATGCCGCTGCGCCTCCGCGACGGTCTGCACCAGGTGCCGGTCGACTGTATGACGGTGGATCGGATTGTGTTGGGGCCGAGCGCGGATCGGCTCCCAGGAAGGAATCCATCTGCTGATACAGCCCGCGAGGTCGAGCGCCTCCCACACCGGCACGACATTTGACCCAGCAGACAGCATCTCCAGCAATGCTTCTCGTGCCTCATCAGGCCAGGGCGTCGGCAGCGCTTCGCCTTGGCTGCCAAGGTGTTCCGCCGTTACGGGGGAGAGGACCAGCCCGCGTTGCGCAGCGAGGGCCCCGGCCCGGAGGCCGACGACTGGATCCGCGGCGCTGATTCCGCGGCCTAGTCCGACCTCTCCGGAAGAGATGATCAAGCCATGGTCGGCCTGGACATATTGGGGTTTGCGCTCCCGCTTGATGAAGCTGAGTACCCGGTGCTGGGGGACAGCCTGGCGAGCAGCGCGTACGGTCAGGTCGACGGCATGGCCGATCCGGCGGGCGGCCAAACTCACGTCGCGATGAAGATCATCAGGGTGGTGGTATCCCAGCCGAGTGGCCACTGTTTGCGTCTCGCTGGAGATCAATCGATCGAGCGTGCGGCCGGCCGCCAGATGGAGTGCGTCGCGGACGTCGAGCAAGCGTTCATGCGACTCGCGGATGCCGACATGCGGCCGGTCAGTCAGCCAGCTGGCTGCTAGCGCCCGCAGCATCGAGACATCGCGAAAGCCTCCGCGGGCCTCCTTGAGGTCGGGTTCGAGCAGATAGGCCGCATCACCAAAGGTGGCCAGGCGCTCATCGAGCGAGGCCAGCAGCTCCGGCAGTCGTTTACGGGCGTTGGCGCGCCAGCTGTCCAGCAGGGCGGTACGCGCACCCTTGACTAAATCGGCGTCGCCAGTGATCACCCGGAGGTCGAGTAGGCCGACACCTGCACTCAGCTCGCGACCCGCGACCTCGGCACATTGGGCTGGCGTGCGTACCGCATGATCAACGCGAATCCGCGCATCCCAAAGCGGATACCAGAGGTCTGCTGCCAACGTGTCGATCTCGCTCGAGGACTTGCCATTGTGCAGCAGCACGAGATCAATGTCTGATCGTGGACCGAGTTCGCGCCGGGCGAGGCTTCCGACGGCGGCAAGGGCGGCCCCGCTTGCAGGGCCGCCCACTTGCGCATACAGCTCGACCAGCGCCGACTCGACGCACTCTGTGATCAAACGCCGACGATCCGGCCCCGCAGTGGAAGACCACTCAGACCGGATCGCGACGTTGAGACGCTCGCTGGTTAGATCACGCTTCAGAGCGCGTCCAGCCCGCGCTCCCCGGTTCGGACGCGGACGATTTCATCCACCGGAACCGACCAGACCTTGCCGTCACCGATGCGACCGGTCCGAGCGCTCTTGACCAGGACATCGATGATGTCTTTGGCATCATCGTCATCCACGAGCACCTCAAGTCTCACCTTGGGCACCAGGTCCACGGTGTACTCCGCACCCCGGTAAACCTCAGTGTGGCCCCGCTGACGTCCGAAACCGCTTGCCTCGCTGACGGTCATTCCTTCAACGCCAAACGATTCGAGTGCGGTCTTGACCTCGTCCAACATATGCGGCTTGATGATCGCTGTTACGAGCTTCATGCCGACACCTCCTGATCATTCTTGCTGTCTTCCTCGACCTGATTTGGCGCCGAGCCGGCGTACGACAAGCCACGCAGTCCCGCACCCAGCGTGCCGAGATCGTAACTGGTCTCAGCATGCTCGATCTCGTCGACACCAGTCCGCTCTTGCTCTTCGGTGACACGGAAGCCGATGGTCTTATGCAGTAACAGGCCGATCAGCAAGCTCATGATCAAGCTGTAGAACAGCACGGAGAAAGCGCCTACCGCCTGCCGCCACAGCTGATCGAAGCCGCCGCCGTAGAAGAGACCGTTAACGCCCGCCGGAGCAGCCTCGGTCGCGAGAAAGCCAACAGCCAGGGTGCCCCAGAGACCTCCGAACAGGTGGACGCCGACAACGTCGAGCGAGTCGTCAAAGCCCAGCTTGTACTTCAGTCCTATGGCCAGCGCACAGATCACGCCCGCCAGGGCGCCGACGATGATCGCGCCGACCGGTGAGACCGAGGAGCAAGACGGAGTAATGGCAACCAAGCCGGCGACGACGCCAGACGCGGCGCCGAGCGAGGTGGCATGGCCGTCGCGAATGCGCTCGGTGATCAGCCAGCTCAAGGATGCGGCGGCGGTGGCGACCATGGTGTTCACCCAAACCGTTGCGGCGGTAGTGCCGGCAGCGATCGCAGAACCGGCATTGAAACCGAACCAGCCGAACCACAGCAGGCCGGCGCCGAGCATGACCAGCGTCAGGTTGTGCGGCCGCATCGGATCGCGCTTCCAGCCCAGCCGCTTGCCCAAAATGATGGCAAGAGCGAGACCGGCTGCACCGGCGTTGATGTGGACAGCTGTGCCACCTGCGAAGTCGATCGCCTTCAAGTTGTTGGCGATCCAACCGCCCACGTGCTCGCCGGCGGAGAAGTCGAACACCCAGTGGGCGATCGGGAAGTAGACGATAGTTCCCCAGATAACGGTGAAGATCATCCAGGTGCTGAACTTGGCGCGATCGGCAATTGCGCCGGAGATCAGAGCGACGGTGATGATCGCGAACACGGCCTGGAACGCGACGAACGCCATCACCGGGTAGATACCGGTCTGATCGTCGAAGGAGACCTCGCTGGTCGCCCCCATGAGGCCCTTGAGACCCAGGTACTGAACGGGATCGCCGAGCAGGCCGTAGCCGATGTCGTCTCCGAAGGCAGTTGAGTAGCCCCAGAGAATCCAGATGACAGCGATCGAGGCCAACGCCCCGAAGCTCATCATCATCATGTTGAGGACGCTCTTCGCGCGGACCATGCCGCCGTAGAAGAAGGCGAGTCCTGGGGTCATGAGCAGCACCAGCGCTGCTGACGCCAGGAGCCACGCAGTGGTTCCAGTGTCAATCTCGAGTGGTGTCATGGAGTGCTTTCTTTCGGTGATGGGACTGGAAACAGGTTGAACCCTCAGGCGGCTGGATCCTGGGACGCTCGAGGCTACGCAAAACTCTGCTAGCTGCGTGTTGCGCCAAACGTGCGCTCGGTTACGCCAACGTCACAGTTGGTATTTCAATGTGACGGGCGTG
>Ga0307298_10000082_pt1 | contig 20434 bp, 21 predicted proteins | sample ER_DNA_158_FD_194470 | JGI IMG/M metagenome (GOLD analysis project Ga0307298, IMG submission 194470) | Bulk soil microbial communities from the East River watershed near Crested Butte, Colorado, United States - ER_DNA_158 | ecosystem: Environmental > Terrestrial > Soil > Floodplain | place... | reverse complement strand
GCTCCTCAATTGGTGACTGCGCTCTGTAATCGGTTCTGTGGAGACTGACCAGGGTGACCGGAGATTCTCATCGGCCGCCCAGGTCGGGATGCGCGATCAACGACGCCATCGAGGTGCTCGGCGCCCTGTGGTCGATGCTAGTGCTGCGCGCCGGGATCTTCGGGCAACCGGCGCCACTTCCGCGAGCTGCTCGAGGCGTGGGCAGCGCATGCTCTCCAACTGGTCGTCGGAATCCGGGTCCGCGGTCACAACGACGACCGTAGTCCAGCACTCCCGGAGGCGCTGCCCCCGACTGGCGTCTTGTGCCCGTCCCTTGCTGTCCGAGGCAGACGCAGTGCCGTGTCCGGCAGCCACCGTCGGATTGCCGGCTGCGCACGCACCCGCGTGCGGGCGTCAACGGGTGCGGTGGTAGGAAGGCGAGGTGGTGATGAGGCTCGGACTCGACATAGCGCAGCACCGGGTCAGCTTCGACGAAGTGATCAACCGAGCCAGGCTGGGCGAGCGGCTGGGGTTCACCGGGGTTTGGGGGTTCGACCATTTCAAACCCATGTACGGTCAGGGGCCCGGTGAGTGCTTCGAAGGCATGACCACGCTGGCCGCCTTGGCCGGTGTCACCTCGACCGTGCGGCTGGGATTGCTGGTGACCGGCGTGACCTATCGGCATCCGTCGGTGTTGGCCTGCCAAGCGATAACCGTCGACCACGCCAGCCACGGCCGGCTCGACCTGGCGCTCGGGGCGGCCTGGGCGCAGGCGGAACACGACGAGCTGGGCATCGAGTTCCCGCGTACCGGTCAACGGTTCGACCTGCTCGAGGACACGCTGGAGATTGTGACGCGGCTGTTCACCGGTGAGCAGGTGTCCTACCAGGGACGGCGGCTTTCGCTGCGAAACGCCCAAATGCGGCCAGTACCGGTTCAGTCACCGCGACCACCCATCTGGATCGGCGGCCGCGGACCGAAGAGGACGCTGCCCCTTGTGGCCCGGTACGCCGACATGTGGCACACCTACCTCGACGCCGACTATCCCGAACTGTCGCGGCGCGTCGACGACCTGGCTCGGAAGGAAAGCCGCGATCCGGCCGACATCGGTCGGGCCGGGTCGCTCTCGCTGTCCGAGCCGTGGCCCGAGGTGCGCGCCGCCATCGAGCGCAACCTCGATCGAGGGATCGGTTATCTCGTGTGCAGCTGGCCGAGTGAGGGAGCCGATCGGGTTACCGAGTTCGCAAAGACGGTGGCGCCGGACTACCGCTCCTAAGCGAGGAAGCCGCAGACGCGCCTAAACGCATTTTCGTCGCGCGCCCTGAGGGCGGCCGCCCCGTCGCGCGCACGGTCGGCGGCGAGCGACAGAGTCGGGTACGTGATGGAGCGGCTGCTGAACCGGCAGGGTTGTTGCCGCCCTCACCCAGCGCTCGCCGCGACGTGGCTGCTGGGCTACGCGTCGCGCTCATTCCGTCCGTCATCAAGGGAGCTGCGTCGCGCGGAGTCAGTTCAAGCAGTGCATGGGCACAGTCGCCCGACTGACTCCAGCCGGAATGCCGCTGGAACGACGAGACGATGAGCCGTTGCCAGCTTCTACCGGTCAGCAGGTGAGCAGCCAACCAAGCAGCCTACGGACCGGTCATCCACGGAATGGCGTGCATCTGGGCGAACAGCATCAGGCGCGACAGCCAACACGGTAGACCTTCCGCTCGCGACTCGTAGTGCGTAGATCCGACAGCCCGTTATGTTCTTGATTGTGCGGCCGCCCCGGGCAGGAAGGCGTCACGGGTGTCCCTCGAAGGCATCGATGACTCACGCCCCCATTGCCGCGGTCGTCCTTCTTGCGTCACTCATGGGGATCGGAGTTGCGCTGTACTAGGGGCAGCTGGTTAGGCCGTAGCGAAGGCGCTCACCGGTTGGATCTGTGGTCTGGTAATGGCTGGAAAGGTGTTCAGATGCCGTTAGGTGGCGAGTGCACGGACGTTGTGTTGAAGTTTTACGACTCTTGGAACCGTGGCGAGATTGACTTCGATGAGCTCGTTGATGAGGACATCGTCAACCATCAACCTGATGTCGAGCCGGAACTCGGTCGCGACCCTTTTCGTAAGGCGATCGCCGGGGTCATGGCGGCCGTACCGGATTCGCGGTGGGATGTCTCCGATGTGCTGGCTGACCGCGATCGGGTCGCGATCCGGATCACGTGGAGCGGCACCTACCTCGGTGCGCACTTCCGTGGGTGGACGATTCCGGCGCCAGCCAAGTTCGCGGTTGAGCACGTGCACATCTATCGCGTGGCAGCCGACAGGCTTTCCGAACATTGGGTGGTGCGGGACGACTTGGCAATGCTGCGGCAACTTGGGGTCGCAGCCCGCTAGCGAGCGGCGACGAGTGGTCGGTCAGATCGACACCACCAACGCACTCGGTTCGTTGCCCGGGCGCACGCACTCTTGACAGCAACCGTGACAGCAACAGGGCCGTGACGCCGCCGGCAAGCGGTGAACGGTCTGGCGTGAGTCACCGAGGCGCGGATGTCACGGACGCAGACGGTGGACTTGCCCGGATCTATGGATCGGAGGATCAAGATCGCGAAACCGGGAGCCATTCTGGGAGCCATATCGCACAGCCGAACTCGTACGACCACGGACGCCCACGGAGCACAGACTGCGGTTTTGGGCGTGAAGGCCGACCCGCGGGACCAGTCCGGACGTTTGGTCGAGACCTACGGATTGTGAGTGTGTCGTAACGGCGGTTCTGGGTGGACTGCCGCCAGGATCGGGGCCGGTGGTGTCGGGTGACTCGCTACGGATCTGGCCGCGGAAGCGTGTGCCTTTCATCTGACTTGTTCCCGGCAGCGCCGGCACCGGCCTGGCCACCGGTTGGCTTGATTAGAAGCCTGTCCGTGCCACGCGCACGTGACCCGTCACAGATATGCCGCTCGGTGACTCCACTCAGGCCGGCGCCGACCCAACAGACCGTATGCCTGGAAGGAGATCCGAGGCCGCATGCCCATGTTGGCAGAGGTTGTCGACGCCGTCGTCGGCGGCGACACACACCGCGACACGCACGCCCTTGAATTGACCGCGCCCAGTGGCGCAACCATCGCCACGCTGATGATCGGCAACGACGAGCGCGGCTTTGCCGAAGCGATCGCCTGGGTCGCCGAGCATGCCCCGGGCCCGCGGGTGGTGGTCGGGCTCGAGGGCACCCGCAGCTACGGAATCGGACTGGCCCGAGTGTTGCAAGCTGCGGGATTGACCGTGGTGGAGATCGAACGTCCCCGTCGGGGCGAGCGGCGGCGGGGCAAGTCGGACCCGATCGACGCCCACCTGGCCGCGTTGCACGCGCTGCGCCTGGACGCCGACCGGCTGCCCACGCCGCGCGCCGACGGTGACCGTGAGGCGCTACGCATTCTGCTCGGCGCTCGCCGGGAACTCACCACTGCCAAGACGCGGACGATCAATCGCCTGCGCGCGTTGCTGCTCACCGGCAGCGACGCCGACCGAGCGCTGTCCCGCGGCGCACTGAGCTCCGACCGGCTCGCTGCCATCACGCGCCGCCGCGGCGGTCAGCACGAGACCCGCGAATACGCGGTCCGGCGCGCCGAGGCCCGCCGCATCGCCCTCGCCATCAGCGGGATCGACCGAGAACTCGCCGATAACAAGTGGCACCTTGCCGACCTCGTCACCCACCTGGCGCCGCAACTGCTGGCCAAACGCGGCGTGGGCCCGGTCAGCGCCGCCCAGGCGATCGTGTCCTGGTCCCACCCGGGCCGCTGCCGCAACGATGCCGCATACGCCGCGCTCGCCGGCGCCAGCCCGATCCCCGCCAGCAGCGGCCGCATCGTCCGCCACCGGCTCAACCGCGGCGGCGACCGCCACCTCAACCGCACCCTGCACGACATCCTTTTGACTCGCTGGCGCACATGCCCGCGAACCCGGGCCTACATCGCCCGGCGCCGCGCAGAAGGCAAGACCGATCCCGAAATCCGCCGCTGCCTCAAGCGCTACATCGCCCGGGAGCTCTACCGCAGCCTCAACACCGCGATGGCCGCTTGACACCACATAGAAGCGTCAGAAGGTTGGGGGTTCGAATCCCTCCGGGTGCGCCAACGAAATACCTAGTCAATGCACTGTTGTGCCTTCTCATCAGCCGCCCAAGACTGCTAACGCCGGTCATTGGGAGCCAACATCTCATGTCGCCGGAGGGCGGCCGCGCGCCATGAGCACCGTCGGCCCCGCGTGGGCTCCAACAGGGTGGGCGGCGTTTCGGCTTGCGGGACGACCAGACGCGACGTGTTAAATACGCCCGATGATCAACACAGATGAGGTCCGAGGGGCACCCATCCTGTAGATGTGCGAGTGCACGGCTGCGCCGGTACCGTCTCTCCATGGCCGATCAGGACGAGGAGCAGCCCTTCACACCGTCCCTCACCGAGGCGCGGTTGCCTTCCGTCGACCACATGTTCAACCAGGGAATGCTCAACGTCATCCTTGATCGCACGTTTGGAGGCCCGCCAGCTGGCGTACCGCGCGAGCGGCCCGGAGTGGGACTTTTCAACAACCTCGTCCGACTCACCGACAAGGCCCTTCGCGAATATGACGCGGCACGTTTCGAGTTGATCGACTACCTCCGTGGCCGGGATGACATCCCACGCCAGCGCGGTGTGCGAACAAGTCCCTACATTCGAGCCGTTGACCACATGGAAAACGTGATCAGTGCGCTAGCACGCGGTCTGTCCTCCCGCGCCCGGTTGCAGGCCTTGGGCTTCGGCCGAGATGCACCGAGAATCCCCGCTGCGCTCCAACAGGACGTTGTCCGGCTTCGAGACATGATCGAGCACGCCGATGACCGCCTGACGAAGGGGAGCACCAGGCCGAGCAGGCAGCCCTTCAAGGATCAGGAACCCTACGCGGTCAGGCTCGAGAACGACTGGGCGTGGATGGGTGACTGGAAGATCGACTATCGAGACCTCGTCACCCTCATCACGTACCTGTACGAGTTCATTGAACTTCTCCGGGGGGTCAAGGCGGCTGGCCAGGACCATCCGCAGAGCGTCACTCGAACCACGGTCACGTTCATCGGAACCCCACCTTCTCAACCGGGAGCGAACATGTATGGCTCTGACTACCTTTGGGAGTTGTCCCGCCAGTCCGTCAGCCACTAGAGCTGAGGGGGGCGGCGCATAGCTGCTAGGGCAGGGCCGGGCGTCAGCGTCAGATTGACACGGATGAGGTCGGGACCCGCCGTGGCCCCCGAATAGCCCCCAACTGCAAGCACGGACCGCCTCAGGACACCACCATGCGTGGGAAGCCCTTATCCCGAATCCTGCCCGACCGATGAGTTCGGCGGCGTGGGGGAGTCTCATTGCCATGCCGTCATACAACCTGGTCATTGCCCTGCCCACCGCCGACCGCTCCAGGGCCTACGCATTCGCCCAGGCGCTGGGCCTCGAAACGCCGGGCGAGCTGGCCGAGGACGGTGTCCCCGAACCGCTGCGGGTGCAGCTCAACGAGCAGGCCTCTGTGATGTACGTCCCGACCGGTGGGTTCGGCTGGATCACTGACGGCCGCGTCACGACGGAGCCAGGGACCTCGGAGTGCCTGCTCAGCCTGCAGGTGGACACCACCACCGAGGTCGACAACCTGATCGGGCGTGTCGATGCGGCCGGCGGGCGGGTGTCGTCAGGTCCCGAGCAGAAGGCCTGGGGCTACACCGGAACGTTCACCGACCCTGACGGTCACCTTTGGGAGGTCATCGTCTCGGCCATCTGATCCGACGGTCAGCATTGGGAGCCATTCTGGGAGCCAGACGGCGCACCTGCCGGCGGACCGTGGCGGACTCGACCCGCTGATGTGACGGCCTGTGAGCCTGACACTCGGCGCGCCGGACGACTCCGGACGCAGGTTCGAGATCTACCGATCAGAAGGTGGGACGGCGACGAACGCGGCTTAGAGGTGCCGCTTGTGGTTGACAGCTGCGCCATTGAGCCACTTTCTCCGCCAGCTCTCGTTCTTGGCTTCACTCTCCGCGAACGACCGCCAGAGCCGGATTAACGGGCTTAGGGGTGGAGGCAAGGATTGGCATCTTCAAATAAAACGAGGTAGCGATGGAAGATCGACTGCTGTATCGGGTTCCCGAGGTTGCGGTGATCTTGAACATTAGCCGATCAAAGGTCTACGAGCTGTTCAGTTCGGGCGATCTTGAATCCGTCAAGATTGATCGCAGTCGTCTGGTGCGGAGCTCGGATCTACGCGCCTATGTTGATGGGCTTCGCCCTGTCGACAAGTCTGCGTGATTTGGTGATCACAAGTTGACTTCTCATGTCCTGTCCGACGTGTTCGGGTATTTGTGTTTGTGTGAGATCGGCGTGCCAGCATCAGCGGTGAACATCAACTGATCGAGACGATCCCGTCGTGCTGATGCGCTTCGTGGGCCGCTCGACTAGTCGGAGGAGCCGGGTCATGCGATTAATGATCATCGTCCAGGGACGTTGGGCGAGCCTCGCAGGCGAGCGGGGTCTGCTGTGAGCACCACAAGACGACGGGGCAACAGCGAAGGCTCCAATCCCGTGCAGCGCGGCGACGGCCGTTGGCAGGTCCACATCCGCCACACAGACGAGGACGGGCGGAGCAGGCGATACACGGTCTACGGCAGCACTCCCAAGGAGGCGCGGGCCAAAGCCTCCGCGGTCAGGGAACGGCTGCGCGCCAACCTGCCTGCCAGGGACCGCAAAGTGACCGTCGACGCATTCGCCGCTGAATGGATCGACTCAACGTTGGCGGCGTCCGATCGCAAAGCGTCCACAAAGGCGATGTACGCCACGGTGGCGCGGCAGCACATCATCGGTAGCAAGATCGGCGCGCAGCAGCTCGACAAGCTCCGGCCGTCTCACATCGAGGCGTGGAAAGTCGAGCTTGAGCACCGCGGGCTCTCTGAGTCCACCATCCGGTCTGCATACACAATCCTCCGCGCCGTGCTCGACACCGCCGTCCGAGATAGAGCGCTAGCTCAGAATCCCGCCCTCGCCGTCCGTCGTCCGAGGGTGCCCGTTACGGAGGCGGCCTACTTGACGCCCGATCAAGTGCGCTCACTGCTGCTTGCGGCGAAGCCGAGCCGGTACGCGCCAGTGTTTGAGCTGCTGGTGAATACCGGATTACGCCGCGGCGAAGCGCTCGCCCTGCATTGGTCCGACATTGATCTTGACGCGAAGTTGCTGCGTGTACGCGGCACGCTCGCTCGAGTCGCCGGCGAGCTCGTTGTGACCGAAACGAAGACGCCGAAGTCTCGACGAGTGGTTCCCCTCTCCCCTACTGCGGAGCGGCTGCTGCGCGACATACGCGCCAATCAGAGAGCCGAGCGGCTGAGAGCGGGCTCAATGTGGCAGCCAACGCCATACGTGTTCACAACCGAGCTAGGCGAGCCCTGCGATCCTCGCAACGCGCTACGGGCGCTGAAGATGGCAGCCAAGCGCGCCGGGCTGCCTTCATCCGTCGGGCTGCACACACTGCGGCATTCTGCTGCCTCGGTGATGTTGTCTGCTGGCGTGCCGCTCAAGGTGGTCTCGGAGGTCTTCGGTCACGCGAGCGTTGCGATCACGGGAGACATTTACGGGCACGTCAGTCCAGAGGTTTCGCGGGAGGCGCTGACTCGGCTCAGCGACGCCCTTTCGTGAAAAAGGTGGTCCTAAAAGGTGGTCAGAAGGTGAAACCGATCATGAAACCAAGTCAATCCAGCAGAAAAATTGGCCGCCTGACTAGGTCATTTGCTTAGTCGGGCTGGCGAGATTTGAACTCGCGACCCCTTGACCCCCAGTCAAGTGCGCTACCAAGCTGCGCCACAGCCCGGTGACCGTGCTCAACGAGCTCAGCCACGAGCGGGAACTCTACTACGACCGAGACGCCTGATCATTAGCGGACGTCGCTGCGGCACAATCGGCCGCGTGACACGTTGGGTCTGCCCGAACTGTGACCGCGAGTTCGCCTCTGCCAATCAGGCGCATGTCTGTGTCCCGGGCATCACGGTGAGCGAGCTGCTGCGCCGACACCCCAGTTGGGTGAGTGAGATCTACAACACTGTCATTGAGCATCTGACAACACTCGGGCCGGTACATGAGGATGCGGTCAACGTCGGAATCTTCCTCAAGAGCGACCGCAAGATCGCCTCGTTCCGGCCGAGGGTGCGGTCAGTGCTGCTGAGCTTCTTCCTGCCATACGAACTGACCGATCCTCGGATCGCCCGGGCGCTGCCAGTTGCGGCGGGGCGGATCGCCCACATGATCAACTTAGCGAGTGCGGATCAAGTCGATGATCAACTTCGGGAGTGGCTCACTGAAGCCTACGACTTCAATACCGACTAGTAGTCGAACGGCTCGTAGCAGTCGTAGGCTTCCTGGCAGATGATCTTGTTATCGCGGAACGTGAAGATCAAGACGCTGTAGGTGTGAAGCCGCTGACCTTTTCGCAGCGTTCCGGCATCTTTCGCCAGCTCAGCGTGCCACTCAGCTTGGCAGATCACCGTGTCTTCGCTCTCGATCCAGCGGCTCACGTCATAGCGCTGGAACGCCAACATCCCAGCACCCAGCGCACTCGCGGTGATCATGCTGTCCAGATCCCGACGCCCCACTCGAGGATCCACCAGGCTCGGATACTCAATCTGCTCGGCATCCTCGTGAAAGAAGCGACGCAGCTCATCACCATGAACACCCGACTCGAGCGCCTGCATCAGCTCGACGACCAAAGCCTGCTGATCACTTACCCGAACATCATCGTTCGTCATTTCCGCTTCCCCTTCTCCCGCACCCGCAGCTCCACATGCACCGGCGTGCCAACGAAGCCGAACTCCTCGCGTAGCCGGCGCTGCAAGAAGCGCACATAGCCCGGCTCCAGCTCGCCAGTAGTGAACAACACGAACGTAGGCGGGCCGACATGTGCCTGAGTTCCAAAAAGAATCCGCGGTTGTTTGCCGCCACGCACGGGATGCGGATGTGCCGCGACAATCCTGCCCAGGAAAGCGTTGAGCCTGCCCGTCGAGATGCGAGTCTCCCAACCGGCCAGGGCTTCGGAGATCGCCGCTCCGAGGCGATCGATGTGACGCCCCGTCACAGCGGAAATATTGATCTTGGCGGCCCAGCCGAAATGGACAAGATCACGCTCGATCTCGCGCCGCAGATAACGCTGCCGTTCATCGTCGGTCAAATCCCACTTGTTGAACGCAATCACCAGTGCCCGACCGGCCTCTTCGACCGAGCTGAGGATACGAAGATCTTGTTCGGTAACTGGCTCGCTGGCATCGACCACGACAATGCAGACTTCGGCACGCTCAATGGCGCCGTGGGTACGCAGGCTCGCGTAGTACTCGTGCCCGGCAGCCTCTTTGACTCGGCGGCGGATTCCAGCCGTATCGATGAACCGATAGATCTCGCCGTTGACCTCAACGAGCTCATCGACCGGATCGACCGTGGTTCCAGCAACCTCATCAACGACTGCGCGCTGCTCTCCCGCAAGCTTGTTCAGCAGACTTGACTTGCCGACATTGGGCTTGCCCACGATCGCCACCCGACGCGGTCCCCGTGCACCATCTGACAGCACCCTCGGCGCCTCGGGAATCGCCGCGAGTATCGCATCCAGCAGGTCCCCACTCCCCCGGCCGTGCAGCGCCGAGACTGGGTACGGCTCGCCCAGGCCCAGCTGCCACAGCGTGGCCGCGTCGGCTTCGGTTCGCTGATCATCGACCTTGTTGGCGGCCAGAATCACGGGCTTCCCACTGCGACGCAGGACCCGTACGACAGCCTCATCGATGTCCTGGGGTCCAACCGTCGCGTCAACGACGAAGACGACGGCATCTGCCGCCGCGACAGCAAGCTCGGCCTGTTCGGTCACACGCGCAGCCATCCCCTTGGCATCGGGAGCCCAGCCTCCGGTGTCCACCAGCACGAACTGTCGCCCACTCCAGTTGGCGTCATAGGAGACACGGTCTCGAGTCACTCCTGGCACGTCTTGGACTACCGCCTCGCGGCGGCCAAGCATGCGATTGACCAATGTGGATTTACCGACATTGGGCCGGCCGACGACCGCTATGACCGGCAGGACCTGCGACTCCTCGGCAGCCGCGATGTCGCTCATGTTCGCTTCGCTCCGAGTTCTCGAGACTGCTGGTTTTGTTATGGACTGGACGGGTGAAGTTAGGGGGTTCTGACCTTGGGTGGCCCCGGCAAGGGTAGCCCTGTCAGTGCCTGTGCAGCGACTACGTGATCGGCCAGCCGCTCGCGGACGACGGAAGTCCACTGTGCAACGGCGGCCCTGCGGCGAGGCCAAGGAGTCTTTGGAACGGTGAACGGCTCTCCATAGACCAGATGAATCGACTTTCGCAAACCTGGCACCTGGTTTTTGCTCCGTCCTGGTTCACGGGTGCCGAGAATTGCGACTGGGACAACGGGTGCTCCGGTCACCATGGCGAGGTAGGCAGCGCCTCTCCTTGCCCAGGCGACTTCGCCGCCAGTGCGTGAACCTTCTGGGAAGACCGCCAGCACTTTGTCGGCACGCAGCACCTGGATCGCCCTCCGGATGGCTTGCGGATCGATTTCTCGACGGTTGAGCGAGATCTGACCGAGGTAGGACAGGAATCGACCCACCGCGCCCGTGAAAGCCTCCCGCTTCACCAACGCGAATGTAAGTCGTCTGGTGAATGCGATAAGGGCCGGCCCGTCCAGAACGCCGATGTGGTTCGCCGCCAAGATCACTGGTCCGCTGGGCGGAACGTGCTGAACACCATGCACCGTGACGCGCCAGGAAAGCCGCAGCCCGAGGTGTACCAGCGGTTTGAAAAGCCGTAGACCCCACTCCTTCGGGGCCGGCAGTCGATCAGTATGGGGGAGATCGGGGCTAACCCCTTGGATCACGCCCGTCTCCCAGCGCCCGGACCGGAACGAATGCAAAGATCGTCTCGATCACCTCTTCCAGACTGAGGGATGTGGAATCGACCACATGCACGCCGGGAGCCGCCGATTCGAACTCCGCGACCATGGAATCGTCCCGATCACGACGGATTACTTGATCATGAACAGCGTCTACGTCCACCTGATGCTCGGCTAGCTCGGCATGTCTGCGCGCTACTCGGGCAGCGGGATCGGCAACCAGCAGCACGCGTACGTGGGCGTCCGGCGCCACCACGGTGGTGATGTCCCGGCCTTCGGCAACGATGCCCTCGGCGGCGTCGGCGATCAGCTTCTTTTGCCGCGCTACGAGATAGGTACGCACATCGAGGTTAGTGGCAATCGCGCTGACAGCCTTCGAGACCTCGGGAGCTCGGATGGCGTCGGAGACATCGACTCCGTTGATCGCGATAGCAGGACGTCGAGGGTCAAGATCAACTTCTATCGACGCATGGTCTAACAGGCGCGCGACTGCCGCTCGATCCTCAAGATCGACGCCTTCTTCGAGCGCGAGCCATGTGATAGCCCGATACATCGCCCCGGTGTCCAAGAAAGCAAGCCCGAGCCGGTCGGCAACTCCTCGCGCCGTACTCGACTTCCCTGAGCCGCTGGGGCCGTCGATAGCGACGACCAGCGGCCGAGCCGAACCGGTGTTCGTACGTGGCTCACTCGAAGTGTCGAACTGATTGGTCATCGCTACCTTAGACACGCGCCTCAGCGTACCGGGCGGATGTCATGAGACCGTCCAGCCATGCGACAGCATCGTTTCGACCAGGGAGTCGGCGTGCTCGGGCGCCACTGACAAGGCAAGGTAGCCAATCTCGCGGACAGGGTCATGCTCGATGGAGATGTCTTCGACGTTCACTCCAGCAGCGCTGACATCTGCGAAGAGCCGGGCGAGCGCTCCTGGGGAGTCAGGAATTGCGACGACAACCTGGCGGTACCTGACTGGGGCCGCGCCATGCTTGCCGCCGATCTTGCGAATCCCGGCGACGCCGCGTTCCAGCTGGCTTCGTAGATCATCGCTCGCATGGGCCGCTTCAACAGACTTGATCAACAAGCCCAGTTGATCTTGGATATCGCGCAACTCCTCTAGTACGGCGTTGGAGTTTGCCCCCAGAATTTGTTCCCAGAGCTCTGGATCGCTGCCGGCGATACGGGTGACATCGCGTAAACCCTGACCAGCCAGCATGAGGTCCCGCTCCGGCACCTGAGTGAGGTGGCCCGCGACGAGCACCGACATCAGGTGCGGCAGATGAGAGACCCGGGCCACGGCTGCGTCATGATCATCGACATCCATGATCAGCTCACGGGCTCGGCAGGCGCGGACGGCGGCCCGCACGCGTTCCACGGATTCGACTGCCGACCGCCTGTGGGGTGTCACGACCCAGGTACGGTCAACGAACAGCTCGGGATGTGCCGTCATCGGTCCGGAGTGGTGGGAGCCAGCCATCGGATGGGAACCGACATAGCGGCCTAGATCGACATCACGCTGCCAGAGAGCGTCGAGAACCCCCGCCTTGACCGAACCGACGTCTGTGACGGTCGCATTCGGATAGATCTGGAGACTGTGCACCACTAGGTCGGCAATGGCGCCTGGTGGCACCGCGACGACGACAAGATCAACATCTGCAGAGATCGGAGGCTCGATCGTGCCGGCGCCCAGACCGGCGGCGACGCGGGCGTGGCTGATCTTGTGATCACGCAGGTGAACTGCGTAGCCGGCGGCGGAGAACGCGCATCCGATTGACGTGCCGATAAGCCCGGTTCCGATGATCACGACCCGGCTTACCGGGCGCTGCTCCACCATGCCTCCTGAGCTGGTCGAAGGACGCGCTTCGACAGGCTCGGCCTGCATGATCGGCAGTTGGGTCTGGCTCACGTGCTGTCTGCGGCTTCGGATCCATCAGCAAGCAGGGCAGCAAGTCGATCACCCTTGATTCGCCGGAACTTGCGTGGCATTGCTCTGGTCCGGTCCAGGACTGCGACCTCCAACGCTTCTACTCCCAGCGATCGGGGTGCGGCGTTGGCGCCGCCCTCGGAGCCGAGCGCGCGTACCGCAAGCTTGGCTGCGTCGGCCAGCGTCAGGCCAGGCTGGAACCCATGACTCACCACGTCGGCGATGACTTCGGCGGATCCCCCCATAACTGCGAAGTTGGCTTCGTCGCCGACCGAGCCGTCGTAGGTCAGCCGATATATCTGGTCTTGCGCCGGCGTTGCGCCTAGCTCGGCGACCACAATCTCCACCTCGTAGGGCTTGTCGCCGCCAGAGGAGAAGATCGTGCCGAGCACTTGGGCGTAGCTGTTGGCCAGCCCACGAGCCGTTACGTCGGTCCGGTCGTAGGTGTAACCGCGGACGTCGGCGTAGCGGATTCCGGCTTGCCGCAGGTTTTCGAACTCGTTGTAGCGGCCGACCGCCGCGAAGGCGATGCGATCGTAGATCTCGCTGACCTTGTGCAGCGCCTGTGACCGGTTCTCGGCAACGAACAGGATGCCGTCGGCGTAGTGCAGGACAACTACAGAACGGCCCCTGGCAATGCCCTTGCGTGCGTAGTCGGCCCGATCCTTCATTTGCTGCTCGGGCGCGACGTAGAACGGCATGCTCATCGGAGCGTCCTCTCCCGAGGACGACGGGTTCTAGGCAAGTGGCGCCCCCGGTCCGTCTGGTCGCTCCGCGCGGCTGGCCATCAGCCGCGTGATCATCTCGGTAGTTTCTTCTTCGCTCAATTTCCGCACACCATCCGCAGTCGCGGCCAAGACCACCGGGAAGATCTTTCGCTGCATGTCTGGTCCGCCGGTTGCCGAGTCGTCGTCGGCAGCGTCGTAGAGCGCCTGAATGACCGCCAACGCGGCCTCGTCGGCATTGAAATCGGGCCGATAGAGCTTCTTGAGCGATCCGCGAGCGAAAACCGAGCCGGATCCAACGGAGAAGTAGGCATGCTCTTCATAACGACCACCGGTGGCGTCATAGGAAAAGATTCGGCCCTCTTCGGTCAATTCGTCCCAGCCGGCGAACAGGGGTACCACGACCAGACCCTGCATAGCCAGGCCGAGATTGAGCCGGATCATGGTGGCCAGCCGGTTGGCCTTCCCGACCAGGGAGAGCGGCGCGCCCTCGATCTTCTCGTAGTGCTCCAGCTCGACCTGGAACAAGCCCACCAGCTCGACGGCGAGTCCGGCCGCTCCCGCAATTCCGATGATCGAAAACTCATCGGCCGCGAACACCTTCTCGATGTCACGTTGCGCGATGATGTTGCCCATCGTGGCCCGCCGGTCGCCAGCGACCACCACCCCGCCGGGGAAGGTCGCGGCCACGATTGTTGTGCCGTGCGGACTGAGGTCGCCCATTCCGGCAACCGCCGCCCGCGACGTCGGCAAAAGGTCGGGAGAAACCCGCGAGACGAATTCGGTAAAGGATGAAGACCCGATACGAAAGAACTCAGAGGTCAGCTCAACGACATGTCTTCCGTCGTTCACTGGCCACCCTTCTGAACGAACGAACGTACGAACTCTTCAGCGTTCACTTCGAGCACGTCGTCTATCTCGTCCAGCAACGAGTCCACCTCGGAGTCCAGTTCGGCCTTGTGCGCCGTATCAGCAGGGGCCAGCTCCTCGACCTCACGATCCTCAGCTCGCCTCGACTTACGTTGGCTCTGCTCTGACTCAGCCATACCTGCTCCTCGTCTGTACTGGCGTCCAGCCTAACCAACCCCACCGACAACACCACGACATTCCCAGCGCGGCAGTCTGGCGTCGAGGCTCAACCTCGAGAGGTCCGCCTAGGTTGCTGACGGTCTACATGGGTTGCAAACTGTGCAGACCGCACGCAAGCCACGTGAACGTAGCTTCCTGCTGAAGGAGAGCGGGTGCCAGATCGTACGCAACCAACGACGCTAGCGACCCAAGGCAGCAAACAGCTCCGTCACCGAATTGCACTCATCGATCAGCTGGCCGACCTGCTCCCGAGTGCCTCGTAACGGATCCAGCAATGGCAGCCGTTGCAGCGCAGGACGCTGGGGGACGTCGAAGATCACCGAGTCCCAAGACGCCGCAACTACCGATGATCCGAACTTCTCCATGACCCGTCCCCGGAAGTACGCCCGGGTGTCCTCAGGCGGTGAGGTGCGAGCCCGCTCGATGTCGTCATCGGTGACGAGCCGCCGCATCTTGCCGTTGGACAACAAGGCTCGGTAGAGGCTGCGACGGGGGTCGACATCGGCGTACTGCAGGTCGATGAGTGCCAGCTTGGGAGCCGACCAGCTGAGTCCATCGCGCTCGCGGTAGGACTCCATCAGCTTCAGTTTGGCCACCCAGTCGAGTTGATCGGCAAGGCTGAAGACGTCGGTACGGAGCGCATCGAGACAGTCCTGCCAGCGGCTGAAGATGTCCTTCGCCTCAATCCGCGCAGTCTCGGTGAGATCACCCGCCACTCGCTCGTAGTGGTTGCGGCACGCGTCGAGATAGATCTCTTGCAGATCCAGCGCCGTCCTGCTGGGTCCGTCGGTCAAATACAGCGGCTCACGAACCGACAAGTCATGACTGACGCTCCGCATCGCCGCAACGGGCCCCTCCAACCGCACATCGCTGCCGAGCTCGCCTGCCTCGATGACTCGGAGCACCCACGACGCGGTGCCCACCTTGAGATAGGTGGAGATCTCCGACAGGTTGGCGTCTCCGGTGATCACGTGCAATCTGCGGTGCTTGCTCGCGTCGGCGTGCGGCTCGTCGCGAGTGTTAATGATCGGCCGGTTGAGCGTGGTCTCCAGACCCACCTCTGCCTCGAAGAAATCGGCGCGCTGGCTGATTTGGAAGCCGGGGGTCTGGCTGGATTGGCCCAAACCCACCCGACCGGCGCCGATGATCACCTGCCGGGATACCAGGAAGGCGGTGAACTGGGTGACGATGCGATCAAAGGGAGTGCTGCGCTGCAGCAGATAGTTCTCGTGGGTCCCATACGAGGCGCCCTTGCCATCGGTGTTGTTCTTGTAGAGCCGCACCGAGCGTCCCAACGACTGCGATGCACGTTGAGCCGCGATCGCCATTACGGCCTCTCCGGCCTTGTCGTAGCGGACTGCATCCAGCGCAGAGGTCACCTCGGGGCTGGAGTACTCCGGGTGCGCGTGGTCGACATACAGCCGCGCGCCGTTGGTCAAGATCACATTCGCCATGCCGAGGTCGGTGTCTGTCAGCTGGTCCGGATGGGCGGCCGCGCGGGAGATCTCATACCCGCGGATATCTCGAAGCGGCGTCTCGGTTTCATAGTCCCAGCCGGCCGGCTGACCGGGTGCCGATGCGCCGTACGCCTTGACGACGTGATTGGACAGCTGCATGGGATGCAGATCTTCTTCGACGAATGCGTTGCTGAATCCCCCGGGCACCGCGCTTGGTCCAAGCGCCAGAGCACTGATGCCGTACTCGGTTTCAATTCCCATGATCCGAGCGTTTAGGCGCGCAGCCATCTCCGGGTTAGCCGTCGCTGACTCCTCGCGATTGGCTGTGGAAGCCATGGCCTCAGCGTAATGTGAGGATCATGCAGATCCTGCCAGCGATCGCTGTCGACGTAATCTGCATCCTGATTTTCGCCATCCTGGGACGCAGCAGTCATCAGGAGACCACCGACCTGCTGGGCGTCGCGCATACCGCTTGGCCATTCCTCGCCGGGTGCCTGGCCGGCACGCTGATCGGGCGCACCTGGCGGCATCCAGTCTCGCTGAAATCGGGTGTCGCAGTGTGGTTGGGCACCGTCATCGGCGGGATGGTCTTGAGGGTGCTCAGCGGTGCCGGGGTCCAGGTGTCCTTCATCGTCGTCGCGAGCTGCGTATTGGCCCTGTTCCTCATCGGCTGGCGGGCCGGGCTAGGCCTTATCCAGCACGCCCGCGCCAGGACTTCAGCCGAGACCGCAGATAAACCCGGGGTCGATGCACGCCGGAGAACGCCACATAGCGTTCCTTGAGGGCGCCCACCACGTTGAAACTGCGGTCGCTCGTGAGGCGCAAGCTCCCCGACCTCCGACCGGCCTTAAAGGTACTGACCCGTATTGGAGACCGTGTCGATCGAGCGGCCGGGTTGAGTGCCCTGCTTGGACGAGATGAGCGTCCGGATGAAGACGATCCGTTCGCCCTTCTTGCCTGAGATCTTCGCCCAGTCGTCTGGGTTGGTCGTGTTAGGCAGATCCTCATTCTCGGCAAACTCATCCAGGCAGGCCTGCAGCAGGTGACCGATCCGCAAGCCTCGTACGGCGGTCTCCAAGAAGTCCTTGATCGCCATCTTCTTAGCCCGGTCGACGATGTTTTGGATCATCGCCCCTGAGTTGAAGTCCTTGAAGTAAAGGACCTCTTTGTCCCCGCCGGCGTAGGTCACCTCAAGGAACTGGTTCTCTTCGGACTCCTCATACATCCGACCGACGGTGCGATCGATCATGGCCTGTACGCACATCTGCGGATCATGATCGAATTCGGCAAGATCTTCTGGATGCAACGGTAGCGTCGGGGTGAGGTACTTGCTGAAGATCTCCCGGGCAGCTTCCGCATCGGGCCGCTCGATCTTGATCTTCACATCCAGGCGTCCGGGTCGGAGGATCGCAGGATCGATCATGTCCTCACGGTTCGAGGCACCAATGATGATCACATTGTCCAGACCCTCCACGCCGTCGATCTCACTCAACAGCTGCGGCACGATCGTGTTCTCGACGTCAGAGGACACGCCCGAGCCGCGGGTCCTAAACAGCGAATCCATCTCGTCGAAGAAGACAATCACCGGCATCCCGTCGGTCGCCTTGTCGCGGGCTCGCTGAAAGACCAGCCGAATGTGTCGCTCGGTCTCACCGACGTACTTGTTGAGCAGCTCAGGTCCCTTGATATTAAGGAAGAAGCTGCGTCCTTCCTCACCGGTTCGCTCGCTGACTTTCTTGGCCAGCGAGTTGGCCACCGCCTTGGCGATCAAGGTCTTGCCACACCCCGGCGGTCCGTAGAGCAGTATGCCCTTGGGCGCCTTGAGCTCATGCTCAGCGAATAGTTCCTTGTGCAGGAACGGCAGCTCGACGGCATCACGGATCGCCTCGATCTGGCTGCCGAGGCCACCGATCACCGAGTAATCAATATCAGGTACCTCTTCCAGGACCAGCTCTTCGACATCTAGTTTCGGAATCCGCTCGTACGCGAAGTGCACCCGACGATCGATCAACAAAGAATCCCCCGATCGCAGGTGTTGATCACGAAGCCGGTACGCGAGCCGGACGACGCTTTCCTCATCGCCATGCCCGATCACCAGTGCCCGGTCGCCGCCCTCCATCATCTCCTTCAGCAGCACGACTTCGCCGACCTCATCGAACTCCAGAACCTTTACGACATTCATCGCCTCGTTGACCATCACCTCCTTACCAGGTGACATTGCCTGAAGATCGACATCAGGACTGACACTGACTCGCATCTTGCGGCCAGAGGTATAGATGTCCGCAGTGTGATCTTCATGTCCGGCAAGGAAGACGGCAAACGTAGCCGGAGGTTGCGCCAGCCGGTCGACCTCGCTTTTCAGCGAGACAATCTGGTCTCGCGCTTCCCGCAGCGTCGCTGCTAGGCGCTCATTATTGGCAGCGGCGGTCCGGGCGTCAGAACGGGCATCAGCCAGCCGCCGCTCAAGCATTGCAATGTCATGGGGATGGGAGGAAACACGTTCCCGGAGCCGATCGATTTCGTCTCTGAGCGCACCAATCTGGGCTATCAAAGATTCGCGGTCCTCATACGCTCCGCGATCGTGGATAGATCCGGTCATGACACACCTCCTGGCAAGACCCTACCCGGGCAGGCTGTGCGGTCCTTTGTAATCATCGCCGTACGCGCCGGGCGCTGGGCGACGTTTACGTAACGGTGCTGTGAATCCTGGTGCCATACGCCGTGCAGTGATCACGAATCCAGTGTGGCCCACCATGCTATGCCTTGGACGCACGGCTAGTCCCTCCACGTGCCAGGCTCTGATCAGCGACTCTGTCGCCTCCGGTTCGGTAAAACCGGAATGGACCCGCAGAGTCTCCACCGTTTGAGCAAGCTGCGTCGTAGTCGTGACGTACGCGCAGAACACCCCACCAGGGACGAGGACGTCGGCCAAGGGGGCGACGCACTGCCACGGGGCGAGCATGTCGAGAACCACCCGGTCCAAGGGCTCGTCGCTGAGCGACGCGACCACATCGCCGACCCGCAGATCCCAGCTGGGCGGGCTACCGCCCAAGAAGTTCTGCACGTTCCGGCGTGCGAGATTGGCAAAATCCTCGCGCCGCTCGTAAGAGGTCAGATGTCCGGCCGGCCCGATCGCCCGGAGCAGCGCGCAGGTCAAGGCGCCAGATCCCGCCCCAGCCTCGAGCACCCGCGCGCCGGGAAAGATGTCGGCACTCATCAGGATCTGCGCCGCATCCTTGGGATAGATCACCGCCGCGCCTCGCGGCATGGTCACTGTGAACTCGTTCAGCAGCGGCCTCATGGCCAAGAACGCAGTGCCGCCTGTCGAAGTCACGACGATTCCTTCGGGCTGGGAGATCAACTCATCGTGGTTGACCGAACCCTTGGCGGTATGGAACTGGCCACCAACAACGAGCAGGACGGAATGTCGGCGGCCTTTCGGATCGGTGAGGGTTATCCGCTCCCCCGGCGCAAGCGGGCCGGAGCGGACACCGGAGAGCTGGTCGTGCTCAGGCATTGCTGATGCCGAAAAATCCAAGCTGCCAGCCAGGCCCGAAGGAACTACCAGACATCTCGACTCCGCCGCGTACGTAGAAATGTTCGTCGGACTGGCTGATCGGCAGCATGGTCAGATCGACGGCGGACTGTTTTTGGAGCGCGGCCAGCAGCCGGTTCGCCGTGGCGCGGTCGGTGGTAGCACGAAACTCGGTCTCGATCGCCTTCACGGTGGACTGGACGCCCGGCAGCGGCGTGTCCATATAAGGCTGCAGCCATGCCAGGGCCGTCGAGGTCCAAGCCTTGCGATCCACCAAATTCAAATCCGCGTTCAGGTCCCCTGGTCTGAGCTGCACGCTCAACCCGCCGGTGTTCTCCAGCCGGTTACGAATCTGCATGGCAAGGTCTTGGGCATTCGGCATGGAGCTGTCAAAGCCCAATGTGAGGTTGATACGGCTCTTCCAGGTCACCTTTGGCTTGGCCTTTCCGCCAAGTGGAAATGCCGCGGCATGCCCTTCCACACCATTCGGGACGATGGAATCGGACGTGCGATCACCTTGCAAGGCGACCGCGATGGCCTGCCGCAGGCCCTTGTTCGACCGCATTCTGGAGTCCGGCGACCATGCAAGCTGCAGCACCCGTGCGCCGCCCAGCACGCCCTGGGTGAAACCGTTGACGGTTAAATGATCGGGACTCTGCTGCACCTGCTGGCTGAATCGGGTGACAGCTGCGGTGTCGAGTCCGCGCCAGACGACGTCAGCAGCCCCTCGAGTCATGGCGTCTTCGATCGACGGAGAGTCTGCGACAGTGCGGTACACCAAAGCAGGAAGCCGCGCCGGATTACGTCCGACATAGGCGT
>Ga0307298_10000067_pt1 | contig 22376 bp, 18 predicted proteins | sample ER_DNA_158_FD_194470 | JGI IMG/M metagenome (GOLD analysis project Ga0307298, IMG submission 194470) | Bulk soil microbial communities from the East River watershed near Crested Butte, Colorado, United States - ER_DNA_158 | ecosystem: Environmental > Terrestrial > Soil > Floodplain | place... | reverse complement strand
CACTTCAGCCGAGAGGCAGTTCGTTTTCACCTGCCAAAGGGCGGCCACACGACTAGGCGAGGCACATGCAAGGCGTAGATGGCGTCGTAGTTCCAGGGCGCCTCGCCAGAACAGGCCGTTCGCGATGTCGTTACACACGTTCACCATGGCAAAAGCCCGAGCATGTATCAGCGGACAGCCATGGCCCTCCTGTCACACGTAAGAGAAATTCACAATGTGCCAGTTTTGGCGCACTCGTCCAGCGGGAGGTGCACTATGGCTCGAAATCGCCATGTGTCTCGGGCGGTGGCTTTGTCCGCCGCGGCCGCGCTAGCGGTCTCTCTCTCAGCCTGCAGCTCCACCGCTGAAGCAAGCAAAGCGGGAACGTTCTATGGGTCCGAACTCGCCCTCGGAAACGGAAACGTGAAGACCTACGTCGCCACTGGCAACGACGGCAAACCGACCGAGCTCGGATTCGCTTTCGACGCCGCATCGCTCCAGGGTCTGCCCGAACCGCCGCATGACGCCGAAGCTGGGCCGCCACTGCCAAGCCAGCCACTGTACTTCCCGGATGAGGCCAAAGGTGTAGCTGTAGATCATGGCACCTTCGATTTCGTGCCAGGCGGCCACCCGCCACCAGGAGTTTTCGACCTGCCGCACTTCGACGTCCACTTCTTCTACCTGACTCAGAAGGAAGTTGAGGAGATCAACCCGCAGAACGCGAATTTCGCCGCGAGAGGAATGAAGCTCCCGGACGAAAAGTTCGTTCCGGACGATTACGGCGCGATCCCGAACACTCCACCTGAAGAGGCAGTTGTTCCCGGCATGGGACAACACCTCGCGGACACGACCGTGCCGCTCGTCCCCGGTAAGTACAAGTTCACCGAGGTCCTCATCAACGGCTCGTGGGATGGCAAGTACGCTTTCGCCGAGCCGATGCTCACCCTCGATTACTTGCGCAGCAAGCCCAACGTGACGAATGATCTGAAGCTGCCGCACGAGTACCAGAAGACGGGCCTGTACCCAACGAAGTACTCGATCACATACGATGCGGCGTCCAACACATACAAGATCAGTCTGAATGGGCTGGTGGAGCGCACAGCGAGTTGAGCGTGGAATCTGTCAGGCGAAGTGTTAGGGACCCGGGTACACCGCGTCCCCTATCGCGTCGCGCTGGTCATCGAGGGCGGTTGGTTTGCCGGAGACGGGCCCTGACGGCCTCGGCGTTTCTCACTTCACCTTGAAGGTGAAATGTGGGATTGTCCTCGATGCCAGCTGGATGCCGCCCGCCCTCACCAAGGTCTGAACCGTAGTCTTGTCCAGCCCGCAGCGGAGACAAGTACTTCTTACTGCCCCACAACTGGACCCGGGACACCGGCGTGGCGCTAGTAATCCGAGATGCGCCCGACATCCGCGTCGCATTCAGCCCTGGAGGGCGATCATGAACCTGAGGCTTCGTTGTGTGCTGCTTGCGTGGGCGGGCGCGTCTCTTCTCGGGGTGACGGGCTGCGGCCCAGTCGGGATTCCCGAGTCGCCGCGGCCCACCGGAACCAGCGACGAGACGAGTAAGGCGACAAGCCCGACCGGAGGCAAGACGAACAAGACGACACCAAGCGACATCACCGCAGAGAACCAGGTGGTGCTCGGGTCGGCGTTTTCAGGCGAACCGTTGTTCGAGTTTGGCGTGGTACAGGTCGGTCGCCGTAGGGAGATGCCCATCCGGGTCCGAAATTCCCCTGGACGGACCGAAGCGCCCAGCCCATCTCCGTGACCACGACCACGACCCACCCGGCTGATCATCCGGACTTCACGTTGGCCGCCGACGACTGCAAGGCGGTCCTGCCCGCGGGCGGCTCGTGCGTGATCAAGGTCGCTTTCGAGCCGACCGAGTCCGGGATGCGGTCGGGCAGTCTTGCGATCAAGGGGCTACGGTTTGGTCTGACCGGTAAGGGGACTACCAGCGAACCGAGCGTCACCAGCGAACCGGCCAGCAGTAAATCGGGGTGACCTGATCGAACATGTCGGGTGAAGTGGACCGAAGGTGAACACCGGTTCGGCTGATGGCGGAGGCCGCCGCGGCGCCGTCATGAAAGCTGAATCATGATCTTGATCTCGATCAGGTAGCGACAACTTCGCCCTCGCATCACAAGGTTTCGGACAGAAAGGCCCAGGCCTCATCTTGCATGCCAGCGTCGAAGGCGTGACCGCCGGGCCAGAACGACCCGCAGTAACGATCGTTGGCCGCATGTAGGCGGAGCAGATGATCATGAGCCTGCTCCATCCCAGCGCGGGGAAAGAGCTCGTCATCGGTCCGATACTGGACTAAGAAGCGAGCCCGCGCCATCGCCGTCAAGTCAGGCCAGTCCATCAGTGACCAGAGACCGGGTATGTGGAGCAGCCACGAGTGCGTGTCCAGCTCGGCCGGCACCAGCGAGGCGAACGTGGCCATCATGCAGCTCACCACGCACGCCGCAACCCGGTGGTCCAACGCCGCGAGCAGCAGACTGCGGCCGCCCCCGCCGGAGAAACCGAACGTCCCGAGACGCTCACGATCGATTCCATCCGTAGCACAGAGCACCTCGAACGCCACCAGATCGTCGGTCAGGACCGCCCCGGCGAATGTCTGGCCCAACGCACCGGCAGCCTTGGCCAACGTGTCCTCGTGCAGCCCCGACGCTAGATCAAACCGTTCCTCCTCAGTTGGACTCAATCCCTGCTGCCGCCACAAAGCATCCTGGGCCTCCATGAGGGCGGCGAGCCGAGGTGTGGGCCGAGATAGGTCGAACCGCCGGCTGCCCCAGGAGAAGGTGTCGTGGACCAGCACCCCATAGCCCTGACGAGCCAGTTCATTAGCGGGAGCCCGACCCGAGTAATACTGATCACGAAGCCAGACGGCCCGCGGGTGAGAGTCGAAACCGAGGTCGACCAACTGCTCAGCGCCAACGGACCGTACACCGCCATGACAGTGCAAACCAAGTACGCCGGGCAGTCTGCGACGTACGCCTGCTGGGCGCAACAGCCATGCCGTGGTCTCGGGACCATAGCCCACCGACCAACGGAGCCGACGGATCAAGATTCCGTCCAGGCGCCGACTGCCGTCATCAAACACTGTCGGGCGGTCCCCGAGCCGTCGCAGACCGAGCACTCGGCCTAACACTGCGGCGGCCGAGTCCGCTCCAATAAACGGCTCGGCCGACCGCACGGCCGCCGGCCAGTCTTCATAGCCGGCGATCGGGTTGGGACGCGGCACGGACCGCTGCGGGGATCCTGCGGTCAGCGGACAGCCTCGGCTGCCCGGGCCGGCCCAGTGCTGCCCCGACTCTCGATCCGGGGGCGGAAAAAGATCGCGTGACCGGGTGAGCGCCCGTTCAGCAGGTCCCGCATCCGATGCCAGGCTTGCTCACCGAGTTCCGTGACGGGAACGGACGCAGTGGTCAGGGCCGGAGTCATATAGCGAGCAAACGGGATATCGTCGAACCCGACCACGGAGATATACCCCGGCACACTGACACCTCGTTCGCTCAGGGCACTCATCAAACCCATGGCGACCAGATCGTTGAAGGCAAGCACACCGGTTGCCGACGAGGCGAGGACGCGCTCCGCGGCCTCATAGCCGTCGGCGAAGTTGACCCCGCACGGTAGAACCTGGATTGCTGTGTCCGGATGGTCGTCGAGAAAGTCGCGGACCGCCGCGAGGCGGCGGGCGTTCGATGCGCTCTGCGGCGCGCCAGCGAGGTAGACCAACGACCGGTGACCGTAGCCGTACAGCAGATCGAGCAACTCGCTCAGCGCTGTCCGGTAGTCGGCGGCGACCACTGGCGCGCTGGCCGATCCAGCCTCACGGTTCACCAGTACAACCGGCTTCAATCCTGTGAGCAGGCGGGCGAGATCCGCCTCGGCCATGCGCGGCGCGCACAACACGATGCCGTCGCAGCGCCTTCGGGTTTCGAGGGCGAGGATCTGCTCCTCGGCGACCGACTCCGCCGAGTCGGCGATCAAAATGTGATAGCCGTCGCGTGCAGCAGCGCGGCTCAGACCCCGCAACACACCGTGGAAGGTCGGGTTCGAGAGGTCGGGCACAACCACCGCGATGGTGTTCGTCTTGCCGAGGACCAGGCTGCGGGCGAGCGGGCTGGCTGAGTAGTTGAGTTCCTCGGCCGCCGCGCGGACCTTCTCCGCCAGCACCTCATCGACCGACGGGTTACCGTTCATTACCCGCGAGACCGTGGCCAGCGAGACACCCGCTCGGGCGGCAACGTCGGCGATGGTCTGCGGTCGAGTGTGAGATGAGCTTGCCACGTCGGGTCCGTTCTGTTCAGCTGTTCCGGCGGTTCCCCCATGGTGCGCCAGGCGGTTGTTGGCCCTCGTCATCTGTTATACACATCGTGTAGCGTTTGTGAAAGCGTTTTCTACCATTGGTTTGCACGTGATTGCGTGAAGGGCCGGGGACAGGGATGAAGCTTTCCGCTGCAGCGCCGGGCGGCTCAACCTCTCCAGCGCGCCTCATCCTGGTCGGCGTTCGGGGGTTTGGACAGATACACGCCGAGCGGATCGCTCGGCTCTCCGATCAGGGCTTGGTAGAACTGATCGCCGCCGTCGACCCTGGAGTCGTCTTGGACCCGCCGATCATCTACGGCGTGGACTTGTACCCCGATCTGAGCGAGGCACTATCTGAAGTCGGGCCGGTGGACGTTGTGGTGATCGCTGCGCCGCTCGCTGAGCACTTCCGGCTGGCCAATATCGCCCTTTCGGCTGACGCGGACGTTTATCTCGAGAAGCCCCCGGTGGCTTCCTTGGACGACTTCACGTCGCTTCTTCAGGCCGAGCAGGAGACCGGGCGGGTGGTCCAGGTCGGCTTCCAGAGCTTCGGGTCGAAAGCAATCCGGATGCTCACCGACGACGCCTTTGGCATCGGGCCCCTGGTCAGGGTCAGCGCTGTGGGGGCATGGTCGCGCACGGTTGGGTACTGGACCCGTTCACCATGGGCCGGCCGCCGCAGCCTGGGTGGCCGGGCCGTCGTCGACGGCGTCGTCACGAATGCGCTGGCGCATGCGGTGGTGACCGCGCTTGCCGTCGGGGGCTGCCGGCAGCTGGACGACATCGAGGCGGTGGAGACCGATCTCTACCGGGCTAATGCCATCGACAGCGATGACACCTCGGTCGTCCGGATCCAAACTGCTCACGGCTCGCAGGTGATCTGCGCCCTGACTCTGTGCGCGCCGGTCCAACGTGAGCCGCTCCTGTATCTCGAAGGAGAACGCGGCCGCGGCACCTTCGCCTACACCGTCGACCGAGTGGAGGTCGACGCAGCCGCTCAGGGTCGGACGGAGGTCACGCCCCGCGTGGACCTCCTCGAGAATCTTCTGGCGCACCGCCGCGACGGAGCACCGCTCTTGGCGCCCCTTGTCAGTACTGGAGCCTTCATGCGGGTGCTGGCCGCAGTCGCGGCGGCCGACGAGCCAGTACGGATCGACCCCCGCGCCATCGAATGGCAAGGCGAAGATCAGGACAGGCGCGCCGTGGTCACACACGTCGACCACTGGCTGGAGCAGGCCGCAGCGACTGGGCAGACGTTCGCCGAACTCAAGGTGCCCTGGGCTCACCAGAAGCTGGACAACCTGCTTGTCCGGGCTCGCCTTTCCGATGCCGAGGTCGCGATCTACCGCGACGGGCTCGGCACCCTACCGACTTCAAGTCCTCGGCCCTACCTGCACCCGGTATGCACGCGGGCTGGCGTAGTCGTGTCTGCCCACCATCCGGCCGACCACGACTGGCACAACGGTGTCGGCATGGCCATACCCGATGTCAATCGCACCAGCTTCTGGGGTGGTGGCACGTACGTACCCGGACGGGGATATGTGCTGCTCGACAATCATGGCGTGATCGTCGGCCAGCCGCCGGAGCTGGAGGACGACGCGTTCACCCAAGAGCTGGCGTGGATTGCCCGCGACGGATCGGTTGCGCTGCACGAACAACGGTCGATCGGCTGGAGTGCCATCGACGAGCAGAGTTGGAGATTGATCTTCGAGTCCCGGCTGCGCGCTGACGCCGGCGCCCAGCTCAATTCTCCGGGCAGCAAAGGCCGCACCGGAGGTGGCTACGGCGGCTTCTTCTGGCGGTTTCCCGCTTGTGACAACGTGGAGGTATTCACCGCGGAGGCGCGCGGAGAGGACGGGGTCCACGGCAGTCTGGCGCCGTGGGTGGCGTGGTCGGCAGACTTCGCCGCAGGGCCGGGGATCAGCGGCCCAGCCACGATCGTGATTGCAGCGCCAGACGCGGCCGCAGCCGCAGAGCCTTGGTTCGTGCGGGTGCGCGGCTATCCAGGGCTCGGTTCGGCGCTTGCCTGGGACCGTCCAGCCAGCCTTGCTCCCGGCGCGGTGCTCCGCCGGAGTTTCGGTGTGGCTATTGCCGACGGTCGACTGAGCGAAGCCGAGACAAGGGAACTAGTTGCCGAGGTGACGGTCTCGCGATCGTAAGCCACAGCTAGCGGAGTCCCACGGTGATTGTCTCGGCGGTCAGCGCCCGAGCCTGGTCACTGAGCGAGAACCCCAGGCCAGGCCGGGCCGGCACGTGCATCCGGCCGCCAGCGATCCGCAGCCGCTCGTTGAACAGCGGCTCCAGCCAATCGAAGTGCTCGACCCAGGCCTCTAGCGCGTACGCCGCGGACAGATGCAGATGGATTTCCATCGCGAAGTGCGGCGCGAGCTTGAGCCCGGCCTCTTCGCCCAGCGCCATAATCCGTACGAACTGGGTGATGCCGCCGACCCGGGCAGCGTCGGGCTGGATGAAGTCCACCGACCGGCGCTCGATGAGCGTTCGATGCTCGGCGGTGCTGGTGAGCATCTCCCCGGTTGCGATCGGGGTGTCAAGCTTGTCGGCGAGCATTGCGTGCCCCTCGGCGTCGTAGCAGTCGAGGGGTTCCTCGATCCAGGTCAACTGGAAGCTTTCGAGCTGTCGTCCGATTCGGAGCGCGGAAACCCGATCCCATTGCTGGTTAGCGTCGACCATCAAATCCACGTCGTCGCTCAGCGCGGCGCGCACCGTCTCCACCCGATTCAGGTCGATCCGCGAGTCGGGCTGTCCGACCTTGATCTTGACTCCTCCGATCCCCCTCTCGATTGCAGCCTGCGCGTTGTCGATGATCTCTTCGATCGAAGAGGACAAGAAGCCGCCGGAGGTGTTGTAGCAGGCCACCGAATCCCGATGGGCACCGAGCAGCTTCGCCAACGGAAGTCCTGCCCGCTTGGACTTGAGGTCCCAGAGCGCAATATCGATGGCGGCGATGGCCTGGGTCGCGATGCCGCTTCGGCCGACAGAAGCGCCTGCCCAGACCAGCTTGGTCCAGATCCGCTGGATGTCGTTGGGGTCTTCGCCGATCACCTCTTCGGCTATCTCCTTGGCGTGGGCGTATTGACCGCGGCCACCGGCGCGCTTGGAATAGCTGTATCCGACGCCCTGGTGTCCTTCGAGGGTGGTGATCTCAGCGAACAGGAAGGCAATTTGGGTCATCGGCCGCTGCCGGCCGGTGAGCACCTTGGCATCGCTGATCGGGCGGTCGAGCGGAAGGAATGCCAGCGCCAGGGTGAGCGAGGTGATCTTGTCCCGACTGGCCTCGCCAGCCTGCAGGGCGGTGAAGTGGCGCTCAGTAGTGATGCTGGATTCAGTGGCCGCGGTACGGGCCAGATACTCCGAGGAACTAGTCACGATTGCCTCCGCAGTTGGACGATCACTCATTATCTGATTTGTTAAATACGTGCCTTGGGTCAGGGTCGTGAGCCGGCCGGCGCCCAGCTTCGTTCGAGCGGTGCGGGCGCGCGAAGCAATTTCGTCCTAGCCGACATTTTGCTAAGCAATGGGCCGCAACACAGTTGCGCTGTTCATAAAGCTGAAATCCGCTGGCGCCACACCGAAAATTGCGCAACCGTTTGTCATCGCAACCGCGGTCAGCATGATTTAGAAAGGATTTCGCGCGATGCGGAGAAATTCGCTTCGACAGCCTCTGTTGCGTGAGCATCTGAGGCAAGACCTCTGTTAGCCGGGTATCACGGTCACCGGGCAGTACAGGCCCGGGGCTTGACTGATCCGCGCATCAGCAGTGAGGAACCCGCAGTCGAGAGTCTCCGCCAGAACCACGTACGCCGCGTCATAGGTGCTCAGGTTGTGCCGCAACTCCCAAAGTCTGTCGAACATCGGAAACGTGCTATGACGCATGATCCCGAGGCGGCGATAGCGTTCGAGCAGATCCCAGGCTTACTTCTTGCCCCTCCAGGCACGCTCGAACGGCAGCCGCCACGCGTGTGGTGCAACGAGCTGATGGATGGAGTTCGGCCCCCACGAGCCGGGGGGGTACGGCCGGACAGGTTGTGGGTCCTTCAGCAACGGCTCGGAGCGTTCCCACAGACTTTCAATGCCTTCAGCTGTCGTGAAGAGCGTGTGATCGTCACGCATGGCATCCAAGATCAATCGCTCGTACGCCTCGAGGATCTCGCCGACCCGATCGGTCTCATGCGTTGAGAACTGCATGCTCAGCTTGTCGAGCTTCATGCCTGGTCCGGGGCGCTTGCCGTAGAACGAGAGCGAGACTTTGGCCTCGTCGGCAAGGTCAAAAGTAAGATGGTCCGGACCGGACGAGCCGACCCCCGATCCCGCGGGAAACATGCTCTTCGGTGCCTCTTTGAAGGCAATCGAGATGATCCGCAGGCCCTCGGCCATCCGCTTGCCGGTCCGGCAATAGAAAGGTACCCCGGCCCAACGCCAGTTGTCGATACCGCATTTCAAAGCAATGAAAGTTTCAGTATCGGAATCTTTGGCGACACCTTCTTCTTCGCGATAGCCCATGTACTGACCACGGACAACTTCGCGCGGATCGAGTGGCAACATTGAGCGAAAAACTTTGTTCTTTTCCTCACTAATTGCCCGCGGTTCTAGCGCGGTTGGCGGTTCCATCGCCACAAATGCGAGCACCTGGAAGAGGTGCGTCACCACCATGTCCTTGTAGGCGCCGGTAACCTCGTAGAAGTTAGCCCGCTTATCCAGGCCCAAGGTCTCCGGGATGTCGATCTGGACGTGGTCGATGAAGTTCCGGTTCCAGATCGGCTCGAACAGTCCGTTGGCGAAGCGGAACGCCAGGATGTTCAGCGCAGCTTCCTTGCCCAGGAAGTGGTCGATCCGGAAGATCTGCCTCTCCTTGAAGGTCTCGTGCACCTGATCGTTGAGCGTGATCGCACTCTTCAGATCGGTGCCGAACGGTTTCTCCATCACCACGCGGGAGCGTTCCACCAGGTCCGCCTCGCGCAATGTGTTGATGACCATCGGCGCAGCGACCGGCGGCACGCTGAGGTAGTGCAGCCTGCCGACTGGGCCGCCGAGCTTCTCCTCCGCTACCCGGACCAGCTTGCCCAGACCCTTGGGCCCGGCAGATTGCGGTATATAGGTGAGTCGCTCGGAGAATGAGCTCCAGTGCTCCTCCGTTAGCGGGTGGTGGCTGAACTCCGTTATGGACTCTTTGGCGAAGTTGCGGAACTCGGCCTCGGTCAGGTCCTCCAGCGAAGTCCCAATCACTTGGATGTCGGGCGCGAGTGCCGACAGGGCGAGATGCGCAAGGCCGGGAAGCAGCTTGCGGCGGGAAAGGTCGCCCGTGGCCCCGAACAGCACGATGACGTGAGGCGGGATGACGTCCATCCCTCTGCGTGTCCGGGCGCCGGGCGATGGATAGGCGATTGTCTGAGCTTCGTGTTGGACTACCACGCCTCGATGCTCCCACCTGGCGCGCAGCATCAACAAGATGACACCTGGATTTAATGACTACATGGGTCACCTCTTGCCGTACGCCGCCAACTGCTCGCTGCTCTTCACCGAAGTCGAATTGCTGCAACGGCCGACTGCGGCTCGGGCCGCGGGATTCGAGGCGATTGAGTTCTGGTGGCCCTGGCCACATCAGCCGGTACCACCCGACGCCGAGATTGACGCGTTCATCGCCGCCATACGCGATGCTGGGGTGCAGCTGATCGGGCTGAACTTCTTTGCCGGAGATCTTGCGGGCCCTGACTGCGGGGTGCTATCGATCCCGGCACGGTCAGCCGAGTTCCGCGACAACATTGCCGTCACGATGGGCATCGGTGATGCCCTCGGCGTACGCGCCTTCAACGCTCTCTATGGCAATCGGGTCAACGATGTGAGGCCAGAGCAGCAGGACGATCTCGCGACCGAGAACCTGACAGTGGCGGCCAAGGCCGCGGCAGCAATTGGGGCCACGGTCTTGGTCGAACCTGGCAGTGGCCCAAAGCCGTATCCGCTGCGGACGTCTGGCGACGTGATCGCGGCCCTCGACCGGGTGCATGCGCCGAACATCGGCTTCCTTTGCGACCTGTTCCACCTCGCCAACAATGGCGACAACATTGATGCGGCGTTGGCCGCATACGCCTATCGGATCGCCCACGTGCAAATCGCTGACCATCCCGGACGTGGCGAACCCGGCACCGGCACCCTTGATCTCAGCCGCTACCTCAGCACAATCGAGGCCAGCGGCTACTCCGGGCACGTCGGACTGGAGTACATTCCCACCACGACCACGATCGACAGCCTCCGTTGGCTGCGCCAGGAGAAAGTCATCCAATTATGAGCACGATCGCGTTCCTTGGCCTGGGCATCATGGGTGGGCCGATGTCGGCGCACCTGGTAAAGGCTGGCCACACGGTGATCGGCTTCAATCGCTCCCCTGACCCGGTGGAGCGCCTGGTGGCGGCCGGCGGCACGGGTGCCACGAGCGTTGCCGAAGCCGTCGGAGAAGCCGACGTGATCATCACCATGGTTCCGGACTCACCCGATGTGGAAGGCCTGGCGCTGGGCGAGGCCGGCATTTACGCCAACGCTCGGCAAGGCTCGATCCACATCGACATGTCCTCGATCAGGCCTGACGTGTCCGCCCGGCTGACTGAAGCGGGCAAGACAGCAGGTGTTCGGGTGATGGACGCGCCGGTGAGCGGCGGTGAGGCCGGGGCCATCGAGGGCACGCTGTCGGTCATGGTTGGTGCGGACCGCGCTGACTTCGACGAGGTGAAGCCCATCTTGGACACGATGGGCACAACGGTGGTCTTAGTCGGGCCACCTGGCTCAGGGCAGACGGTCAAGGCGGCCAACCAGCTGATTGTGGCGGGCACCATCGAGCTGGTGGCCGAGGCCATCGTGTTCCTGCGGGCCTACGGCGTTGATACCGAGGCTGCCGTCGCCGTCTTGGCCGGGGGGTTGGCGGGGAGCCGAATCCTTGAGCGTAAGGCCCCCAGCATGCTCGCAGGCAACTTCGAGCCCGGGTTCCGGATCGACCTGCACCACAAGGACATGGGCATAGTGACCGCCGCGGCCCGCGAGCGTGACGTCGCCATCCCGCTCGGCGCACTGACGGCTCAGCTGGTGGGTGCGGTACGGGCGCAAGGTGACGGCAATCTCGACCACTCCGCACTGCTTCGCGGCGTCGAGCGCCTCTCGGGAGGTACGCCCTAATGCTTCTTGGTCCGCCGCCGCACCCACTCACTTCGGAGTCAAATTTCCGACCGATACGGACAATTCGCGTCGCGATTCCGAAATCCGATCGAGAACCCGCCACTGGTCGGAAATTTGATGACTGAGAGTGGACACGCTGCGCGCGTCGTACTCGCTCCGGACAAGTTCAAAGGCTCCCTGACGGCTGCAGAGGTCGCCGCGGCGGTCGCGGCCGGCCTAGTGGACGTCCTGCCCCAGCTGGAGACGATCATGCTCCCCGTGGCGGATGGTGGCGACGGCACCGTGGCGGCTGCCCTGTCGGCCGGCTTCGACGAGATCATCGTCGATGCCGTCGGCCCTACCGGTGAGCCGGTGCGGGCACCGTACGCGCTGCACGCTGATCGAGCTGTGGTTGAGCTGGCGGCGGTCGTGGGATTGACCGGGTTGCCGGAGGGGCGGTTCGACTCGCTCGGATCCTCCACCTATGGACTGGGCCTCGTGATCGCGGATGCCATCCGGCGAGGCGCGGCCACGATCGTGCTCGGCCTCGGCGGCAGTGCATCAACCGACGGCGGGTCGGGGATGGTTCAAGCCCTCGGCGCGCGGCTGCTCGACGCCGATGGCAACGATCTGCCGCCTGGAGGCGGAAATCTCACCCGGCTCGCACGCCTCGATCTGTCGCCGCTTCGCGACACGCTCGGCGATACCACCGTCATTGTCGCCAGCGATGTGGACAATCCATTGCTCGGGCCCAACGGCGCAGCTGCGGTGTTCGGGCCACAGAAGGGCGCCGATCCGGATGAGGTGCAGAGGCTTGAGCAGAGCTTGCGGCAGTGGTCCCAGCTGGTTTCAGAAGCGACGGGGCGCAATGACGCTGAACGCGCAGGGGCCGGTGCCGCAGGCGGCGCCGGTTTCGCGGCGTTGGCTCTGCTCAACGCCGAGATCAGGCCCGGTATCGAGTTGATCTTGGATCTGATCGACTTCGACCGCAGGGTCGTTGGCGCCGATCTTGTGGTGACCGGCGAAGGATCGCTGGATCAACAGTCGCTGGCGGGCAAAGCGCCTATCGGCGTGGCTCGTGCGGCGGCTGGCGTACGGGTGGTCGCGGTCGCCGGCCGCCTCCAGCTGAGTCCACAAGCGCTGCGCGAGGCCGGGATCTCGGCGGCGTACGCGCTGACAGATCTGGAGCCTGATCTCGACCGCTGCATCGCGCATGCGAGTTCCCTGCTGCATCGAGTGGGCGCGCAGATTGCGAAGGAGTGGCTCGACTAGTTCAGTTCCGAAAGTGGTCAGCAACAACATGTTTCGGTGCCGATCTGTTGTTGTCATCGACCACTTTCCGGGTGTGTTGGACTTGTCACATGGTGACCGTCCCCGAGGACGTCATGCGCTACCTTCACGCCGTGACGGCGCGGGTCCGTGGCGTCTTTGGTAACCGCGCGGTGGGGGTCTATACGACCGGTTCGCTGGCGCTCAGCGACTATCGCCCCGGCCGCAGCGACATCGATCTGATGGCAGTTGTCGCCGGGTCGCAGGATCTCGATCTTTGTCGGCAACTCGCGCGTCAGCTTGATCATCAGGTGTTGGCCTGCCCGGCCGCGGGCTTGGAGTTTGTTCTGTACCCGCTGACAACCGTTAGCCGGCCTACCTTGGATGCCGGGTACTTGCTCAACTTCAACACCGGACCCGCGTTGCCGCCGGTGACGAGTTTCGACCCCGGAGACGGACCTGCGTTCTGGTACGCGATCGACCGCGCAATCACCCATCAAAGCGGTGCATCGCTGTACGGACCGCCCGCTCCGCAGCTCTTCGCCGCGTTGCCCTTCGAGGATCTACTTCGAGTCGTGATCGCCTCTGTGGAAGCGCACCGCGACCCGCAGGAAGGGCATCTTCTCGACAACGCGGTGCTCAACGGCTGCCGCGCCTTGAGCTTCGCTCATGATCGCCGTTGGTACCCCAAGGTCGAGGCTGCCGAGCGGACCCTGCCGATTGTCGGCAAGTTCGCGCCGCTTGTTTCCGCCGCCATCGTCTCCTTCGGTTCTGCACGGCAGGAGGCGGCGACGCTGGATCCAGACACCGTATGGGCGTTTCTGTTCGAGGTGCTGCGGAGATTACGAGCGCAGCTCAGGCCTCCAAGTTCAGCTGAGCAAACGCGTCCAGCATCAGGGTCTCAGCCACGCAAGCAGCAGTGAAGTCGCCCAGCTGGAGTGCCTCGTTGCTGCCGTGGGCCCGAGTGTCCGGATCAGCGACCGCGGTGATCAAGATCGTTGCCTCCGGGAAGGCTATGCCGAAGTCAGCAACCATCGGGATGGTGCCGCCTTGCCCAATGAAGACCGGCTCAACACCCCAGGCCTCGGCGAAAGCGGCACGGGCGGCCTCGGCGTACGGGCCGGTGAAGTCGATCACCGACGACTCACCCGTCTCGCCTTCCGACACCGTCACCTGAGCGCCCCAGGGCGCATGATCTTCAAGGTGGGCAATCAGGCCGGCTAACGCCTTGGCTGCGTCGTCGCCGGGTGCGAGTCGAGCGCTGATCTTGGCACGTGCCGCCGGGATCAAAGTGTTGGAAGCCTTGTCAACAGGCGTGGCGTCGAGGGCGATCACCGAGATTGCCGGCTTGCACCACAACCGCTCGACCAGCGATCCGCTGCCGATCCACTGAACGCCGTCGAGAATTCCTGATTCCTCGCGCAGTCGCTCAGTCGGATACTCCAGCGCTGGGGCCGGAGCAGTCGTAAGCCCGGCAACCGCCACGTTTCCTTGATCATCATGCAGGGTCGCCAGGAGCCGGCAGAGCGTGGTCAGAGCGTCCGGCACAACGCCGCCGTACACCCCGGAATGCAGTCCGTGATCCAGCGTGCGAACCTCGACCGTGCAGTCGGCAAGTCCGCGAAGCGAGGTGGTGAAGGCGGGTTGCCCTACCGCCCAGTTGGTGGAATCGGCAATGACGAAGACGTCGGCGGCAAGTTGAGCGCGGCGCTCCTCGAGCAGCCGTGCCAGAGTCGGCGACCCGATCTCTTCTTCTCCCTCGACGAAGACGGTGACGCCGACGGGCGGCTTGCCGTCAAAGGCCCGCAACGCCGCCAGGTGAACCGCGAAGCCGCCCTTGTCGTCGCTTACCCCCCGGCCGTAGAGCCGCCCGCCAAGCTCGGTCGCCACAAAGGGCGGCGTATGCCACTCAGTCGGGTCGCCTTCGGGCTGGACATCGTGATGGGCGTAGAGGCACACCGTTGGCATGCCCTCGGGTGCTGGGAACCGGCCGATGACAGCCGGCCCTCCCCCATCCGCTCGCACGACGCGGACATCCGGACAGCGCAGATCGACAAGCAGTTGCACGATGCTCTGCGCGCTGCGCTCAACTTCCGCGGCTCTCGCCGAATCCGCACTGACTGACTCGATGGCAACGAGTGCTTTCAGATCGGCGACGACGCCCGGAATCTGGGCTTCGACTTGATCACGCAGAGACATGAGAATGGTTGATTCTCAGGCCTCGGGGGGTGCCATGACGCCAGGGATGGTGCCCTGCCAGGCCTCCCGGATAGGCGCCAGAGGCAGCGTGAACTGGCCGACCACTTCGAGCGTGGCATCCTCCTCGTCCGTAACAACGCCAAGCTTTGTCAATTTGACTCCATTGATCCGGCACAGCGAGGCGAGATCGCGGTAGGCACCCTGCTTGATCGAGACGAGCGCCCGCCCGGTGCTCTCGGAGAACAGCCAGACGAACGGATCAGCCTTGGCTGGCAGCTGGATGCGCGCGCCCAGCCTGTGCCGCAGGGCCGACTCAACCAAAGCCTGCGCCAGCCCGCCGTCGGCGAGATCATGGGCGCTGGCGAGCACGCCGCGGCGGCTCGCCCTGATCAGCACCTCGGCCAGCGCCTTCTCGTGACTAAGATCAACAATTGGCGGCTGGCCACCAAGATGATCATGAATGATCCCTGCCCAGGCGGAACCGGCCAATTCATCGCGGGTCTCACCGAGCAGGTAGATGACTTGTTCAGCCGCTTGGAACCCGCCAGGTGTCCGACGCGTGACATCGTCGATCACCCCGAGCACTCCAACGACTGGCGTTGGCAAGATCGGGGTACTGCCGGTCTGGTTATAGAAGCTGACGTTCCCACCGGTCACCGGCGTACCCAGTACGCGGCAGCCGTCCGCAAGTCCGCGCACGGCCTCGCTGAACTGCCACATGATCGCCGGATCCTCCGGCGAACCGAAGTTGAGGCAGTCGGTGATCGCCAGCGGCTCGGCTCCAGTCGTCGCGACATTGCGGTACGCCTCTGCCAGGGCTAGCTGCGCGCCTGTGTAGGGATCCAGCAACGCAAAGCGCGCATTGCAGTCTGTGGCGAGTGCGACGCCCAGGCCTGAGTCTTCGTCGATTCGCAGCATTCCGGCATCGTCAGGCTGAGCGAGGACGGAGTTGCCACGGACGTAACGGTCGTACTGATCAGTGACCCAGGACTTGTCGCAGAGGTTGGGCGAGCTGACCAGCTGAAGCAAGGTGTCGGCCAACTCGTCGCCAGTGCCCGGTCGTGCGAGATGATCAACTCCCCCTGCCTGGACCTGGTCCTGCCACTCCGGCCGGTCGTAGGGACGCTCGTACACCGGCCCCTCATGAGCGACCGTACGTGGCGGCACGTCGACAACTGTCTCTGCGTGCCAGTCGATCACCAACCGATCCCCTGCGGTGACCTCGCCGATCACGGTTGCCAGCACATCCCACTTGCGGCAGATCGCCAGGAAATCCTCAACATGATCAGGTTCGACGACCGCCATCATGCGTTCCTGGGACTCACTCATCAAGATCTCTTCCGGGCTGAGGCTCGGGTCGCGCAACGGCACCAGATCAAGATCAATATGCATCCCGCCGTCGCCAGCGCTGGCCAGCTCGGAGGTGGCGCACGAGAGTCCGGCGCCGCCGAGATCCTGAATGCCGGAAATCAGCCCAGCCGCAAAGATCTCCAGCGTGCACTCGATCAGCAGCTTCTCCATGAATGGGTCGCCGACCTGAACGCTGGGGCGCTTGCTGGCTTGTCTGTCATCGAAGGTCTCCGAGGCGAGCACACTGACCCCGCCGATCCCGTCTCCACCGGTCGAGGCACCGTACAAGATCACCTTGTTGCCGGTGCCGGTGGCCTTGGCCAGGTGCAGGTCTTCGTGGCGGAGCACCCCGACGCACAAGGCATTGACCAGCGGATTACCCAGGTAGGTGCGGTCGAAGGCCACTTCCCCGCCGATGTTGGGCAGGCCCAGGCAGTTCCCGTAGCCGCCGACACCGGCAACGACCCCTGGCAGCACCCGCGCAGTGTCGGGCTCGTGGAGGGGGCCGAAGCGAAGAGAGTCCATGACGCCGATGGGACGCGCCCCCATGGCCAAGATGTCGCGGACGATGCCGCCAACACCGGTGGCAGCGCCCTGGTACGGCTCGACGTAGCTCGGATGGTTGTGCGATTCGACCTTGAACGTGACGGCGTAGCCCTGCCCGATGTCAACGACGCCAGCGTTTTCCCCGATGCCGGCGAGCAGTTTGCCGATGGGTGTCTCCGGCGGTAGCTCAGCAAACTGCCGCAGGTGCACCTTGGACGACTTGTACGAGCAGTGCTCGGACCACATGACCGAGTACATGGCGAGCTCCGATGAGGTCGGCCGCCGGCCCAAGATCTCCTTGATCCGGGCGTACTCGCCATCCTTCAGTCCGAGCTCAGCCCATGGCTGCGACTGCTCTGGGGTTCGGGCCGCGTTCCCGACAGTGTCTGCCACGGCCGCAACGCTACCGGCGCTCGGCCCTCACGGTGCTGAGAGTCCAATCGTTGCGCTCGGCCCGGTCGAAGAAGAACCAGCCCATGACCGCGGTGGTCTGCGCCGTCACCGGGAGCCAGACGAAGATCCCGCCGTCGTTCAGCAAGGTGCCCACGATGGCGACAATGAGCGTGGCAATCAGCGTGCTCCGGACGGTGGTGAAATCGGAGGAGACTCGCGGCGCCACGTACCTAAGCATCACGATCCACAGCACGATACCGATCAGCAGCGACCCAATGCCGACGATGGAGACAATCGTCTCCGTAGATGCGACCGCCTTGCGGCTGATGACGTCCAGGGCGTCTCCATCAAGGATTCGCTGCACAAAATTGCCCAGGTGAGTCCGCCGATCCGGCCCGCGGAACCAATCGAGCACCGAAATCACGGCGACCGCAAGCACCGCCGAGCCACAAATCGCCAGCAGCCTGAGCCACGTCACCTTCACACCCGAGAGCGCCAGCATCAGCCATAGCACGGCCGGGGTCAAGGCGATGACCCCGCCGAAGTCGCTGCCCATGGAGGGCCAACCTTCGCAGATCACGATGCCGAAGCCGATGGCGCCGACCGCCACAACGGCTGCCGCGCGCCGGCCGGCAGCCAGGAAACGATGGGCGACGTAGCCTGCAAGGATCAATCCGGCGCTGGCGTACGCGGCGAATGTCACGTTCCCGAAGCCGTACCAGCGCAAGCCGAAGATCGGGCGGGAGTTGATCATCGACCCCGGCTGCATCACTGCGCCCAACGCCGCGTCAATAGTGAAGGCGGCAACGGTCAACGCCATCGCGGCGATGACGTTCGGTACCCGGGTGAGCTGGGCCACCAGGAGCGCCAGTAAGGTCAAGATCACCGACCAGGCAGCCACAAGAACACTCAGGAAAAGCCCTGGCGATCTGCTGTACTGCCAGGGCACTGCGCCGGTCAACATCATGGCGGCGGCGAGCACTCCACCAAATGTCAAGATCAATTTAGGCAGTTCAAACCTGCTCCGCAGCACACCGGCTAGCAAGATCAGGAACAGCACTGCACCGCCCAGACCCAGTGCTACATAGCCAATCGGTGCTGCTGCCGAGAGCGCGCTAATGGCATTGATCTTGGCGTCGATCTCATCGAGTGTGAGGTCTGCGCTGTAGACCGCGAGTGGCGAACCATCAACAGCGACCGATGACCCGGGCGCTCCGAAGTCGATCAAGGTTCGGGTCAGATCGGTCAGCGTCACGATCCCCTCGCGTCGCGTGCTCGCGGAGGTAAGCCAGCCGGGCAGCGTCGTGCCGAGCCGGTAGATGATCTGCAGACTCGGATCGTTCGAGCCGGCTACTGGCCCGACTCCGGTCACGATCAGCGTGGTGTCGGTGCGGTTGGCCAGCTGGGTGATGATCTGGTCAGAGAGCGGGCCCGCGTCCACCAGGGTGATCGGGCACTGGGACCGCAGGCCGCCAGCGACGAACTCTTCAGCCGATTGGTAGCTGGCAACGCTGCCATCCGGCTTAGCGGCCGCGAGTGCTGCTCCTGGGCCGACTGCGGCAATGCATCCGGGGACGGAACCGGCGAGCGTTCCCAGTTGGGCGTCGCCGCGCCGCGCCGCAGCGGCCGCCTGTCGCGCGGCCCAGTCGGTCACCTTCCCGTTTTGGACCTCCGGAGCGCATAGACCACCGACCGCAGCCCGGCGACCGGCCCCCAAAGTGGTCCAACCGGCCGCAGCGCAGTCCCCGACATAGCGGGGACGGATGGAGACCATACCGGCTTGCGCATCGTCGAGATGAGTGCCCAGCACAGCGCGATCAGCCTGGGTAAGTTCCGTCCGACCGGTCACCCCGACGACGACCACCTGATCGGTGAAGATTGCCGATTGCTGCGGCTGGTCGGCCAGACCGTGGATGCCGCGAAGTCCGACGAACAGCACGCCCAGCGCCAGGAGCAGCAGCACCCACCACCGACCCCGACGTAAGTCGGTCTGGTTCGGCTCCTCCGCCACAGGACCACCAACCGGATGACGCCGCGGCGAGTGCCGGACGCCGGATGAGCCTCGTCCGGCAACCACGAGACGGCTAGACCTTGGCGGAGAGGAAGCTGAAGATGCTGCTGAAAATTGGGCGACCGTCTTGGCTCGGTCCAGTCAGCGAATCAACATTGTGCTCCGGATGTGGCATGAGGCCGACGACATTCCCTCGCTCGTTACAAATGCCCGCAATGTCGTGAAAGGAACCGTTGGGGTTGCCGTTGACGTATCGGAAGATGATCTGGCCCTCACCCTCCAGGCGACGCACGGTTTCCTCATCGGCGACGTAGCCGCCCTCCCCGCTCTTGAGCACGAGCGTGATGACTTGGCCCTGCGTAAAGTCCGATGTCCAGGTGGTGTCGGCCGACTCCACTAGAAGATCTTGATCCGTGCAGACAAAGACCCGCACATTGTTACGGATCAGTGCGCCAGGCAGCAGGTGCGCCTCGCACAAGATCTGAAAGCCGTTGCAGATCCCGAGCACCGGCATCCCGGAGTTGGCGGCTGTGATCACCTCGGTCATCACAGGGGCGAATCGAGAAATGGCGCCGCAGCGCAGGTAGTCCCCGTAGGAGAAACCACCAGGCAGAATCACGGCCTGTACGTCGTCGAGCGTGTCGCTGCCGTGCCACAGCGGCACGGGCTCGCCGCCACAGAGCCGGATAGCGCGGAGCGCGTCCTGATCGTCGAGCGAGCCAGGAAACGTGACAACACCGATCTTCGGACCCATCAGCCCGCCTGGGTGGCAAGCTCGGCCTGCTCAGCGGACTCGGCTGGCTCTTCCGCGTCGGATGACGACGGCGGCTCCTCGACGCGTACGTTGAAGGTCTCGATCACGGTGTTAGCCAGTAACGTCTCCGCCGCCTGGCGCACCTCGGCCAGCCGTTCCTCGGTGAGCTCGCCTTCCAGATCGAGCTCGAACCGCTTGCCCTGGCGTACAGAAATACCGGCAAAGCCCAGCCGGGACAGCGCCCCGCTCACCGCCTTGCCCTGCGGGTCCAGGATCTCCGGCTTCGGCATTACGTCGACAACCACTCGAGCCATGCCGCGGAGTCTAACCCGGCTCCCCCACCGCTCCAGGACTCCTTGAGGAAATAGACAGGCGTGACGGCGGCCATCCCAGGGTTGTCCACAGGCCCCGATTCGACCCTCCCTGGTCGGAAACCTACGTGCACTTAGGCTTCTTGCGGTTTGCACGGTTTGCAACCTGTGCAGACCGCATGAAAGGTGTGCAGAGCTGGCTCGATCTGGGCGCCGCAGCCGGTGGGGGACGCCTGATCAGGTGCGCCGAGCTCACTCGACTAAGCAACGTCGCGACGTGCCGCAGAGAGCACACCGGCGAGCGCCGGCAGCAGGCACCAGGCCGCCAGGACCAAGGCGGCGAGCCACCACGGCGCTGGATTGTGACCAGCGAACAGCACGGGCGAGGTGATCTCCAGCATGGCGTTGGTCGCTCCGCTGGGCATCAGATTGAGCAGCTCGTCCCACCGCTTCAGGAAGAACACCACCGACACAACCGGCTCCACCAGAAAACCGAGGAGGATGCCGACGACCAGGGCGACCAGCATGTTCTTGATCAAGATTCCGATGCCCATGCCGATCAAGGTCCACGACGCGATCGAGCACACGCCCAGAATGATCGAACGCCAGGTTTCAGGCTGGTTCAGCAGGAACGTGCCACCGTTCGCCAGCACGAAAGGAATCGACACCAACATGCCCGCGGCCACGCTGGCGATCCCAAAGATCACCCCGAAGATCAACAATGCAGCTGCCTTGCCGAGCAGCATCCGCACCCGGTGTGGGGTGGCCAAATAGGTCGACGGGAGGGTGCCATATCGATACTCGCTGCCGACTGTAGCGATGCCGACCACCATGGCCAGGATGCGAGACAGCACATTTCCGCCGTTGTAGATGCTGCGGATGATGCCTGGGTCAGCAAACGGCGAACTGGCAACGCCTGATCTGCTCTGCAGCAGCGCCACGGCGGCGGGCAGCGCCGCATATCCGGCGCTCAGCACAAAGATGCAGATCAGGACGATCCACCACAACTTGGTGGTGGCAATTCGCCGTAGCTCTGCTCGAAGCACACCACTCATCTGGAACCTTCGAGCATGGAGAAGAACTCCTGCTCGAGATCGCGCCGCTCGGTGACCAGCTCGTCAACCACGATGCCGGAGCTGAACAGGGCGGCGCCGACCTGACCCACGTCGTGGCTGTGAACCCGCAGATAAGCGCCACGCTCGTCGACCGCAGTTTCCATCTGAGCACCAATGGCCGCCAACGCCTGCAGCGCGGCCCTCAGGTCTGGCACCCGAGCGCGAGTGATGCCCTCGCCCAAATTGAGTTCCGACATCGGCATTTGGGCCAGCAGCCGGCCCCTGTTGATCACGACAATGTCGTCAGCGGTGGCCTCGATCTCGTTCAGCAGGTGAGAGGAGATCAACACAGCCCGGCCACTTTCCGCAAAGTCGCGCAGGAAGATGCGCAGCCAGCGGATCCCTTCCGGGTCGATGCCGTTCGCTGGCTCGTCCAAGATCAGATAATCGGGATCGCCGAGCATCGCGGCCGCCAGCGCGAGACGCTGCTGCATGCCCATGGAGTACTCCCCGACCGGCTGCCGGGCGACTTCCCCCAGCCCGACCTCGCCGAGCAGCTCGTCGACCCGGCGATCGCTTGCGCCGGCCGTCGGCGCGAGCACCCGAAGGTGGTTACGGCCGCTCCGGCCAGGGTGGAAGCGCGCGTCGAGCACGCATCCGACCGTTTGCTGGGGATGCGGCAAGTCCGCGTAGGCGAGGTCGCCAAACGTTGCGGTACCGGTGGTTGGGGTGACCAACCCGACGAGAATCCGCATGGTGGTGGTCTTCCCTGCGCCATTGGGACCCAGGAAACCGGTCACCCGCCCAGGTTCGACCATGAAGCTGAGGTTGTGTACGGCGAGATTGCCGTTGTAGCTCTTGATCAGCCGATCGACAATGATCGGCGGCACCTGATGGTGGACGGCCGGTCGCGAAGACCTGACCCGACCTCCAGCGCGTACAGCAGCGCGCTGGATGGTCTGCCGAGACTCTGGTCGGAGGGTTGTCGCCGGACGGTCCGGAGCCGTGACCGGCGATGCAGGTCGGTTCCG
>Ga0307298_10000063_pt1 | contig 22829 bp, 23 predicted proteins | sample ER_DNA_158_FD_194470 | JGI IMG/M metagenome (GOLD analysis project Ga0307298, IMG submission 194470) | Bulk soil microbial communities from the East River watershed near Crested Butte, Colorado, United States - ER_DNA_158 | ecosystem: Environmental > Terrestrial > Soil > Floodplain | place... | reverse complement strand
GCTCCGCTTCCAACTTTGCGAGATATTGGGGGACTTCGCCCGCCAGTGCTTGCAGGATCACGGCCTCTGTCGCTTCACCGATTCCCTTCAGCGAGCGAAGCTGGTTGTTGTTGGCCATGCGTTCCAATTCGCCGGGTTCCAGCGCCGAGATTGTCTCGGCGGCGCGTCGGAATGCAGCGACGCGGTACGTCGGCGCCTGTGATCGCTCCAACAGGAACGCGATTCGCTTCAGCGCCGCCACCGGATCCACGAAGTCTGAGCCTAGGGGTGACCTCCGCCGCACGCGGCGCTCCGCCGCTTCGCGAGGAGGTTGCCCGACCACAGCGGACGACAAGGGGAAGGAGGCTAACCCACTCCTCTCCACCCAGCTCGGCCACCCAGCCGATGAATTTTGCCAGCCGTCCGAGTCTGACCAGGCGGACCTTTGTAGCCGAGCGGAGAGTGGCCGAAATGTTGCTGAAGGGGCGAAACGCGGTGGTCTACGGAGCCGGAGGAGCGCTGGGTGGCGCAGTGTCCCGGGCGTTCGCCCGCGAGGGTGCGGCGGTCTTCCTGACCGGCCGCCGGCTTGCGCCGGTCGACGAAGTAGCCACGAGGATACTGGTCGCCGGCGGGACTGCCGAGGCAGCCGTGGTGGACGCCAATGCCGAGCAGGCAGTCGAGGAGCATGCCCAGACGGTGGTCGACCGAGCTGGAAGCCTCGACATCTCAATTAACCTGATCGGGGTCGACCACATCCAGGGCCGGCCATTGGTCGATCTGTCACCATCCGACTTCACGCTTGGCCTCGAGGCCCGGATACGTACACACTTCGTGACGGCCCGGGCCGCGGCACGGCACATGGTGCGGCAGCGGTCGGGCGCGATCCTCATGGTTACGGCAACCCCCGACCGCGTCGCCATTCCCGACGTAGGCAACTTCGGTGTAGCGAATGCCGCCTTGGAGGGGCTCACCCGTACGCTTGCCACCGAGCTTGGCCCGCACGGCGTCCGGGTCGTCTGCCTGCGGTCGGCCGGCTCGCCAGATGCGGCCGGCGTACGAGAGGCCTTCGGCCTGCACGCAGCGAACGCCGGCACGACGGTGGAGACCTTTGCCTCGGCCCGCGAGCAGCGCATTCTGCTGCGGCGGCTGCCGACGCTGGCCGAGGTCGCCGATGCGGCCGCACTCCTGGCATCGGATAGGGCCAGCGCGATGACGGCCACCATCGCGAACGTGACCTGTGGCGAGATTCTCGACTGACCGCGCTGGGCACCCGGCCAGGATCAGTGTGAATGCTGCCTCATCTCGAGCCCGGCTGTCATGCCACGGCGGCCGTCGAGCTTGCGCGCTACGAAGCCGAATACGGTAATGGCGGCGAACGCCTCGCCGCGATCGACAGCGGCGTGGACTGGGCCCACGGCCGCTGCGGCGACATCGCGAGCCAGACCTCCCGATTCGACGGCGTCGTCCGCCGCCCGCTGCACGACTTGGCTGCGTAGCAACATGTCCGACGAAAAGATGAAGGCAGATGAGCCCACGTCCGGGTCCTGTGTGAGTCCGGCCCGGCGGACCTGCGCGGGAATGTGTCGAGCTGCATACGGGTTGGCGACCGCCACTAGTGATGCGCGGATAAATGCTGAGGCGACGTCGGGATCGAGATCGGAAATGATCCGCGTCCCCTGGTCGGCGTCTAGCAAGACCGCACGACCGCCCGGCCGCAGCACCCGGGCGATGTCATCGATAGCCGCACCCGGATCGTTGAGGTGTTGTAGTACGCGCTCGCACCAGACGAGATCGACGCTCGAGTCCTCGAACGGCAGCCCACCGGCAAGTCCATCGACGAACGAAACGTTCGGTACGCCATGGTCTTGGGCTCGACTCGCGGCCAGGGTCCGCAGACGCGCATTGGGCTCGACACCGGTAACCCAACCCATTGGTTGGTCGGCAGACCCGATTGCACCGTGACCTCGACCTGGCGGTGGACGCCCGCAACGAGACAGTGGCGCTGCGCGTTCTGGGGCGCCGGGGCTACCGCGTGGAGACTGACTGGCGACCAGTCCGTGTCGAACTGATCGCTGAGGGGGGTGGTTGGGTCGACGTTCACCCGGTCGTCTTCGACGCAACCGGTCACGGCTGCCAGGCCGACCTGGGCGGGAGGCAGTTCGACTATCCGCCAGAAGCTTTCGACCAAGGCTCGCTTGGTGGTGTGCGAGTGCCGTGCTTGTCCCGCGCTCAACAGCTGCTCTTCCATACCAACTACGAACCTCGCGCCATCGACTTGCATGATCTTGCCCTGCTTGAGCACCTCACATCGCGCGGTTGAGTCCTCGGCGTTCTGGCCAGGGATTCACGCTTGTGGGACGACCGGTGAGAGTTTCTTGCGGGACTCGAGACGGCTTTGGCTTAGTCCGCGACCACCGCCCAGCCGTGTGGAGCTACGGCGCGGTGTGCGACCGCAGGCTCGGCTTCCAGCACAGTCGCACCGTCGGTGAGCGTGAACGGTTCAGCTGTCAGGTTGAGGGCCAGGGCCAAGGACTGCTCGCCGTGTCGGGCGTGGGCCCGGATGACGATGTGGGCGTTGTCCACCTGTTCGGTCTTGATCATCGCGTCGACCAGCCAGGGATTGCGACGGCGCAGCCCGATCATCCGCCGATATGCCTGCTCCACTTCGGGGTGTGAGTGCGTGAACAGCCACCGCTCCATCGGCATCTCCGGCCGTACCGCGTCGTCCCCGCTGGGGCGCTGTTCTTTGACTGCCTGCAGGCCGAACTCGTCGCCGTAGTAGACGCACGGTATCCCTGGCAGGAAGCCGAGCAGCGCCACCGCGTGCGACCAGTGCCGCGAGTCGCTGATCTGGCTGGCCACTCGGGTCACGTCGTGATTGCCCAGAAACGTCAGGGGGAGGAAGTGCTCCACGAACTTGGCGTGGCGGCCCAGCGTCCATTGCAGCTCGTGGAAGTTGACGGTGTCGATGGAGGTCCAGATCGCCCACCACAGCTCGTACTGCGTCACCGAGTCCAGGCCAGACGCCTTCACGTAGTCGATGTAGTTGCCGTGAATCATCTCTCCGACAAACCAGGCGTCGGGGAACTCCTTGCGGGCCGCCGGCAATACCGAGGCCCAGAAGCTCGCCGGTACGGCGTATGCGGCATCCAACCGCCAACCGTCGATGCCGCGGCGCAGCCAGTGCAACATCACATCCCGCACATACTCCTGCACCTGTGTCGAGCTGTGATTGAGAGTAATGAGATTGTCGTGGCCCTCGAAGTAGTCGGCAGTGATCACACCGCCGGTGTCGTAGAGGCGGGACACCCAATCCTCAGCCCCCGATCCCGGTCCTTCGGCCAGTGCCTTCGCGACCGGCGGGAAGTCCCGGCCCACATGGTTGAAGACACCGTCGAGCAGCAGCCGCACACCCCTGTCGTGGCAGGCCGTCACCAAGGCGTCGAAGTCGGCGTCATCACCCAACCGCGGATCGATCTGGAAGTAGTCGACTGTGTCGTAGCCGTGACTGCTGGAGGTGAAGATAGGGCCGAGCAGCAGCCCGTTGCCGCCCCAGGAAATTAGGTGATCGAGCCATGCCTGCAGCCTTGGCAGCCGGTTCACCTCGCCCTGGAACGCGCCCAGCTCCTTCTCGGCTCCAAGGAAACCGAGGGGGTAGACCTGCCACCAGATAACGTGATCAACCCACGACACTTCGCGACCTCCTCCCTCGGGGACAAGCACGGCGTCAGCTCCCGACTCATACCCTCTCAGGCGAGCATCACCGGACCAAAGACTGGTCGGGTCCCCGAGTGCCCACAAGACGGTCCGGTTGGGGGACGGCGCAGAGCCGCGCCGGGACGGACATACCTCTAGCGTTGAGGTCAGCGGAGATCAGGGCTCATGAAGGAAGTTGCCATGACAGGCAGGCCGGATAGGGGATAACCATGGATCAGCCGACCGCGGAGCAGGCGCTCAAGGAGATGGAGGTGCTGGTCGGTGAATGGAGCCAGACGGCGACACCGGCTGGCGGCGAGCCGTGGCCTGGAGAGGCCAAGGCAACCTTCGAATGGCTCGAGGGCGGCCAGCTTCTGCTTGAGCGCTCGACCGTGGATATGCCGGAGGCGCCCGACGGTGTCTGCGTCTACGGCTGCGACGCCGCCAACGGCACCTACTACCAGCTCTACACCGACGACCGGAACGTCTGTCGCGTCTACCAAATGAGCATCGGCCACCGCGAGTGGAAGCTTTGGCGGGCAGGCGAGCCCTTCAACCAGCGCTTCACCGCGACCATCAGCGAGGACGGCAACAAGATCGACGGCCGCTGGGAGTACAACGAGGGAGACGGCTGGAAGACCGACTTCGACCTGCTCTACACCCGGGTGCGCTAGGCATCCTTGGTCACGCGGCTGGGTGATGGACCCCAGCGTCCGAACCTGGAGCGGTTCGGTGCCGAGTGGGCCGCCGGCGGCGGGAACCGGTGACACCGGTTCATCAGAAAGAATGTCGGTTATGGACGATTCGTCAGGGCTGCAGGGCCGCTCGGCGTTGATCACTGGCGGGGCGAGCGGAATCGGTGCGGCAATCGCGCGCCGGCTCGCCGGACTGGGCGTCGGGGTGCAGATTGCTGATCTCGATTTGGCTGGGGCGCAGGCAGTGGCGGCTGAAACCGGCGGAGAGGCGTGGCAGCTGGACCTCAGCGAACCCGCAGCCCTGAGCATTGAGCTCGAGGTGGACATCTTGATCAACAATGCCGGAATCCAGCGGGTCAGCCCCATCGAGGAACTGGATCCAGAGGCGTTCCACAGGATGCTGATGATCATGGTGGAGGCTCCGTTCCGGCTGATCCGGTCGGCTCTGCCGTACATGTATGCCCAGGGGTACGGCCGGATCGTGAATGTGTCCTCAGTGCACGGCCTGCGCGCATCGGCGTACAAGTCCGCGTACGTAACCGCCAAGCACGCCCTGGAGGGTCTGTCCAAGGTGACCGCGCTGGAAGGCGGTCCGCACGGCGTGACGAGCAATTGCGTCAACCCCGGCTACGTCCGGACGCCGCTAGTGGAGCAGCAGATCGCCGACCAGGCCCGAATTCACCGGATCCCGGAGTCTGAGGTGCTGGAAACGATCATGCTGACGCACAACGCCGTCAAGCGTCTGGTCGAGCCTGAAGAGGTCGCGGCCCTGGTCGGGTGGCTGGTCGGTCCGGATGCGGCCATGGTCACCGGAGCCGCTTACACCATGGACGGCGGGTGGACAGCGCAGTGAGCAGCACGTACCGGCCAATCAGTGCCGCGGTCGACGGTGGCCGGTTGCACGGCGGAGAGTGGAATCCGTCCGGCGGGACGACGGTCGTCGCCGTGCACGGAATCACAGCCAACCACCGTACGTTCGCCGTGCTGGCCGAGGCGCTCCCCCGACACCGGCTGCTGGCTCCTGATCTTCGGGGTCGGGGCGCGAGTCATACGTTGCCCGGTCCGTGGGGGATCGACCGGCACGCCGAGGACGTCGCGGGGCTGATCACCTCCTACGCAGAGGGGCCGGTAGTGCTTGTCGGCCACTCAATGGGCGGCTTCGTGGCCGCCGCGCTGGTCCGGCGGTTTCCGGATCTCGTCTCGGGTTTGGTGCTCATCGACGGAGGGCTGCCTTTCCCGCTGCCCCAGGGAATCCATCCGGACCAGGCCATCGAACTGACCCTAGGCCCGGCCCTCAAACGATTGCAGCAAACATTCCCCAGCCGGGAGGCCTACCGCCAATTCTGGCAAGCCCACCCTGCGCTACGAGAGGCCTGGAGCGACGCCATCGCGGACTACGTGGACTACGACCTAGTGGGCAGCCCGCCGGAACTGCGGTCTTCGGTGTCGTCCCAGGCGGTCGTTCAGGATGGCCGGGACCAATTCCAAGATCCGGATACCGCCGACGTATTGGGCCGCTTCCCTGGTCCGGCGCGGCTGCTGGTGGTGTCACGCGGGCTGCTCGACCAACCGCCCGGGCTCTATCCCGACAAGGAGCTGGCGCGCTGGCGCAGCCGACTGCCCTCGCTGGCCATCGACCAAGTTCCGCAGCTGAATCACTACACGATCATGTTGCATCCGTCCGGCGCGGACCGGGTCGCGGCCGCCGTCCGCACGCTGAGCTGATTAACGGCTCTAGCCGTGGTTCACGGGACGTCGGCGGCTTGCACCACAAGAGGCATCCGGCTGATCGCCTCGACGATCTGCGCCTCACGCTTCAGCGGCTGTCGGGCGAAGAAGAGCAGGTCGAGCGGATACCACAGCCCGACCCACCCGATGACGAGGAAGACTCCGTTGCCGAGCAGGTCTTGCCAGAACTGGGGGACGTCCGGCTCGAGGAACCCGGTTGAGAGCAGCAGTCCGACGACGAACAGGATCGATCCGCTGCCCAGTGAGCGAAGCCCTTGCCGCCAGGCCACCTCGATCTCGCGCTGTACCCTCGCTAGCCGCGCCTCACAGTACCGATGAAGCGCGGTCTGCAGAGTCTCGGCAATACCAGCGGTGACCTGCTCCGCAGGCAGCGTCACGACGATGCGAGCCCGCCGCTGCACCTTCGAACGGCAGAGCAGTTCGTTGACAATTTCATCGGCCCCGGGCTCGATCCGCGCGTCGCGCTCGAGCATCGCCACGGGCTCGACGCTCAACAGCTCGGCCGGACGATCCAGCGCGACGATGACGTCTTCGCCGCCCGACCGCGGACGGCGCTCAGCGCTGGCGCTCATTCCGCCCACCGCCGGTCCGCGGTGAACGTCACGACCACCGAGCGCTCGTACCCCAGTGCGGCGAGCTGGTCGTGCAGGTCCTGGCGCACGGTGTCGGCATCGGCGATCGTACGGACCGCCGACTCCGCACCGACGACGAAGTCAATTTCGATGTCCATGCGGTTTCCCACTTTCGACGCTCGCAGAAAAGACTCAGAGAACCCGTACCGCTCCTCGACGCTGGCAACGCACGCGCGAAGCTGGTCCATCACCTCCGCCTCCGGGGCCATCGACAAGATCTCGCGTAGGCCGGAGGCGATCAGCTTGATCGGGACCAACAAGAATGCCAGCGATACGAGCGTGACCATGGCGGGGTCGACGTACGCCGCCAGGTCGGTGCGGCCCGCCGCGACGAGGGCATAGGCAACGAGGAAGCCGACCAGCACTCCGACCGACAGCAATGCGTCACCCAGCCACTCGGCGGCCTCGGCGCGGACAAGATCCGAGCCATCCCGGGTGGCCCGCCGGAGCACCAGCCCCACCGTGAGGCCTCCGAGCGTGGCCACGGCCGCGTAAACAACAGCCGAGCCCACAGCGACCTGCCGGCCGCCGTTGACGATGTCGAGGATCCCGCCGACCGCGGCGTACGCACAGAGCGCACCAAGAGTGGCCGCCTTGATCACCACCACCAGTGGTTCGGCCGCGTCACGCCCCCAGGGGAAGCGCTCGTCCGTCCCCCGCCCGGAGAACCGCAGCGCGAGCACGGCGAGCACTGACAGCCCGATGCTGACAAACGAGTAGACGCCGTCGAAGACGATCATGCTCGACCCGCTGAGGATCCCCCATATCGAGGACAGCACCGCGAAGCCGGCCGACGCCCAGATCGAGAACATCAACATTCGCTGATCGCGTGCCGACTTCGCGTCATTCATGGTCGAAGGCTCTCATTCGAAGCAACCCGAAACCACGAGAACGCGCTAGGAGGCATCCCAGGCCTACTACGCGGCCTACATCCTCGGCAACTCGCCGTCGCCAAACGCAACGGTGAGGGGTCCTTCGTAATCTGACTTGCTTGAAACAAGTTAGAATGTTGCGCTCTGCCGATTGGTCACGGAGGTTGGGATGGCGCGGATGCACTACGCGTGGGTGGTGGCCGGGGTAGCGTTCGCCACGCTGGTGGCCGCGGCGGCTTTCCGGGCAGCGCCAGGTCCGATGATGGTGCCATTGCACGAGGCCGGCTGGTCGATCGTGACGATGTCGGCCGCGGTGAGTGTCAACTTGGTGCTCTATGGTCTGACCGCGCCGTTTGCTGCAGCGCTGATGGAACGGTTCGGTTTGCGTCGGGTCGTCAGCACCGGCTTGCTGTTGATCGCCGCCGGTTCGGGCTTGTCGGCGCTTGCGGGAGCGGCATGGCAGCTCGTGCTGACCTGGGGCGTGCTGATCGGGCTGGGCACCGGTTCGATGGCGCTGGTGTTCGCTGCCACGGTGGCCAACGCCTGGTTCGTGAAGCGTCGTGGCCTGGTGATGGGCATTCTGACCGCGGGCGGTGCGGCCGGCCAGCTGGTGTTCCTGCCAGCAGTGGCGTACCTCGTGGAGGCCACGAGCTGGAAGATCGCGTCGCTGTTGATCGCTGCCGCGGCCGTCGCTGTGCTGCCGCTGGTCGTCGTGCTGCTTCATGACCGCCCGGCCGATCTCGGGTTGGCACCTTACGGCGGCGACCGCTTGGTCGCACCGCCCAGGCCGGTTCGCGGGAACGCGGCAGGCCTGGCGCTGGCCGCGCTGCATCAAGCTACCAGGACCAAGCCGTTCTGGGCGCTGGCTGGTGCTTTCGCGATCTGCGGGGCGACGACGAACGGGTTGATCGGCATCCACTTCATCCCGTCGGCCCATGACCACGGGATGGCCACGACCACGGCAGCTGGTCTTCTGATGTTGGTCGGCGTGTTCGACATCGTGGGCACCGTGGCGTCGGGCTGGCTCACCGATCGGATCGATCCTCGCTGGCTGCTGCTGGCCTACTACAGCTTCCGCGGCGTGGGTTTGCTGTTGTTGCCATGGCTGCTCGCCGACACTGTCCACCCCAGCATGGTGGTGTTCATCGTCGTCTACGGACTGGACTGGGTGGCGACGGTCCCGCCGACCGTCGTGCTCTGCCGACGGCTCTTCGGCGACCAGGGCACCATAGTGTTCGGCTGGGTGTTCGCATCACATCAGCTCGGAGCTGCGGCGGCCGCTTTGACGGCCGGGATCATCCGCGATTCATTCGGCACCTACACCTACGCCTGGTTCGGCGGCGGCGCGTTGTGTGCGCTCGCGGCGGTGCTCTCGATCGGGCTGCGCCGGCAGCGTGACGTCCGACCGGCCACCGCCGACACCGGTACCCGGGACACCGACATCGAAGCGGAGACCGTCGCCAACCTGACCCCGTAACTGCTGGTGCGTCTCCGGATAAGAAAGTGGCGCGGCGGACTGCTCGAGCTGTCGCCGAGACTAGCCTGGCTTGAGAAAAGCCAGAAGCACGACGAGTGAGGAGGGCGCCATGCCTCTGCGTTCGGACTGGACTAGCGAAAGGTGCCCGATCGCGCGCTCGTTAGAGGTCCTGGGTGATCCCTGGGTCATGTTGGTGCTGCGGCAGGCGTTTTCTGGGGTACGGCGATTCGAGCAGTTCCGTGATCAGCTGGGCGTGGCGGAGAACGTGCTGAGCAAACGGCTGAGCACCATGGTGGACGCCGGGCTGCTGCGACGCGTGCCATATCAGGACCGGCGACGTACCCGGCACGAGTACGTCTTGACAGAGGCTGGTGCCGACACCTTCCCGATCGTCACCGCGCTCGCGCAATGGGGCGAGCGGCATCGACCACACGCGGACCCAGGGATACGGATGGACATTGTCCACCAAAGCTGCGGACACCCGTCTACCACTGCGGACTTCTGCAGTCACTGTGGCCAGCGCCTGACCGTCGAGGCCACATCATGGCGAAAGTCCTGGCGCGATCCGCAAGACCTCAAGTTGACCGGCGCCGCCGCCTGAACCGGAGAAAGGCCACCCGGGTCCAGGGTCATGTCATCGATCAGCGGCGTCCCGCCTCAGCTCTATCCCGCTCCTACTCCACACGGGGACCCCCAATTAACGGGTTTGAGAGGTTGGGTGGGCCGGCGGCCTTTGACCGGATTCCTGGTGATTGCGCTTGGCCTGAGTTGGCTCCTGTTCGCCATACCGGTTCTTGCCTTCCCTGGCATCATTCCCGGTGCCAATCTGCCGGTGGAGGTTTTCGCGCTCGGCTCGACGCTGTTGATCTTGCTGCCAACGGCTTTGTGGGTCACCTCGATCACCGACGGACGGGCCGGCCTGCGGACGCTGCTTGCACGGGTGTTTCGTTGGCGGTTCGGCATTGGCTGGTGGTTGGTGGTGCTGTTCGGTCTGCCGGTGATCGCCCTGTTGCTCGGCCTGATCTTCGGAGGCTCGGTGCACACAGCCGATCTCGGGCCGGTGTTGATCAAACAACTCGGCTCGATTGTGCTGGCCGTTGTGGTGATCAATCTGTGGGAGGAAACGGTGTGGGCTGGTTTCTTCCAATCCCGTTTGGAGGCCCGCTTCAACTTCGTCGTGGCCGCTGTTTTGACGACTCTGCCGTTCGCGGGTGTGCATGTTCCGCTGCTGCTTCTCGATGATCAGGTGTCGGTGCTTTCAGTACTGACAGGCATTGCCGGCTTACTGATCTTGGGGATTGTCGTTCGACTGCTGATGGGTCTGACGCTGCGTGCCGCCTCAGACAGCGTGCTGGCAGTTGGGGTCTTGCATCAGACCTTCGATGCCAGCAACAACAACGGCGCCCTAGTTGATTCCTTACTGGATGGCGCCGATGCCGGCAACATGACCCAGCTTGCCGCCGTTGTACTGACGGTGTTGGTCGCCGCCTGGCTGCTGTGGCGACGTCCTGGCGCATTCGCCAAACGACATACACCGCTTCCAGATTCCTCTGCTGAGGTTCGGTAAAACCGCGGCAGGCTACTCCGGACGCAGCGGGCCGTGGATTGACCAACCGTTGCCATCGGGATCGGAGAAAAAGCAGAAACGACCCCAGGGGTAGTCCTGGATCTCGGACACGTCAACATCATGATCACGTAGGAATGCGTGCACCTCATCGACGTTCTCGACGTTGAGCTGCACTCCTTTGAGAGAGCCCGGCTTGGAGTCGATGTAACCCGTAGTGAGGGCGATCGAGCATGGCGAGCCTGGCGGCATCAGCTCCACGAAGCGGTGATTCTCATCGACCTGCACGTCTTGCTCGACGCTAAAGCCAACCTGGTCGACGTAAAACGCCTTCGCGCGGTCAACATCGGCCACCGGAACGGAGACCAATTCGAGACGCAAATCCATGGCGGCCTCCCGGTACGACGCTGGCACTCACAGGACAGCATCTCTTGTTTGTCCACTTCCAAACGGCACCTGGTGAGGCCTTACTTCAGCCACCGCGTATCCAGTCGAGCACCTTGCCGGCCAGCGGTGAGAGTTTGGTCTGCCCGTCTCCCGAAGCAGTTCGACGCCATGTCCCTCGTCGAGGACGACCAGCCGCTTGCGCCGGGTCGGCATCGTCGGCAGCTGTGCGCGGACAGCCGCCAGATCATCAGGGTCGGTTGCCTGCCCGAAAGCGATCAAGCCGTTACTGAGCCTCAGCAGACCAGGGATTTCTTCGCTCAAGGGCAGACTTTCTACCGCTACAACATTCAAGGGATGCGCGCCCGTGACATCGTCCACGCCGCTGGACGCGTACCAACCTTGACCACTGCTGGCTGAGGGACTGCCACGATCTCGGTGTGCTCACGTCGATTCCAGTTTGCTGGTGAGGATGGGCCATGCCCGATGCAGCTCGCGTTGCCAGTACACCCAGTTGTGCGTGCCGTCACCGTATAGGTCGACTGTGGCGCTGGCGCCGACCTTGCGTAGGTGTTGGACGAACTTCTTGTTCTCGGCGTTGATCGCGGGCTCGATGGAGTCGGGGGCGGTGCCACTCTCGTCAAGTGGCCCGGGATCGCCATTGCCAGCAGATATAAACAGCGGAGTGTGCTTGAGCTGAGGCGCGAGGTCGTAGGGGTTGTGTTGCTTCCAGGTTGCCGCGTCGGCCTCTGGGTCACCCCACAGCGCGAGGGGGTCGGGCGTTCCCTGAGAGGAGACGAGTCCGAGGTAGCCCTGGGACACGTCGCTGGAGAGCCGGGTGTGGACAATGCCGCTGAAGGACGCGGCGGTGCTGTACATGCCGGGATGCCGGGCGGCGTAGCCGAGGGCGCCGAGGCCGCCCATAGAGACGCCGGCGATGGCAGCCTTGCCGTTGGCGCGGTACTGGGAGACGAGCAGCTGCGGTAGTTCCTGCGTGTGGAAGGTTTCCCATTGCGGGCCGGTGCGCCAATTTGAGTAGAAGCCGACCTTGCCGCCGTCGGGCATGACGACGAGGAGGTCGCGCTTACGGGTGAGCTGCTCGATGTCGGTCGACCGGGTCCAGCTCAGATAGGTGTCGCAGCAGCCGTGCAGCAAATACAGCACCGGCCAGCGCCGTCTGGGTTGCGTCTCGAAGTGCGCCGGCAGTAACAGCCGAACCTGTACGTGGTCGCCCACGGCCGGCGATTCGATCGTGAGATCGGCGCTGCGGCTAGTCAGCTTCTTGGTTGCGACGATACGAGCCATTGCGCCGACGGTTGGTGTCGATGAGGCCGATGCGCTGGCCGAAGCCGGTGGACTTGGTGCGGCTGGTGTGGGCGACGAAGACGGCGCTCCGCAGCTGACCAGGAATACCACGACGAGTAGCACCCAGCCAGTCCCCGGTCGGCGCCTTCGCGTCCTCCTCCACCTCCCTAGTTGTTGGTCAACGCTGGCACCGAGGTTCTGCCTGAGCAACCGCGCGGCTCCCAAAAATGACAAGTTGTGACCATTGCCGAGGGTCTATCAGGTCAAGCGAGACAGCGGTCTACGTCGAGCGGTTGACCGGCGGCAGCGAAGAGTTCCGCCGCCTCACGTAACCGACGGCGCGCGGTTTCAGCATCACCCTCCGCACGGTGCAGGTGCGCGCGGGCTTCGGCAATCGATGCCTGCCATGCGGACCCCTTCCACAATGCAGCGGACCGCTCGGCGATCGCTAGATGCTGGCGGGCATCGTCTAGGTCGCCGGCGTCAGCACAGGCGATCGCGGCTGGCACCGCGAGCATGATGGAACAGAAGGGACACGCGTCTTCCTGACCCACAGTCGACATGGCCTGGTCTACGACGGCGCGGGCTGTTTCTACGTCCGGCGCGGCCCGGATCATGGTCCCGTACACCCGTTGCAGGAGATGCAGGGCGGTTGCCGACCAGCGCGCCAGTGGTAGCGCCCGGCGAAGCAGCTGCTGAGCTTCGGCGCGGTTCCCTTGAGCGAGCCGCACCTCGGCGAGCCGCTGCAGACTATGCGCCTCGCCTGCGGTGGAGCCGATGTCATGGTGCAGCTCGGCGGCCTCCGTCAGCTCTGTCTCGGCAAGGGTCAGATCACCGGAGAGCAGGGCAGCCTCGCCGCGCAGAGCGGTAGCGAAGGCGACGGCCCGCAGCACTCCTGATCGCCGCGCCGAGTCCCGAAGCTTGGCGGACAGGACGAGAACTTCCTCGTATGGCGTAGGGCCGTACAGCAGGTACTCCCCCACACACAGATGGCTGTCAAACATCGCCCGCGCCAAGTCCGGCCGGTCAGCGCCGGCGCGGAGCTCCACAGCAAGCCGCGAGAACCACTCGCCACGCAGATGGGCGATCAATCCCTGCAGCGTGATGAGGTCGTACAGTCGCCAGTCGCCCAGATCGGCAAACGCAAGGCGGCGACGCGCCTCGTCGGCCGCAGCCTCAGCGGCTACCAGATCGCCGGTGAAATAGGCGAGATTCCCGCGCGCGAGAAGGAGCGCGGCATCATCGGCGGTCCCGTCCGGCTCCAGTCCCTCCAGCGCTTCGGCCGCTGTGGTGTAGTCGCCGGCGAAGGTGGCAGCTCTTGCCAGCCGGGGCAGCAACCGCCGTTGCTCAGCCGGATCGTCGGTGGCCGACAACGCGTCCCGGTACGCTCCGACGGCGCCCGCATCACCGGTGGCCATCAGCATGTCGGCACGCAATGCAAGCATTGGTCCGCGTTCCGGGTCCTGGGCATCGGCCCGGACGGCGTCGATCAATGACAACGCGTCGCGGTACGCGCCGATGGTCGCCTCAGTTCGGGCAGCCTGCAGCAGGATCGGTGCAGCAGCGCCGACATCGCCGGCCTGCAGCAGTTGGTGACCGATCCGCGCTGGGGACGCGCTGAGGCCGCGGAGCGCCTCGGCCGCGCGACGATGCAGCGGCAGCAGCCGGTGCGGCGGCAATCCGTCGAGCAGGGCGTCCCGAACGAGCGAGTGCTGGAAGCGGTAGCCGGCCGCCATTCGCTCGATCACTCCCCCGGCGAGTGCCTCGTCGAGAAGCACGTAGGCCTGCGCTTCGCCCACGCCAGCTACGGCGACGTACTCGTCGGTGTCGAACTCGGCTCCCAACACCGCGACGTTGGTCAAGGCAGAGATGGCCGCCTCGCTGAGACCCCGAAGCACCAGAGCACCCGTCGGACCACCTCGATCGTCGCCGGACGCGGCCGTACGTGCCAGCTCGATCGCCGCGAATGGGTTGCCGCCGGCAAGCTTCACGACGCGTTCCAGAAGCACCCGGTCCTCGCCGACAGCGCGGCTCGCCAGCCGCCGGATGTCTTCATCGGGGAGCTGACCGAGATCGAGTGGCACCGACGTGCCGCGACCGATCAGACTTCGACGCATCGCGTCCATGGCCGGACGTAGCGGCCATTGCCGGTGCGCGACGACGATCAGAATCCGCTCACCGACCGCGGCGCGCGACAGATAGTGCAGCAGCCGCAGGCTCGCCTCGTCGGCGTCGTGGGCATCGTCCACGATGAGCACCGCACCCCCGCCGGACGCGGCAAGCCGCAGCAGTTCGGCGGCGCTAACGAACAGCCGCTGGTGACGGCTCTCTCCTGCCCATTCAGGCGAGCTGCCGCGCAGCGCGCCCTCGATCTCGCTTCGGTATTCGTCGGCCAGGCCGTCGAGCAGCGCCGGGTAGCGCCGGCACAGGTCCGCGAGGGCTTCGAGCACCGGCGCGTACGGCCAGGCACCCTCGAGGGCGGCGGCAGCGCCCACGCCGACACGCAGCCCTCGCTCCTCCGCCCGCCGGTCGAGCCACCGCACCACTGCGGTCTTGCCGATGCCGGCGGGCCCGGAGACGAAGAGCGTCCGCCCCTGCCCTGTGCTCGCCGCGACGATCAACCGGTCGATCCGGCGCAGCGCGGTGTCGCGGCCGAAGAGCATCCGCGCCGGACGACGCTGCGTCTCGGGAGCGTCGGATGCGAGCAACTCGGCGCGCAGTGATACCACCGCAGGTCCCGGCCTGACACCCAGTTCGCGGCGCAGCGCCCGCTCCAACCGTTCCAACTGGCGAAGCGCGGCTCCTCGATTGCCGCTGTTAGCCAGCTGCCGAGCACGCGCGAGGTTGGCTTCCTCATCGGCCGGGTCGGCCAGGGCCAGCTCGCTCCAGCGGCCGGATCGCCGCAGCAGCTCTGAATGAAGCTGCTGCAACCGGTCGCGGGGAGCTTCCAGCCACGCTTCGTACGGGTCGTCCGGGAGGAGCTCGCCGGCCCACTGGTCGACAGCTGCGGCCGCAGCTGCCCATCCCACAGGATCGCGGTCCAGCGCAGCGAGAGCCTGCTTGGCACTTCGCTCGAACTCCTCGACGTCTACGGCCACATGGGCGTCGGGAAACAGCCAAACGGTTTCTCTTGACAAGACCAGTGCGCTCGAGTCGCCCAGCGCCCGACGGGCAAAGTGCGCGGCCTTGTGAAGCCGTGGGCCGGCGTCGTCGATCGCAGTGTCAGGCCACAACGCGTCGATCACTTGCTCTCGGTGCAGCGTGTGGCGGTGCGCCAGCGCAAGCAGCTTGACGAGCGCAGCTGCCTTTCGGCGGCGCCAGTCGGCGGCAGGAATTGGCCGACCGTCGACCCGGACGGCAAAACCCCCCAACAGGTCGATCTCGACGTTCATCGTTGCTCCACAGCGAATGTAACTCCCTAGCATCGTGGCAGGGTCAGGCGGTAGGTGCAGCAACGCCGACCGGATCGACCACGGGATCGCCAACGGGATCGAGGGCTCGAATGCCTTCCACGTCGTCCGCCATCACCGAGGAAAGCTCGCGGAGCAGCTGTTGGGCTTGGTCCAAGTCCCACTGATGGGAGGCGAGCCGGTCGACGATCGGGTGCATCGGCAATGCCTGGCGGTCACGTTCGGCCTGGTAGCGGCAGAAAGCCATCCGCATCGCGTGCTCCGACGCGGCACCAGCGACGACGGCACGGGCCAACAACTCGGCATCGCGGAGCGCGTCGGTGATTCCGTACGTGGACAGCGGGTCCTTCCACGAGCCGGCATCCCCGACCAGCGCCCAGCCCCGTCCGTACGGCCTTCGCAAGCGGGCTGGCAGGCCGCGGAAGAATCGGACCGGACCCAGCGGTGCGCTTGAGGTGAAGTCGGTGAGCGGGCAGTCGAGCCGCGCCAGGAGATCCCGCGCCGCATCCAGCGGGCGGCTGTGGCGCATCCGCGCGGCGAGTACCGCAGCCGGGCCGGCGGCGAATACACAGGCCAGCCCGTCGTTGGTGGGGATGACTCCTGCGGAAAGTCCCTCGCCGTAGTACCAGTGGTAGCCGTCCAGGTCCGCTGCGGGCCAGTACCCATAGACATAGGCCGCGGCCTGACTGCCGGCGACGAGGGTGGGTGCGCCAACCTGCCTGGCCACCAGCGAAGTACGCCCGTCAGCTCCCACAACGAGATTGGCGCGCTCGATCCATGTCGCGCCCTGGTGGTCACGCACGACGACACCGACGACCCGCCCGATGTGATCCCGAGCGACGTCGGTCATCGCCAGCCCGAAGCCGAGCCTGGCACCGGCCTCCTCCGCGACGCCGGCCAGCAGCGCATCGAGGACGGTTCGCCGGGGAGCGTAGAGGGCATCTACCCCGGCGTACGGCTTCAACGTAACCGGCATGGAGTCATGGCCATAGTGGAACGTGACCCGGCCGATCGGTGGCGCACCGGTGGCGGCTACCCGATCCAGTAGGCCCCAGCGATGCAGCTGGAGGACTCCGCCGCGCATCAAGGCATGGGTGGATACGGTGTCCGAGCCGCGGCGCGCCCGTTCGACGACCAACACTCGTACGCCGGCGCGAGCGAGCAACAGGGCCGTCGATGCGCCGGCTGCTCGGCCGCCGATGATGATCACATCCCAGGCCCCTCTGCTCACCTGGGGGAGGTCAAGGGGTGCTGACATCGATCTGCACATCGGTGCCGTTGACCAATACGTCGTAGACCGCGGAACGGCGGCGGGACTGCTCGACGAGCGCGCGCAGCTGTTCCGGTGACGCATCGCCGTCGACGTCGAAGTGCACCCGGATCTGCCGGTAGCCGTTGCGAACACCGTCGGAGAGCCCAAGGATGCCGAGCAGGTCAATGTCACCCTCGACGGTGGAGGTGACCCTTCGCAGGGTGATGCCGCGAGCGGCGGCGATGTTTGCCAGGCCTGCCGTGATGCAGGCGGCGACGGCGTGCAGCAGGAACTCGACCGGCGTAGGACCCTGGTTCGTTCCCACGAGGACCGCCGGGTGATCGGCGTCGTAGCTGAACGCGCCCGGGCGGGACGTATCCTCCTGTCCGGCGCCGTAAAAGCCTTGAATGGTTGAGCGGTTGTGGGTGCCACTGATCCATTCGTTGGTCGCACGGAACTGGAATTGGGCAATCTGCGGCGCACCCTTGACCGCGTCGAGGGTGGCGAACAGGGTCGGGACATCGACGCCATTGCGAGGAGGTCGCTGAACCGTTGCTGTGGTCATGAAGGGAACTCCGTTCGGTTGGTGGACATGACAGCGGCGACGCTAGAAGGGCAACCTTCCCTGCACCTTCCCTGGTTGCCGGCACGTTCGTCGGCCGGGGCTGGAATGATGCGAAACGTGACGGGGTTGTCGCGTGCATGAGATCTGTCATCTACTCGCAAACTGGTGACCCGTCGGTCCTTCGTCTTGTCGATCGCGATGTGATCGAACCAGCGCCTGGCGAGGTCCGGGTCCGCGTCGCCGTATCCGGCGTCAACCCCACCGACTGGAAATCCCGGGCTGGCTCCGGCCACGGTGCAGCGCCGCCGTTCCCGGAGGTCACTCCGAACCAAGACGGTGCGGGTGTCATTGATGCAGTCGGTGAGGGTGTTGAGAACCTTGCCGTTGGTGATCGGGTCTGGGTTTACCTCGCAGGTCACCAGCGGCCCACCGGCACCGCGCAGGAGTACACGAACCTGCCCGCGACCCGAGTGGTACGCCTTCCCGCGGGCACGAGCTTCGACATCGGCGCCAGCCTCGGCGTACCGGCCATGACCGCGCACCGCGCCCTGACAGTGTCCGAAGACGGACCCAAGCGGCTGCATCCCAATGCCCTTGCCGGCAAGGTTGTGCTAGTTGCCGGGGGCGCTGGTGCGGTGGGTCACGCCGCCATCCAGCTCGCGCGTTGGGCCGGGGCCACCGTGATCACTACCATCTCAGGCCCGGTCAAGGCGGAGCTCGCAACGGCTGCCGGCGCCCACCATGTGATCAACTACCGCGACGAAGACGCAGCAGCCGCGATCAGCAAACTCGCCCCACATGGTGTCGACCTCATTGTCGAGGTCGCGATCGCGGCCAATGCGCAGCTCGACATCGATGTACTCAAGCCACGCGGCTCGATTGCCATCTACGCCAACGACGGTGGTGAGGAGTTCAGGCTCGACGTCAGGCAGAACATGATCAAAAACCTGCGCTACCAATTCGTTCTGCTGTACAGCGTCGGCGACGCCGCACTAAGGGCAGCCGTGGAAGACATCACCCTCGCCCTCGCAGACGAAGCGCTGCCGGTCGGGGAGGATTCCGGCCTGCCGCTGCACCGATTCCCACTCGCCAATACGGCAGACGCGCACCAGGCGGTCCAGGACGGAGCAGTCGGCAAGGTACTGATCGACGTGTGAAACCGATCATCATTGACGTCGACACCGGTACCGACGACGCCTTAGCGATTCTCTACGCCGTACGCCACCCGGATCTGGATGTCCGCGGCATCAGCTGCGTGATCGGAAATGTCAGCGTCGACCAAGCAGTGATCAACACCTGCAAGGTGCTGGACGCCGCTAGCGCGGCAGACATCCCGGTTGCCGCGGGCGCTGCGCAACCACTCATCGAGCGGGCCCGCCGGGAAGGTGGCGGGTCTCATGGCCCCGACGGGCTGGCCGGCATTCAGCTACCGGAGGCCCTAAGACATCCATCCCCAATGCCTGCCGTCGAGCTGCTGCATCAGTTGATCATGGCCAGCGCCGATCCGGTAAGTCTGGTGTCGTTGGCGCCCAAGACAAACCTGGCGCTGCTGCTAACGAGCTATCCAAACATCGCAACGAGACTTGAACAGATCATCTTCATGGGCGGCTCGGCAAGCAAAGCTGTCGCTGAATTCAATGTCTGGCAAGATCCCGAGGCCGCGAAACTCGTGCTCGAGTCCTCGGTTCCGATCACGATGTACGGGCTCGACCTGTTTGACCGCCTCGCGGTGGAGCGGGCCGACGTCGACCGACTGCGTACCCATGATCATCCAGCAATCCGGCTTGCGGGCGAGCTGCTCCATCGTCGTCACGCAAGACACAAAGATTCTGATCAGACGAAGCTGCGCCTGCTTGGGGATGGCGGCGCCATGGTGCTGCTCACTAATCCAGAACTCTTCGTGATCGAGGAACGAAACATAACAGTCGAACTGGAGGGCGTCGGCCGGGGTCACACAATCGTTGATTCAGGCCTGACGATCACGGTTGCGGTGGATCTAGACGTGACGAAGGCCGCGTCGGCGTTCGTCAAAACGATCTACGCCTATGCGGCCTAGGGAAGATTATTCGTGACTGTGTTCGTGTTCAGCCCTGAGCTTGGCGACCTCGGCGTGTACCTCTTCCATATCGAGGCCCTTGACGGCGTCCAGGACCTGCTTCAAGGCCTGCCCTGGGAGCGCTCCAGCCTGGTTGAAGACCAGCACACCCTCTCGAAAGGCCATTAGGGTAGGAATGCCCTCGATACCCAGCTGACTGGTTAGCTCGTAATTGGCGTCGGTATCCAACTTGGCGAAGACGATCCCGTCGTACTCCTCCGAGGCCTTCTCATAGATCGGTCCAAACCGCTTACACGGTCCGCACCAGTCGGCCCAGAAATCCACCAGGACAATGTCGTTGTCGGTGATGGTCTCCTCGAAGTTCTCGGCGGAGATATCAATCGTTGCCATGCAGTGCTCCTCATTGAAGATCGGCTGCCCATCTGAGGCTTCGCGGCAGCCACTGTGTCAACCGCACACGACGTACGCCTATTCCATACCCCATTACTTGATGGCCACGAGGCGGCGCATCGGGATGGCCACATCGACCACCTCGCGTTTCTTGACGGCGTCCTCCAGATACTCGATCGCTCGCTCTACTCGCGACCAGCGTGTGTTTGGCAGATAGAGCGCCGACATCATCAACTCCGCGTCAGCTCGTGACCGAATGCTGAACCGATAACGCTCGCGAGCATCCTCGACCGCGCCCATACCGTAGAGCGTCAGCGTCTTGGCAAAACCGGTGAGTTCGACCGGGCCCGGGAACTGCGGCTTGGTCCGTAAGCGGCCGTTGATCCGTGTCAGCACCCTCAGATCGCTGGGAGCGAGAGGACGGATTGCGGGCGCGATAGCGGCGAGTACGCCACCGGGGCGCAAGACCCGAGAAACCTCTTCGATGACTCGGGTCAGCGGCTGGACGACAACTAGCCCCATGGAGCTGGTGATGACATCGATGCTCTGATCTTTGAAGGGCAGCTGCAACGCATCAGCCTGAATCCACGGTCCGGGCCCACGTTCGGCAGCTAGCGCAAGCTCATGCTCGGACAAATCCAAACCGATGACCGTACGCCCGGGCTGAGCCAGCTCCCGGGACATCGGCCCTGATCCGCAGGCCAGATCCACTACGACGGTCGCCGTTGCCGAGACGGCTCTCGCCAGCCATCGATACGGGGAGTGGTCACCAGCGAAGGTCCGGGACAGTACGGCCTCGGCGATGCCGGCTCGATCTCGGTGAAAATCGGCCAGGTACTCCCGCCAGTTCACGTCATCGTTGCTCACCGCGAAGCTCCTCGCGGCGCCGTTAGACGCGTGACACGAACAGGTGCGTGGATGCTTCCCGGTCTATCTCGCAGCTGGGCAAACCGTCGACGGTGAGCCTAACTCCCAGTCCCCCAGCCTCGGCGCGGACCTCGGCACCGGGCTGAATGCCAGCCTGGCGCAGAGTACCCATCATCTCCACGTCCTTTTGGATTTCCTCGCTCATCCGCTCGACGACGACTCTGATCGGAGATCCCGAACTACTCACAACGTCCTGCAACTGCTCATTGCCGTCCCGGAACGGCTCGGTGGCCGCGGTGACTCCGAGTTCCTCGAGCCCCGGAATCGGGTTGCCGTACGGGGACATGGTGGGTGTGTTCAATAGATCCACAAGTCTGCGTTCCACATCTTCAGAGATCACGTGCTCCCAGCGGCAAGCCTCGTCGTGAACCTTCTCCCAATCCAGCCCGATGACGTCGATGAGCAGCCGCTCGGCCAGTCGATGCTTCCGCATCACTCTGGTTGCCCGGGCGCGTCCCTCCGTGGTCAGCTCGAGGTGGCGGTCACCGAGAACATGTACCAAGTTGTCCCGCTCCATTCGAGCGACGGTTTGCGACACTGTCGGTCCGCTTTGATGGAGGCGCTCTGCGATCCGGGCCCGGAGAGGCACAATCCCTTCCTCCTCCAGCTCATAGATAGTGCGCAGGTACATCTCGGTAGTGTCGATCAAGTCGCTCACGCTGACATTCTGCATCTTTGCGGCGACTTGTCAGAACCTAGTTGAGCTATCGGTCAACTGGGTTGTGACACGTCGGGAAGGCGGACGATCAAGCGCAGCAACCGTTCCGCCTCAGCGGCCGCAGCGTCACGAGCCGGGCCAAGATAGCGGCGACTGTCAACCATTCCTGGATTTGCCGCCAGCGTCGCGCGAATCGAGTCGGTGAACACCTGATTGAGATGCGTCGCGATGTTGATCTTGGTCATGCCGGCTTCAATCGCCCGAACGAGCTCCTCGTCGGGAACGCCCGAAGAGCCGTGCAATACCAAAGGCACCGGTACGGCGGCCCGAAGCGCGGCGATCAGCTCGAGGTCCAGAGCGAGGCGCCGCTCGGTCATGGCATGCGATGTGCCAACGGCCACAGCGAGGGCGTCTACGCCGGTCGCCTCGACAAAAGCCCTCGCTTCCTCAGGACTCGTTCGCGCGCCAGCCGCGTGGACACCGTCCTTGCCGCCAATCTCGCCAAGCTCAGCCTCGACGTCCAGCCCGGCCTCGTGGCCCTGACGTACCACGGCGGTTGTGGCGGCAACATTCTCCTGGTACGCCATCGTCGAGGCGTCAAACATCACCGAACCGAAGCCCAACGCGATTGCTTCGGTGACCAATCCCTTCTCGGTGACGTGATCCAGGTGGACGACAACGGGCACTCCTGCATTGCGGGCCAGCTCAAGCGTGGCCAGTCCTATCGGCGCTAGGGCTCGGTGGTAGCGCACCGCGTTCTGTGAGATCTGCAGTACGACCGGTGTCCCGGCAGCCTCGGCGGCAGCGATAAAGGCCTCGGCGTGCTCAATGCTGAAGACATTGAAAGCTCCGAGGCCGGTGCCGGAAGCTGCTGCCGGGCCTAGCACGTCGGTGAGCCGGGCGAGAGTCACCGATGCTTCATAGCACGAGCGTGTTTGTGTGCGCGACCACATTCCGCAAACTCCGTTGACCCGATCCCAACCCGCGCATACCTTGGTGGGACACGGGAAAGGAGGTGGTCCGAGGAATGAATGACTGTTGGACACGTGAGGTGACGGCCAGCTAGCCGCATCCCGACTGTGAAGAACTGGTCGTACGCGGCCGGCTAATCCACAGCCAACACCCGAACCCGCGAGTGCCGGAGTTGTCCGCCCGGCCAACATGCTTCTGCTTCGACGAGGCCCGTCCTTGGGCCCTTCTGCAGGTGCGCGTTGCCAA
>Ga0307298_10000062_pt1 | contig 22975 bp, 25 predicted proteins | sample ER_DNA_158_FD_194470 | JGI IMG/M metagenome (GOLD analysis project Ga0307298, IMG submission 194470) | Bulk soil microbial communities from the East River watershed near Crested Butte, Colorado, United States - ER_DNA_158 | ecosystem: Environmental > Terrestrial > Soil > Floodplain | place... | reverse complement strand
GGTTGGCGGTCATAGCTGTCTCCCTATCTTTCGTTCGATTCGAGGTCTTGTCGCTTTGGACCCTGGTTTTCGATCCTAAGCAAGATCAACATCGTGTGCCTCGGCGATCCTCGCCAGACCTGCCAGCTTGACGTAAGACCAGGACGACAACGCGATTCGTACGACCGGTTTCGGCAGCACACGCCGAGGATGCGGCGCCGTGGCGGTGAAATGCGCGACGGCGCCCTGGGCTCCCTGATCCACCGTGAGACAGCAGCCCACGTCACCGATGCCTCGCAGGTGGTGGTACCAGTGCACGGCATTGCCGCGCTCGGACTCGGCCATCCGACGCCAGTGTTGCATCGTGTCAAACGCATGGTCGTCAAGAGGCTTGTGTCGGAGGTAGGCAGTTGCCAGCACGACCGATGGCGAGCTCCGGATGAAGCGGTGCTTGGTCATGGGAACTGCATTTCGTGATGGTCGGAGGCAGGCGCGCTGCTGGTTGCGGCTTGCTGATTGTCTGACTATGGATACCCGCGGCTGCGTTCGTAAAAACGCCCACGGTGCCCGGACCCGGAGGCGCGAGGAAACTAGGTACAGCATTCGGCCGCCCGGCAAGGTTCTGCTGCCCGGCGCTATCGTCGGCCGATGGACGCATTCGCGATTGATCGCTCCGATGGCCGGGAAGATGGCGAGGACTGGACTGAGAACTATGAAGAGCTGCCGGGCGGCGCCAATATCTCGATCATCTTGGAGTCAACGACCAAGGCCGGCGTAGGGCCACGGCTGCACAAGCACCCGTACGCCGAAACGTTCATCATCCGGCGCGGTTGGGCGACCTTTACGGTGGGCTCTGAACAATTTCGAGGTCATGCCGGACAGGTTCTGGTCGTGCCCGCTGACACGCCGCATAAGTTCTCCACAGGGCCTGATGGCTATGAAGGTGTCCACATCCACGCAGGAGTCAGGTTCGTCACCGAATGGTTGGAGTAGGAACTCGGACACGTGGCTTTCACAAGCTCATGGCGCAAGTACTGCCGCCGCAATCCTCTCCACCCGTTCGGGATCCGCAATCGCGCCGATCTCGATGATCTTGCCGTTGGTGACGGTGAATCCCAAGATCGCAAAGGAGAAACGCTGTGAAGATTCTGGTTACCGGCGGCACCGGCACTCTGGGCCGACTTGTCGTTCCACGACTGCGAGACGCCGGGCATAGCGTGCGAGTGCTCAGCAGGCAGAGCCACATGGCCGCCGAAGGCATCGAGTATGCAAGTGGTGATCTGGTCACAGGTGAGGGAATCGAGTCGGCCGTCTCCGGCGCCGAGAGCATCGTGCATCTCGCGGGAACCAGGAAAGGCGATGAAGGCAAGGCTCGCCACCTGGTGGCGGCCGCATCACGGACCGGGGCGCCGCATCTGGTGTACGTCTCGGTTGTTGGGGCCGAGAGAGTTCCCGTGAGCAGCCGACTCGATCGCGCCATGTTCGGCTACTTCGAATCCAAGCTCGCCGCCGAGCGGGTTGTGGCCAATTCTGCTCTGCCCTGGACGACGCTGCGCGCCACTCAGTTCCATGAGTCGCTCTTGAAGCTTGTGCAGCAGATGGCCAAGCTTCCGGTGGTACCGGTTCCAGCTGGTTGGAGATTCCAGCCGGTCGATGCTGGAGAGGTGGCGGACCGGCTCGTCGAACTTGCCCAAGGTAGGCCGTCCGGGCTGGTTCAGGATTTCGCTGGGCCGCACATTTACGAGATGGCCGACCTAGTCCGTAGCTACCTTCGCGTCCGCGGTAAGCGCCGGCTTATCTTGCCAGTCTGGACTCCAGGCAAAGCGGCCCGCGCCGTCCGTGCCGGTGCGAATCTATCCCTGGACCGGGCTGTCGGCCGCCGGACCTGGGAGGACTTCCTCGCAGGGCAAATGATCGCGCCGAACAGCGCATCCCAAGCATGATCAGCTAGACCAATGACCGGCTGCCTCAACCGCGGAAAGCCACATTTCACGGAACGCAGCACCATCGACGTCTAGAACGATCCGAGTGGAGCGACCGTTGGGATGGGGCTGGAAGGACAACACGTCGTCCATGCGCAGGGGTCGCACTCGGATATCCTCGACCGTCGCTCCCGACCAGCCGAGAGCCACGGCGCAAGCCACGGGATCGTACTGAAAGTTCAGCAGGTCGTCGGCAGACCAGTGTTGTCGCGCCCCAAGCTTTTCCATCTGATACGTCTCTGCGTGCGCCTCGCTCTGCCGCGCAAGCAACTGTTGGGATCTGCCCGGCCGAGCGTCGTTGCAGAGACCTCCGCTCCGGCGGCCAGCGGAATGTCGTCGCGGCCAGCGAGGTGCAACAGATGCGCCACGTACGCCGCTCGGCGTCCTCCTGGGTCGGCAACGGTCGTAATACCAGTGATCTCGGCCTCGGGCCAGCCGAGCAGCATGGCCAAGGCACAGGCATCATCGGTGTCGCCGCCTAGGTCTGTGTCGAGGTGAATGCGCACCTGGCCAGGATGCGCTCTCACCCCCTCGGGACTTCACCACGGAGTATGTGTGTTACTGGTGCAGCAGGCGTATTTGGGTTAGAACCGCTGCCAGAGAGGAACTGATGATCATGACACAAGTCAGCCCGCACGGTTTACACCACGTAACCGCGATAGCCACCGACCCGCAGTCCAATGTTGATTTCTACACCAAGGCGCTCGGTCTACGCCTGGTCAAGCAGACGGTTAACTTCGACGCGCCCGACACCTATCACCTGTACTACGGCGATGAGAAGGGCAGCCCGTCAAGTCTGCTCACCTTCTTTCCCTGGCCCGGCGTGCCGCAGGGCCGTCAGGGCGCGGGAATGACGACGACTACGGCGTTCAGCGTGCCCGGCTCGGCGCTCGGATGGTGGCAGGAGCGATTCAAGAGGTTGGGCATCGATTTCGACCAACCGCGGAGCCGCGATGAAGAAGAGGTTCTGACGTTTCGTGACCCCGATGGCATGGTGATCGATCTTGTGGCGTCGGAAGGTGATCATCGCTCTGGTTGGGACGGAGTTGCTGACATTCCAGCTGATCACGCGGTGCGGGGGCTGCACGCGATCACTTTGTCGGAGCGGCAACTGGATCCGTCGGCCACGATGTTGACCGACCTGCTTGGTATGAAGCTGGCCGGTGAAGAGGGGGACCGGTCACGGTTCGGGATGGCCGGCGGCGACTCCGGTGCCCTGGTTGATGTATTTGCCGGGGTTCGGGACCGCGGCTGGCAGGCCGGCGGCACCGTGCATCACGTCGCATTCCGCGCGCCGGATCTGGCAACGCAGTCGCTGTGGCAGCAGGAGCTGAGAGCTCGTGGCGTCTCGGTGACCGACATCATCGACCGGCAATACTTCAAGTCCATCTACTTCCGCGAGCCGGGAGGGGTGTTGTTCGAGATCGCGACTGACGCGCCAGGTTTCGCTGTTGATGAACCGCTCCTTGAGCTGGGACGCAGCCTCAAACTTCCGCCATGGCTAGAGCCGAACCGCGAACAGATTGCCGCCGCGCTACCGCCGCTCAAGCTGGATGTGGATATTCCGTGAGCGCCGACTCCGGGCTCGAGCGGCCGCACGTCTTTCTGCCTGCTGAAGATTCTGCCGCGGGACCGCCACTGCTCCTGTTGCATGGCACCGGCGGCAATGAGCATGACCTGCTGCCGCTACGTGATCATCTTTCGCCGGGTGCCGCCGTGCTCTCGGTACGCGGGACCGTTCTGGAGAATGGCATGCCGCGGTTCTTCCGTCGGATACGCGAGGGAGTCTTCGATGAGGAGGACCTACGGCGCCGCGCCGATGATCTTGCCAAATTTGTGGTGACGGCCAGCGCGGCGTACGGGATCGAGGCGGGTTCGCTGGTCGCCGTCGGATTCTCCAATGGCGCCAATATCGCCTCGGCAATGCTCCTGGGGCGGCCCGATCTGTTGGTCGGCGCGGTGTTGCTGGCCGCAATGGTTCCCTACGCCGAACCGCCGTCCGCTGATCTTCATGGGACCTTAGTGATCATCTCCAATGGTGATCGAGACCCCTTGATTCCAGTCGGAGTGACCCAACAGCTGGCCGGCCAGTTGCGGGAGCGTGGTGCTGAAGTGGTAGAACTGCCGCATCCGGGTGGTCATCAGATCTACCCTGCTGTCCTTCCGGAGATCCGCCGGATTATCGCCGACCAGACCGTGCCCACCAGAAGGAGTGCTGAATGAAGCTTGCTCATCTACCGCTGCGCGTTGCCACCGGCGCATACATCTTGAACTCCGGCCTGTCTAAGACGAATCTCGAGGGCGAAGCCGCCGAGGGCGTACATGCCATGGCATCCAACGCGATTCCTGCCCTGAAGCAGATCCCGCCGGAGCAGTTCGCAAAGATCTTGTCGACTGGTGAGATTGCACTTGGTGCGGCGCTGTTGATCCCGTTCGTGCCCTCGGCTTTGGTCGGAGCAGCCCTGGTCGGCTTCGGTGCTGGGCTGGTTCAGCTGTACCTGAAGACGCCAGGCATGCGGCAAGAGGGCAGCATCAGGCCCTCACAAGAGGGCATCGGCCTAGCGAAGGATGTCTGGCTGCTCGGTGCCGGAATGACGCTGGTCCTGGATGGCTGGCCGAAACGGGCTCGCCTACAGTCACCCGACACCTGACCTAAGGCGGCGACGCCGCGGGGCATCATCCAACGTGAACGTGCGGGCGGCGCTCCCGGTCAGGTTCGGCTCGGCGGATGATCTCCCTGGTAACCGGCGCGACCTCTCCGGCACCGAAGAACAGGAAGCGAACGAGGTTCGCCGCAGGATTGCCTTCAGACCATTCGAAGTAGATGTGCGGCAGGCGGTCAGTTTGATCTCGCACCGCGAGCAGTAAGGCGGCCAGCGCATTTGGAACCGTCGAGCTGCTAAAGGTGAGAACTCGGTAGCGGCTGTGTTGGACTTCACCACGGACGTCGAGCCGGCTGGCGAACTCCGATGGATCTGTAAGCGTCACCTCCACGAAGATCACGTCGTTCGGATCGGTCAGGTCGTTGTCGTGGCTGACCTGCCGCAGCTTGTCGCTGTACTCGGCTCGGTCGCGACTGTCCGGCTCATTCGCAACGAGTTGGATCGACCGCCGGGCCACGTCCCGGAGGAAGAGTTGCGCGGTCTTGTCGAAAGTGACCTCGGTTACCCGCAACTCGAAGGAGCGCGCGAACCGCGACGCTAAAGACACCAGGAGGATGGCAGCGATGAATACGCTGGCGATCTTGACGCCCTCGGGGCGTTCCACGATGTTGTCGATCGTGGTGTAGATGAAGATCACAGCGATCAGACCGAACGCGATCATGAGGCCGCGTTGTCGAGCGTGCCGGGCTGCCAGCGTGACCGCAACGGCTGCTGAGGTGATCAAGACCAGGACTCCGGTGGCGTACGCGCCGCCCTGGGCATCGACGCTGGCGCGAAAGATGATCGTGATAGTGAATGCCCCGGCGGTGAGGATCAGCACCAAAGGACGTACGGCTCGGGCCCACTGCGGCGCCATGCCGTAACGAGGCAGGTAGCGCGGGATCAGGTTCAGCAGTCCCGCCATAGCTGACGCCCCGGCAAACCACAAGATCGCAATGGTCGAAGCGTCATAGATGCTGCCGAACGTACTTCCCAGATATTCATGTGCCAGGTAGGCAAGTGCGCGCCCGTTGGCCGATCCGCCGGGTTGAAATTCGGCGGGCGGAATAAGCAATGTGGTGACCATGCTGCTGGTGATCAAGAAGATGCTCATGATCACCGCGGCCGTGGTGAGCAATCGCTTCGCTCCGCGGATGCGGCCTACAGGATGCGCCGGCGTGTCGTTCGGGCCGCTGTGGATGTGCGGCATTACCGCCACACCCGTCTCGAAGCCAGAGAGGCCCAGAGCCAGCTTTGGGAAAACCAGCAGCGCGATGCCGACAACGACAAGGGGATTGCCGTGCTGTTGGGTCAAGGCCACGCGCCAGTCAGTCCAGAGGACTGGCTGTGCTAACACCTGTGCGATTCCGTCGGCAATGACGACGACGTTCAGGCCGAGGTACAGCGCCACTAAGGCCACCGCAACACCGATGGCTTCTGTGAACCCGCGCAGGAACACCCCACTCAGCAGGGCCAACAGCACTAGCGTGATCACCACCTCATGCCCGGCGAGGAACGGCTCGAGGCGAGGGTTCTCCACCAGGTGAGCAGTGGCGTCGGCGGCCGACAAAGTCATGGTGATAATGAAGTCGGTGGCGGCAAAGCCCAGCAGCACCAAGACGAAGATCTTGCCTTTCCAGAACGACATGAGCCGCTCCAACATCGCGATTGAACCTTCGCCATTAGGGCTTTCGGACGCAACGCGCCGATAAACCGGCAGAGCGCCGAGGAGCGTCAGGGCGACAAGGACCACGGTTGCGATGGGGGAGATCAAGCCGGCGGCAAGGGCCGCAATGCCCGGTTGGTATCCCAGAGTGGAGAAGTAGTCGACACCGGTAAGGCACATGACCTGCCACCAGCGGTGGGTCTTTTCCGTTTGCTGCGGGCTGGGGTGGGGGCCGAGGTAGTTCCGGTCTTCGGGAACGCCTTTCATCAACCAGGAGCGCAAGGCGAGTGGCGCGGTCCCCGCTTCGTCAGTCCTAGTCACCCCTGCTCCTGTGATCCGTCCAGCGTTCATGTGGGGTCACGGCGAGGCGAACAAATTGTGCCCTCCATCAGTCAACCGTCAGGCAGCCAGCAAGCACCGCTCGTTGACGAGATTTTGACGCCGACGCCCGTCGGAGACCCCACACCCTGATTCGAATTTCCGACCAATGCGGACTCTTCGACAGTCGGATCGCGGATATGAGGTCTAGGACTCCGCAATGGTCGGAAATTTGGTGGAGTGTGCAGCAGCTGGAGGTTCGGCGTGCGCGTAGAACCTTCGTAAAGGAACCTGTTGCTAGGCACCTGCCAGACTCAGACTTGAGCTGTGATCTTGATCATCTTTGGCACTGGCAAGGGTGTCGGACATGGCGTTCTCTGACTGGTTGGGCCGGCACCGCGCGGTTGTCTGGATTGCCGCCGTACTACTAGGACCAGTGGTCGCCGCCTTGCTGACTCTGGCCCGTCCGCAGCTGCATGAGAATCATGTGACGTTGATCCTCGTCTTGGCCGTCGCGGCAGTTTCTGCCGCTGGGCTGCGTCCGGCTGGCTTGGTTGCCGCAGTGACGACCGCCATTGCCTACGACTATTTCTGGACCGAGCCGTACTACAGCCTCAGGATCTTCGACACCCAAGACATCCTGACCGTCCTGCTGCTGGTCCTGGTAGGCGGCGCAATCGAGCAGCTCAGCTGGTGGGCTGGCCGTCAGCGCGCCGTGGCTACTCGCCGACTCGACTACCTGACGGCGCTGCGGCACGCCGCAGAGCCACTGGCGCCGGAGACGCACGCGGCAACACTCGACGCTATCTCGGACACAGTAAGCAAGGTGCTCGATGCAGACAGCTCGCGCCTGGTGCTCAACGAACCCTTGCCCGCCACGGTGCTGCATAGCGACGGCACCGTTACTCGGGCCGGCAAGAGAATGGACCCCGACCGAGACGGCCTGCCCACCGATGACGTGATCGCGATCCCAGTGCCTCGCCCCGGTTCCCGCCCGGCCTACATTGCCGTTACCGCGGCTTCACATGTTGCGCGTCCACGGGCAGAACAGCGACAGGTCGCTGCGCTCCTCGCTCACCTTGCAGCCAACTCCCTGGCGCTTGAGGCCGGCGCCTCGAGGGCTGCGCGTTAGGGCTGGAACCGATAACCCATTCCAGGTTCGGTGATGAGATGGCGGGGTCGACTGGGATCATCTTCAAGCTTGTGCCTGAGTGCCTTGACGTACTGACGTAGATAGTGGGTCTGGTCCAGGTACGTCGGTCCCCAGACTTCTTGAAGCAGTTGCCGTTGGCTCACCAGCCGCCCAGGATGCCTGACAAGTGCCTTGAGGAGCTGCCATTCGGTCGGTGTGAGGTGCACTTGAGACGCGGACCGGGCGTCGTTGCCGCCGGTACCTGCTGGAGGCGTCTCGTGGATTACATGATCGCTGAGGTCAACCGTCCACCGCCCAACCTGAATGGGTTCCACCACCTCTGGCTCGGTCGTGCGTCGAGTGACAGCTCGAATTCGTGCCAGCAGCTCCGCTACGCTGAACGGCTTCGTGACATAGTCATCTGCGCCGGCATCGAGGGCGTCCACCTTGGCGGCGCTGTTCATCCGCCCGGAGAGAATGACGATCGGCACCTGCGTCCACTTGCGAAGCGAGCGGATGACGTCCACGCCGTCCATATCTGGCAGGCCAAGATCGAGAATGACCAGGTCCGGGTGGGCATCGGTTGCTGCGTGGAGCGCTCCTTGACCAGTGCCAGCCGTGACTACGTCGTACTGCCGCGCGTGAAGGTTGATCCGCAGCGCTCGAAGAATCTGCGGCTCGTCATCGACCACCAGCACCCGAGTCATGATCGCTCAGTCGCGGGATGCGCCGGCTCACCGCTCAGCCTGGCTGTTATCGATGGGGTTCCCACTGCTTCCGCATCCCCACTGGGCAGAGCTGCGGCAGGCAGCGAGATGATCATGGTCAAGCCGCCGCCAGGTGTCCCTTCCGGCCTCAGAGTTCCCGACATCGCCTCGACGAGGCCGCGAGACAAAGCGAGACCAAGTCCGACACCGCTGCTGTTGTCCCGATCCCCGAGCCGCTGGAACGGCAGAAAGATCTGATCCCAGTCGGTCTCGGGTACGCCGGGACCACAGTCGATCACGCGGATTTCGACAGTCTCGCCGTAAGCGCTCGCCGTAATCTGCGGAGGAGCTCCAGATGGGCTGTGCCGTACGGCGTTCTGCACCAGATTGGCGATTGCGCGTTCCAGAAGTGCTGGGTCAGCCTGCACGTCAGGCGTGTCTTCCGGAACCCGGATGATCACCTGGGACGCAGCTGGTCCCAGGCTCGTCATGGCGGCGGAGACGGCATCGGCGATGTCGATCGGCTGAATGGCAAGCGCTAGAGCACCGGCTTGGAGCCGGCTCATGTCGAGGAGATTCTCGACCAGCCCGCTAAGCCGATCTAACGACTCCTCAGTTGTGGCGAGCAGCTCGGCCTGATCCTCCTCGCTTAGGGGCAGATCCGACATGCGAAGCGTTCCGACCGCCGCCTTGGCTGAGGCCAATGGGGTGCGAAGATCATGGCTCACCGCGTTGAGGAGCGCAGTCCTTACGCGGTCCACTTCGGCCAGCGAGCCTGCGGTGGCGGCTGCCTCCTCAAGGCGCTCCTGCCGCAGCGCGATGGTCGCCTGGGCTGCGAATGCCTCCAAGATCCGGCGGTCCTGCGCAGCGAGCGGGTGACCCGACAGCACCAGTGTGTATGACTCATCGACATGCACCTCGGCGTCGCCCTCGCCTGGGGTAAGGCAGATTGGGCTGCCAACGCATGCGACGACCGTCCACGCTTCATTCGTGTGCTCTAGATCTGGCCCTCCCAAGGCTTCTGGTCGGCGCTCGAGAAGAGTCACAGCGTCCAGGGCGAAGGTCTCGCGTACCTGTTCCAGGAGTGCTGGCAAGGGCCGAGAGCCCCGAAGCACACTGCCCGCCAGAGTGAACAGGGTGGCCGCCTCGGCTCGGGCCTGCGACGCTTCCCGGGTTCGACGCGCAGCGACATCGACGACGGTACTGAGTGACACCGCCACCACGAGGAATGCGAAGAGAGCGAGGAGATTCTCCCGCTCAGCAACGCTGAACATCCGCAGTGGCGGGGTGAAAAAGTAGTTCAGCAGTAGAAAGCCACCAAAGGCCGTAAGCACGGCTGGAAGCAGTCCGCCCACCAGCGCTACCGCCACCACCAACAGCAGAAACGCCAAGATGTCGGTGGACAAGGAGACATCGGCATCGACCGCCAGCAGCAAGGCGGTGAGCGCTGGCAGGGCGGCGAGAGTCAGGATGAATCCGGCTGCCCGACGGCCAAGGCTCAGTCCACCCGGACGACCCCGCCACGGCCCTTCCCGTCCTCTCCCGATCCGCCAGCGGCGCGCTGTCGCCTCATGCGTGACGAGATGTACGTCGATGGATCCCGATTCGACGGTGGTCGTGACTCCTACGCCCGGCGACAACATTTGGGCCCAGCGTCCGCGCCGACTAGCTCCCAGCACGAGTTGAGTGGCGTTGACGCCGCGCGCAAAAGCCAAGAGCGCTGCCGGGATGTCGGTGCCGACGACCTGGTGGTAAGTGCCGCCAAGATCTTCCACGAGCACTCGTTGCCGAGACAGGTGAGCCGGGTCTCCGCCGCTGAGACCGTCACTTCGTGCAACGTGTACGGCCAGCAGGTCGGCCCCCTTGGTGCGAGCGGCGATGCGCGCCGCCCGACGGATGAGGGTGTCGCCCTCGGGTCCGCCAGTGAGCGCCACAACCACCCGTTCACGGGTTTCCCAGTGCGAGCCGATGTTGTGATCAGCGCGGTATTTGTCTAGTTGTTCATCGACTTTGCCTGCTACCCAGAGCAGCGCCAGCTCGCGTAACGCGGTGAGATTTCCGACTCGGAAGTAATTGCCGAGCGCGGCGTCAATCTTCTCGGGCGTGTAGACGTTGCCATGTGCCAGTCGACGGCGCAGCGCCTCTGGGGTCATGTCGACGAGCTCAATCTGTTCTGCCTGGCGCACGACCGCATCGGGCACCGTTTCGCGCTGCCGCACGCCGGTGATCCCGTAGACAACGTCGTTGAGTGATTCCAGATGTTGCACGTTCACGGTTGTGATCACGGTGATGCCGGCATCGAGGAGTTCTTCGATGTCCTGCCATCGCTTCTCGTTGGGCGAGCCAGGAGCGTTCGTGTGAGCAAGTTCGTCAACGAGGGCAACCTGGGGTCGCCGAGCCAGGACCGCTGCGAGGTCCATCTCCTCCAGAGTCGTGCCTCGATAGGTCACCTTTGTCCGCGGGACGACCTCAAGGTCATCCAGGAGTTCGGCAGTGTGCTTGCGCCCGTGAGTTTCCACAAACCCGACGACGACATCGGTGCCGCGACCCAGCCGCCGATGGCCCTCTTCGAGCATTTTGTAGGTCTTCCCGACGCCCGGAGCTGCCCCGAAGTAGACCCGCAGTTGTCCGGCACCCATGGCACCTCCTCCGGGCAGTGATCTCTCCGTCCGGGTTCTCGACACCGTCCGCAGTCCCATTCTCATCGGCAGAACAGGTTCAAGCATGCTTTGGACCATCGCTCGATTCCGGTCCACATGCTTGCTATCCGACTACTGCGCCCGGCAGTCGCCAACTGACCTTTACGCATCCAATACGGGTGGTTGTCAGATTCGCACCGTATTTCTACGCCGTCAGCCGAGAAGCGGAGGCTGCGGTCAGCTTGGCTGATCGTCGAGGAAGTTCAGTGTGACTGCAGCGAAGAGCGGCGAGATGGCCAGGTTGTAGTGGGTTAGCCCGGGCAAGATCGCCAGGGCGTGGCCACCCTTGGGCCGGCCTTCGCCCATCCAGCCGCCATCGCGGAGGCCGCCGTCAAGCAGCTTGAACATCTCGACGTAGTGGCTCGGCGGTGCCATGTCGGCATCGGCTGCCACCAAGAGCGTCGGCACCTGGAGGCTACGAACGTCCTCGGTGTAGTCATAGTCCTGGGCCATGGCCTCGCCGACCTTGTCCAGCAACTGTGGGAAGTCCTCCGGGTGGGGCGCGACTCGCTGATAGAGCTCCCACATCGGCGTGTCCTTCAGGAATTCGGCGGCGGCCGCGTTCACTTGAGCCTGCTGAGCGAGCATCTCGGGCGGAATCGCGTCGCGCCGGGCGTGTGCCGAGGCCACGACGAGCCGACGGACCTTGTCCGGGTATTTCACTGCCGTGAAGAGTGCGACTCCGCCGCCGAGGGAGTAACCGACAACGTCGGGCTTGTCCAGCTTCAGATGGTCGATGAGCGCGGCGATGTCGTCGGCCATGAGCCGGATGTCGATCGGCCGATCAATGTCAGCCGTACGACCATGTCCCTGAAGGTCGACGGCAATCACTTGGTGCTGCTGCGCGAGCTCGGTGAGGGTCGGTCCGAACATCTCGCCCGATCCAAGCCCTCCGTGGAGCAAGATCAGCGGCTGGCCAGTCCCGTGGGTCTCGAAGTAGAGATTGATGCCGTTGACCTCGGCGTACTGCCCGACACCCTTTTGTTCCGTTGTCCAATCAGTGGTCGTCATGCTGGTCTCCTCAGTTGATCATTTTCGGATTGGTCGCTGATTAGACCGCGCATGCGGCCACGATTCATCGGGTTGGGCAGATCAACTTCCGCCGATGCCAAGCGCGCTGAGCAATACCAGCACGACGGTGCTGACGGCGAAGATCCCGTGTAGCACAACCGGTGGGCGCGGGATGTGCTGCTCGGCAAGATCAACTCCGCTCGCGTCTGCTCGGAATGGACCGTCAGTCGCGGCGGCGGCGGCCATGGCAGCTCGGCCGTCCTTTGCCCATTGCATGACCATGATCAGGCCGATGCTCGCAACCACGACGAGGTCGACAAATGCGATCCACGCCAGCAGCGTGCTGTCGGTGACGAGGTAGATGATCCAGAGGATCAGCCCGGCTACGGCCAGCCCGAAATGGGTGAAGACCCGGTACGGCGGAAGATGTGTCCCTGTTCCCTCTGCATGCCTGGTTCCGCCACGGGTTGCCCAGCGGATCAGCATGAAGGCTCCAAACCCGGCGGTAATGATCCAGGTAATGAGCGCGGCGATCGACATTCGAAGCATCCTTTCGTCGATGTAAGCCACTATCAGATAGTCAATTCGACGTTAGACCGGTTACGGTCTATCGTCAATACATCTGTCCGTTAGTGAGGGAGCTGGGTGGGCGGCTTCGACCGAAACATCACTGCCATTGGCGTGTTGGCCGACCCCGTACGCCGCCGGCTGTATGAGTTCGTCTGCTCACAAGATCAACCAGTGAGCCGGGACCAAGCGGCGCACGCTGCCGGGGTTGCGCGCCACAAAGCGAAGTTTCACCTCGATCGACTGGAGGCGGCAGGACTGCTCGAGGCGGACTATGTCCGGCTGACCGGACGCAGTGGCCCCGGTGCCGGGCGTCCCGCCAAGCGCTATCGCAGGGGTCGCAGCGAGTTCGCCGTTGCCCTTCCAGCGCGCGACTATGAGCTAGCCGGGCAGATCATGGCTGATGCGATCTCAGATTCGACCCACAGCGGTACGCCGATCCTCGAGGCGATCAGTAATGCAGCCTGTGTCCGGGGTGCAGCAATCGCTGCAGCAGGTACTGATCGCCCGCGTGGCGCCGAGGCAGCTCTGGAACTCGCCGTACGGATTCTCACCGAACACGGCTACGAGCCTCGCCGCGTCAATGACACCATCGTCATGGCCAACTGTCCGTTCCATGCCCTCGCTGTTAGCCACACGGAGTTGGTGTGTTCGCTGAACCATGCCATGTTGAGCGGGTTCGTTGCCGCTGCCGCACCGGGTCTGCTCGACGCCCGTCTCGAACCCGGTGAGAACCGCTGCTGCGTGACGCTTTCGGCAGTGCCGCGGTCGCCGGCCGAGGTTTGACTGCTGCTACTCGTCTGCGTCGACTGCTTCGCGGGCGGACTCGAGTCGTCGGCGGGCCTCGGCCAAAGCGTTCACAGCGTGGCGTTGCCGTGAACGTGCTTCGCTGAGATGCCGTTGAGCGGTGACCTTGTCCCGCCGAGCCTCCATCCGCCTCGAGTCGAGCTCGCTCAAGGCGTCTTCGGCGGCCTCTACGGCCGCCTCGGCGTCGGCGAGTTCGAACTCTGTGGTCCAATGCGCAGCTTCGACGGCGGCAAGTTCCTCCTCCGCCTGACGCAACTCAGGCAATGCTTTCGTTTCATTGCCCAGCGCGGGTTGGGCATCTTCGTTCGCCGCCAACGCGTCAGCGGTCACCTCGACCAACTCAACAGCCCTGAGGACCGTACGCCGCCGCGCCGCCAACTCGTCTTCGACTTCAGGACGCTCGATCTCGGCAGCCGGCCTGGTTGGCACCTCAACCGGGCGCAGCTCAGCACCCGAGCCGATCTGCGCAACGCTGACCCGTGGTCGCGGCCCGAATCCACTGTGCGAAAGCGGACGTACCAGCCGCCCGTTGCGAACGGTCAGCGCCCCAGCAAGATCAACAAGAGCGGCCTGCAGCGTGGCATGAACCTCCGACAGCACGGCAGGAGTCAGGCGTACGCCGGCTTCATCGGCATAGGCCCGGGCCCGCTCCATCAGATCGGCGATCAAATGCCGGCGCTGCTCGGCCAGGGTGCGCAACTCGGCACCGGCTAATCCGGTTTGGGCATCCCGTAGCTGGCGCCCCAGGGCCGACAGGCGCTGCATTGCCGCATCGTCGCTGGCGAGCAGATTCACCAGCCAGGCGCTGCGGGTCGGACGCCGAAGCTGTTGCAGCCGTTCGGCGATCTCCCGGCTGCCGGCTGACCGGGCTTGGCGTACCAAATCGTTCCGGGCAGCGATGAAATCGGTTGGTGGTAGCACGTAGAGCTCTCGGACGATATCGTCCAGTTCGCGCCCCGTCATCTGCCCCGTCATATGCACAGTCATCCAACGGCCAATCTAACGTGGCCACCGGCGGGCAATGCAAGTCAGGATACGGCCGGCAGGTCCACTGCGTCATCGGCTACGTAGCGCTATGACAGGCAGCGCGCTTCGCCGACTGCAGGAGCTCGCGGGTGTACTACGCCGCGGATGTGCGCTTGTTGTTTGCGAGCGACGAAGGAGGCGAATCTGGCGTGCTGCCTGTCAGAGTGCCATCAACGCAGCAGCCGCCGAGCACCGCCATGCAGTCGATGATGAACCCGTGCCGCAGCAGCTCAGGAAGCTCGCAAGCAGGATCGGTGCACTCGAGAGTGCGATCTCTATGGACGACCAGGGTGCCGTGGCAGTGGTCTAGGAAGTGGTCGAAGTCGAGGCCACAGTCAGGACAACTGCTCATGAGCTCTTGGTACCAGCTCCCATCCTCATAACGCGGTATTGAGAGTGGGCGTGTTGCCGGCCTGTCGCCTCAACTGCGCTTTTTCGGCGGCCCGGCCTCACGGCTGGCCTCTGCCGGCTTCTTGAGCTTCTTCTTCGCCTCGCTGCCGGTCGTGGCGGCGCGCCGGCGTCCGCCGTTTCCCGTCGATCGGCGTTGTTTGGCAGCCGCAATGCTGGCGCGCAAAGCGTCCAACAGGTCGGGTGGCGCTGCCCCTCGCGGCGCAGCTTCTTGGGTTGTCACAGTTTGCCCGGTCGCCTTGGCATCGATCAGAGCGGTCAGTGTCTCCCGGTGCACATCGCGGTATCTGGCCGGATCCAACTGATCATCCGACAGCGAGTCGATCAGCGCTTCGGCCATGGCAAGCTCCTGGCTCGGTGTCAACCACTCGTCGTCCTCGGTCAGGAACGGGAAGCTCGGTTCCCGGACTTCGTCCGGCCAGAGCATGGTCGCGAGCAGCAGAACATCGTCGTGCACCCGCAACACCGCGATGATCTCGCGATCACGAAGCGTGACCTTGGCGACGGCAATCCGACCCAGCTTGCGCAGCGCGTCCCGCATGAGCCGGTACGCCTTGGCGGCCTGCGGTTCGGGCTCGACGTAGTAGCTGCGGTCGAAGTAAATGGGGTCAACCGCCGCCATCGGTAGGAAAGAAATGACCTCGATCGAGCGTGATGTCTTGGCCGGCAGCATGGCGAGATCGACGTCGTTGAGTACGACGAGCTCACCGGTTGTCGAGACGTAGCCGCGGCCGATCTCCTCGTACGGCACCTCCGCGCCATCGATCGAGCAGACCCGCTTGTACTGCACCCGGCCACCGTCGGGGACATGGATCTGATGGGACGGAACCCGCTTGCTCTCGGTCGCGACATACAACCGGACAGGAATCGTCACCAAGCCGAAGGAGATGGTGCCTCTCCATACCACCCGCATAGCCGCATGCCTCCGATCCCGGCCGTCATGCCGGTTTCCTCCATTCTCACAGTGGGCGGCTACAGCTGTGGGACCGGCACCTGGCGCAGGATTTCCGCTTCCGACCGGGCGGCGGTGGCGCTGCGACGCAGCAGTTCTTCCGCCTGACCAGCAGTCCGGCTCGGGTGGTCGTTCCAGCGAGTCAGATCTTGAACATGGTGTACGCGCGCCTCGGGAGCGGGTATCCGGCGGATCAGTTCCGGCGAAGTCTTGAACAAAGTGTGCCAGGTCAGGTCTAGGGCACGTTGAACTGGTTGTGTTCGGACGTAAGGCATGCCACCGCCGGCTTGGACGACTGCGCCTACCAGGCAGGCTGCGACCACTGGGTGACCTGTCATCTGTTTGGCGTTGTAGGCGTTGACCGGCCTAAGCCGTCCTCTGCCGTCGCGATATGCAAACCAGCTTTCCTGCAGCCAGCCGGCGTGTACCAGGTCGGCGGCGTCGTTGAGAATGCAGGCGATTTGATCAAGCTCGGCAAGCCGCGCGCTGATCTGGTCGCGGAGCCGGAGCTGTTGTAAGTGTCGCCGCCGGGTCTTCCAACTTGGGTGTACCTCGACGATGTCGGCGCCAAAAGCTTGAGGCGCCGAAATGGTAACGGCTGCCATTAGCCGACTCTACCTCCGCGGCACCTACCAGAACGAGTCCGGATGCCACGGGACAACGGGCGCGATTAGCATCTCCAAGACATGACTGGGCGCAGCGAAGGACTCAATCATGAGGCCGAAACAACGGGCACTGCACCACGTAACTGGGCTGCCCGGCACGACCTCGTGCTGTACTTCGTACTGGCCTACCTGCTGTCGTGGGCACTATGGCCGTTGGTGATCTTGAATCCCACCAGCAGTCCGCTGGTGCCTTTTGGGCCCTTGATCGCAGCAGTGATCGTTGCTCTTTTGGCAGGCGGAAGGCGAGAGCTGTGGGCCTTGCTGCGGCAGCTGGGACGCTGGCGGGTGCATCCGATCTGGTACGCCGTCGCGCTGCTCGGTCCCTTCGTCCTTGCTGGTCTTACAGCGCTATTGGCCATTGCAGCCGGGGCGCCCGTACGCGGGACCGGTGCCTATACAGATTGGCGGTCGATTGATCTCTTCTTCTTGTCGACCGTGATCATCGTTGGGCTCTTCGAGGAGGTCGGCTGGCGCGGGTTTGCCCTTCCCAGACTGCAGCTTCGACTCGACGCTATCTGGGCCGCATTGGTGCTCGGTGTGCTTTGGGCGCTGGGCAGGCTGGAGGCCCACTATGACGTTGAGAGCGTCACACTGCTCAGCACCGTCGAGCTGCTGATCTTGAGGCGTCCGTCCTCGTTGACAAGCCCGTACGCAGTCCGCTCGCGTACCACACGGCCGTCCTTGAAGTAGTACGTAAGTGTCGCCCGCGCTCCATTTGGGGGTATGCCCTTGACATCAGCCACGGTGATCTTGCCGATGGCATCCCAGAATCGCTGGTACGCCTGCCGTCCGCCGGCATGGTTGGTTTGATATGAGGCCGTCATCCGCGGCCACGCCGCATCGGTGTTGCGAGGCATCAAGGCGTAGTAGCTGGTGATCGCGCGCCTGAGCTGCGCTGCCGTGGGGGTACCCCGGACCGTCGGTGGAGTTGTTGGCGCTGGAGCCCTGGAGGACGTATGAGCTCGGGCCCGTGGCGTTGGTTTCGGCGCCGGACCTTGCTGGGGTGCGGATGCTGTCGAAGTCGGCGATGCGGCGCTCGGAGTCGGTGACGAGGGCCCGGAGACACTCGCGCTCGCAGGTACGGCCGAGCTCGATTCGCCATTGCCGGCCGTCGGATCCGCGGCTCTGCGGTCGTTCACGAGGAGGGCAGTCACCAGAATTCCAATGCCGATTAGAGCAACTATGGCTACCGCAGCCGCTAGGCCGCGCCGCTGCCGGGGTTGGGGTGGGAGCTGATCTTGACTGCCCGGGGCTGGGGCTGGGGCTGGGGCTGGGGTTGGGGTTGGGGATGGGGTTGGGCTTGGGGAAGGGGCTGCCGACGGCTCGGGTTCTGCGATTGGGGCCGGAACGGTAGCTGGCTGGGAGTCGGCATTGGAGCCTGCCAGCCGCGCGAGACTTTCGCTCACTGTGCCCATCGACGGCCGAGCGTCAGGATCGATCGAGAGCATGCGCATGATCAGGGGGGCCAGTTGGCCACTGTGCTGCAGAGGCGGAAATTGCCCGGAGGCCACGCGATGCAGCAATGCCATGGTGTTGTCGTCGGTGCCGAACGGTGGGCGGCCCTCCAGCGCGGTGTACAGCGTGGAGCCCAGCGAGAACACATCCGAGGCAAAGTCGGCTTCGCTACCGCGGGCGACTTCAGGAGCCAGGTAGGCCGGCGTCCCGTGGATCATCCCGCTGCTTGTCAGCGTCGCATCCCCCAGAGCTCGGGCGATTCCGAAGTCGCTGATCAACGCCGAACCGTCATCGGCGATCAAGATGTTGCCCGGCTTCACGTCGCGGTGGACGATGCCGACCGTATGGGCGGCTGCCAGTGCTGACGCGACGTCGGCACCTACCTTGGCGGCTTCCTCCGGTTGCAGTGGTCCACCCTCTTCCAGCACTGAGGCAAGGGTGATCGAGGGGATGAATGGCATGATCAGACACAACTGGCCGTCCTGCTCAACCGCATCGAATACCGCTACTGCGTGCGGGTGCTGGAGTCGTGCGGTGATCCGAGCCTCACGCATCGCCCGCTGGTTGGCCAGCTCTGCTTCCTTTGTTGAGGCTGCTGACTGGCGGTACAGCTGCTTGACCGCGACGCGACGTTCCAGACGCTCATCCCAGCCTTCCCAGACCACGCCCATGCCGCCGCTGCCGATGCGGCGGAGCAAACGGTATCGATCGGCAATGAGAGCCTGTGGTTCTGCCATCGAGGGTTCATTACCCCATGTGGCCGATTCGATTGCCGAAGAGTTCTTGCCGTGACGATTCCGCGCCGGGATTTGCAGCAAAAGTGGTCAGCGACGACACTGCTAGATCGATTCAGATGCGCTGTTTGTGACCACTTTCGATTGTGGGGCCGGCTATCGCGTTGAGTCCATCACTCCAGGTGCTTGTCGAAGAAGGCGACTGTGCGCTCAATCGAGCGCTGCCATCGGCGCTCGAATGTGTGGCCCTCCCCCCGGTATTTGACGAATGTGACATCTTTGCCGGCGGCCTTCAGCGCCTTGACCGTCGCTTCTGACCAGCGGATTGGGCAGGTGTCGTCTGCGGTGCCGTGGTGGACCAGCACCGGCTCAGTGATCCGATCGAAGTACGGCCGCGGCGACGCTGCGCGCCAGAATTCTGGCGACTTGTCCGGCAGGCCGTACGTCCGGGCGATCCGGCGGTTGGTTCGCGACCGATCTTCCGACGGCCGATAGAACTGCTTCCAGTTGTCCGCGGCCATCGAGCTCACCGACGCGTAGATGACGGCGGCATCGACCAGGCCCGGCTGGACCACCAATGCGGTCAAGGTCACACCGCCGCCCATGGAGCGTCCCAGCCAACCGATCCGATCTTTGTCCAGGAACGGCAACTTGGAGGACTTGACCGCCTTGACGGCGTTGATCGTGTCAACCGCGTACGGCAAGCGGAGCTCGTAATCGACGTTCGGGTCATTGTCGGAGGAGGCATGGCCTCGATAGTCGGTGTGCAGTACGACGTAGCCGTGTCGCGCCAGGTAATCGTGTTCGCGTGGCATGCCTTGACCCGGGAAATACGTGTCGGGGTCGATATAGCCGTGGTTGAGCACCAGGACTGGAAACGGGCCCTTGCCGTCCGGGACGTTCATGACCCCAGAGATCTTGAGGCCGTCGCCTCGATAGGTGATCACGTAGCGCTTGTACGCGCCGTAGTCGGCAAGTAGCCGACCCAGTTTCAGGTTGTGTCCGTCGTACTTCTTGTTGATCAAGGCCTGGACTGAAATCGGATGCGGCTTGGGCTTGTTGGTCGCCTTCGGCGTCGGAGTCGTGCTCGGCCGAGCCGTCGTTGCGGAAGCTCGTGGCGCTGTTGCGACAGTTGAAGTGGCCGCTGGCGCTGGCGACGGCGACGTATTCGGCGCTGCGGCACTGCACGCGATCAGTACTAGGGTGGCTGGCAGCACCCACAGCACCTTCATTTAGCCAGTATTCGCGCTTTCCAAGGCAACGACCCAGCCTGCGGATCGGGTAATACCTTGATGTCTGACGGACTGAGTTATGGCGAGAAGGAGTATCGAATGCCCGCGACCACTGGAGCAACGGCGGCGGACGCCGGAACGGTCGACATCGGTGGGGATATCACGGTCAACCGTCTGGGCTTCGGCGCGATGCGGATCACGGGTCGAGGCATCTGGGGCGACCCGCCTGACCGGAACCAGGCCCGGGCGGTGCTGCGGCGCGCTGTCGAACTCGGCGTCAACTTCATCGACACGGCTGATTCGTACGGGCCCAACGTGAGCGAGGAGCTCATCGCCGAGGCGCTGCATCCCTATCCGGACGATCTGGCGATCGCCACCAAGGGTGGACTCGTACGCCCCGGGCCGGGGCGGTGGGATCCAGACGGGCGGCCGGAGCATCTACGTGAGGCGTGTGAGGGCAGCCTGCAGCGCCTGCGGTTGGACCAGATTCCCCTGTACCAGTTGCATAGGCCTGACCGCGCAGTGCCGCTCGAGGATTCGATCGGCACCTTGGTCGCTCTGAAGGACGAGGGCAAGATCCGCCATATCGGCCTGTCCAACGTCAACGAGGATCAGCTGCGGCGGGCTCAAGTGTTGACGCCAATCGTGTCCATCCAGAACCGCTACAACCCGGGCGATCGCAAATCGGACGGGCTTGTCGACCTCTGCGAGCAAGAGGAGATGACCTTTCTGCCGTGGGCGCCGATCCAGAACCTCGACCGACTTCCCACGCTGATCGACATTGCTGAGCACCACGGCGCGACCGCGCATCAGGTGGCACTAGCTTGGCTGTTGGCACGGTCAGAGACGATGCTGACGATCCCCGGCACCGGATCGATCGACCACCTCGAGGAGAACGTGGCCGCCGCTGGCCTGCGTCTCACGCCGGAGGAAATCACCGCCCTCGACGACATGGGCTGACGCCGAATGAGCGGATGGACGGACACCGAGCTCTCCCGGATCGGTCCCGCCGATGAGCTGGAGATCGCCTCGTATCGACAGGACGGGAGCTTGCGTCCGTACACGACCATCTGGGTCGTGCGCGTGGGAGATGAGTTGTATGTGCGGTCCTGGCGAGGACGCTCCGGCGTCTGGTTCCGGCGGGCGCTGCAGCGTCACGAGGGCCGCATTCGAGCCGCCGGCGTCGAGCGTGATGTCACCTTCGAGGAGCCTGACGACAGCGTGCATCCCGCGATTCACGACGCGTACCGCAGCAAATACACCCGATATCCAGACAGCTATGTCCGACCGATGGTCGAGCCGGACGCCACTGCAGCCACGTTCCGGCTCGTACCGCGCTGAGCAGCTCTCGCCCGAGGACGTTGTGTCCTAGCGAACTGTCAGGATGAGCGCTATGGCGCAGACCGCTCTGATTACCGGCGTCGGACGGCTCCGAGGGATCGGCGCCGGTATCGCAGCTGGACTGGCTGCCGACGGCTGGGATCTCGGGCTTTCGTTTTGGCGGCCGTATGACGAACGGCTCCACATGGCTGACGCGGGGAACGACCCAGATCGGTTGGTAGAAGAGCTGCGAAGTCGTGGCGCGAAAGTAGAACTCATCCCGGCCGACCTCGAGGATCCAAGCGCAGCGTCGGCCTTGATCAACACCGCCGCGGAACGAATCGGCCCGCTGGACGCAGTGGTGCTGTCGCATTGCGAGAGCGTGAATTCGGGCGTACTCGACACCTCCGTGGAGAGCTTTGACCGGCACTACGCCGTCAATGTGCGAGCCTCCTGGCTGCTTATCGCCGGATTCGCCCGTCAGCTCGGCCCCGAAGGCGGTGCCGTGATAGCGCTGACCAGCGATCACACCGTCGGCAACCTCCCCTACGGTGCTACTAAGGGGGCACTGGACCGACTCGTACTCGCCTCGGCGCACGAACTAGCTGGCCTTGGATTGCGCGCGAACGTGATCAACCCCGGACCTGTCGACACCGGCTGGATGGACGACGCGACTCGCGCCAGTGCTATCGCCGAACAACCGACAGGACGCCTCGGAACCCCCACCGACACTGCCAATCTTGTCCGCTTCCTACTGTCCCCGAGCGGCGCCTGGATCAACGGACAGCTGCTCTACAGCAACGGCGGCTACCCGAAGGGTCAGCTGCCACATTGAGGGCACCGCTCAGATCTGCGACGGCTCCCAGAAGCCTCATTTGCGGGCGTCGATGTCGGTGCTCGTACTGAGGCGCTCCCAAGCTTCAATGGTCTCGAGTCTGGCTTCGGCTAGCCGGCGGTAGGTCTTGAGCGCATCATTGCCCAGCAGCAGAAACGCCGGCGGCTCGTCGGACTCGACTGCGGCGATGATCGCTTTGGCTGCCATTGCCGGGTCGCCGGGTTGGGTGCCGTGCGCCGTGTCATGTTCCTTGCGGCGTTTGCCGGCGGTGTCGGCATAGTCGTCGATGACGGTGCTCGACTGGGTGAGTGAGCGGCCAGCGAAGTCAGTGCGAAAAGCGCCAGGCTCGACGACGGTGACCGAGATTCCGAGCGGCTGCAATTCGCCGCGGAGCGCGCCGGACATGGCTTCGAGCGCGGCCTTGGACGCGGCGTAGTAACCGGAGCCCGCCGGCATGATCTGGACGCCGATCGTGGAAATGTTGACGATCGCGCCGGAGCGGCGGGCACGCATCCCTGGGAGCGCCGCCTTGATCATCGCGACCGCACCGAAGAACTGCGTCTCGAACAGTGCACGGATGTCGGAGTCGTCACCTTCCTCGACGGCTGCGCGGTAGCCGTAGCCGGCGTTGTTGACAAGGACGTCGATGCCGCCGAACTGCTCCTCGGCCTTCCCGACGGCGTTCCTGATCTGGGCGGTGTCGGTCACGTCAAGGGGCAGTGGGAGTACGCGGTCGGTCTTGTCAGCCGCCAAGTCGGCGACCTTCTCGACGTCGCGGGCAGTGACGACCGCGTTGTGACCCGAGGCGATCACCGCCTCGGCCAGGGCGCGACCCAGA